>Ga0209961_1000112_pt1 | contig 28952 bp, 19 predicted proteins | sample SalPonA_B_H2O_MG_FD_185719 | JGI IMG/M metagenome (GOLD analysis project Ga0209961, IMG submission 185719) | Water microbial communities from South San Francisco under conditions of wetland restoration - Salt Pond MetaG R2A_B_H2O_MG (SPAdes)... | ecosystem: Environmental > Aquatic > Non-marine... | reverse complement strand
ATCTCGGTTGGTGCTAGCGGGCGAGCGACTTGCTCATCTGAACCTTCACCGATTAGGCCGAAAGTAGCGGTGTAGATCAGGTCGTTGCGGCTCTCTTGGAAGGTGCGCACTTCATAGTCTGGGTAGTTCAGCGTCAGCACTGAACGCGCATCAGCGGCGAGATCTTCAAGGCCCAGTTCGGTGTAAGCCTCCGCCATAATCGCAAGCGCATCAGCAACGGCAGGGGTCTCCTGCATATTCTCTACCACGTAACGACCACGGTTAGCGGCTGCTAGCCAGGCTTGACGCTTCATGTAGTAAGCTGCAACGTGAATTTCGTAGGTTGCCAGGCGGTTTTTTAGGTACTGCATGCGCTTCTGAGCATCCAGTGCATACTCGCTGTCTGGGTAGCGACTCAGTAGGGTAGTAAAGGCGTCAAAGGAGTCGCGCGCCATGCCAGGATCGCGCTGAGCAACATCGATTGGCAGATATTTTGCGAAGAATGAACGCTCAGACTCAAAGGCTGCCAGCCCTTTCATGTAGTAGGCGTAATCCACGTTTTCGTGGTTTGGGTGCAGGCGAATAAATCGGTCAGCGGCCGCAGCGGCTGAGGTCTGTTTGTTGCTGCGTGAGTAGGCGTATATCAGTTCAAGCTGAGCCTGCTCAGAGTAGCGGCCGAAGGGGTAGCGAGCTTCGAGCTTCTGAAGTTTTTCGATAGCCAGTGGCCAGTTGCTGGCATCAATAGCGCTGATCGACTCTTCGTAGAGCTGCTCTTCAGGGATATCGGGTTCAATTCGCTCGCCGCTGAAGATACTACAGCCGGTTAGCAGGCTGATCATCAGAATAGTCGAGAGAAATTTGGTTAAACGCATGATTCTTTCCTAGTTACTCCGGTCCGCTCGGCGGAGCGGGGTGGATTCGGATATACTGTCCATAACGAGCTATTTAAACATAGACAGACACCCGCTGGAATCCAGTTAAGCAACTGATTTTCCCGCTGCTATCGCAATTTTTAGGGTAAATAGATTACAGATGTCAGAACAGATTCAACTTGAAGCGCTGGTCCCCAACGAGATGTTCGGAATGCGCCTAGATCAAGCGGTTGCTCAACTCTTCCCCGACTACTCGCGCTCGCGCATTCAGGGGTGGATTAAAGAGGGTGAACTGACCGTTGATGGGAAGGTGATTCGCCCGCGCGACAAGCTTAGCGGTGGAGAGCGAATTGTCGTTGATGCCCGTATCGCGCTCATCGAGGAGCATCAAGCGGAGCAGATCCCGCTAGAGGTGGTGTTTGAGGATGAACACATTCTGGTAATTAACAAACCCTCCGGTTTGGTTGTACATCCTGCGGCAGGTCATGCGGATGGCACCCTGCTGAACGCCTTGTTGCACCATGCACCGGAAGTGGCACAGGTTCCCCGAGCTGGCATCGTTCACCGCCTAGATCGCGAAACGACAGGCCTTATGGTGGTCGCCAAAACTATTCAGGCACAGACAGACCTCGTTGAACAGCTGCAGAGTCGCTCTATGGGGCGCGAGTACGAAGCGGTGGTTCAGGGGGTGATGATTGGTGGTGGTAAGGTAGATGCTCCTATGGGGCGCCACTCGAAAAACCGTCAGAAGATGGCGGTTGTTGGCATAGGTAAAGAGGCGGTAACGCACTACCGTGTACTGCAGAAGTTTCGCTCCCACACTCACATACGTCTGAAGCTCGAGACCGGTCGTACGCATCAGATCCGCGTGCATATGGCGCATATTAACTACCCACTGGTGGGCGATCCGCTCTACGGTGGTCGCTTCCGTCTGCCGAAAAACTCCAGCGAGAGAATGCAGGAGACGTTGAAGGCGTTTCGCCGTCAGGCGCTGCACGCGAAGAAGCTGGAACTCTGGCACCCTTACACCGGTGAACACTGTAGTTGGGAGATAGACCTACCCGAGGATATGCAGCGCCTGCTTGATGTGTTGCGCAAAGATGCTGAGAGGTATGACTACGAGTTATGAGGCTAATTCGCGCGAGCTGGAGTGCCCCAGCGCAGATTCATGCGCTTACCACCACACGTCTTGGCGGTGTCTCCCGCGCGCCTTATAACGGCCTTAACCTGGGTGATCACGTCGGCGATGTTGCTGCCGATGTCGCCTCAAACCGCAATCTACTCGTTCAGGCAACAGGCCTTAATACACCCCCGCAATGGTTACAGCAGGTGCACGGTATTGAGGTGGTTGAGGCGAAGAGTGATGCGCAAGTTCGCCGCGCGGACGCCTGTTTTACTGCGACACCGGGGCAGGCGTGTATCGTGATGACCGCAGATTGTCTGCCGGTACTCTTTACCAATAGACAAGGCACCCGCGTTGCCGCTGCACATGCCGGTTGGCGTGGTCTGGCGGCGGGTGTACTCGAGAATACGCTAAAGAGCTTCTCGCCTGAAGATGAGGTCTTAGCCTGGCTCGGACCTGCTATCGGGCCTCTGGCTTTTGAGGTGGGCGGCGAAGTTAAGCAAGCCTTTGTGGAGCAGCATCAGGAGGCTGAAAGCGCCTTCAAAACCAGCCCAACCCATCCAGCGGATCGCTATCTGGCTGATATCTACCAGTTAGCACGCATTCGGCTCAAGTCGGCTGGCGTAGTTGAGGTGAGTGGCGGCGAGCACTGTACTTTCAGTGACACAGAGAACTTCTTCTCCTACCGCCGCGATGGCGATACCGGCCGTATGGCCAGCCTTATCTGGATCGAGCCCGCTTAAGCCTTTAACGATCTTGCGATCAAGCAGTTTCAGGCTGCATTCGAGATTCGAATATCTTCAGAATCGCGCGTTTATCCACGGCATCACGCTGCTCCGCCTCTAGATGAGCCTCGGCATACTTGGCGTAAACCTCCTCCTCTACAAACAGCTTAAATATCTCCGGGTCTATATGCCCCTCTGCGGCCATATAGGCAAGGATAGTGAGCGCCTGGGAGAGCTTTTTCGCCGGTTTGTAGGGGCGGTCGGAGGCCGTTAGCGCTTCGAACACATCCGCAATCGCCATAATCCGCGCTGGAATACTGAGCTCGCTGGCGTTGAGCTTGCGCGGATAGCCCTTACCATCCATGCGCTCATGGTGATTCCCTGCGATATCAGGCACTGCTCGCATAAAGCGTGGTAGTGGTAAGGACTCCAGCATAATTATGCTCTGCACCACATGCTCATTCACCTTAAAGCGCTCCTCCTCGGTGAGCGTGCCTCTAGGTACGCTGAGGTTGTAGAGCTCGCCGAGGTTGCGCGCATGCTCGGTTAGCTCCATATCGAAGCCCCAACGGTTGTTGGGATCATCTTTGGTGACCGGAGGTATGCGATCACCCCAGCTAATTAGATGGTCTGCTCTGTCTTCAAGTAACTTAGCTTGGGTTGGTGGCGTCTCAAGTTCGTGCCCCGCCGCTCTAAGGCGCTCAGCCTCAGCGTAACTAAGCCCGATACGACGATCGAAGTGGCGGGTCCACTCCTGATTGGCGATCTCTTTTAAGCGCTCTAAATTTTCAGGTTTAAGCGGCACGTCACCGATATTGGCCTCTGCTATGAGTTCAAAATCTTTGTGTAGCTCGATACGACGCGCTTTAAGTTTGTTGCGCAGGTCGGTCTCGTTCTGCTTCTCGAGTAGACCTTTTAAGTAGGCGATCTCAGCGTCACGCCAGAGCACCTCAAAGCGTGTGCGGATTTCGTGAATGCGGTTGTATAGGGTCTCTAGTTTTACCGCTTTATCCACCACATATTCGGGGCTGGTGATCTTGCCACAGTCATGTAGCCAAGAGGCTACCTGCACGGTGTAGCGTTGCTGATCATCGAGCTTAAAGTCCTTGAAAGGCTCTGCAGTGGATCGCTCTGTCGCCTGGATAAGTAGCTTGGCGAGCTCAGGTACACGGGCACAGTGGCCGTGAGTATATGGCGATTTGGCATCGATGGCGTCGGCAAGCAGTTTTATGATCGCCTCGGTCAGATTTCTCTGCTCTTCAAGCATCGCGCGTGTAGAGAGCGCCGTAGCCGCAAGTCCTGATAGCTCCTGTACAAACGCGCGGTAGTCGGCATTTTTGCGCAAGCTCTGATCGTAAAGCTCGATCTCAATCAGCCCCAGTGACTCATTATCGCGATTAAATAGGGGAATGATTAGATACTCACTTTGCCCTTTAGGTAGGGAATCGCGCAGCATCTGTACCTGAGATTTGGCATCCTCGGGCACCCCATCAATCTGCTCAGGAGTACCTGAACTTTGGCCGTAGTGGCTAGCGCGTGTTAGTTGGCGTTGGTCGAAATCGTAGAGGTAGATAAGACTGCGTCTTCCACCTACCGTCTCTGCTAGCAAATGATTCACCCGATGCAACATGCGGTCAGTGTCGGGTTCGGCCGCAAGTGTATGCGCTATTTTGCGAAAGCGGCTGATGGTGGCGGTCATGCTACTAAGCTGAATTGCCAGTTCATCCACCTCTTTTACGCCTGATTTTTGTTCCAGAGTTTGGGTGAAATCGAACGCTGCGAGCTGCTCAACCTGCTTGGTGAGTGCGTGAAGCGGTTGTGATATGCGTCTACCAATCCACCAGCCACCGGCTAGCATAAATAGCGTTAGACCCAGTGCAACCAGTGATGCTTGAGTCTGCAGTTCAGTGACATCACCAATAAGCCCCGCTTCTGGGATGCTAACCATTAGGTCCATCTGGATATTCCACTGGTCGAATACGTTGAAGCGGTAGCCCAGATAATCTCCTGATTCGCTAGCCTCCAGCGTATCCGTTGGCATATTGGCAAAGCTATTGAGAGTCAGCGCTGGGTACTGGTTTAGCCGCGGCAGTTCTACTTCGGCTTGGTTTACCGCGAGCGGTGGAATTTGGGGCGAGGCGATAATACGCAGATCGGGTGTTACTAGGGCAAGTTCGACGCCCTCACCTATAGGGGTGGCTGCAAGGAGCTTGGAGAGGTCGTTGAGTGCGTAGTCTACGCCGATTATGGTTCGGTTTTGCGCACTTTTGCTTAGCGTCATGCCCACTTCACGCGTTGTGAAGAATATATAGGGCTCGGACACCTGCATCTCACTAGAGCGTTGGGCGATATCAAACCAGGGGCGTACGCGCGGGTCATAGCTAACCTTAGGATCAATCCGTTGTCCCAACTGCTCTAGCTGATCATTGTAGAAGCGCCACTGCTGCTGTCCATCCTGTTCAATAAACTCCCCCACAAAGGCTGTGTCTACGGGGGCTTTTACAATCTCGCGTACAGACTCACTGCGGATAGGGCGCACAAGCATAAAGTCGCCATCCTCATAGCCCAGATAGATAGCATCGATCACCTGATCTTTGCGTAGCAGGTCTGTAAGTTTTGGTAGGCTGCTGAGGCGCTCTTCAGTGGTTTCAGCCGCGGTTAACTCATCCCAACTGAGCAGCTCTAATGTTCGCTCTGCTGGCAGAAAAGTACGCTCCATCAGTGAGTTGAGCTCATCCGCCACCAGATGGGTACGGTCTAATGTGGCATCTTTTACCAACTCTCTACTGTACTGGTAGCTAATAGCGAATATCACGGCTGCTACCACCAACATGGCGACAACAATAGCGCTACTGATAAGAGTTTGGAGTGAAAGGCTGGCGCGTGAACGGGACATATGTGTACTTCCTGACTCGTATCCAGACAGTTTAGCGCACTTTGAAAGAGGGCTTGATAAACATCCGAGATTGGATAAAAATACTGTATAAATAAACAGTATATTGGTGGTGCGTATGGTTTTAGCGGAGCTAATTCAGCAAGGGCAGGTGTGGCGTGCACATGATGCGCCTGCACGTCCTGCCAAGGCCTTGCTAGCAACGGGTTTTCCTGAGTTAGATAGCTGCCTCTCTGGCGGCTGGATGCCGGGCCAATTAATTGAGTTATTGATGGATCAGCCCAGTAGCGGTGAGCTGAGTCTGCTGCTGCCGCTGTTGGCGCAGGTAAGTCAGCAACCGGGTCTTATTATCTGGGTGGATCCGCCAATGCACCCCTATCCGCTGGCACTGGCACAGGCTGGCGTGCGCTTGCGTGACCATCGTGTTATTCGCACTCAGAGTCTGGATGAGCGGCTTTGGGTACTGGAGCAGGCACTCAAGAGCGGTTGCGCCCCCATAGTGATGGGTTGGTTGGAGAAGGTGCCCACAAAAGCGCTGCGTCGTCTGCAGCTAGCGGTACAGCAGGGGCAGGGGCTTGCCTTTATTCTGCGCAGTGCCGAATGGGCTAGCCAATCCTCGCCGGCCAGTTTTCGTCTGCACCTGAAAGCGCAAGCGCAGGGGGTAAAGGTGGATCTACTGAAACGCCGTCAGGCCTGGCCAACGGAGGGCCCGCTGCTCGCACTGACAGGCACTGATAGACGAGCCCTCTAATGCGTTGGTTAGTAGTCTACTTTCCATTGCTGGCGCTGGAGTGGGAGCAGCAGAATGCTGTGCCACGTGCACTATTGGACAGCGCAGCACGGCGTATTGTACTGGTAAACCCTCAGGCTGAAGCGATGGGGGTTGTGCCTGGGCAAGCTCTCGCAACGGCACTCTCATTAGCCCCCGATCTGCAGACCGGCAGTTATGATGATGAGTTACTTGAGCGCGCTATTAATACGCTTGCGTTAGAGTTGGGGCGCTGGTCGGGGCGCATTAGCTGTATTGATTCACTGACTCTGCTAGCTGAAGTGGCCTCTATGCAGCGCTACTTTAAGGGGGTAGAGCCTTTGGTCAACGAGCTACGCCACGCCTTAGAGGCTCAGCAGCTTAGCTTTCGCCTAGGTTTGGCGCAGAGGCCACGTGCAGCTTTGGCTCTCGCGCGTGCACAGGCACCGCTGAAGTTTGATGAGGCAGAGATTGATCAGCAGCTTGGTCAATTACCGCTGCGACTCTTGGGAGTGCCCAGTAAAGATCTAGATGTACTACGTGGCTTGGGCATTGAACGCGTTGATCAGCTCGAGCGCCTACCTCGGCAAGAGATCGGCAGTCGTTTTCATCCTGACCTGTTATTACGGCTAGACGAGCTGCGCGGTCGACAGGAGTGGCTACCACCTGCCTTTAAGCCGCCTGAGTACTTTGAGCAGCACGCAGACCTACAAGCGGAGATCAGCTACGCCCAAGGGCTACTCTTCCCATTGCAGCGCATCCTAGGTCGTCTTGAGGGCTATCTCAACCTGCGTCAGCAGCATGCACTGGTGTTGGCTATTAGTCTTTGGCACCGAGATAAAACAGAGTCGCGTCTGCGCTTAGGGCATGCAGGCGGGTGTTACAAAGCGGATGAGTGGCTGGCGCTTTTACGCCTGAAGTTGGAGCGTTACCGTCTTACTCAGCCCGTGCTAGAGATTAGTTTAAGAGTTGAGCAGTTTCGCGCTTGGGATGCCCCTGCGCAGGATCTCTTTACCCCTGTGAGTAGCCAGGAGTCTCCCGAGCAGCTGTTAAGCCGTATTCAAATACGTCTGGGGTCATCGGCTATTGGGGAGTTAGCGGTGGCGCAGACACATCTTCCCGGAGGTGTTGCCAGCCTCATGAGCGAGCGCAGTGGCACAGAGCTCCCGTACGCTAAGCGGCCACTCTGGTTGGTGGAGCCTCCGCAACGCCTCAGTGGAGCGCGCGTGGCAAAGCTTGCCCTCAGCTCGGGTCCAGAGCGTATTCAGACGCACTGGTGGAGCAATGCGCAGCAGCGCGACTACTTCACCGTCGACTGGTCTGATGGTCGCGCCGCTTGGGTCTTTCGTGATCCGCAACAGCACTGGTATCTACATGGCTGGTTCAGTTAGTTACCTATCGCGGTATCGCGAAAAGCCTTTAGCTGGCAAAGAGTCTTCAACCGATAAGGAGCCTTCAGCTAGTAAAGAGCCCCAAAACGCACCACCAGCCTATGCCGAACTGCATATGCTCTCCAACTTCACTTTTCTTGAGGGGGCAAGTCACCCGGAAGAGCTCGTACTACAAGCGGCAGAACTAGGCTACAGCGCTGTCGCTATTACCGACGAGTGCACTCTCAGCGGAGCCGTGCGCGCACATATGGAGGCTAAAGTTCAGGGCATTAAGTTGCTTGTAGGCAGTCGCTTCAGGGTAGAGGGGCGGCTGTTGATTCTCTTAGCAATGAATCGTCAGGGGTATGCTCAGCTCTGCGAACTCATTACCCGTGGGCGTCGCCGTGCTGATAAGGGCAGTTACCAACTGACACTTAGTGATTTTGAGCAGGGGTTGGAGGGCTGCCTCTGTCTGCTTCAGCCCGGACGCGATATCACTGACATCAATGCCGACGCCCAGTGGCTACTACAGCAGTTTGGCGATCGCGGTTGGTTATTGGCTGAACGCCTGTTAGATAGCGATGATGGCTGGCGTTACGACCGCTTGGTAGAGCTATCGCGTGCGAAGAGCCTCCCCTGTGTGGTGGCTGGCGCCGTGCTAATGCACAGTGCGAAGCGCAAACCGCTGCAGGATATGTTGCGCGCGATTCGCCTCTGTCAGCCAATTGACCAGTGCGGTTGGGCACTTGCTGCCAATGCTGAGGGGTATCTGCGCTCGCTGCCGAAACTGGCAAAACTCTATCCTGTGGAACTCCTGACAGAGACGCTGCGTGTGGCTGAGCGCTGTCACTTCTCCTTAGATGAGTTGCGCTATGAGTATCCCGCTGAACTGGTACCCGAAGGGCTAAGTGCAGCGGCACATCTACGTGCCCTAGTAGAGGAGGGTGCGCTGCAACGCTTTCCTTGTGGTGTGCCGCAAAAAGTACGGGACCTTATAGAACATGAGCTCGACGTAATCGCGCAGCTCAAGTACGAGCCCTATTTCCTCACTATTGATGACATCGTCCGTTTTGCTCGCTCGCAAGGAATCCTCTGCCAAGGACGCGGTTCAGCCGCTAACTCGGTGGTCTGTTACTGTCTGCACATTACCGAGGTGAATCCGCTGAAGGTGAACTTGCTGTTTGAGCGCTTTATCTCGCCCGAGCGCAACGAGCCGCCCGATATCGATGTCGACTTCGAACATCAGCGGCGCGAAGAGGTGATTCAGTATATCTACCGCCGTTATGGTCGTGACCGTGCAGGTTTGGCCGCGGCTATTACCACCTACCGCACGCGCAGTGCGCTGCGTGACGCGGGCAAAGCGCTGGGTTTTGATGAGCAGTATATCGCCTGGCTACTCTCACAGCTGGATCGCCGTGACCGTGTGCAAAACTGGTTTGAGCAGCTCGAAACGCTCTTGGGTGAGAAGCGTTCTGAGCGTATGCAGTGGCTACTAAAACTGGTGCAGCAACTGCTCGGTTTCCCGCGTCATCTAACCCAGCATGTGGGTGGTTTCGTTATTTCGGCAGGTCCCCTTCATCAGTTGGTTCCCATCGAGAATGCCGCAATGGCCGAGCGAACCCTGATTCAGTGGGATAAGAATGACCTAGAAGCCCTAGGGTTATTGAAGGTAGATGTGCTGGCGCTGGGGATGCTCAGTGCTATTCAGGGGGCGCTGCGTATGATGGCCGAGCGTGATAACAAGCTCTGGCGCTTACAGGATATCCCCCTAGAGGATCCACAGGTCTACGAGATGCTGTCGCAAGGTGACTCTATGGGGGTATTCCAAGTGGAGTCGCGCGCCCAGATGAATATGTTGCCACGTCTGCAGCCGCGTACCTACTATGATCTGGTGATTGAAATTGCGATTGTGCGTCCGGGACCGATTCAAGGCGATATGGTGCACCCCTATCTACGCCGTCGCCAGGGGCTAGAGGAGGTCGAGTATCCCAGTGAGGCTGTGCGTGAAGTGCTGGAGCCTACTCTTGGTGTTCCTATTTTTCAGGAACAGGTGATTAAACTGGCGATGGTAGCGGCCGGATTTAGTGGTGGCGAGGCGGATCAGCTGCGCCGCTCAATGGCCGCATGGAAGCGCCGCGGCAAGCTGACCGAGTGGCAGGAGCGCTTAACCCAAGGAATGCTTCAGCGCGGCTACGATCTCAGTTTTGCCGAACGCATCTGCCGCCAGATAGAGGGCTTCGGTGAGTACGGTTTCCCCGAATCACACGCCGCCAGCTTTGCGCTACTGGTCTACTACTCGGCTTGGCTCAAATACTATGAGCCGGCAATTTTTTGTGCGGCACTACTTAATGCACAACCAATGGGCTTCTACTCGCCATCGCAGCTGGTGAAGGATCTACGTGCACATGGCGGTGAGGTGCTTCCCGTCTGTATTAATGCCAGTGACTGGCTCAGTACCACTGAGCAGGTTCAGGGTAAAACGCTACTGCGTTTGGGGCTACACCGTGTGCGAGGACTGTCTGAGCAGGCGGGTAAACAGCTGGTTGAACGTCGTCCCAAAAACCTAGATGCAACGCAGGGCTACGAGACGCTATCTCAACTGCGCCGTTCGGTGACGCTAAACAGAGGCGAGTGGAACGCACTGGCAGCAGCCGATGCGCTGCACAGCCTCACGGGAGACCGGCGCTCTACGCGCTGGGCGCTACTGGAGTCTCGGCCTGAGTTGGCGCTTGGAGAGAGCGAGTTTGAAGTTCAGGAATCGGTTGCCCTACCGCAAGCGAGTGCGCAGCAGGAGCTAGAGGAGGACTACCAGCATTTAGGGCTAAGTCTTCGCGGCCACCCAATGGCGCTGCTGCGTAGTGAGGGAAAGCTCTGGCGCAGCCGTACCGCTGAAGAGCTAGCGCATTTAACGCCCGGTAAGCCGGTTCGAGTCTGTGGCTTAGTGGTCTGCCGCCAACGTCCGGGCACTGCATCGGGGGTTACCTTTGTCACGCTAGAGGACGAAACGGGGAATATCAATTTAGTTGTATGGCAAGCCACCGCCCAAGCTCAGCGTCAGGCGCTGATTCGTGCGCGCCTGCTACAGGTGGATGGCATTCTGCAGCGTGAAGGTAGCGTGATTCATGTTGTTGCTGGCAAGCTGACGGATCGCACGGATCTGTGGCAGGCGTTGGATGCTAGGTCGAGGGATTTTCATTGAGATTTGGAGGCGAGCCCAAGGTGATAACCAGTCTGCTCACTCTCACTGCGTTCGAAATGTCGCTGACTGGTTATCACCTTGGGCTCGCTGCGCATTGCGGGTGAACTCTCGACTCTAGACTGATGTAAAGTGCCAAGCCTACAGCACTAAGCTCCAGCGGCCCGCATAGCTACCCAGCGACATTTCGAACGAAGTGAGAGTGAGCAGGGTAGCTATACGGGCTGCCTCGCGTTTAGCGGGTGCGTCGTTTTAGCTTTGTTTTGAGTTCATTCGGCTTAAGAAAGCGCATCACACCGGAGGTGAGAATTCCGGAGATAATAATGATGGCGGTACCAATGAGCGTCCAGCCGTCAGGAAGATCAGCAAATACCAGCCAGCCCCAGATGATACTCCAGATGATCATGGTGTACTGCAGCGGAGCTAGAACCACGGCGAAGGTGATATCTAGGGCGCGAATGATGAAGAACTCTCCGAATCCTGCGGTTAGCGCAACTAAAAAGAAGAGGCCGTAGTGGTAGAGCGTTTCAGGTGTTTTCCAGAAAAAGGGCAGGATAAAACTCAATACTAAAACCGATACAGTGCCAGCATAAGCAACGGTGGTACTGGTACGATCGATGCCAGCGACCATGCGCGAGATCACTTGGCGCAGAGCGAAAGCGGTCGCCGCAAGCAACACAAAGATCGTGCCGAACTGAAATACGCCGAGCCCCGGGCGCACAATGATCAGTGTGCCAATAAAGGCTCCGAGAATGCCAAAGAACTGTTTGCGGCTGATGTGTTCGTTAAGCAGCAGTGCACCGAAGATCACCACTAGAAATGGCGCGACAAAAGAGACTGCCACGGCGTCAGCTAGGGAGATATGTGCCACAGCCAGGGTGAAAAGAACGGGTGAGGTTGAGGCGATGATGCCGCGGGTAATTTGAAGTCCTGGGCGTTGTGTATGAAATACCGCCAGTCCACGTCGGAAAAGCAGAAATACCACTCCACTCAGCAGGCCCAACTGACGCGTCCAGCCGATCTGAACTGCATGAAAATCTGCAGTTAACACTTTGGCTACAAGATCCGAGAGCGAATAGAGCAGGAAGGCAACGCTCATCAGGGCTATGCCGCGCCACATATTAGTGCGAGCAATATCTGCGCTGGAGTCTGATTTAGTCGTCTCTTGTGGGGTCAAAATAGTGATTCCAACTGCAGCGGTAAACGCCGATCATGCGATAAGCCTGATCGGTAGACCAGCAAAAAATCAACGCAACTAAAAAACAGGCAGTTAAATGCTAGGTACCTGCAGAACATTTGTGAAAAATGTAGCTATAGCGACTAGACTTTAATCAGTGCTGTAGGGTGCTTCCACGCAGAGTTTTTGTTGACGATAGAGCATGGAGCGCTGAAAGAGATTATTGAAAGGTTAGTCGACATGAAAAACCGCGATCAGGTGAGTCGTTCCAAGTTTACGCTTCTATTTTTTATCCTTCTAAGCGTTACTGCAATCCTCGGATATTCTGGCTACTCGGCGCTGAAACAGGAGCTCTTCGCAGAGCAGGTGCTGCTTAACGAAAGTAAGACAGAAGCGCTGGCAGTGCGAATAGACCGTTGGCTCTCTACGCGTAAGACCGAGATCAGTGCCCTTGCCAATACCCCTGTAATTCGGGCGATGGATTGGGAGCAGTCTGGCCCCTTCCTTAAAGCGAAACATGAGAGCTACCCCTGGTTTTATATCTTTGCCCAGATAAACCCAGACGGTACGTACTACAACTCCAAAGTTGATTTTGCCAAGGGGCAAAACCTGAGTGACCGAGCTCACTTTAAGGCATCAATTGCCGGTAAGGTGTACGCGTCTGATCCTGTCGTTTCAAGGACGCTGGGAACGGACATCGTTGCGGTTACGAGCCCCGTCTTTAGCAGTGACTCCGCGGGTGCCGATATTATTGGTGTATTTGGCGGCATGATAGATACATCGACAATCGTTGATGAGCTGGGTCGGTTCGAGAACGGTGAGGGGAGCTACGCCTTTGCGATTAACTCCTCCGGTATTGCTATTTCGCATCCTGATGAGGCTCGCCGCGGCAATATCAACACTAAAGCAACCTCCATGCTTGAGGATGCCGATACAGGGCTTAAAGAGTCTGTAAGGTTGATGCTGACGGGGGAGTCAGGCTGGGCAAAGCTTAGAGTGGACGGTGTTGACTCCTACGTCACCTTTACTCCGATTACTGAGGCAGACTGGTACCTCGCAACCGTCACCAACGCCGACTTCATCGATAGTCAATTCGTCATAGTTGATTACGCTGGTGCCATTGTGGCGATTCTGATTTTCCTCGGTTTCTACATGATTTGGCGCTCACGTAAGCTTGAGGTCCAGACCCTCAACCAACAGCGGGAGGTGTTTGCCGAGAAGAGCCGTGCTAAATCGATATTTCTTGCCAGTATGAGCCACGAACTTCGAACACCACTAAACGCGATTATCGGTTACTCACAAATCTTGATTGCGGGGCAGCGTGTTGATGATGAGACCCGCAAGACGCTGAATCTGGTATTGAACTCGGGGCGTCACCTGCTGATGCTGATAAATCGTGTCTTGGATCTCTCGAAAATAGAGGCGGGTAAGCTTGAGTTGGATGAGCGCTCGGTTAATCCTAAGAGCCTGTTTAACGAGCTGATTCAGATCTTCGAGATTGAACGCGCAAAGTACTCGGTCAAGCTGCACTCTTCGGTTGATCCAGAGCTACCCAAAGCGGTACGCCTAGATCCGGATAAGCTGACTCAGGTGGTCACCAATATTACTGTGAACGCCTTCAAGTATGGCGAGGGGCGTGATGTTCGACTCGAAGTGCAGCACGACTCAGGTGCTAACGCGCTAGTCATTAAAGTGGAGGATAGCGGTGCTGGCATGACCGATGAGCAAGTCGCGCGACTCTTTATGCCGTTCGAACAGGCGAACAACAAGTCTGATGGCGCAGGTCTAGGGATGGCTATCGTAAAAGAGTTGGTCGGGTTGATGGGTGGGCAGCTCTATGTCGACTCAAAACCTCAGCAGGGGACGCGCGTTACTCTGAGCTTGCCGTACATACCGGTTGAGGATGACGGGCTTTCGCTGACAGACATGTCGAAGCTACCGAGCGCAATAGTTGGTGGGCTGACACCTAGCGTTCTAGTGGTAGATGACAATGCACAGAACCGGCAGTTTCTCGCAGACCTGCTGCAACCGATCGGTTTTGTTATAACAGAGGCTGCTGATGGTTTAGCGGCACAAAGCCTCCTTAAACAGAGCCGCTTTGATTTGATTATCACGGACCTGGTTATGCCTGAGGTGGACGGTTTCGAGTTAGTTAGCTGGATACGCAACTCACTCAGTGATGCGCAGACGCCCATTATCGTGGCATCCGCAAGCGCGTTTTACGATGATCAAATCCGCAGCCTGTCTGCTGGTGCGAATCAGTTCATGCCTAAACCGGTTGACCCATTCGAACTCTTGGGACGAGTGGCGAAACTCCTCAACTTTGAATTTGCTGAAGATGAATCTGCGACCGATAGAGCGAATGAAGCGAACTCCGTGATTGACTCAGTTATCAACTGGCAGGAGCCAACGAATCAGAGTTTGCGCCGCGCTATGCTTGATGCTGCTAATCTTGGGCAGATGCAGAAGATCGAGCAGCTGCTTGAATCCATTCAAGACGAGCAGCGTAAAGCTCAGTGGCTTAAGCTGGTAGGGGACGCGCTGGATGATCACGATGATGAGCGCATCATAGAAGTTTTGGAGAGTGTAGATGCTTGATTCGGCAGTAACACGCGGTGTAATTAATTTAGCGCGCAAGCCCCGAATTCTGCTGGTTGACGATATGCCAGAGAATCTCAAACTGCTTGGTTCACTGTTCGATTCAACTGAACTGGAGATCTCCTTTGCTAAAAACGGAATTCGCGCTCAAAAACTCGCCGAGATGAGTGAATTTGAGTTGGCAGTGCTTGATATCAACCTTCCGGATATCGATGGTTTCAGCCTAGCGCAGCGAATCCGTGAACAGCAGCCTGATTGCGAACTAATTTTCTGTTCGGCGCACACAGAGCGCGAAAAGCGGGAGCAAGGGTTTCTGCTTGGGGCCATCGACTTTATCGAGAAGCCCTATGATATTGAGATCACACGCTCTCGCATAAAATTGCATATTGATCGAATATTGTTGCGGCACAGAATTGCTCAAGAGCGAGACCGCAATGCTGCGATACTATCGAATATTCGTGATGCTGTTGTAACGGTCAACGCCAATGAGATTGTGGTTGACTGGAACCGGGGCGCCGAAGTTCTTTTTGGAATCTCTGAAGTAGAGATTGCGGGTAAACCCCTGAGCTTACTCATCCCTGAGAGCGCTAAACACCGTCACCTTGAAAACATGCTTGAGGAAAACAGTGCCGACGAGCGTGGCGTTGTGCGGGTCATAAATGAGATGTGCGCTTGGAAAGGGGAGAGTTTTATGGCGGAGCTATCGCTCTCTGCTCCGTTTGTTGCGGGAGAACGCTTGCTAACAGCGACGATTCGTAAAATAGCGGACAGTATCACGCTGAAGCAGCGGGCGACGCTCTACCAGGCAGCGTTAGAGGGTGAAGGGCGAGCCTACCTTATGCTCACCTATGAGGGTGTAATTATCGAGCAGAGTTCTACGTTCGCTGAGCTTTCAGATAAGTTAGGGTTCAGATGTGGCGATGTGGGTAACTCGTTGCAGAATTGTCTGGTCTCTGAGGTATTCGAGCGCGTTAAAGCAGGCGAGCGAGAATTTATCTGCAACCCCAACTGTGGCGCAGCTAAGCTAAAACTCAGAGTGTATGAGGAGAGTAGTCACCGCCCAGCTTATATGATCACCTTCAGTGAATTAGAGGAGCAGTAATGTCTGTGCCAAGTACTCAGCTATTCAGTTTCTCTTTTCGTTCAACTGAGCAGGGCTGTTCTGACCTCTCTTCAGCATTGGAAAAGGTTATTGGAGCGCCGCAGTTGCATGAGCAAACTCAAGGTCTAGATGTGGGCGCAACTATTGAGCTCGGCCCTGTGGGCGTTGAGTTTTTAGTGATATCTAAAGTCGATGAGGGGCAGAGCAGTACATTTGCACTTTCCCCGATCTCTTCGAGCCTGCCCGCTTTGCGCGAACTTGGCCTTACCGATGCTGATTTGTTAGATAGCGATCCACTCAAAGGCTACTGGCGTGAGTTTGAGCGTCTCGAGACGGAGTTGGCTCAGCGCGGGAATGAGCTGATGCACTCCGAACGTCTCGCCTCTCTGGGGACTCTCGCAGCGGGCGTGGCGCACGAAATAAACAACCCATTAGCCTACATAAAAAGTAATCTTATGTCGTTGGAGGGGTTTCTCAACCCCATGGTGCGCACAGTAACTTCGCTGCTAAAAATCGAGGCCCAGGCCGAAGATCAGATCGAGAATTTAATAGCGCTCGGACTAGAATATGACGCGGAGGAGCTCGGCTTTATCCTTGAGGATCTCGATGACATATTGGCAGACCTCAGAGATGGCAGTGAGCGTATCGTCACCATCGTCAGCGGTCTGCGTCAGTTCTCTCACCCGAGTCGCAACGCTATGGTCGAGACTGATCTTAACGATGCGGTGAGTGTCGCCGTGGAACTGTCGCGCAATGCGTTTAAATATCACGCTGAGCTGACGACAGAGCTCTCTGATATCCCTGCTGTAAAAGCCAATTCGGCCGAGATTACTCAAGTGCTGGTGAACCTGATCGTGAATGCCTCCCAGGCTATTAAGGAGTCAGGGCGTATCACAGTGGGTAGCCGAGTGGATGGTGATGCGGTAGAGCTTTGGGTCGCTGACACTGGGGAGGGGATGGCGAGCGAACTGGTCGATAAAATATTCACCCCCTTCTTTACCACCAAGCCTGTGGGTGAGGGTACTGGGCTCGGCCTCGCTATCAGTAAGCGGATTATGGCAGAGCATCAGGGCTCAATTTCGGTCGAAAGCGCTCCGGGTGCAGGTACTTGCTTTAGATTGAGATTCCCGCTGGCGTCCGAATAATACTCCGCGCGCCGATAGACTTCAGCACAACTTTGATCCAGCGCATGGTTCTCTGCTGTTTGGCGCTATTTTTAAATAAATGCCGCTATTTTTTTATTCCACCTCTTGAAACTGATCAAATATCCACCATAAAGGTAAGGAGAAAGAGTAGTTTCGTGCCTTGCCGAACGCGGGAGGCACCTATCAGTGGAGGCTAGAATGCGCCCAGATAAATTTACATCAAAACTTCAAGAAGCACTGGCTGATGCGCAATCCATGGCGATCGGCAAAGATCACAATATGATTGAACCCGTGCACCTACTGGCGGCTCTGCTAGAGCAGCGTGGCGGGGCTGTACGTCCCCTTCTAAAGCAGGCAGGTGCTGATCTTCCTTCCCTTGCGCGCAAAGTAGGCGAAGCGCTCGATCGACTTCCGGTTGTCTCCAATCCTGATGGCGAAATTCGCATGTCGCAGGAGATGGCCCGCATCTTCAATATGACGGACAAGCTTGCTCAGCAACGCGGTGATCAGTTTGTTGCCAGCGAGTTGATTGTGTTGGCGATGGTCAATGATAAGGGCGAAGCGGGTAAAGCGCTGAAGAGTGCCGGTGTTAGCAGTGAATCTTTGGTCAAAGCGATTAACGAAGTGCGAGGTGATGAGGCGGTGATGGATGCGAATGCGGAAGAGAACCGTCAAGCGCTCGATAAGTACTGTATCGACCTGACTGAGCGTGCTGAAAGTGGCAAGCTCGATCCTGTCATCGGCCGCGACGATGAGATTCGTCGAACCATTCAGGTGCTGCAGCGCCGCACCAAGAACAACCCAGTACTCATTGGTGAGCCGGGGGTGGGTAAAACCGCCATTGTTGAGGGCTTAGCGCAGCGTATCGTTAACGGCGAGGTGCCCGAGGGGCTTAAGCACAAGCGTGTGTTGTCGCTCGATATGGGTTCCCTGATAGCGGGTGCTAAGTTCCGCGGTGAGTTTGAGGAGCGCCTCAAAGCGGTACTCAATGAGCTCTCTAAGCAAGAGGGCCAGATTATCCTCTTTATCGACGAGCTGCACACAATGGTTGGCGCAGGTAAGGGCGAGGGCGCAATGGATGCCGGTAACATGCTCAAACCAGCGCTGGCGCGCGGTGAGCTGCACTGCGTGGGTGCAACGACGCTAGATGAGTACCGCCAATATGTTGAGAAAGACGCAGCGCTGGAGCGACGTTTCCAGAAAGTGCTTGTCGATGAGCCTAGCGAAGAGGATACCATCGCCATTCTGCGTGGTTTGAAAGAGCGCTACGAGGTCCACCACGGCGTAGATATTACCGATTCGGCGATTATCGCGTCGGCAAAACTTAGTCAGCGTTACATCACTGACCGCCAGCTCCCCGACAAAGCGATCGATCTAATCGACGAAGCGGCGTCGCGTATCCGTATGGAGATGGACTCTAAGCCCGAAGAGATGGACCGTCTCGAGCGCCGCCTGATTCAGCTGAAGATGGAGCGTGAAGCGCTCAAGAAAGAGAAAGATGAGGCGGCTAAGAAGCGTCTGGTTGAGCTCGAACAGACCATCGAGCGTTTGGATAAAGAGTATTCAGACCTCGAAGAGGTGTGGAAAGCAGATAAGGCAACGCTGCAGGGCTCACAGCAGATCAAAGAGCAGCTTGATCAAGCTCGAATCGAGATGGAGCAGGCGCGTCGTGCGGGTGACCTCGCAAAAATGTCCGAGCTGCAGTACGGCAAAATCCCTGAGCTAGAGCGTCAACTCCAAGCGGCTGATTCATCTGAGCAGACTGAGGCTGTGACCAAGCTTCTGCGCAACAAGGTGACTGAAGAGGAGGTTGCTGAGGTTGTTTCACGCTGGACCGGTATTCCGGTTGCCAAAATGCTTGAGGGTGAGCGCGAGAAACTGCTGAAGATGGAAGATGCACTGCATGACCGCGTGGTTGGGCAAGGTGAAGCGGTGAGCGCGGTCTCGAACGCCGTGCGTCGCTCGCGTGCCGGCCTGGCCGATCCGAACCGCCCCAATGGTTCGTTCCTCTTCTTAGGCCCCACAGGCGTTGGTAAAACAGAACTCTGTAAAGCGCTGGCAACCTACCTGTTCGATACTGAAGAGGCGCTGGTGCGTATCGATATGTCGGAGTTTATGGAGAAACACTCCGTAGCTCGCCTAATCGGCGCGCCTCCAGGCTATGTCGGTTATGAAGAGGGTGGCTACCTCACAGAAGCAGTGCGTCGCAAACCTTACTCGGTGCTCCTGCTCGATGAAGTTGAGAAGGCGCATCCAGACGTGTTCAACATATTGTTGCAGGTGCTTGAGGATGGTCGTCTGACCGATGGTCAGGGGCGTACCGTCGACTTCCGCAACACCATCGTGGTTATGACATCGAACTTGGGCTCTGATTTGATTCAGAACTTCTCAGATGATGACGATTACGATTTGATGAAGTCTGCCGTGATGGAGGTAGTAGGCACTCACTTCCGTCCCGAGGTGATTAACCGAATCGATGAGGTGGTCGTGTTCCACAGCCTGCGTAAAGATCAGGTCTCTGGTATCGCCAATATTCAGCTCGACCGCTTGCGCAAGCGTCTGGCTGAGCATGAGTTGAGCCTCACCCTGACCAGCACTGCGCTGGACAGACTGGTGGATGTCGGCTTCGAACCCATCTACGGTGCCCGCCCGCTCAAACGCGCTATTCAGCAGTGGATCGAAAACCCACTCGCCCAGCGCCTACTGGCCGGTGATTTTCCGCCCGGCGCCGAGATCGCTGTGGATGTGGAGGGTGACCACTTTACCTTCAGGTAAAGTGGTGATCGCCCAGTAAACTGGGCTCCTGCGGATATTTTTAGGAGCCCAATTTACAGGGCAAGACGCTCATCAGTGCTGCAACTTCCAGCGCAGGGTTTCACCCGCGCGAATCGGAACGATGATGTCGCTGCCGAATGGCATCTCAGATGGCACTTCCCACGCCTGCTTAACCAGCGTGACCTTGTCGCTGTTACGCGGCAGGTCGTAGAAGTCGGCACCGTGATGGCTAGCAAAGCCCTCGAGGTTTTGCAGTACACCCAGATCTTCAAAAATCTCCGCGTAGAGCTCAATCGCTGCGTAGGCTGAGTAGCACCCAGCACAACCACAAGCGTTCTCTTTAGCACCCTTCGCGTGCGGCGCGGAATCGGTGCCAAGGAAGAACTTCGAGCTACCGCTCACTACTGCATCCTGAAGCGCTTGCTGATGCACGTTGCGCTTCAATATTGGCAGACAGAAGAGGTGAGGACGGATACCGCCTACAAGCATGTGATTTCGGTTGTAGGCTAGGTGTTGCACAGTAATTGTGGCACCAACGTTGTCGCCCTGAGATGCGACAAATTCAGCAGCATCTTTTGTGGTGATGTGCTCGACCACTATTTTCATGTTTGAGTGCTTGGCGGCCAGCGGTGTCAGAATCTCATCGAGGAACTGCTTTTCACGATCGAAGATATCCACGTGGTTGTGGGTAACTTCGCCGTGAATCAGTAGTGGCATACCTGCTTCATCTAGCGCATCGCATACAGCGTCAAGTTTGCCCAGATCCGTAACACCTGAGTCTGAGTTTGTGGTTGCGCCGGCGGGGTAGAGCTTAACCGCTTTGACAACTCCCGTTGCCGCCGCCTCAGCAATCACCTCTGGGGTCGTGTTGTCGGTGAGGTAGAGCGTCATTAACGGTTCAAAGTTCGACCCAGCCGGACGGTGCGCAAGGATTCGCTCGCGGTAGGCTAGCGCCTGCTCTGCATTGGTAACCGGTGGGCGCAGGTTTGGCATAACAATGGCGCGACCCATCTGGTTGGCGGTGGCGGGCACAACATGCTGCAGTACCTCTCCATCACGCAGGTGAAGGTGCCAATCGTCGGGACGGGTGATTGTTAATGTTTCGCTCATGCTCTGCTCCAAGCCAACAAGTAGAATGTGCGCTGAAGTATATCAGTTGTAGCAGTATAAGCGCAGGGTTTGACCCCTTGCACTCCACTGCTTTACTGGCTGAAACAGACAGGCAGATTTGGTCTAAACTGAGTGAAAATTTAAGTGCAACTAGCGATTTGTCGATAACTACAACATGGATAACTTGGGGGAGTCGTGATGACACGATGGATTTTGGCGTCTTTGATGGGGCTTGTACTGTTGGCAGGATGTAGTTCAGCGCCTGCACCCGATAAGGTGGTTCGCGAACCAAGCGTCACACCGCTGCCAATTGCCAAGATCTCCTCCGCCACACGTGATTCAAGCTCTGATTTAGCGCGGTTAGTATTGCAGCACTACCTTACGGGCCCCTCTTATAAGATGTCTAACCCGCTAATGCTCAGTAGATATGCGCTCGGAGATACGCTGCTCTCATCAGACGGTAAGCAACTGCTGCAACTTTACAGCGCTAACAACAGCTGGGGTTTTGTCAGCATATCTACGGGGTACTCCCCTGTAGTGAACCTGTTTGAAGTATTCAATGGTGATAAAACGAACTATGCGCTAGTTCTTAAAGACGTGAAGATCTGTTTGGTTGAGGGTGCTGACAAAGCACCGCAGTGGCAAGGGACACAATTGCGTCACTCCACGCGCCAACCGGGTAAGTTTGAGTGCTCGGGGCAGACACGAGGTTCGCTCTTCCAACCCTACTCCGGCATGCCAGGCGCTTTAGGGATCTACTTTGAGTCTGGCGACACAGTGCTTTATGATTCAGACCGCCAGCGTCTCGAGCGAATTGCCGCTCTGATGTCGCAGCGGTTTAATCATCTATCTCTTGCGGAAGCGATTTAGTGCTCAGCTACCAACATGGATTTCATGCCGGCAACTTTGCCGATCTACACAAACACCTAACTCTGGCGCTTTTGCTCGAGTCACTTAACCGCAAGGCTAAGCCCTGGAGTTATCTTGAGACTCACTCAGGGCGTGGGCGCTATGATCTGCGTGACGCCCAGGCGGCGAAAACCGGAGAGTACCTTGAGGGTATTGCTAAACTCTGGGCGCTAAGTGCGGACTCAGCACTTGGTCGCTACCTGGATCTTGTACGCTCGCTCAATGCAGGGAAGTTAGAAACCTATCCCGGTTCACCGTTAATTGCAGCCACTATGGCGCGCGAAAACGACCAGATTCATCTGATGGAGCTGCATCCGCAAGAGGTTATTGAGCTCAAACGTAACTTTCGTAATTTCCCTCAGGTAGGGGTACATCATCGTGATGGTTATGAGGGGGTTCAGAGTCTACTACCGCCGAAACCCAATCGCGGCTTGGTGCTGATTGATCCCGCTTATGAGGTAAAAACTGAGTATATGGATGTGGCGAAGTTTCTACCCAAAGCACTAAAACACTGGGGCAACGCCTCTTATGCTATCTGGTACCCTCTGCTGGGTGCGGCTCGGCATGAGGAGATGATTAGGGCGCTGGTGGCAAACTGCCCCAGTGTCGGAATTTTGCGCTCTGAACTACATGTCTCAGCCCCAACTGAGCGAGGCATGTTCGGCTCCGGGATGTTGCTGATTAACCCGCCTTGGCAGCTTGATCAGCAGTTAACTGCAGAGGTTCCGGAACTTCTCAGGAAACTTGATGTGTCAGCCGGGCGGGCCGAGCTGAGCTGGCTGCGAGAGCCAGCCTAGGCAGCGAAGGTTAGTAGAGAGCGTTCTCATCGCGAACCACATCTTTCAGTAGTTCTAAAAAGAGCGTATCCGCCTCACTGTGTTCCAGCGGAATGCGAACGCTGGTGCTGCCCGACAGCTCCTCAGCAATGAGTTGATTAGCGTGCTCAGCCTTCATGTGTTTGCGGGCAATCGCTTTCGCCTCATCGCAAATTTGTGGTTCAGCCAGCACTTTACGAGTAAAGCGCATTAGCTCTTCAATGACGCGTTCTTTGTTTTTGATATCTGATATGTCCAGCATCGCATAGCTCCTTGTAGCCTACTGACACTATAAACACAGAATCCTTACCTCGCCAATAGGTTGGTCCGGCCAAAAATTCGAACTCAGGCAGTTAAATCAGTAAATTCTTATGAATACTGTTTTTTCTGCGCTTTTTCTGTTTCAACCTGCCGTAAATCGGGCTATTTCGGGTTGAACTCATTTGTGTGCAGTGCGAAACTATTGTGCTTATGTCCCGATGCATCCAACCCCCGCATCTGTGGGACAAACAAGGCTGTTAAAAGCAATACCCGGCTTAGGTCTAGAGCCGCCCACGGAGAGACCCTCTCGAAGGCGGACGGAGTAGTCTTTGCTTACAAAAAGCGCTGCGGCGCGTGCTCGGGACAACCCCTGAGCGGAGCAACTGCTCACACATCTGGAAGTTGGCTTTGTGCAATTTCCAAGAGCTGAAACTGACTAAGTGCCAAAGGGCACATCTTAGAGGGTAAAAAAGTGGAATTACTTTCCGGCGCAGAAATGGTGGTACGCGCGCTCCGTGATCAGGGCGTAAAGTACATCTATGGCTATCCTGGTGGCGCGTTGTTGCATGTATACGACGCAATTTTTCAGCAGGAAGAGGTCCAGCACGTTTTGGTGCGCCATGAGCAGGCTGCTACACACATGGCTGATGCTTATGCGCGCGCGACCAATAAGGCCGGCGTGGCGCTCGTCACCTCGGGTCCTGGTGCGACCAACGCAGTGACAGGCATCGCTACCGCCTACATGGATTCAATCCCAATGGTTGTCATTACCGGTCAGGTAATGAGCTATCTCATTGGTGAAGATGCATTCCAGGAGACCGACATGCTCGGTATCTCTCGTCCGATCGTTAAACACAACTTTAGTGTGCAACGTCCGGAGGATATTCCTGCAATCATCAAAAAAGCGTTCTACATCGCAGAGTCTGGCCGTCCGGGGCCTGTTGTAGTCGATATCCCCAAAGATATGACAACTCCAACAGAGCGTTACCCGTACGAGTTTCCTGCGTCTGTGAAGATGCGCTCTTACAACCCAATTAGTCGCGGCCATAGCGGTCAGATTAAGAAAGCTGTCGATATGCTTCTGGCAGCCAAGCGCCCAGTTATCTACACAGGTGGCGGCGTGATTATGGGTGGTGCCAGCGAGCAGCTTATCAAGCTGGCGCAGACGCTTAATTACCCAGTTACTAACACGCTGATGGGCTTGGGTGGTTACCCAGGTACTGACCGCCAGTGTCTAGGGATGTTAGGCATGCACGGTAGCTACGAAGCGAATATGGCGATGCACCACGCGGATCTGATTCTCGCTGTGGGCGCCCGGTTCGATGACCGTGTAACCAACGCTACGGATAAGTTCTGCCCAACGGCACGCATTGTCCATATTGATATCGATCCAGCATCTATCTCCAAAACTGTAGAAGTTGATGTGCCTATCGTTGGCCCGGCTGCGGCGGTATTGGAAGAGATGATCGAGCTGGTTGAAGCCGCTAGTACTAAACCAGACGCTGAAGCTATTGGTTCTTGGTGGACGCAGATTGATGAGTGGCGCGGCCGCCATGGTGGGCGTTTCCGTACCGATGATAGCGAGCTGATGAAGCCTCAGCAGGTTATCGAAATGCTCTCTAAAGTCACCAATGGTGATGCTTTTGTATGTTCTGACGTAGGTCAGCACCAGATGTTCGCGGCGCAGTACTACAAGTTCAACAAACCAAACCGCTGGATTAACTCGGGTGGCCTTGGAACGATGGGCTTTGGTCTTCCTGCAGCGATGGGCGTTAAGATGAACTTCCCTGACGCTGATGTTGCCTGTGTAACAGGTGAAGGCTCCATCCAGATGAACATCCAGGAGCTCTCAACCTGCCAGCAGTACGACATACCAGTTAAGGTGATCAACCTGAACAACCAGTCTCTGGGTATGGTCCGTCAGTGGCAGGATATGAACTACGAGTCACGTCACTCGCAGTCCTACGTTAAAGCGCTGCCTGACTTTATCAAACTGGCTGAAGCATATGGCCATGTTGGTATGAAGGTTGAGAAGTACTCAGACCTGGAAGGCGCGATGCGTGAAGCCTTCTCTCTGAAAGATCGTCTGGTCTTTATGGATATCTACGTCGATCCATTCGAGCACGTCTACCCAATGCAGGTACCACGCGGCTCAATGCGTGACATGTGGCTCAGCAAAACAGAGAGGACTTAAGAGATGCGTCATATTATTTCTGTTCTGCTTGAGAACGAACCAGGAGCACTGTCTCGCGTTGTTGGCCTGTTTTCACAGCGCCAGTACAACATCGAGTCGCTGACAGTTGCACCAACAGAGGACCCAACTCTGTCACGTCTGACTGTAACGACTATCGGTAATGACCGCGTAGTGGAGCAGATCACGAAGCAGCTGAATAAGCTGGTAGATGTGGTTAAGGTTGTTGATCTCTCTGAGGGTGAGCACATCGAGCGCGAACTGATGATGATCAAACTCAAGGCAAACGGCCAGATGCGTGCAGAGATCAAACGTACCTGTGACATCTTCCGCGGTCAGATTATCGATGTAACGCCAAATGCCTACACCGTTCAGTTGGTGGGTGACTCATCTAAACTGGATGCGTTTATCGCGGCTCTGGGAACAGCCTCTATCATGGAAGTTGTGCGCTCAGGTGTATCGGGTATCGCGCGTGGTGAGAAGGTTCTTAGCGTTTAAGCGATCTTATCTTCGATACCAGAAAAGGAGGCTTCGGCCTCCTTTTTTATTGTCCGCTCCGAGATGTTTACCTGACCTAGTAAGGCGTGCTGTGGGCGCACCCTGTATACCTGTCTCAGGCACGCTCGAGTACATCCATGTAGCGCTTCGCATTTGCCATCCATGGCAAATGAGAGTCTGAGACAGGCTCACAGGGTACGCCTTAATACACCGATAATAGGGTGCATCTTGTTTTGCTCATTCTTTGGGGATAAGGTTGGACGACTGCAATCACGTTACTTTCAATAATAACTTTGTAAATCCTTCATTAAGAAAGGGGAACCTCATGAAAAAAGCGTTGCTGAATACCCTGGCTCTTTCAGTCCTTCTTGCCTCTGGCGCACAGGCTGCGGATCTTAATCCAGCAGTTGTGTTCGATATGGGCGGTAAGTTTGATAGGTCGTTCAACCAGTCTGTTTATGACGGCATGGAGCGATTCAAAGGTGAGAGCGGCACCAACTACCGCGAGTTTGAGGTGACCAACGCGTCGCAGCGCGAGCAGGCGATTCGCCGTTTTGCTCAGCGCGGTGCCAACCCGATTATTAGCGTCGGTTTTGCTCAGGCTGCAGCGGTTGACGTTGTCGCTGGTGAAAATCCTGATGTGAACATCACGCTGATTGACATGGTTGTTGATAAGCCAAATGTGCAATCGGTTGTATTTAAAGAAGAAGAGGGCTCTTTCCTAGTTGGCCTTCTAGCGGCGATGAAGTCTGAGACGGGTACGGTCAGCTTCGTTGGTGGTATGGATATTCCACTGATTCGTAAGTTTGCCTGTGGTTACGCACAGGGTGCGAAGTACGCTAACCCAGATGTTACTGTTATCAGCAACATGACAGGCACAACGCCAAGCGCTTGGAATGACCCCGCGAAGGGTACTGAGCTTGCAGTTAGTCAGTTTGACCGTGGATCTGATGTCGTATTCGCTGCTGCGGGTGGTACGGGTGTCGGTGTTTACCAAGCTGCTGCTGATGCTGGAAAATATGCGATCGGTGTCGACTCAAACCAGAACTACCTGCATCCAGGTACTATGCTGACTTCCATGGTTAAGCGTGTAGACGTAGCAGCATATAACTCGCTAAAAGCCATGCAGGATGGCACTTGGCAGGGCGGCTTCCAGTCACTCGGTTTAGCTGAAGGCGGTGTAGACTGGGCGCTGGATGAGCATAACGCTGCGCTGATCACTGATGAGATGAAAGCGGCAGTGGATGCAGCCAAACAGGCTATCATCAGCGGTGAACTGAGCGTTCACGACTACATGTCAGACAACAGCTGCCCAGCTCTCGACTAAGAGGTCAGCAGTGACAGTGATTCAACAACAGGGCCAAAAGGGCCCTGTTTCTCATGCTATTCGCCTCGAGAGAATTAATAAAAGCTTCGGTGCAGTTCATGCCAACGCTGATGTTGATCTAGAGGTGGAAGCGGGCGAGATACACGCGATTGTTGGTGAGAATGGTGCTGGGAAGTCGACGTTGATGTCGATTCTCTACGGCTTCTATTCAGCTGATTCGGGGCGGATCTACGTTGCTGACTCTGAAGTTCAGATTAGCGACTCTAAGACGGCTATATCGCTCGGTATCGGCATGGTGCATCAGCACTTTATGCTGGTTGAGAACTTTACCGTACTCGAGAATATTGTGCTTGGCGCTGAGGGGAGCTGGTCGCTTGGCGAATCCTTACGCAGCGCGCGTCGCCGATTGCAGGAGATCTCCGACACCTATGGCTTGTCAGTGGATCTGGATGCCATTACATCTGAGCTGCCTGTTGGTTTGCAGCAACGCGTGGAGATTCTCAAAGCGCTCTACCGAGGCGCTCGCATCCTTATACTCGACGAACCTACCGGTGTACTGACGCCGCAAGAGGTGGACCAGTTATTCGCCATTCTGCGAACACTCCGCGAACAGGGCGTAAGCGTGCTACTCATCACCCACAAGTTGCAGGAAGTTATCGCGATTAGCGATCGCGTCTCTGTGATGCGTGGCGGACGAATGGTCGACACAGTCTATACCGCGCAGACTAACCGAGAGGAGTTGGCCGAGCTTATGGTTGGCCGCAAGGTGCTGCTGCGAGTCGATAAGGAGCCTGCTAAGCCCGCAGAGACACTGCTATCTGTTAACAATATCACCTGGCGCGATGATTCAGGTGTGCCGCGTTTGGATGATGTCAGTTTTGAGCTAAAGGCTGGGGAAATTGTCGGGATTGCTGGGGTATCGGGCAACGGCCAAACAGAGCTTCTGCGAGTGCTCTCAGGTATGTTGGATATACAGCAGGGCTCAGTTGAGATTGACGGCATTCGTGTGAGCCAGGAGAGCCAACTTACGCCTAAAGCGGTGCGTCACCTCGGTGTTGGTCATGTGGCAGAGGATCGCCATCGTGATGGCATGGTGGGCGCTTTCGAGGCTCAAGAGACGGCCATAATGGGGTTCCAAGACGAGCCCGAATTCAACAGCTCGGGCTTGCTCAACCAAACCGCTATAAACCGTCACTGTATTGAGTTGATGCAGCAGTTTGACGTACGGCCTGTAGCTCCAACGCTCAAGAGTGCGGGTTTCTCCGGCGGTAATCAGCAGAAGCTGGTAATTGCACGTGAGATGGCGCCAAAACCTAAAATTCTCTTAGTTGGTCAGCCAACCCGTGGTGTTGATATCGGTGCGATCGAATTTATTCATCAGCAGATCGTCGCGTTACGTGATGCTGGAAGTGCGGTACTGGTGGTTTCGGTGGAGCTGGAGGAGATTCTCTCTCTCTGCGATCGTATTTTGGTGATGTCGGAGGGGCGTATTGTCGGTGATGTTGCCGCCTCTGAGACCGATGCTCGTGCGCTCGGTTTGATGATGTCTATCTCACGCAGCGGTGAGCAGCAGGAGGCTACAGAGTGAGTAAACGCGCAAAGCTACCCGTTTGGGCTGATGTGGCATTGATACCGCTTATTAATGTGACTCTTGCGTTTCTAGCCGCGGGAGTTGTGGTCGCGCTGATTGGCGAGAACCCCTTAGCAGCTGTTGAGGTGTTAATCCGCGGTGCTTTCGGTTACGACGAAGGGGTAGGCTATACGCTCTACTACACCACTAACTTTATCTTTACCGGCTTGGCGGTGGCGGTCGCGTTTCATGCGGGGCTCTTCAACATCGGTGGCGAGGGACAAGCCTATATTGGCGGGCTTGGTGTAGGTCTTGTCTGTCTTGCACTAGATCATCTCTTGCCCTGGTGGTTGCTACTCCCCGTTGCGATTAGCGCCGGGATGTTATTCGGCGCCGCCTGGGCGTTTATACCCGGCTATCTACAGGCTTATCGTGGCAGTCACATTGTTATAACCACCATCATGTTTAACTTTATCGCCTCGGCTTTGATGGTGTACCTGCTGGTTAATGTACTGATAAAGCCAGGCCAAATGGCACCTGAGACACGTGATATTGCCGATTCGGCGAG
>Ga0209961_1000108_pt1 | contig 29533 bp, 27 predicted proteins | sample SalPonA_B_H2O_MG_FD_185719 | JGI IMG/M metagenome (GOLD analysis project Ga0209961, IMG submission 185719) | Water microbial communities from South San Francisco under conditions of wetland restoration - Salt Pond MetaG R2A_B_H2O_MG (SPAdes)... | ecosystem: Environmental > Aquatic > Non-marine... | reverse complement strand
ACGGTATGCAGGCCCGTCAGAAGGTGATTATGCGCCAAGGTTTAGATCAGGATGCCGCGAAAAAGATCACTAAACTGATCAAAGAGTCAAAGCTCAAAGTTCAGAGCCAAATTCAAGGTGAGCAGGTTCGTGTAACCGGTAAGAAACGCGATGATTTGCAGCAGGTGATGGCGCTGATGCGAGAATCTAACCTCGGTCTTCCACTGCAGTACAAAAACTTCCGCGATTAATTACTGCCCCCCTTCTAAGAGTATCGTAGCAATCTTGGATGAAGTTGTGACACCGATTCATAAAGGCGCCCCGAGGCGCCTCTATGAAAAGCCAACTAGACTACTTTTCGTTAGCCTCGTTGTGAGCTTGCGTGCGCTCTTGTGCAGCGTCTAGCTTGTCGCGTAGCAGCCAGAGCATCACTAGCGATGGGATGACCATTAGTGTGGTTATAACGAAGAACAGGGTCCAGTTGCCGCCAAGCCCATCTACCATGGTGCCACTGAAGCTAGCCAGCGTTGTTCGTCCAAGATTACCCAGCGATGCTAGAAGTGCATATTGAGTCGCGCTGAAGGCACGCCCAGTAAGTGCAGTTAGGAAGGCCACAAACGCCACTGTTGAGAAAGCGGTGGTAAAGTTGTCGACGATGATAGTTGCTGCGAAGAGCCACTCGAGTGGTCCGAGTTCGGCGATCAAGGCAAACATCAGGTTAGAGCCTGCCATGGCGATACCACCAATCATGAGGCCGCGCAGAACGCCAAAACGCACATTTATGGCACTACCGATAAGCGTGAAGACTACAGTTGCTATCCAGCCCAGCATCTTGGTGTACTCACCAATCTGCTCATTGGTAAAACCTACCTCTTTGTAGAAGACTACCGACATGCGTCCTAGGAAAGCTTCACCGATCTTAAACATAAAGATAAATGCGAGTAGCGTGATTGCGATACCAAGTCCATTTCGGCGAATGAAATCTGCGAAGGGCTCGATCACGGTAACAGCGATCCATGCGGCAAATCTGCCCAGACCGTAGCGATTTTGATACGCCTCCTCCATAGAGTGTTGCAGTGTCGATCGACGATCCTCAGGCTCTTTCACCATAAGGGTAAAGACCATCAGCAGCGCCATAATCACAGCCATTACACCGTAAACTCCGGCCCACCCCATAGAGTCAGCATTAACAAAGGCAAGGTAGCCCGGTAGAGAGTAGCCAGTCCACCAGCCAACAACTGCCATTGCCGATGCAGGGGGCATCTTATCGGTTTCACTGGGTTTGAACTGATCAATACGAAAAGCATCGACAGCTATATCTTGTGTGGCTGAAGCGATAGCGATGAGCAGTGCGAGCAGGGATATGTAGAGCATTCCCGGGACTTTGCCCGCCTCTGTAGTTGGCTCACCCATAGCGGCATAAGCGCCACCCGGGTCTGCCTGTGTGATCGCTAGAATCATAATTAGCATCAAGCCCTGACACAGAAAGATCCATGAGCGGCGCTGGCCAAGCGCCCCGAGTACAGGAAGTCGTACACGGTCGACAAGCGGTGCCCAGAGGAAGTTGAAAGCGTATACCGCGAAGATCGATCCGAAGAAGCCGATAGCAGAGCGCGAGAGCCCCTCATCTTTTAGCCATCCGCTCATGTTGGAGCCTATGAGCACCCAAGGGAAGCCGCTGCTACAGCCCATCAAAAATATCCAGAGGAGGCGGCGGTCTTTATAGGTTCGGAGGGTTTCGGCGAACGAGCTCTTCATGTGCGCAAAGATTCCGTGTGGAGTTATTATTTCTGCCCGACTCTAGCACCTGAGTCGGGTGTGTGGAAGAACAAAAAAACCGACCCAGAGGGTCGGTTTTACCTTTCAGCGCTTGCGAGTTAGATACGCAGACCGCCATCGACTTCGAAGCATCGGCCAGAGGCGTAGTCATTCTCGAGAATGAAGGCTGCTGTAGCCGCAATCTCTTCGGGCTGTCCAAGGCGTTTGGCTGGAATGCCTGCGGCAATCTTATCTCGTGCTTCCTGCTTCATGCTCATGACCATCTCGGTACCAATGTAACCGGGTGCAATAGACGCAGCGCGAATTCCGTAACGTGCCAGCTCCTTAGCCCAGGTTACGGCCATCGCTTCAACTGCCGCTTTGGTAGCGGTGTAATTGGTCTGGCCCATGTTGCCGTGACGCGAGATAGAGGAGATATTGATGATGCAGCCTTGCTGCTTGTGCTTGATCATCTGAACTGCCGCCTCGCGACCGCAGAGGAAGGTGCCTGTCAGGTTGACGTCCATAACCAGATTCCACTGCTCCATGGTCATCTTCGAGACGATTTCACCGTCCTTAACTTTGACGAAGAGCCCATCGCGGGTAATGCCGGCATTGTTAATCAGGCCGTTGAGACCGCCCATATCACTAACGATCGACTCAAATAGAGCTTCCACGCCTTGCTCGTCAGCGACGTTACAGGTGTAGGTTTTGCCATCGCTGCCTGCTTCGCGTACTTGCGCTAGAGTGGCATCCAAGTCCTCTTGGTTGAGGTCAACCAACGCCAGTTTCGCCCCCTTTGCTGCAAGTGCGAGCGCCATTGACCTTCCAAGCCCGCGGCCCGCTCCAGTAATCGCGATAACTTTGTCTTTCAAATCCATAACATACTACCTTTTTGCTATTGTTAGGCTGTTCTTATTGTTGTTTATGCTGCAAAGCAGCTATTGCACTGCATCAAAACTACGGCTGGAATGGGAAAAAATCCACCTAGTTTTAAGTACTTGTGGTTATAAAGGATGCTTTGCAAAGTGTTCTGGCTGTATTTTTTCTCGTAACTTATTAATAGTATTGAGATATTTTCTATTTAAATAAGCTTGATCTGGCTGTGTAGACCTTAGGCTAATAGGTCTGCACAAGAGTGATCAATGCTGTGGCAGTGCAGCAAAACGAGTTGTGCGGTCGCGAAATATTGCATTGCGAAGCTCTTCAAGGGCTCAGCAATCACAAATGTAACGAAAGGTTAAGCTGTTTGAGTCACTAGCGCTGTCAGTGGTAAGTTAACGGCGTACATTTTGGAGTCCATTTATGCCGCTTTTTATTATTTTCATTGTTATCCCCGTTATTGAAATACTCTTGCTCATCAAAGTGGGGCAAGCGATCGGCGGCTGGTACACGGTCGGCTTAGTGCTTATATCAGCCTTTGTCGGTGTTAATATGTTGCGCTACCAGGGGCTTGCAACGTTGACGCGCGCCCGCGCAAAACTGGATCAGGGCGAGATGCCTATCGGCGAGATGGGTGACGGTATCCTTATCGCTGTAGGCGGCGCTCTACTGATTACCCCGGGATTCTTCACAGACTTCCTAGGCTTTTGTTGTTTGGTACCGCTGACACGTCATCTATTCATAAAGAACCTCGCCAAAGGCTTTATGTCTTGGATGCAGCGAAGCGGTAAAGCACAGTTTCACTACAGCCATTTTGAGCAGCGGTCCGGTGGCCAGCAATCATCGGATGAAATCATCGATGGTGAGTTTGTCGACTTAGGCGAAGCGCGCAAACCCAAGGCCGACGATTCTCGTCTCCCTCCAAGATAAATCTGTTCAAGTCGGTTTAAAAACCAAAACGGGGACTGTTCCTCGATCTCAAGGAGTACTCAACGAGAGGTTGTGTACCCTCGGTGTTGTATTGGGGCGCTGAGTCCGCTCGTGCATTAACCAATTTTTTTTCATCTCAGCTGTTGAAATGCAGTTTGGTCCACCCCATTAAGCTTTCACACAAAGAAACTGAGTTTTAGAGCACGCTCTGAATCTCAAAAAAACAAACCAACATCTATATGGATCCTAGATTCAGGAGAATAACCAGATGAAAATTCGTCCACTTCAAGACCGTGTTGTCATTCGTCGTAGCGAAGATGAAGCAAAAACTGCCGGTGGCATCGTGCTGCCAGGTTCTGCTGCAGAGAAGCCAAACCGTGGTGAAGTTGTTGCAGTAGGTCCAGGTCGTGTTGCTAACAACGGTGAGCTTGTTGCGCCTTCCGTGAAAGTTGGTGATGAGGTTCTTTTCGGTCAGTACGCAGGCACAAACACTATCAAGATCGATGGTGAAGAGTTGCTGATCATGCAGGAAAGCGAAATTTACGGCGTACTCGAAGCTTAATTCGGCCGTATCGCATACGAATTTTTAAACGTTTGGAAATATAGGATTAATAACAATGGCAGCTAAAGAAGTACTATTTGGTATCGACGCACGCGCAAAAATGCTGGTTGGCGTAAACGTTCTTGCTGATGCAGTGAAAACCACTCTGGGACCTAAGGGTCGTAACGTTGTACTGGACAAGTCGTTCGGTGCACCTAACGTAACTAAAGATGGTGTATCTGTTGCTAAAGAGATCGAACTGAAAGACAAGTTCGAGAACATGGGCGCGCAGATGGTGAAAGAGGTCGCATCTAAAGCTAATGATGTGGCGGGTGACGGTACAACTACTGCAACTGTTCTTGCTCAGGCTATCGTAAATGAGGGGCTCAAGTCAGTTGCTGCTGGCATGAACCCAATGGATCTCAAGCGCGGTATCGACAAAGCGGCAGCGGCAGTGGTTGAAAAGCTTGCAGGAATGGCCGTGCCTTGTGCGGACAACAAAGCAATTGCTCAGGTTGGTACTATCTCTGCAAACTCTGATGCTGAAGTGGGTAACATCATCGCAGAAGCGATGGAGCGCGTAACTCAGGAAGGCGTTATCACCGTTGAGGAAGGTTCTGGCTTCCAGAACGAGCTGGACGTGGTTGAGGGTATGCAGTTCGATCGTGGTTACCTCTCTCCTTACTTCGTAACTAACCAAGATACGATGACGGCTGAACTGGAAGACCCATTCATTCTGATCGTTGACAAGAAAATCTCTAACATCCGTGAGCTGCTGCCGGCACTTGAGGGTGTTGCTAAATCATCACGTCCACTGCTGATTATCGCTGAAGATGTTGAAGGCGAAGCTCTTGCGACTCTGGTTGTAAACAACATGCGCGGTATCGTTAAGGTATGTGCAGTGAAAGCGCCTGGTTTCGGTGATCGTCGTAAGGCGATGCTGCAGGATATCGCAGTACTGACGGGTGGACAGGTCATCTCGGAAGAGGTTGGCCTATCTCTGGATACCGTTGAGATGGATCAGCTGGGCCAGGCTAAGCGTGTTCAGATCACTAAAGAGAACACTACGGTGGTTGATGGCTACGGTGCTAAAGCTGACATTGAAGCTCGAGTTCAAGCTATCCGCGTACAGATGGAAGAGACTACATCTGACTACGACCGTGAGAAGATGCAAGAGCGCGTGGCGAAGCTGGCCGGCGGTGTTGCTGTAATCAAGGTTGGAGCTGCAACTGAAGTTGAGATGAAAGAGAAGAAAGCACGTGTTGACGATGCTCTGCATGCAACTCGCGCTGCAGTTGAAGAGGGTGTGGTACCTGGTGGCGGTGTCGCTCTGATTCGTGCTCTGCAGGGTGTTGAGGGTCTGGAGGGTGAAAACCATGATCAGACGATCGGTATCCAGTTGGCACTGCGTGCGATGGAAGCGCCACTGCGTCAGATCGTAGCTAACGCTGGTGGCGAACCATCAGTGGTTGTATCTAAAGTACGTGAAGGTGAAGGTAACTACGGTTACAACGCTGGTAACGAAACTTACGGCGACATGATGGAGATGGGTATCATCGACCCAGCTAAAGTAACACGCTCTGCGCTGCAAGCTGCGGCTTCTATCGCTGGCCTGATGATCACAACCGAAGCTATGGTTGCTGATATCCCTGAAGATAAGCCTGCTATGCCAGATATGGGCGGCATGGGCGGTATGGGCGGAATGATGTAATCGCCGCACCAATGATCGACGAAACCCGGCCTCGGCCGGGTTTTTTTATGGGCAGGGTATGCGCGCTTTTTTGTACTGCGCATTCTGCTCGTTGTTTGTCGCTCGTGCTGCTTTTGGTTTGTTGCACCTGCTTCTAAACCATTGGTCTAGTTTAGCCAAAGGTATGGTTGTTCGACCTGTGACAAGTCAGTACTTTGTTGATTCCGGTTGCTTTATAACAATAATTTTTCAACGGAGTTAAAGATGACTGATAAGACTAACGGCGTTTCTCGTCGTACGGTTCTCAAGGGTACTGCCGCTTCTGCTGCAGCTATCGCGGTTCCAAGTTTCTACATCCCTAATGCGACTGCTGCTGGTGCGTTCCGTAACGACCCTGCTGCTTCTGGCAAATGTGTGCTGGGCTTCAACGTTCCGCAGACAGGTGCTTACGCTGATGAAGGCGCTGACGAGCTACGTGCATTCAAACTGGCTGTTAAGCACCTTAATGGTGAAGGCGACGGCGGTATGATGAACACCATGAAGCCGCTGAACCTTAAAGGTAACGGTATTCTTGGTATGAAAGTTGAGTACGTAACAGGTGATACTCAGACCAAGTCTGACGCTGCACGTGCATCGGCTAAGCGCATGATCGAGAAAGATGGCGTAATCATGTTCTCTGGTGGTTCTTCATCAGGCGTGGCTATCGCTGTACAGGCTCTGGCTGAAGAGATGGGTACCATCTTCATGTCGGGTCTGACTCACTCAAACGACACTACGGGTAAAGACCGTCGCCGTCACGGCTTCCGTCACATGTTCAACTGTCACCAGTCTGCACTGGCGCTTCGCCCAGTACTGGACCAGGCATACGGTAAGGACCGTCAGGTTTACCACCTGACAGCCGACTACACTTGGGGCTGGTCACAGCAGGACTCTATCGAGAAGGGTATGGCTGAAGAGTCTAACTGGCAGACAGTTGCTAACGTTAAGACTCCAGTAGGCGCGGGCGACTTCTCGCAGTACATCACACCAATCCTGAACTCTGGTGCAGATACTCTGGTTCTGAACCACTACGGCGGTGACATGGTTAACTCTTTGACTCAGGCGATTCAGTTCGGTCTGAAAGATAAGCAGGTTAACGGACGCGACTTCCAGATCGTTGTGCCACTGTTCTCTCGTCTGATGGCGAAAGGTGCAGGTGACAATATGAAGGGCATCCTCGGTTCTACTAACTGGAACTGGAAGCTTACTGACGAAGGCTCTAAAGCGTTCGTTAAGTCCTTCGGTCAGGAGTATGGCTTCCCACCATCACAGGCTGCTCACACCTGTTACGTACAGACTCTGCTGTACGCTGATGCAGTTGAGCGCGCTGGCTCATTCGATCCACAGCTGGTTATCGCTGCGCTGGAAGATCATGAGTTTGACGGTATGGGTAACGGTGCATCTCTGTACCGTAAAGCGGACCACCAGGTGATGAAGAACGCTCTCGTTGTAGAGGGTACTCAGAATCCAACGTCAGACTTTGACCGTCTGACAGTGAAAGAGGTCGTGTCTCGTGAGCGTCTGACTTACGATCCAAACGAAGGCCCATTCGCTGGCGGCGCTCAGTGGTCTTAATCCAAGTGTAAATTCGTTTTACACCTTGGCACGCGAAGGGGCCCAAGGGGCCCCTTCGTTTATCTAAAAGCTTTTTCGGAGATTCATAGCTGTGGATGCGATACTCCTCCAGATCTTGAACGGTCTAGACAAGGGTGGTGCTTATGCGCTGATTGCCCTAGGTCTGACGTTGATTTTCGGTACTCTGGGTGTCGTGAACTTCGCACACGGTGCACTATTTATGTTAGGCGCCTTTGTTGCGGTTTCGGTTCGCGAAGTTCTAACCATTTCTACCAAGGTAAAAGATGAGTCGGTGACTTTCTTTGAAGCCTTTAAAGAGATCCCTTACCTCGAGCTTTGGCTCGGTGATGCGGGTAAGGCGATAATCGACTGGTCGGTGCCTATATCGATCCTGATTGCAGTGCCTATCATGCTATTGATCGGTCTGGTGATGGAGCGCGGACTTATTCGCCACTTCTACCGCCGGGCACATGCAGACCAGATCCTCGTGACCTTCGGTTTGGCGATCGTAATCCAGGAGATTATCAAAGCGATTTACGGTGCAAACCCCATTCCACAGCCCGCGCCGGAGTTGTTCTCTGGTACAGCTAATATCGGTGCTCTGTTCGGCTTAGGTGACAATATCGTCTACCCGAAATGGCGTATCGTCTACCTCTTCTTCGCTCTCGGTGTTATCGGTGCAGTATTTGCTTTCTTGCAGTTCACCACCTTCGGTATGGTTGTACGCGCAGGTATGGCGGACCGTCAGACTGTTCAGTTGCTCGGTATCAACATCACTAAGCGCTTCAGTATCGTTTTCGGTCTTGCCGCAGTTGTGGCGGGTATGGCCGGCTTGATGTATACCCCGATACTCTCACCTAACTACCACATGGGTATGGACTTCCTGGTGCTCTCGTTCGTGGTGGTGGTTGTCGGCGGTATGGGCTCACTTCCTGGCGCAGTAGCTGCCGGCTTCCTGCTGGGTATTCTGCAGTCGTTCGCCTCAATGAACGAAGTGAAGTCAATTATTCCGGGTATCGACCAGGTAATTATCTACCTCGTTGCCATGATAGTACTGCTTGTCCGTCCACGCGGTCTGATGGGTCGCAAAGGTGTGATGGAGGACTAAGATGCATATTGATAAATTTACCCCTAAATCGGACGTGATGATGGTGCTGATCTTTTCAGCCGTCATCCTGTCGATGCCAATTTGGCTGCAGCCGCTCGGAGCGGCTTACCCAGACTTGATGCAGCGCTTCGCTATTTTCGGTCTGTTCGCTATCGGTTTTAACATTTTGTTCGGTCAGACAGGCTACCTGTCGTTTGGTCACGCCGCATTTATCGGAGTGGGCTCTTACACAACCGTCTGGATCTTTAAGCTATTCACACTCAACATCATTCCAGCAATGATCGCAGGTGTAGTGCTATCAGGTATTTTCGCACTGGTGATTGGTTTCATCTGTCTGCGTCGTACCGGTATCTACTTCTCTATCCTGACATTGGCTCTAGCGCAGATGAGCTACAACCTGGCTTACTCTGTACTGACACCAATCACTATGGGTGAGACGGGGCTGCAGGTCGAAGCGGCTGATCCGCGTGCGTGGGAAGCACCGCTGGCAGAAGGGGAAGTACCTCGTACACACCTCTTCGGTTTGGAGATGGGTGATCTTGGTGGTCTCGCTGGATTCTACATCTGCGCTGCCTTTCTTATTCTCGGGTTCTATGTTGCGTTGCGCATTACGCGTTCTCCGTTCGGCTCAATGTTGCGCGGTATTAAAACCAACAACACACGCATGGCCTACACCGGCTTGAACACGCGTCCATATGCGCTGGCTGCCTTTGTGATCTCAGGTATGTACGCAGGCCTTGCAGGTTCACTCATGGCTGCGATGGACCCGCTAGCGGGTGCCGAGCGTATGCAATGGACCGCCTCAGGTGAAGTTGTATTGATGACGATCCTTGGCGGCGTTGGCACGCTGGTGGGGCCGGTTATCGGTGCTGCGGCTATCAAATACTTTGAGAATATCTTCTCGGCTATTGACGGTGCGGTGCTAACAAGCGTACTGGATTTCCTGCCAGATGCAGTGCTCAGTGTAGTTGTACCGGTGCTCTCACTATTCGTAGGTAAAGGCTGGCACCTTACCCTGGGTCTGGTGTTCATGCTGGTCGTAATCTTCCTGCCAGGTGGAATTATGGAAGGTTACCGTCGAATCCGGGCCCGCTTCTCTAAAGCGGATGCTAAGTAACTCAAGCTAACAGGATATTGCTATGTCAGTTCTAGAAATTTCTGGCGTAAACAAAACATTCGGTGGCTTGAAGGCACTGGATGACGTCAACCTAAAGATCGAAGAGAAGACTGTTCACGCAGTCATCGGACCAAACGGTGCGGGTAAGTCGACACTGCTCAACGCAGTAATCGGTAAACTGATTCCCGACAACGGTACAATCATGTTCATGAATCAGAACATGATTGGCCTGAAGCCGCACCAGATTAACCAGTTAGGTATCTCTCGCGTATTCCAGACCCCTGAGATCTTTGCCGACCTCTCGCTACTGGAAAACATGATGATCCCGCTACTCGCGCACCGCGATGGTCAGTTCAAGCTGTCAGCATGGAAGCGTACAGATAGGGACTCTGAAATCCAGGATAAAGCGGCACACTTCCTTGAGGATGTGAATATGCTGGAGAAAGCTAACCTGCACGCGGGCAGCATGAGCCGAGGTGATAAACGCCGCCTCGAGCTGGCAATGTGCCTATCGCAGGATCCAAAGCTACTGCTGCTGGATGAGCCAACCGCTGGTATGGCGCGCGCTGATACCAACAACACAATCGATCTGTTGTTGAAGATCAAGTCGCGCGGTATGACCAAAGTTATTATCGAGCACGACATGCACGTGGTGTTCTCGCTGGCAGACAAAGTCAGCGTTATGGCGCAGGGCCACGTCATTGTTGAAGGCTCGCCTGATGAGATTAAGGGTGATCCACGCGTTCGCGAGGCTTACCTTGGAGGTGCAGAAGTATGACGCATTCAAGCGTAACAAGTGATTCGGTAAAGAATCAAAATCTGGGCACGCCAGTAGCTTACTGTTCAATTCACGATATCCACGCTTACTACGGTGAGTCGTACATCGTGCAAGGGATCTCATTCAATATCCATGAGGGTGAGATATTGGCACTGTTGGGGCGTAACGGTGCGGGTAAAACCTCAACGCTACGTACCATCGCCCGATGTGATGATCCGGAGTTGAAGAGCGGCGAGATCTCGCTGGATCACCAGGCTGTGCACAAGATGACAGCTTATGAAGCTTCACAGGCAGGTATCGGCTTGGTGCCAGAAGATCGCTGCATCATTCCTGGCCTAACAGTTGAAGAGAATCTTCAGTTAGCTCAGATCGCACCGCCGATTGGCTGGAGCATAGAGCGTATTTACGAGCTCTTCCCGCGCCTGGGAGAGCGTCGTCACCAGGAGGGTGTAACACTCTCTGGTGGTGAGCAGCAGATGTTAGCGATCGGTCGCGCATTGGCGCGTGATATCAAGCTGCTACTTCTCGATGAGCCTTATGAGGGTCTCGCTCCTGTAATCGTGCAGGAGATTGAGAGGACGCTGCGTGAGATCAAAGCACTGGGTATTACCACGGTCATTGTTGAGCAGAACGCCATCGCAGCGCTCAAGCTTGCGGATCGTGCGGTAATTCTCGATACAGGTACCGTGGTATTTGACGGTAGCGCGCAAGAGGTTCTAGACAATGAGCAGCTGCGCCACGACTACCTAGCGATCTAACACTTTGTTGTGAGAAGCCGGACTGCGCCCAAACTCTGTTTGGGCGCTTTTTTATTGGGGTCAAACCCCTTTTTGTGCTAAAAAGAGAGATTCTTTCTAGCAATATTGGTGAATTCCCCGAATGTCAGAGCGACGCGAGCCCGGTTTTAATCTGGACCCGATTCAAGATTCTGTTCCTACCCTAGACACTCCTGTTAATCAGCCCAACGCGAGAGCGAGAGCAGCAGTAGCACCAGCCTCCGCAAAATCGAGTTCCGTAGCGACCGTGCTTCTCTCTTTGCTGGTGCTGATCTCCCTCGGTGCCGCCGCTGCGCTCGGCTTCTGGGGGATGCAGCTAAAACAGCAGATGGCTGAACAACAGGTGCTAGTAGAGCAGATGAATCTCTGGCTGGAGAGCACAGATGCGACTCTAACGCAGACCTCTACGACCGCATCTCGCTCTGGTGAGACCTTGATGGGGCGTGTGGAGGAGATCAATACTCGCTTGGAAGAGCGAATCAAACATTTCGACTCAGAGATAGCAAAACTCTGGACGATCGCCTACCAGCGCAACAAGCCTCAGCTCGAAGAGCAGGGTAAGACGCTCGCTACACTGGGAGAGAAGGTAACTGCCCAAGACGCGCAGTTGCAGCAGGCGCTAGCATCTCTGGGTGTTCTGCGAACGGAAATAGAGTCTCAGGTGACCGAGCTGTCAGAGTTAACTGCCAAGGGTGCACAGATGCAGACCCAGTTGGATTCCAATGTTAGCGCTCTTAGCCAACAGAAGTCTGGTGTGGCGGCGCTGGATACGCAAACCCAAGCACTCCAAGCAGAGCTAGAGAAGGTTGATGCGGCGCTTGCGACAGTCGAAGGGCGAGCGTTGCAGATTGGCAGCGATATGGAGTTTCAGTTTTCCGTCGAGCGTGACGAGCGGGCGAAGCTCGCGGCAGATTTGAGCAGTAAGATTGAACAGGTCAGCAGGCCCCAGGGCAATAGCGCAGAGCTTGAGCGGCGTTTGCGAACGATCGAGGAGCGTCTCAAGGCAATTGATGCTTCACGCGCTGCGGTTAATGCCGAGCTACTTAAAGTGCAGGGTCAGGTGAATGGTCTGATGCTGGATCGCACGGTACGCTAATGAACGTACGAGCTTTCTTTGCGCTACGCGTCCCGGAGCGAGTTACCCGTAAGTTGGCCGACTATGCAGATGAGCTGTGCCAGTTCGACCGTGGGCTTGAGGCGCATTGGGTGGACTCATCCTCGTATCACCTCACTCTCTGTTTTTTAGGTGAGGTAAGCCTAGAGCAAGTTGAGGAACTCGAGGAGCGTACGCGAGAGGCGCTTAATGCGAAGCGTTTTAATGTCTCACTGGACCATATCGGCTATTACGCAGTAAACCCGAAGCTCTCGGTAGTCGCCGCGATGACATCCGAGCAAAATGAGGTGGACGAGCTGCACCAATCTCTGGTCGATATAGCGATAGAGTCCGGTTTGGATTACGACGAAAAGAATTTTCTTCCACATATTACGCTGGCACGTCTGCCCAGCGATAATCAGTTTGAGCTTGATACAGAGCAACTGCCGCAACTCGATTTGAGTCTGCCAGCGGATGCGATTGTATTGATGCAGAGCAGGCCGGGTGAGCAAGGATCAATCTACACTCCACTGTTTGAGATTGATCTGCCACTTGCCATGGCTAACTAAAGATTCGAGAGAACAATGCGAAAACCTGAACTCCTATCCCCTGCGGGCACGTTGCGGAATATGAAGTACGCTTTTGCCTACGGGGCAGACGCTGTTTATGCGGGTCAACCGCGCTACAGCTTGCGTGTGCGTAACAATGATTTCACCCATGCAAACCTGGAAGAGGGCATCAACATTGCCCACCAGATGGGTAAGAAGTTCTTTGTTGCAAGCAACATATTGCCGCACAACTCCAAGCTTACCACCTACATGCGTGATCTCGATCCGGTTATCGAGATGGGTCCCGATGCAATGATCATGTCCGACCCTGGCCTCATTATGATGGTCAAGGATAAGTACCCCGATCTACCTATTCATCTCTCAGTGCAAGCAAACACCATGAACTGGGCTACTGTGCAGTTTTGGGAGCGTGCCGGTATTGAACGCGTGATTCTCTCGCGCGAGTTATCACTCGATGAGGTCGAAGAGATACGTCAGCGATGTCCTAATATGGAGCTTGAGGTCTTCGTTCATGGGTCTCTATGTATTGCCTACTCGGGTCGCTGTCTGCTTTCCGGGTACATCAACCACCGTGACCCCAATCAAGGGACATGCACCAACGCCTGTCGTTGGAAATATGATGCCCATGAAGCCAAGGAGACTGATAACGGTGATGTCGCGCCCGTGCAGGATTTCGATCCAACAGCGCAAGAGCCCGCTCTGGGCCAGGGTAAACCGAGTGATAAGATCTTCTTGTTGCAGGAGCAGACCCGCCCGGGTGACTACATGCCGGCCTTTGAGGATGAGCATGGTACCTACATCATGAACTCTAAAGATCTGCGCGCTATTCAGCATGTGCATCGCCTTGCCGCTATGGGCGTAGATTCTCTGAAGATTGAAGGTCGGACTAAGTCGCACTATTACGTCGCGCGTACAGCTCAGGCGTACCGCCAGACCATAGATGATGCCGTTGCGGGTCGCCCATTCGATCGCGGATTGATGGATGTCTTGGAGAATCTCGCTAACCGTGGTTACACCGAGGGCTTCTACCGCCGTCACGTGCATGATGAGTATCAAAACTACGAGACGGGTAACTCAGTTGGCGTACACCAGCAGTTTGTTGGTGAAGTGGTTGAGCAGGACAGTGCTAGTGGCAAGCTGACTATCGACGTTAAGAATCGCTTTGAAGTTGGCGATACACTAGAGTTGATGACGCCAGCTGGGAATCGTCGCTTTAAGCTCAGTGAGCTCTACAACAAAAAGGGTGCACGCATAGAAGCAGCACCGGGTTCGGGGCATCGCGTTACCCTGCCGCTCGATTTCGATACCGATATGCAGTTCGCACTGCTGATGCGAGATCTTCCGAATTCACCGCGCAAGGTGGCGTAAAAATTGGCGTAGGTTCAAAACTCCCTCTGCCCGATTGGCAGCACAGATGGCTGCTGATTGGGCACTCTTGAAGTTCTCGGCTCTATCGCTAGTGTCTTAGTTTCTCACTGCTGTTTGTACACGTTTCACCTACCGATACCTCGATCTGTGTCTTAACTTAGACCTTTTCTTAAGCCACTAACCTGGCTTTTTTGCTATAATCGGCCGCGTTTTTATTCGCTAATGCCCAATTCACTGACCCAATATACTGAGGAAGTCTCCATGAGCGTGATCCGCCAAGATGACCTGATTAGCAGCGTTGCTGATGCGTTGCAGTTTATCTCTTACTACCATCCGATCGACTTTGTTCAGGGCCTGCACGAAGCGTACCTGAAGGAGGAGAACCCGGCTGCTAAGGATGCAATGGCGCAGATACTGATCAACTCACGCATGTGTGCCGAGGGTAAGCGTCCAATCTGTCAGGATACCGGCATCGTAACCGTCTTTATTAAAGTCGGTATGAACGTACAGTGGGACGCCACAATGAGCGTCACTGATATGATCAACGAAGGTGTGCGCCGCGCTTACAACCACCCAGACAATGTGCTGCGTGCCTCTATTTTGGCTGATCCGGCGGGTAAACGCGCTAATACCAAAGACAACACCCCCGCGGTAATCCACTACGAGATTGTTGAGGGTGATACGGTTGATGTTCAGGTAGCGGCCAAAGGCGGTGGTTCTGAGAACAAATCTAAGATGGTGATGCTTAACCCATCAGACTCCATTGTGGATTGGATTGTTAAGACCGTACCTACAATGGGCGCAGGTTGGTGTCCACCAGGCATGCTCGGTATTGGTATTGGTGGTACCGCAGAGAAAGCTGCGGTGATGGCGAAAGAGTCACTGATGGATCCAATCGACATTCATGAACTGCGTGAGCGTGGTCCACAGAATCGCATCGAAGAGCTGCGTCTAGAGATTATGGATGCAGTAAATGATCTGGGTATAGGTGCGCAGGGTCTGGGCGGTCTCACTACAATTCTTGATGTTAAGATCATGGACTACCCAACGCATGCGGCATCTCTTCCTGTCTGTATGATTCCGAACTGTGCGGCTACACGTCACGCTCACTTTACTTTGGACGGCTCAGGTCCTGCGGTACTGACACCGCCAAGCTTGGATGAGTGGCCAGATGTAACCTTTGAGGTCGGAGCGAATACGCGCCGCGTGAACCTCGATGATCTGACGCCAGAAGCGGTGAAAGAGTGGCAGGTGGGTGAGACGGTTCTGCTGAACGGTAAGATGCTGACCGGTCGTGATGCGGCTCATAAGCGCATGATTGAGATGCTCAATAATGGCGAAGAGTTGCCGGTTGACCTTAAAGGGCGCTTTATCTACTACGTGGGGCCAGTTGATCCGGTACGTGACGAGGTGGTGGGCCCTGCAGGTCCGACAACATCGACTCGCATGGATAAGTTCACCCGTCAGATCCTAGAGCAGACAGGTCTGCTTGGAATGATTGGTAAGTCTGAGCGTGGCCCTATTGCGATTGATGCCATTAAGGACAATCAGGCGGTCTACCTCATGGCTGTGGGCGGTGCTGCATACCTTGTGTCCAAAGCTATCACAAATGCTGAAGTACTGGCTTTCCCTGAGCTCGGTATGGAAGCGATCTACGAGTTTGAAGTGAAGGATATGCCGGTAACGGTTGCCGTGGATGTTAATGGCACATCCGTACACACCACAGGTCCAGCCAAGTGGCAGGAGATCATCGCCTCTTCAAAGAGCTGATAGCCTAGCTTCACTGAAAGAGCCTGCTCCGTCGGAGCAGGCTCCTCTCCTATAACCTTAGTATCGCTCTAGAACCCCGCATCGCATCCCGATCCACCCGCCTAAAAATCTATTTTTCTCAAATCAGCTACTACCCCTTGTTACCAATCAGGTGTGCCACTACATTTGAGTAGTTACAAAACTAGAGTCAGCCTCTGTTAGAGCACCCATCTAGGCCGGTTTAGATTCATTTAGGTTCAGGACGAAAGCATGAGTAAAGTAATAGAGACTCTTAATCTACTCTCCCCGAGTCCGGGAACTCGGCACGAATTGAAACTCCACCGTTATGGCAAGGCAGGGGCACGACCTAAGGCATACATTCAAGCGGCACTGCACGCAGATGAGTATCCAGGCTTGCTGGTCGCGCAGCACCTTATCTCTCAGCTGGACGAGCTAGATCGTCGTGAAGAGATAGAGGGCGAAATTGTTGTTGTGCCGGTCGCAAATCCAATTGGTCTAGGGCAGAGGATTAATGATCAGCACCTCGGGCGGTATGAGTTGGCCGGTGGTGGTAACTTTAATCGCAATTGGCCAGACCTGACTGAAGCGGTGGTAGCGCGGGTAGCGGGATATCTAACGCAGGATGTAGCGCAGAATGCGGCAAAGATTAGAGAGGCGCTGGAGCAGGAGGTTGCGCTACTTGAGGTGCGTAAAGAGTTAGATGATCTGCGTAAAACGCTCTTGCAGAACTCCATCGGAGCAGACATTGTGCTGGACTTGCACTCTGATGCTCAGGCTCTGCCTCACCTTTATGCGTCTGTGCATCATCGCGAGCTTGCCGCTGAGTTGGGCTGTGACCTTGGCGCGAGGGCTGTGCTGATTGAGACCGAGGCTGGAGGGTCACCTTTTGATGAGTGTAACGCTGGGGTTTGGTGGAAGTTAAACGAGCGGCTGGGGCACAAAGCACCTATTCCACTCGCCTGTTTCTCATCAACGATTGAGTTAAGAGGAGAGCAGGATGTTGACGACGATCTTGCGTCTCAAGACGCTAGCGCCATAGTGCGCTTCCTTCAGAGGCGAGGGCTTATTAAAGGTGATCCGAAGGCGTTGCCTGCAGCTCTCTGTACCCCCACACCACTGGAAGGCACAGATATTGTCTATGCGCCCGCTGCGGGAATTGTTGTCTACCGTAAACAGCTGGGAGATTGGGTCGAGGCAGGAGAGGTTATAGCTGAACTTATTGATCCGATGGCTGACTCTGCGCAAGGGGCGCGGATACCCATGATAAGCAGAACCTCAGGTCTGTTTTTTGCGCATATGAGTAGCCGGCTCTTAGCTCCGGGTGCTGCTTTTGCGAAGATTGCGGGTGAAACGCCTTTGCAACATCGGGAGGCTGGCAATCTATTGGAGGCTTAGCCGCGTAGCACCATTTTTTGGAGCAGCGATGTCAAGACCTTTACAGCGTTGCAACGCCTAGTTTAATCTCAACCGTTTACGATTCTGATGTGAGACACAAAGTTGACTGAGAGTACGCCTGTTATTGAAGTTCGAGATCTCCATAAGGCTTATGGCGATCTAGAGGTGCTAAAAGGCGTAGATTTGTGCGCACACAAAGGCGACGTGGTGTCGCTAATTGGCTCATCAGGGTCGGGTAAGTCAACTCTTCTTCGTTGCGTAAACTTACTCGAGCTGAGTCAGCAGGGTGATATTCTATTCAGAGGTGAGCCAGTTGCTTGGAAGGGGAGTGGTGCCGATAGGCAGCCGGCTGACACCAAGCAGGTGCTTAGAATACGAACCAAACTCGCCAAAGTTTTTCAGCAGTTTAATCTCTGGTCTCACATGACCATTCTGCAGAATGTCATGGAGGCTCCGGTCACCGTACTAGGGCACCCGCGTGAAGAGGTAGAGGCACGAGCGCGCCGCTACCTCGATAAAGTCGGTATAGGCGATAAAGCTGATGCTTGGCCTGCCCAGCTGTCGGGTGGCCAGCAGCAGCGTGCGGCGATAGCTCGGGCACTCTGTATGGAGCCCGAGGCTCTGCTGTTCGACGAGCCAACCTCTGCGCTTGATCCGGAGTTGGAGCAAGAGGTGGTGAAAGTGATCAAGGAGTTAGCGGCTGAGGGTCGAACTATGCTAATGGTTACGCACGATATGAAAATGGCAGCTGACGTTTCCAGTCACGTTATCTTTTTGCATCAGGGTAAAATTGAAGAGGAGGGGGCGCCAGATCAGCTTTTTGGTTCGCCCAAATCTGAGCGGTTGAGAGGTTTTCTCTCAGCCATAGATCATTAATCAACCGAAACAGGAAGTAATAACTATGAAAAAACTTCTAGGCACTGCACTAGCGGTTGCGCTGACCTCGCAAATGGCTTTCGCAGATACCGTTCGCCTGGGCACTGAAGGGGCTTATGCACCTTGGAACTTTCTCGATGACAGTGGCGAAGTTGCTGGTTTCGAGCGAGATCTAGGCGACGAGCTCTGTAAACGCGCTGGACTGACGTGTGAGTGGGTAACCAACGACTGGGATTCAATCATTCCTAACCTCGTCTCAGGTAACTATGATGCGATCATCGCAGGTATGTCCATTACAGACGAGCGTGAAAAAGTGATCGACTTCACGCAGAACTACACTCCACCAGACCCATCAGCTTACTTGGCGCTGTCTGCAGATGTTGACCTAGCTAGCGCTGTAGTTGCCGCTCAGGCGACAACGATTCAGGCGGCGTTTGTTGCCGGTGAAGGTTGGACGCTGGTTGAGTTCGCTTCACCTGAAGAGACAGTTGCTGCAGTGCGTAACGGCGAAGCCGAAGCCGTGCTTGCTGATAAGTCTTTCCTAGACCCCTTTGCTGGTCAGGATGGTCTGGTAATGCTTGACCGTATGGAGATGATTGGCGGCGGCGTCGGTATGGGCTTCCGTAAGAGTGATGCCGAGCTGCGCGCTAAGTTCAACGACGCCATCCAGTCTATGAAGGACGATGGCTCGCTCAATGCGCTTATCGCTAAATGGGAGGTTGCGACTCAGTTCTAGTCGCTGTGGGCCCGCGTATTTCGGTGCGTGGGCTCCACCTCTTATCTTATGTTTGAGTACTGCACTAACCCCGATACTCTAAGCGGCCTAGCTTGGTTCTCTTGCTATGTCACCACAGGGAAACATCTATCGTTCTTCACCTCATTTGGTACGGTGCTGGTGCTCCTAGCCATAACCGCGCCGGTCGCCCTAGCGTTTGGTTTTGGCGGGGCCTCAATGGCGCGCTCAAACCTAAGCCCGCTTCGTTGGTTAGGCAAGATCTACATCGCGATCGTGCGAGGCGTACCCGATATCGCCTTTTTCATGTTCTTTGTAATAGCCTTGGATCAGGGGTTTGAGTATCTGCGTCACCAGGTCTATTGTCCCGATTGGGATCAGCCCATACGCCAAGGGAATGACTTTATCGTCTGTACGGCGGCAAAGTTACCTTTGAGCACATCGCCCCAGTGGGTCCACGAGATCTATGGGTTCTTTCTAGCGGTGCTTACCTTTGCAATTGTCTTTGGCGCGTTCGCGGCCAATGTAATTTTTGGTGCAATGAATGCAGTTCCTAAGGCTCAAATTGAGACTGCAGCAGCATATGGTATGACGAGTCGGCAGACATTCTGGAGGATAATTGTTCCGCAGATGTGGGTTTATGCACTGCCTGGCCTCTCCAATCTGTGGATGGTGCTAATCAAAGCGACTCCGCTACTGTTTCTGCTCGGTGTTGAGGATATTGTCTATTGGGCACGCGAGCTGGGCGGCACAAAACATGAGCGTTTCACAGACTACCCGCACGGCGACTGGCGTATGTGGTATTTCTTAGTTTTATTGGTGTTCTATCTGGCCTTTACGAGGGTCTCTGAGGTAGTTTTGAATCGCTGGATGAAGCGCTTGTCTAGAGGGCAGGCGACAGCTGGAGGCGAAGCGCTCAGGAGGGCTGCAACATGAGCTGTATGCAGACTATCTCTGATTATGGGCTACGTTCGATAGGTATCGGTGAACGACTGCTACCTACCACTGACTTTACGCTCTGCCAGCAATTTACTCTGATCGGTTCCGGAATGATCTGGAATATCTATTTTGGAGTGCTTGCACTTGCTGCGGGATTCTTTCTGGCAACGGCTGTTGCCCTGGGTAAAGCATCGAACAGTTTATGGGTACGCAAACCTTCAGAGTGGTTTATCTTTCTATTTCGCGGTTCACCCCTCTTCATACAGTTTTTCTTTGCCTACTTTCTGTTTCTTAGCCTTAGATCAGAGATAGAGTTTTTCCAGCCTTTTACTGCGGCTTGGCTAGGTGCAACGATCGTACTCTTCCTCAACACTTCGGCCTATGCTGGAGAGATTTTCTACGGAGCCCTGCAGTCCGTTCCAAAGGGCGATACTGAAGCTGCAGATGCCTACGGTTTCTCGGGATTTACCAAGTTTCGCAAGATCACCTGGCCAACCATGATGAGACTTGCATGGCCGGCGTATACAAATGAGGCGATCTTTCTTTTTCACGCCACAACGTTGGTCTTCTTCTCCGGTTTTCCGGCTTGGCGACAGCAGGGTGATGCGCTCTATTACGCGAGCTATTTTGCGGATAAGACGTTCAACCCATTTGTGCCTTATCCGATACTCGCTGGGTACTTTATACTATTAACACTGCTGGTGATTACGCTTTTTGGCTTGGTTAACCGTCGCCTCAATCGTCATCTGCCGCAGCACTCCCGATCGAAGATTCGCTATCGCCCCAAACTTATGCGCTAGCAGCGCTACAGACGCCGATAATTGGCTCAGGTATAATTGCGTCAGATCTATTCGGAGCACTTCATGGCGCAATTGACCAGCCTTAATATCCAGACACCTAATACCAGCGCACCCTTCCTGCCTATGTCGCAGGATGAGATGCGCAAGCTTGGGTGGACTCAATGTGACATTATAATTGTCACGGGCGACGCCTATGTAGACCACCCTTCATTTGGTATGGCGATCATCGGTCGCCTTCTCGAGTCGCAGGGTTTTAAGGTAGGTATCATCGCCCAGCCGGATTGGAAGAGTGCCGATGCCTTCAAGGCGCTTGGCAAACCCCGTCTCTTTTTCGGTGTCGCCGCTGGCAATATGGACTCCATGATCAATCGCTATACCGCGGATAAAAAGGTGCGCTCCGATGATGCCTACACTCCAGGCGGAAAGGGGGGCTCTCGTCCGGATCGTGCCAGTATCGTCTACAGCCAGCGATGTCGCGAAGCGTATAAAGAGGTTCCCATTGTACTCGGCGGCATCGAGGCGTCACTGCGCCGCATTGCTCACTACGACTACTGGCAGGATAAGGTTCGCCGCTCAATTCTTTTGGATGCGCGTGCTGATCTGCTGCTCTTCGGCAACGCCGAGCGTGCGGTCGTTGAGGTGGCTCGTCGCATGGAGATGGGGGAGGCGATAAGCGATCTTACCGATATCCGTGGCACCGCGTATATTCGCAAAGACACACCTGAGGGGTGGATGGAGATCGACTCGACGCGCATAGACCGCCCTGGAAAGGTCGACCGCATCATCAACCCGTATGTAAACACTCGAGATCTTGAGAGCTGCGCGCTTGAGAACGGCGGTGCCGGACCAGAAGAGGTAGAGGCGCAGCCACTGCATCTGGAGTCATTGAGTGAGAACAAGATACGACTCGATCGCAGTCGAACCGTTATCCGTATTCCCGCTTTTGAGAAAGTCAGTAAAGATCCTGTGCTCTATGCCCACGCCAGCCGTGTGCTTCATCTCGAGACTAATCCCGGTAACGCCCGCGCACTGGTGCAGCAGCAGGGTGATCAAGAGATTTGGCTTAACCCCCCGCCCATCCCTCTCACTACTGAGGAGATGGATTATGTCTTTGGGTTGAAGTACGCGCGCGTTCCGCACCCGGCCTACGGTGATCAGGAGATCCCTGCCTACAAGATGATCCGTTTCTCAGTGAACATTATGCGCGGCTGTTTTGGAGGCTGTACCTTCTGTTCAATTACCGAACATGAGGGGCGTATTATTCAGAATCGTTCGCAAGAGTCGATCATCAACGAGATCAAAGAGATCCGCGACAAGGTGCCTGGCTTCACCGGTGTTATATCTGACCTAGGCGGTCCGACTGCCAATATGTATCGCATCGCCTGTAAGTCGCCGGAGATCGAGCAGTCTTGTCGGAAGCTCTCTTGTGTCTACCCAGGAATCTGTCCCAACCTCAATACAGACCACTCAGCGCTGACGCAGCTCTATCGCGAAGCGCGTCAGCTTGAGGGCGTTAAAAAGGTTCTAATCGCTTCTGGGCTGCGTTATGACCTCGCTGTTGAAGACCCCGAGTATGTTCGCGAGCTCGTTACTCATCACGTTGGTGGTTACCTTAAGATTGCTCCCGAGCATACCGAACGTGGTCCGCTCGATCATATGATGAAGCCTGGGATCGGCACCTACGATGAGTTTAAAAAGATGTTTGAACGTTTCTCTAAAGAGGCGGGCAAAGATCAATATCTCATTCCATACTTCATAGCGGCTCACCCGGGTACTACCGATGAGGATATGATGAACCTCGCTTTGTGGCTCAAACGCAATGAGTTCAAGGCTGACCAAGTACAGGCTTTCTACCCCTCGCCAATGGCGACGGCTACGGCGATGTATCATACGGGTCGTAACCCGCTCAAACGTCAGTCCTACAAACGCAGTGCCGAGAAGGTTGAGAGTGTCAAAGGTGAGCGTCAACGCCGTCTGCACAAAGCATTTCTACGCTGGCATGATCCAGACAACTGGCCGCTGCTTCGTGAGGCGCTCAAGCAGATGGGGCGTGCCGACCTTATTGGTGATAAGCCTCATCAGTTGATACCCGAGACTCAGCCCGATCAGGCGGAGTACGCCAGCCCAAGGCGGAAAAATTCCGGTCAGGCGATGAAGAGTCGGCGTGGCAAGTTGCTGACGCAACACACAGGTCTGCCGCCAAGGTCAGACGGTGGAGCTCAGATGAAGAGTCAGACGAGCGCAGGTTCCACTGCGGGCTCGAAAACGAAGCCGAATACCGGGTCAAACGCGAAGTTAGGTAAAGGGCGCGGCAAAGCTAGAGTGAAAACCCGTCATCAAATGCGATAAGTTTCTGCTAATGCCTACTTGTATTTGGGTGTCGGCAGTGTATAGTGCTGAGTAATATATAAACAACTCGCGCCGAACCCTGAAGGGCGCGGAGAGAATTTTTGCAACACAGCACACACCCTGACCCACGGGTCACCGCACTCTTTAAGCGTTCCAAGCTCGTTGTTCCTGCTTCCGTGGCACCTCGCCTTTTGAAAAATGAACAGTATGCAAACCCTCGCAGTGCCTCAAAGTCTGTGCCGTTCGCTCGTCTGCGCTATTTATCGATCTGTTGATCGGATAAGAGCTGTGGGGTCGTAAGCAAATTGTAAGAAAATTTCTGAATGTTGGTATAAAACCTGCATCATGAAAGATACCGCTCTAGCGGTACGCCCTAGGGCGGTATGGTAGATACACTCGTGTATCTGAGAAAAGAGGGTCAACGACCCAGTAAAAAAGACCCAAGTGGTCAACAATGAAAAAAGAGGCAAATAATGTCACAGCTCGTAACCGGCACTGTTAAGTGGTTCAACGACGAAAAAGGTTTTGGTTTCATTCAGCAGGAAGGTGGTCCAGACGTTTTCGTTCACTACCGTGCTATCAACGGTAACGGTCGCCGTTCTCTGGCTGAAAACCAGACAGTTACTTTTGAAGTAACTCAGGGTCAGAAAGGCCCACAGGCTGACAACGTAACTGTTGTAGCTTAATTAGGGTTTAACCCTAGGTCTGGGAGCGCTTTGCTTTTTCAGAAAGCCTGACACTGCCATGCCAACTATAAACCTCGCTTTTGCGGGGTTTATTACTTTTTGGGGATAGGTTGTGCGCTGTTTTGCTAGGGTTTGCGTAGAGCAGAGGGATGCGGAGCATGCCAATAAGCCCCTGCTGAGAGCTCAGGGAGTTATTCGCAGATACCCTAGGTCATTTGAGAAATTTGGGAGTGGAGATGGCTCAGATCGTAATACTGGTTGGCACAATGTACGGAAACTCTCTGGAAGCCGCGCGCGCCTGTGCTGATGTGCTGCGTAAAAAGGGTCACTCGGTACGTATCAGTGATGCACCAGCCTTGGCTGATATTACCTCTGACTCCAGCACGGTGCCGCTGATTTGTACCTCGACAACCGGTATGGGGGACCTCCCCGACAACATCATGCCGCTCTACTGTCAGTTGATGGATGATACTCCTAACCTTTATGGACGGCGCTATGGTCTCATCGGTTTGGGGGACAGTAGTTATGACATATTCAATGGAGGCTCAAAGCGGCTCAAAGCACTGCTAGACTCTTTGGGGATGCAGTGCATCGGTGAACCGCTCTTTATCGATGGTCGTGTCGATTACGAACCTGAAAAGCCCGCGGCAAAGTGGGTTGCTAAATGGGCTAAAGCGGTCAAATAGTTGGCGACTTAGCCCTTGAACCAACCCTAAAACAGCCGTTGTAGTTGAGCTGTCAGTGTTTAGATTTTCCCTCGATGCTGCGTTTGATCTCAAGGTAGCGTGGCATATCACCAATATCCTCGTAGATTGGCTCTTCATCCTCAACGCGAATCACCTTAGGGCCAGGTTTGTAAGGGATGCGAGCCTCTACCTGCTGTAAAATTTCTGACATAAGTTGAGCGCTAAGCTCCTCCATAGGCAACTTGTAGAGTCGGCTAAGCGCTTCTATTCGAACCAGATCATCCTCAGACACCGCAATGGTTAAAGGTGTGCGTGAAGAGATCTCGTCGCCGCGGATCTTAAGCTTGGCGAGAAGTTGCTCAATGGTTGAATTTGGCATGGTATTTCTGCTCCTAGTACTGCTTTCTGTTAAAGCATAGGACAGATCTCGTTGCTATCCAGCCGATATTAGGCTGAATACTGAAGATCATTGATTAGGAGTCAGAAGTTACCTATATGTCTGAATGTGAGGTTCACTCGTGGACCGTTGCAGCGAGCGCGCTTGGGGAGTGAATGTTGCCAGCGGCTCTGAACACCCGCGCCCATCCAGAGCAGTGAGCCGTGCTCGAGTTCAATCCCCCAGCTCGCGCCTCCTTTTTTTGGGCGAAATTTGAAGCTGCGTGAGTAGCCTAAGCTAATCGACGCAATGACTGGGTGCTCGCCAAGTTCAGGTTCATCGTCGCTATGCCATCCCATACTGTCTTGGCCGTTGCGGTAGAGGTTCGCCAGCACTGCATTGAAGGGGTGTGCGAACTCCTCCTCTAGACGTCGGCGCAGAGACTCTAAGCTTGCAGGAAAGCCTCTGCCTGTGAGCTTGAGTCCAGAGTATGTGTAACTAATACCGGGGTCGGCGATAAACGCTTGCAGTCTCGGTATATCGACCCATCGACCGTATAGGTGAATAGAGTCCTGGCGCCACTCGAGTTGCTTCTCAAGGTTATCAAGCAAGGTATCTGCTGAGTTTGGGTTCAGATAGCCTTGGTGATAGCTTATTTCGGGTTCCTGCTCGAAGCGCTGCATCGATTCAGGACTCCAGTGCGCCTAAACAGGCAGTTGTTAGCGTGTCGAGGAGGTCCACTGCGTTGCTCGGGTGCGGTATCGAGTTGCAAGTAAGAACTTCCGCTTCTTGCATTAGCAGTTGATAGGCGTCACCAGCGAATATGCCGTGTACGCCAATAATTAGGGGTCTTGAGAGTCCCGACTCCTTAAGGTGTGCGAGTGTCTCGAGCATAGTACGACCACTGGAGATGATGTCATCAACAAGGACGGGGCGGTGGTCAGCGAAGGGTGCAAGTTGCGGACGCGATACCTCCACCTCATAGTCGCCACTGCGCTGCTTAGCTAGTATCTGAAAAGGTACATTCGTCTCTTTAGCGATTGCTGCGACCCACTGTTCGCTCTCCTCGTCCGGGCCTATAAGCAGTAGCTTCTCGTTGAGCTGTTTGAGGTGCGCTGTGATGGCGCTTTTGGCGCTCACCACTATCCCTTCTAACTGGTAGATCTCGTCTAAGCTGGTGTAGCGGTGTAGGTGAGGGTCTACGGTGATTAGTTGGTCGAACGCTTGTGATAGATGGTGGGCGAAGTGTCTCGAAGTGACCGATTCGCCCGAGTGGAAGCGCTTGTCCTGTCGCATATAGGGGAGATAGGGCGTTACCAACGTGCGGCGCGTTGCTCCTAGTTCTTCCAGCGTATGGCCCAGAGATAGAAGTTCGAATAGCTGGCCATCCGGGTGGAAGAGGTCAGCAAATATGACCACATCCTGGCCCTCAACTGGCGTTAGTACGCGTTGATAGAGTTCGCCATCTGGGAAGTGGCGTGACTCAATGTCGCCAACCAAAGCGCCTAAGTTAGTTGCTAGACGCTCGCCCAGATCTGTATCGGGCGCTAAGTTAAATAGAACTCTCTGCATCGCTCAGACCTCATTTACCCGTATAAGCTCAGGGTGTTCTAAAAGAAACTCGACAGCGTAATTGAGTTCGCCTGAGTTCTCTGCATGGACAGTTAGGAGCGCACTGTCCTGCGAAATTGTGTCACCGAGTTTTACATGGATTTCGACTCCGGCGGCTGGGTCGGCTGGAGCTCCAGCGAGCTTCGCGACTTTAGCTAGCAGGCGGTTATCTACGGCTTCTACCTTGCCAGTGCGTTGTGCCAGTAGTTCATAGCGGTAGGGGGCTACGGGCGGTGATTTTAACCCCCCTTGTGCCATGGCGATAGCTTTAAACTTGCTCCAAGCTGCCCCGTTTTTGATCAGTTCCAGTGCGTGTTTTTCACCCTCTCCGGGTTTAGATTTGCCCGCTAGTTCTAACATGGCGCCCGCCAGAAGTGCGGACCGCTGACGTAGGTCGTCGGGCGCGTCTGGGCGGTTCTGTAACACTGCCAAGATATCATGTGCTTCCAGCGCTGGGCCGATGCCCCTGCCAACTGGCTGGCTGCCATCGGTAAAGAGTATCTTGAGTTCGAGTCCGAGGTTCTTGGCAACCGTTACAAAGCTCGCGGCCAAACGCTCGGCAGCGTCTTGGCTGCGAACCTTCGCGGTAGGGCCGACCGGAATATCTATCAATACATGTGTAGCACCAGCGGCGGCCTTCTTTGACAGTACTGAGGCTATTAGTTGTCCCTCGCTATCAATATCAAGAGCGCGCTCAACCTGTATCAGTAGGTCATCGGCAGGAGAGAGGCGCACCGAACCACCCCATGCGAGGCATCCACCCTCTTGTTCTACTACCCTGCGCATCTGCTCGAGCGTTAGGCTGACTTCAGTGAGAGTCTCCATAGTATCTGCGGTACCAGCCGGTGAGGTGATCGCGCGGGAGGAGGTTTTCGGAATAGTCAGCCCCGCTGCTGCCAATATGGGGACAACAATCGGCGTGGTTCTATTGCCGGGAAGTCCGCCGACACAGTGTTTATCGACAACTAGCGGCAGTTTCCAGTCGATGCGACTACCTGCGTTTATCATGGCGCGGGTAAGGAAGGTTATCTCCTCGTTATCAAGCTTGTCGTCACCGCAGGCGGTTATAAATGCGGCGAGATGAACCTCAGCGTAGCGTCCCTCAACAATGTCGTTGATGATCGCCTGCATCTGCTCTTGATTGAGGCGCTGATTATAGACTTTGGCGCGCACGTAAGAGATAGACAGTACCGGCTTGGGGTGGGAGAGCCAGACTGCATCCTCGTAGCGCATATCGAGCATATCCCAGGCTGCTTCTGAGAAACCGATATGCCCCTCCGCTACGAGGTCTGAGGTGACCATATTTAGCGTGGCAATAATCTGCTTGTGCTCGGTATTGACGGTGACACGCGATAGCGCTTCAAAGCCCTCGGACTTACAAACATGGCTGTCACTGCGAAGGTAGATATTGGGTTCGTGGTGGGTATCTATCCCCAAGCGACAGGCCTTAAGTGGCATCATTTTTTCAGGTATCATGCTCAGCCTTATTTCGGACTCTATTAAGTTGTTACTCTAAAGTGAAATATAGTCCAATGTCGATTTTTACCTGTCGCCCTTGTGGGCCCGCTGGTAAACTGAAAAGACAATCAGCTAGAAAAAACCGCCTCTAATGACCAAAAACCTGCTGCATCTGGATCCTTCACTTGCCTCCCAACTTGGTGTTGACGCTGCGCTCGTGCTCGGTTTCTTGCGTCAGCAGGGAGCTTTGACAGGTGGACGCATCAGAACAGAGCTTAAAGTTCTACACACATTCTTTCCTTTTTGGGATGAAGCGCGCCTGTTACAGCTACTTGAGCAGCTCACTCAAGCCCAGCAGTTGCGCTTTAGGTTGTTGGATAATCAACTAGAGATACTCACTTCATTCGCCACTGCAGAGGCGCCTCAAGCGCCTGTTACGCCGGTGAAAAGTCCTCCGCAGCTGAGCTCCTCCTCGGTTGTGCGACCTACCTCTCGGCTTAAGCCCTCTGCAACTCAGCGTTCAGTGCAGCGTCTGCCTGTAGTCGATTCCCCCGAGAGCGCTGGAAAAGGCTTGGGACCAGCGCCGACCTGGGGGGCGGGGCGCGGTTGGCGTGCCCCCAATGAGCTTGACGAGATATTCCATGCCGCGGAGCAGCGCGCAAAGCAGCGTCGAGAGATGGATCTTGATTGGCGTCCATCGCAGACGTTCTATGAGCTGCTAAGTCGCACGCCAATCCAGCCAGACTATGCCGCTCAGTGCATTGATGAATTTATTGCGTTTTATGTTGAACGCGGTAAGGCTGAATCTAATTGGGATCAGCGGTTTTTGCGTTGGGTTAAACAGGCGTGGACGGGTGAAGAGAACCGTCGAGCGCGCTCTGAAAGTTTCGCTGGCGCACAGCAGATAGGATCAGCACATGAAAAGAGCCGACAAGATTCTCGGGAAGGTCGAAAACGGGTTACCCGAGCAGTCATGGATCTCAAGGACACCGACTGGTGAAGTGGTAGAGGTGGGAAGCGTTCAAGAATCCAAGCCCGCTGGTGCGCAGATAAGCGTAGAGACCAAGCAGTTAGTTAACGCGATATTTGCCCGTTTTATGGCGATCTACGGCCACAAGTTCAAAAGTACTTTTGAATCTGAGGATGAGATCCGTATTGCCAAGCGTGAGTGGGCGCTGAGCGTCGCGGCATACTCCGAGTCAGAGTTGGTGCAGGCGGTCACCTACTGCAAAGAGAACTTCGCTTGGGCTCCAAGTATCTCTGAGTTCTTGGATGTGTTGCGCAAGTTCACTTCCGAACTCGGTGTGCCCGCTGTGCGCTCTGCATATAAAGAGGCGTGCATGCACGCGGATCACCCTCTGGAACATGAGTGGAGTCACCCCATTGTCTACTGGAGTGGGCGCGCTGTTGGGTGGTTTGAGCTACGTAATCTGACCGAAGATGAGACCTTCAAACTCTTCGAGTACCAGTACCAGCTGAATGTGCGTCGTGTCAGGCAGGGTGAGTCGCTCGAGGTACCAAACCCTGTGGCGCTGGAGCAGAAGTCTGAACTCACCCAGGCAACGACCATGTTGAGCTTTGCCAAGGAGCATCAGTTGGATGAATCGATTGCCTGTAAACTGCTTTACTACATGACTCTGCCGGCCAAAAG
>Ga0209961_1000105_pt1 | contig 30045 bp, 25 predicted proteins | sample SalPonA_B_H2O_MG_FD_185719 | JGI IMG/M metagenome (GOLD analysis project Ga0209961, IMG submission 185719) | Water microbial communities from South San Francisco under conditions of wetland restoration - Salt Pond MetaG R2A_B_H2O_MG (SPAdes)... | ecosystem: Environmental > Aquatic > Non-marine... | reverse complement strand
GTAATTAACGACACGGGTTTGGAAGTCCTCGATAAGCCCCAGCTCCGACTCTTCTAAACAGCCGAATAGGCTATCAGGTCGGATAGGACAGGTTAGGCAGTGGCCGCGGCCAACCAATTTCCCCATATGGTGTACGCTCTCGTCATTCTAGTCTTGCGAACTATAGTAGTCTGATAGCGAGTCAATATCATCTGCGGTGAGGCGCATAGCGGCCTGTCTCATAACGGAATAGAGATCAGAGTGGCGCTCACCCGACTGATAGAACTCCAGTGCTCTCTTTAGAGTATCTGCACTCTGCCTTGAATTAGCTGACGTACCTTTTGAGCTGAGCCGTCGTATTTCACGTACTCTCTCTACAACGATTTAAAGCTGGTTTTCTTATCAATGGACTCACTTACACAAATTGCACTTGGCGCCTCGGTTGCTGCTGCCTGCGTTAAACCCGAGCACCGCCGTAAAGCGGCGCTCATAGGCGCGGCACTGGGCACCTTGCCCGACCTTGATGTACTCATTGACTACGGTGATGCTGTCTCTAACTTCACCTACCATCGCGGTTTCAGCCACTCGCTGTTTGTCCTTATCCCCTTCGCAATAGGGGTGTGGTGGTTACTTAAGCAGTTTTTTGCGCCTGTTAAAGAGTCACCGCGACGCTGGTTCTATGCGGTACTTCTAGCACTCGCCACGCACCCGCTGCTGGATGCACATACGGTTTACGGCACGCAGCTCTTATGGCCGATACCAACGCCACCGGTGATGTGGAGCACGCTGTTTATCATTGACCCGCTCTACACCGTGCCGCTGCTGGTGGGGATGATCGCTATTTTGGCACGTCCAACCGGGCGCTTTGCATCGCGCGCTTTGGCTACAGGATTGGTACTCAGCACGCTCTATATCGGCTGGAGCTGGGCGGCTAAAGGAGTGGTGGAGCGTCAGGTGCAAGCCTCATTGGCCGGTACTGAGGGGCGGGTGCTCACCACCCCTGCGCCATTTAATACCCTGGTGTGGCGCATCTTGGTGGTGAAGGGAGATACTTATCTCGAGGGGTACCACTCGGTTTTGGCACCCAACCGGCCGATACAGTTCACTGAACACGATAAGAACGCCACGCTAATTGAAGCGGCTAAACACCTTGCGGCAGTCGATCGCCTGCAGTGGTTCTCGCACGGTTTTATCAAGGGCAGTGTGCGTGATGACTATTTGGTAATTACGGATCTGCGGATGGGAGTTGAGGGGAGCTATGTATTTAATCACGCTGTTGCCAATAACCGCGATAACGCTTTCGAGGCGATTATCAGCCGCCAACTGCCTGCAAGTTTCAGTAGTGAGGATGTTGTGGCGCTGTGGGAGCAGATCAAGGCGATGCATTGAGCGCTGAAATGAGGCCTATCTAACTCGCCGTGCCTGCCAAAAGGCGTCACGCCAATAGTCGTTGCTTAGGCTTGAGCGCGTGACACCTAGGGAGGTTGAGGCGTGCACAAACTGATTCGACCCGATATAGACCCCAACGTGGCGTGCCTTCCAACCTGTTTTGAAGAAGATCAGATCGCCAGGCTCGAGCTCACCAGGCAGTACTCGATACCCCTGCTCCGACTGCGCCAGCGTGGTGCGCGCCAAGGGCTGGGCGTAGACCTCGCTGAAGAGGTTCTGCACAAAAGCGGAACAGTCCAAACCGCGCTCGTCCGTGCCGCCTAGCCTATATGGAGTGCCCTGCCACTGCTGATAGTAGGCGTAAATTGCATCTGAGTCGCTACTCCAAACGCCCCCTTCAAGCCGCGGCTGAACACTGCAACCGGCCAGAGCCACCGCCAGTAGAAGTGCTAAGAGAGTACGCACAAAAAAATCCCCCAAATCGCTACTCAACAAAGAATAGCGTTTTGAGGGAGTCACAACAAACCTCAGCGGTGCGCTAATTAGGCGGCTTAGGCAGCAGCCGTCCCCTTGCGTGCACTCATCCATAGGTCCAGATCATCCGCACCACCAATGTGCTCACCATCGATGAAGATCTGTGGCACCGTGCCGCGTCCTGAGATCGCCTGCAGCGTTGAGTAGCTAATACCCTGCTGCCCCAGCTCAATCACCTCGAAGCGCATACCAGCTGCTGAAAGCACTGCCTTGGCGCGTGCACAGTGTGGGCAGCCCGGTTTAGTAATCATGCTGACGCGTTTTGGCATCTCTGCGTTAGCGTTGATGTAGTTGAGCATGGTGTCTGCATCAGAAACTTCAAACGGGTCGCCCGGCTTGTTTGGCTCGATAAACATCTTCTCAATCACGCCATCCTTCACCAGCATAGAGTAGCGCCAGCTACGCTTGCCGAAGCCAAGGTCGTTCTTCTCTACCAGCATACCCATACCATCAGTGAACTCGCAGTTACCGTCCGGCAGCATGCGAATATTCTCTGCATGCTGGTCGGCAGCCCATGCGTCCATGACGAAAGGGTCATTAACGGAGAGACAGATGATGTCGTCAACGCCCTGCGCCTTGAATGTATCGGCCAACTCGTTGTAGCGCGGCAAGTGCGTGCTCGAACAGGTTGGCGTAAATGCGCCTGGTAAGCTGAATACGATCACGGTTTTACCCGCAAACAGCTGATCAGTAGTAACCTGTGACCACTCGTTGTTCACACGAATTGGAAAGGTCACCTGGGGTACTGCTTGTCCTTCGCGATTCTCAAACATCTCTACTTCTCCTTAGCCCTAGGCGCTGCGTTAATTAGCGCCCTGATTAACTTTGATGAGGTTAGTCTAGTAGAGAGACTTATTTTAATAAAATTAATTAAAACTAATCTTCTAATTGCTTTTAACTAAATAAATCCCGAATAGCAGAGCGAGTCGTCACCTCTGTGCGAGATCTCCCGCACTAATCGGCGAGCCTCACAGACGAGCGGCGCAGAAATCTGCAGAGCATTGAGCCCTTTTCTGCTAGTATGCGCGGGTTGAAACTCATAACGGAAAACTACGTGTTTAGCGAATACCCCCTTAGCGATCGCCTCCTGAAGGCACTTGAACAGTTATCTATTGAAAAACCGACTGAGGTGCAGGCACAGACACTGCCGCCCGCACTTGAGGGTAAGGACCTACTGGTCGCCGCTGAGACGGGTAGTGGCAAGACTCTGGCATTCCTCGTACCGCTGCTACAGCGCTGCATCGACGAGAGCAAACCCAGCGCGGGTACGCGTGGTCTTATTCTTACGCCGACACGTGAGTTGGCCGAACAGGTTGCCAAAATGTGTGAGGCGCTCGCTGCCTTTACGCAGATAAAAGTACAGACCGTTTGCGGGGGCGAGAACTGGAGTAACCAGTCAGCGCGCTTGCGTAAGAACCCGGAGATTCTTGTGGGCACGCCGGGTCGCTTGAAGGAGCACCTCGAGCGTAACTCACTCGACTTTGATGACCTTGAGTATCTGGTACTTGACGAAGCAGACCGCATGCTGGATATGGGCTTTCGTGACGAAGTGACCTTCATTACAGAGCGCTGTAATTCTGAGCGCCAGACACTGCTACTCTCAGCTACCCTCTCCAACGCTAATATCGGCAGCCTCATCAGAACGGTGCTCAAAGAGCCCGTGAAGCTCCAGCTGAGCACAGCGCAGGATGCCGTCGAGAGCATCAAGCAGCAGATCATCCTTGCGGATAACCCGGCGCACAAAGAGAAACTGCTTAACTGGCTTTTGGAGAACGAGAGCTACGCGAAGGCGGTTGTCTTCTGTAATACCCGCGCCTACGCCGAGCTGCTTGCCGATAAACTCAACCGCACCGAACTGCGCACAGGTCTGTTGCACGGTGAGTTGGAGCAGCCTGAGCGTAACCGCATCATGAAGCTGCTGCGCGAGGGCAAAATTAATATCCTGGTGGCTACGGATGTCGCCGCGCGCGGTCTGGATATTGAGGGCATCGATCTGGTTATCAACTTCGATATGGCGCGCAAAGGCGATGAGCACGTGCACCGTATCGGGCGTACTGGACGTCAGGGCCGCGATGGCCTCGCCATCTGTCTGATTCAGCAGAACGAATGGAACCTGATGGCTAGCATTCAGCGCTACCTGAAGATTAAGTTCGAACAGCGCGTGCTTCCCGGTCTGGCAGGTCACTACAAAGGCCCCGAGCGACTTAAAAGCAACGGTAAATCTGTAGGTAAGAAACGCCCCAAGAGCGGCCGTGACGACAAGAGCAACAAGGCTAAGCCGAAGAAACGCGCGCGCGATCAGAAGGATCTCGGCAAGCGCCGGGCACCTTTACGTGCACCCTCAGGCGGCGCAAGCCTCGGTGATGGTTCTATGCCTTTCGGTAAGAAGAAGCCTGCGGCTGACTAAAGGCTTAGGTGCAGGCGCGTATTCAAACCAGCCAGCCAAAAAGCAGATGGGCTAAGAGTACCAGCGTTGTTAGCACCGTGCGCAGCACCCTGTACCCAGCAGGGTAGCTGTTCCAAGCGTACGCCCTCTCCCATAGATAGACGCCCAAAAAGCCTACTGCACTCAACGCTATCTGCAGCCCAGGATCTATCCATAAACTGAGCCATAGCAGTGCGGGCAGCAGCAGTGCCAGCGCAACACCCGAGCCTGCGCCTCTGGCCTCGCTATCTTGCAGAGCCGCACGCCAGACAACACCGCATAGAAAGGCGAGTATCAGCCAGGCGTAACTGAGGAAGCTCCAGGTAGACCATTCGAGCGCTTTAACGCCGTAGATACTGGCATAAAAGGGGATGAGTCCCGCCACCCCTCCAATCCAGACGCTGGTCTGGAGGCGCTCAAACCCTTGCATCAGTGCTGCTGAGGTTTGCTCGGTGGTGTCTGCAGCCTCCAAGGCTTCCCTTCGCAACGGTTGCGGTTGGGGCAGTCAGGCAAGCAGCCGCGACAAGGTACTGGTACAGGGGTGTTAGACATTTGAATCTCCTTATAAGTTGATTCAAGTACGTCTTCTACCCATACTCAGTTCATAATGTTGGACAACAGCGCAGCAAACACCTAGCTTTACAGCACTCTAAGTAGGACCCCCTGATGCGCCTTATACTAATTTCACTTTTTGCTCTCTTCTTTAGCCTCATTTTCGTGATGTCAGGCAACTCGTATCTGCTCACACTTATCGGCGTGCAGCTGGGTCAGAAAGGTATTGAACCCTCCACTGTCGGTCTTATCATGGTGGGCTACTCTATCGGCTTTGTTGCCGGTGCATTTTGGGCGCCTAAATTGCTCAAACGCGTTGGGCACATTCGCAGTTTTGCAGCACTCGCCGCGATGGCGGCTATGGCCTCCATTGCCTACCCGCTAATTGATGCACTCTGGTTCTGGGGCATTCTGCGTGGGCTAGGTGGTTTCGCAGCCGCCGCACTCTTTGTGGCGATCGAGAGTTGGCTCAGCGCGGTCGCCACGAACGACAATCGGGCGCGTCTCTTCGCGCTCTATCAGATACTGGCTTACAGCGCTGCAGCGGGCGGGCAACTGCTCCTCGAACCAGGCATACGAACCGGAGAGAGCGTCGCCTACAGCTTTGCAGCACTATTGCTCATGGCCGCGGTTGTACCCTTATCAATCTCCCGCTTGCAGTCACCGCCCGTGGAAGAGTCAGCCAGCATGAGTCTTAAACGCCTCTGGGGAATCACTTCACTGGGACTGTTAACGGCGCTCGCATCGGGTGTACTTATAAGCAGCTTCTACTCGCTGGTGCCGCTCTACGCCACCCTCACCGGAATCGCGACCAGTGAGATCGGCTCTTTAATGTCAATCGCAGTACTCAGTGCGATGGTTCTAGCCTGGCCCATTGGCTGGCTGTGTGACCGCTATGAGCGCAGCCGGGTACTCTTTGTGGTAGGCCTTATTGCGGCCGTTTCCGCGCTGGGTGCGGCGTTTGGAGGCGAGTGGACCTATGCCATTCGGGTTCTCTTTATGGCGCTTATCATGGCAATTATTGCCAGCATCTACTCTATCGCCGTTGCTATTACCAACGATCTGGTTGATACCCAGGATCGTATTGCTGCAAGCTCGACACTGATGCTCAGTTACGGGCTAGGCAGTATTATCGGCCCGCTTGGTGGCTCTTGGTTGATGCAGGTGCTTCAACCTAGCGCCCTATTTTACGGCTACGCCATACTGCTGCTGATGCTAACCGGTTTCACCTTCTACCGCCGTGGCCAGGTGACACCTATTCCAGTTGCAGAGCAAGAGCACTTTATAGTGGCGGTGCCTGAGTCTCAGGTTGCGTCGGAGTTTGACCCGCGTACCGAGGATCCTGAAGATATTCCAATCGAGGAGCTTTTTCCCGACGTAGAACCCGCGACTGACGAGCTCTCTGAAGAAGAGCCCTCTACTGACGACCCCTCTACCAAAAATACAGAGGCCAACACCGATAATGCTGAATGCTCTGAAACAGAAGCGCAAAATCAAACGTCTGCTCAGCCTCATAAAGAGTAATGAACTCGAGCAGTGGCCAAGGGTCAGCAGGGAGCTATCCGCAGCGGATCTCAGCGCGCCGATAGAGGGTAACTCTAGTGCGCTTGAGCTCTGCATAGAGGTTGGCCACCACAAACTTCTGCACGAGTGCCTACACAAATTTCCGCAGCTGTTCGATGCACCACTGCCCTCCAATAGAACACTTGTGGAACTGGTTTTCGCGAGTGAAGATCCTCTGCCGCTGCTCAATGCACTGCTAAGCGCTGGTCTAGACCCCAATCAGGAGATAAACAGCGTACCGCTTGTTGAGCTTGCGCTGGAGCAACCACCAGAGCTTGCGATGTTACTAATCAACAGACTGGCACAGCACAAGGCCTCGCTGGATAGACCGGCGCTAATGCAGCGCGCACTCGCGCGTGCAGATAGACCTTTGGTGAAATTTCTAGCCGATTCCGGTGCGAGCTTGGAACTAGAGGACGAGACTCTCTATGACGCAGAGCTGCTCGCCTTTGCAAAACGCAGTGTCGAGGACAAAAAAATCCGCGATCTCTGGGGCTAGCTGCCGCCACATACAGGGCAGTTCGGGTCTGCCTTAAGCTTCAGCGTTCGCCAATCCATGCGCAGCGCATCAACCATCAACAGCCTGCCAACCAACGGCTCACCCATCGCAGCCAGCACTTTCAACGCCTCGGCGGCCTGCACTGTGCCCACCATACCGACCAGCGGTGCGAACACGCCCGAGGTTGAACAGTTAAGATCCAGCTCGCTGCTCTCTGGATAGAGGCAGCGGTAGCAGGGGCTCGACTCGTGACGCGGATCGTAGACAGTGACTTGCCCATCAAAGCGGATCGCAGCGCCCGAGACCAGCGGCACCTTAGCCCTGAAGCAGGCTCTATTTAGCGCATGTCGCGTGGTGAAGTTATCGCTACAGTCTACAACCAGATCGACCGTTTTGAGCGCTCCGTCTAGTGCCGCTTCTGTTAGCCGCTCAACCCGCACCTCCACCTCAGTGGTCGGGTTGATCTGCTCAATCTGCTGGGCGGCTGAGTCGGCCTTCGCTTTACCGATAGTCTGGCGCGTGTGGATTATTTGGCGCTGCAGGTTACTGAGCTCAACCTCATCGTCATCCACAAGAATAAGCTTTCCCACTCCGGCGCTGGCAAGGTAGAGCGCTACGGGCGAGCCGAGCCCGCCAAGTCCGAGAATCAGCACGGTAGAGTCCAGCCAGGCCTGCTGCCCTTGCATATCAATCTCGGGGAGTAGTAAGTGGCGGCTGTACTGTAGGAGTTGTTCGTCGTTCACACCTGTCTCACTTATTCTTTGTCGATTTGCTCTTTTTCTATCTGCGCTTTTTTCTTTTTATTTGGAGTCGCTGCTGCGCTGTGCAGTGCCCGCGCACCAGCAGCCAGCGCTCACTCGCATGTTGCCACCGAAGTCACGCCGCTGTCGAATATCGCTAAAACCGCGCTGCCTTAGGAGCTCGGCTACCGCCTCTGCCTGATCGAAGCCGTGCTCTAATACCAGCCAGCCCTGGGGTGTTAGGTAATCAGGGGCTTGGACAATAATTTGGCGCAGGTCCGCCATTCCACACTCATCAGCAGTGAGTGCGGAGAGCGGCTCAAACCGCAGATCGCCGCGCTCTAAATGTGGGTCTATAGGGTCAATATAGGGAGGGTTGGAGACGATTAGATCAAACTGCCCGATGAGCGGTTCGAACCAACTCCCTTGCACGATGCGCAGATTCCTCGTCTTTAGGCGCTCGGCGTTGGCACTCGCCAGGGCAACCGCTTCAACGATGCGATCACAGGCAACCACTTCCCAGTCTGGGTGTTCCATTGCCAGTGCGAGCGCAATAGCGCCTGTGCCCGTACCCAAATCGGCGACGCGCGCAGCGGGTTTCTCGCACAGCTCCAGTGCGAATTCTACCAGCACTTCGGTATCCGCTCGGGGGATCAGGGTACTGGGGTTGACCTCAAGTTCGAAGGTCCAGAAGGCACGGCGGCCCAGTAGATGCGCTACTGGGATACCGCTGCGGCGTTTTGCCAGAAGATCATCGAACTGCTGCTGCTGAGCCTCATCCAGTTCGCGTTCGGGCCAGGTGTAAAGATAGCTTCGGGCCTGCTGAAGCACCTCACACAAGAGGTGCTCAACATCGACTTTAGCATCCTCGCCCTCTAGGGTTTGCGCGAGCTGTAACGCCTCATCAATGCGCATTAGGCCTCAGACAACGCGCTTAGCTGCTCCGTCTGGTACTCCTGCAGCAGCGAGTTGAGCACCTCATCCAAGTCACCCTGCATCACCTCGTTAAGCTTGTAGAGCGTAAGGTTAATGCGGTGATCGGTAATGCGCCCCTGCGGGAAGTTGTAGGTGCGGATGCGCTCGGAGCGGTCACCCGAGCCCACGAGGCTTTTACGCGTGCTCGCCTGTGCCGCCTGCTCTTTCTCTACCTGCGCTTGCTGCAGTCGCGAGGCGAGCAGTCCCATCGCTTTGGCACGGTTCTTATGCTGCGAACGCTCCTCCTGGCACTCCACCACCACACCTGTTGGAATGTGGGTGATACGTATTGCCGAGTCAGTTTTGTTGACGTGCTGACCACCGGCGCCTGAGGCGCGGTAGGTATCAATACGTAGATCCGCTTTGTTGATCTCAATGGCGGCTGACTCATCCAGCTCAGGCATTACCGCGACGGTACAAGCGGAGGTGTGAATACGCCCCTGCGACTCGGTTTCAGGTACACGCTGAACGCGGTGAGCACCCGACTCAAACTTCAGACGTGAGTAGACGTTGTCACCGCTAACCCGCGCAATCACCTCTTTAAAACCGCCGTGCTCACCTTCGTTGGCACTGACAATCTCAACGCGCCAGCCCATCCGTTCAGCGTAGCGCGAGTACATGCGGAATAGATCGCCAGAAAATATAGCCGCCTCATCACCGCCGGTGCCGGCGCGGATTTCAAGAAAAACGTTACGGTGATCGTTGGGATCCTTAGGTAGAAGCAGAATCTGCAGTTCGCCCTCTAGCCGCTCTTCCGTCTCTTTCGCGACGTCGAGCTCCTCTTTAGCCATCTCACGCAGCTCGGCATCATCCTCCTGCAGCATAAGGCTGGCAGTCTCCTGGTCCTCACGTGCCTGTTGCCACTGGCTAAACGCCTCAACAACCGGCTCAAGCTCAGAGTACTCTACCGAGTAATCACGGAATTTTTTCTGGTCGCTGATCACCTCGGCATCGCTCAATAGCGCTGCCAGCTCTTCAAAACGATCAGATAGCGACTCAAGTCGCAGCTTTATGGACTCTTTCATAGGTCTCTTTTACCGGGCTCTTCATCTAGGGAAGAAACGCTAATCTCGCGACTGCGGATCCAGTTGAAATAGTTCTGCTGCCAACTGCTGCATATCAGCGCGGCCTTCTGCTGAGGCTTGGCGCAGCTGTACGCTGGGTTGATGCAGGAATTTATTGGTCAAGCCATGCGCGAGGCGTTTCAGCACCTCATCGGCAGGCTTGCCCTGTTCAAGCTGACGCAGTGCACGCGCCAGCTCCTCTTCGGCTATTGCAGTGTGTTTACTGCGCAGTTGGGTTAGGGTATCCACCGCATCTAGTTCGCGCAGTTGGCGCATAAACTGCCCTGCGCCCTGCTCTATTAGCTGCTCAGCCTCTTGCGCGGCGTCCTGGCGAGAGCGCTGATTCTCTTCGATGACCTCAGTGAGGTCATCAACAGTGTAGAGGTAAACATCCTCCAGCTCGCCCACCTGTGGCTCGATATCACGAGGTACAGCAATATCCACCATAAACATTGGGCTGTGACGACGCTTTTTCAGTGCCGTTTCCACGCTGCCCTTGCCTAGGATAGGTAGCTGAGACGCTGTAGAGCTAATCAATATATCAGCGTATTCGAGCTCGTCAGGGATCTGGGAGAACTCAATGGCGCGCCCTCCCACCTCGTCTGCTAGCGCTGCTGCACGCCCCAACGTGCGGTTGGCAATGGTGATAGAGCGCACGCCCGCCTGTTTCAGGTGGCGCGCAACCAGCTCTATTGTCTCACCAGCGCCAATCAGCAGTGCGCGGCTCTCGCCCAAATCTGCAAAGATATGCTGCGCAAGACTCACAGCAGCATAAGCCACCGAGACTGGGTTCTGGCCAATGCTTGTCTCGGTACGAACCTGCTTAGCAACGCTGAAGGTGTGACGGAAAAGGCGCCCGAGTTCTGCATGCGCACGCCCTGCATCTTGGGATACCGAATAGGCATCCTTTAACTGACCAAGGATCTGTGGCTCACCCAATACGAGAGAGTCGAGACCCGAGGCTACGCGCATCATATGCTGGGCGGCAGACTGATCCCAATGTTCGTAGGAGCACTGTTTCAGTTGTTCAACATCCACCTGATGGTAACTGGCCAGCCAGTTAAGCAACTCAGCGGACTTGGCTTCATCTAAACTACAGTAAAGCTCGGTACGATTACAGGTGGAGAGTATGGCAACTTCGCGCAGCTTTGCTTCGTCGCAAGCACGTGCAACCGCCTGAGCTAGATGCTCAGGCGCAAAAGCGACCCGTTCGCGTATATCGACCGGTGCGGTTTTGTGGTTAATACCCAGTGCCAGCAGAGCCATTAACGACCTGTAATAGTGGAAAAATTTGGCGCATATAATACACCTTATAGCGCTTGCGAATAAGACCCCTTAAAGTGATCATTAGCCTAATGGTTGGCGTACCCAGCAGGATGACATTTGTACGCTGGGAACCTATGAATAAGTTCTCCGTTTTTCTATAGTGTTTTAAAAGTTAAAGGAGTGAGCAGTTTGTTAACCGCAATACGCACCAGTATCGCTCTATCTCTGTTGCTCCTGTACGGCTGCACCAGCACCCAGACACAGATCCAACCTGCACAAGCTGCAGAACGCCCGGCAAGTGATGTGACCTACGTTGCTGGTGAGCTCAATGAAGAGTCTCTATTGGATCTACTTACCGCGGAACTTGCAGGGCAGCAGCGTGACTTCGACACCGCCTACGGTCTCTACCTGCGCCAGGCGCAACTTAATCGCTCTGACGACTTAGCAGAACGCGCCACCCGCATTGCCCAGTTTAAACGTGACCCAGACGCGGTCATCGAATCGGCAAACCTCTGGCTGGAGATTGAACCCCAGCGCGAAGAGCCGGCGCAGATAATGATCAACATCTTGCTGCACGAGTCGCGCTTTGCTGAGGCCATAGATCTATTGAAGCAGCAAGAGACCATTGGCGCTGAGCTGCTCATTATTGTTGAATCACTCCTACAAAACTTCGATAACGAGAGCGCCGCTGACTTAGCCGACCTCTTCGCTAAGCGCTTGGCTGCACAACCCGAGCAACTTGACCTCCTGCTGGTGCAGGCAAAGCTGTTGCGCTACCTCGATCGCAATTCAGAAGCACTGACTCTGCTCAATTCTGGCCTCAAAATAGAGCCACTCCAGCCCGATCTCAGTGTCGAGAAGGCGCAAATCATCCGCCAGGATGATCCTAATGAAGCCCTTTCATTAATTGAAGCGGCTCTGGCAACCAACCGCGACCACCGCCAGCTGCGCGCCGTGCATATCCAGCTGCTGCTGCAGCTGAAACCTGATTCCGTTGGCGAAGCGGTAGAGAGAGCTATTACTCAGGCCGAGCGCGATCCGCAGCTGATCTACTACTACGCCCTGCTGTTGATGGAGAATGGTCAACCGCTGTTGAGCCGTAACCTGTTCAATGACCTCCTGGGGTCGGATCCTGAGAGAACTGAGCTCTATCTCTATTTGGGACTGGTTGAAAAGGAACTGGGGAATAACGCAGCCGCACTGGCCGCCTATGAGAAAGTTGAATCGGGAGATGCGCTACTTAACGCCATTAGCCAAACACTCGAACTTCTTGATGCAGAGGTCGATTTTGAGCGCGCTAAAGCAGCCGCAGAGGCTGCTGAGCAGCGCGATCTAGACCGCTCCAGCCAAGTGAGTGTTATCTTTGCGCGCTGGGCGGCGGATGGCGGTCAACTAGATGCAGCACTGGCATTTCTGGCACAACGTATAGCCGAGAACCCCAACGACGTCACCCTACTCTATACGCGCGCCCTGCTGATTGAACCTGTGGACACACAGCAGATGCTTGATGACTTAGAGCGCGCCTACACGCTCAATCCCGATAACGCCGGCACGCAGAATGCGCTGGGCTACTCGCTGCTGGAGCACACCAATGAGTACCAGCGAGCCTATGAACTAATTGAGCAAGCTCTCGCGGTGAATCCGGATGACCCGGCCTACCTCGACTCTATGGGTTGGGCACTGCATAAGCTGGGTCGTAATGCCGATGCGCTTGAGTACCTAGATAGAGCTTACGAGTTGATGCAGGACCCAGAGGTCGCTTCTCACCTAATCATCGTGCTAAGCGAGTTGGGCGAACGTCAACGGGCAGAGGCGATACTGCAGCAGCAACTTAATGACAATCCCGGGAATGCCGATATTGAGGAGGCTCAACGTTGGTTAGAGCGCTAGGATTTTTCCTGCTTCTAGTTCTTACTGGATGCGCAAGCTACACCCAAGCACCGCCAGACACGGGAGTGACCCTGCCGCCCTCTAATGAGTTCACAGCTGAAGGCAAAATAGGTGTGCGCAGCCAAGAGGTGAACGAGACCGCGCGCTTTATCTGGATTCAGCAGGGACCGGATTACGAGATTGAGCTGCTCGACCCATTCGGGCGCAGAGTGATGAATCTGATGGGTGAGACGGGACAGGTCGTCTTGCGCTCGAAATCTAACCCTAAGCCACAGGTCGCCACGACGCCTGAGGAGCTGATGCAGAAGCTATTAGGCTGGCAGATCCCGGTGGCACCCGCGCGTTTCTGGCTGCAGGGGCACCCAGCCGCCGGAGTGAAGTTTAATCAACTCGAGAAAAACCGCTTTGAGCAACTAGGTTGGACTGTAGATATTCTTGATCTACAGCAGCTCGACTCAAGCGGTAGTGTTCCGCGCAAGGTGCGCCTGACTCATACAGATCTACAACTCACCCTCATAATTTCCAAGTGGACCTTCACCAACTAGGGAACCCATCATCACTCACTGCCGTCATAAGCAGTGCTGAGGCGGAACCAAGTTGTGCACAGCCCCACAATAATCGACGCTCACCGTTTAAGATCTGACTGCTCCTGGACAAATTATGAACAATTAGGGGTTGATTTAAGCACTCGCTAATTTACAATACCGCCCTCCTGAGACAAGGTGGGAAGCCACTAGGTATTACAGGGGTATAGCCAAGTTGGTAAGGCACTGGATTCTGATTCCAGCATTCGTAGGTTCGAGTCCTGCTACCCCTGCCATTTATTATGACAAACCGCCGATCTAACGCCTCATTACTCCCAACTGACGAATACGAGAAGGTGCTCTCTGTGTCCAAGATGATGGTATTTACCGGAAACGCGAATCCGGAACTGGCCGAAAAGGTTGTTGAGCGTCTCGACATCCCAATGGGCAAAGCTAACTGTACTCGTTTCAGCGATGGTGAAGTGAGCGTTGAGATTCAGGAGAACGTCCGCGGCAAGGACGTCTTTATTATTCAGTCGACCTGCGCACCTACAAACGACAACCTTATGGAGCTGGTTGTATTTGTTGATGCTATGCGCCGTGCATCTGCGACACGTATCACAGCGGTTATACCGTACTTCGGCTACGCCCGTCAGGATCGCCGCCCACGTTCAGCACGTGTACCTATTAGCGCGAAGGTTGTGGCCACTATGCTCTCTACCTGTGGTGTTGACCGCGTGCTCACTGTAGACCTTCACGCTGACCAGATTCAGGGCTTCTTCGATATCCCAGTAGACAACGTCTACGGTTCCCCGGTTCTACTGGACGATATCGTTGATCAGAACTATGACGACATCGTTATTGTATCTCCAGATGTTGGCGGTGTGGTACGTGCTCGCGCAGTAGCAAAACAGCTCGACACCGACCTGGCGATTATCGACAAGCGTCGTGAGCGCGCCAACGAATCTCAGGTGATGAACCTGATCGGTGACGTAGAGGGCCGCACCTGCCTACTTGTTGACGATATGTGTGACACCGCTGGCACCCTTTGTAAAGCGGCGAAAGCGCTCAAAGAGAACGGCGCTAAACGCGTTATCTCTTATGTAACGCACCCAGTACTTTCAGGTCCAGCGATCGATAACATCACTAATTCCGATCTCGATGAGATGGTGGTAACCGACACTATTCCATTGAGTGACGCAGCCAAGAAATGTGGTAAAATCCGCCAGCTTTCGTTGGCCCCCATGTTGGCTGAAGCGGTTCGCCGCGTTTGTAACGAAGAATCTATTAGCGCTATGTTCCGCTAGGAACGAGCTCTGTAGGCTGGTGTGAACCAGCAAAATGGTCCCATAAAGGGAAACCAAAGCTGTATACGCCTGGTCGCGGGGGTATGCAGTTTTTAACTTTATATAGGTAACAAAATGTCTAACTTTACTCTTACTGTAGAAGCCCGCGAAGATCAGGGGAAAGGTGCGAGCCGCCGCCTGCGTCGCGCTGGTCAGGTTCCAGCAATCGTTTACGGTTCTGCTGAGCCACTGAACATCGCTCTGAATGCAAATGAGCTGTCTAAAGCACTGAACAACGATGCGTTCTTCTCTTCACCAATCACCCTACAAGGTGCTGGCGAAGCGCAGACTGTAATCATCAAAGATCTGCAGCGTCACCCAGCTAAGCCGGTTATTCTGCACGCTGACTTCCAGCGCATCGACGAAAGCAAGAAGATCAAGATCCGTGTTCCTCTGCAGTTCGTTAACTTCGAGCGTTCATCTGCATCTAAAGCGTCAGGCAAGTTCGCTGCTGAAGCTGCGGTTGTTGAAGTAACCTGTCTGCCAAAAGATCTACCTGAAGCTGTTCAGTGTGACCTCTCTTCTATCGAAATGGGTCAGATCGCTCACCTTTCAGACATCACTCTGCCTGAAGGTGTTGAGATTGTTGCACTGCGTCGCGGCGAAGACCACGACCAGGGTATCGGCTACTGCTACGCTCCACGTGGCGCGCGCGCTTCTAAGTAACGCCGCGTAACGAGGCGCTGGCGTTATGGATCGGATCAGTCTGATTGTTGGCCTGGGTAACCCCGGCGCCGAGTACGACAAAACCCGCCATAACGCTGGTGCCGAATTTGTTGAGCAGCTTGCTGCTCAACATAACTCCCCCCTCAAAGCTGAAAGCAAATACTTCGGCTTACACAGTAAAATTCATATCGATGGGCAACCTGTACACCTCCTGGTGCCTACTACCTTTATGAATCGCAGCGGCAAATCGGTCGCAGCACTGGCTAACTTTTTTAAAATTGAACCCCAAGAGATATTGGTCGCTCACGATGAGCTCGATATTGCGCCGGGAGTTGCACGCCTGAAAAAAGGCGGCGGTCACGGTGGCCACAACGGTCTGCGGGACATCATTGCCTCACTTGGCAATAACAAAGATTTTTATCGTCTGCGTATCGGTATTGGCCATCCAGGCAATGCCAAACTGGTTGCAAACTTCGTGCTCCAGCGTGCGCCGCTGTCTGAGCGCAACCAGACACAGCAGGCGATTGATGAGTCGCTGCGCCACATCACCACAGCTATCAAAGGTGATTGGCCCAGAGCGATGAACCACTTACACACATTCAAAGCGCTAGCTTAATAGATAGTTTAATAGGACAGACCCATGGGTTTTAAATGCGGAATCGTTGGCCTACCCAACGTAGGTAAATCAACACTCTTCAACGCGCTGACAAAAGCGGGAATCGATGCGGAGAACTTTCCCTTCTGTACCATCGAGCCAAACTCAGGTGTCGTTCCTATGCCGGACCCACGCCTAAATGCACTGGCTGAGATTGTTAAGCCTGAACGAATCGTGCCAACAACCATGGAGTTTGTTGATATCGCAGGTCTAGTTGCCGGCGCCTCACGCGGTGAAGGTCTGGGCAACAAGTTCTTGGCTAACATCCGTGAAACCGATGCAATCGCCCACGTGGTTCGCTGTTTTGAAGATGAGAATGTCATCCACGTCGCTAACCGCATTCACCCGCTTGAGGATATCGAAACGATCGACCTAGAACTGGCGATGGCGGATCTCGAGTCTTGTGAGAAGCAGTTGCAGCGTGTTCAGCGCAGCGCTAAAGGTGGTGACAAAGAGTCAGTAAAGCAGAAAGAGTTGCTTGAGAAACTGATCCCCCACCTCTCTGAAGGGCATGCTGTGCGTGGTCTTGAGCTTAGCGAAGACGAGCAGAAAACTGCTAAGGGCTTCCACCTGCTGACGACTAAACCGACCATGTACATCGCCAACGTCGCGGAAGATGGTTTTGAGAATAACCCTCACCTTGATGCTGTACGCGAATATGCCGCGAAAGAGGGTGCCGAGGTTGTGGCCATCTGCAACAAGCTCGAGTCTGAGATCTCTGAACTAGAAGATGACGAGAAGCTCGAGTTCCTGCAAGAGATGGGTATGGAAGAACCCGGCCTAGACCGCGTTATCCGTGCTGGTTACCAGCTTCTAGGACTGCAGACTTACTTCACTGCAGGTGTTAAAGAGGTTCGCGCTTGGACTGTTAAGATTGGCGCCACTGCTCCACAGGCTGCCGGCGTGATCCATACCGACTTCGAAAAAGGCTTCATCCGCGCTGAGACAATCAGCTATGACGATTACATTCAGCACAAAGGTGAGCAGGGCGCTAAAGCTGCCGGTCGCGCTCGCCTTGAGGGTAAGGAGTACATCGTCAAAGATGGTGATGTTATCCACTTCCGTTTCAACGTTTAAAACGCTTTGAAGCAGCGAAAACTGTTCAATATTTAAGCAGGTTTCATGCATCTGGAGACACCCGTTCAGACTCACTGCTTTGAGCGGGTGTTTTGCTTTCAAAATTGTAAATTTTCCTTTGATTTCTATTGACATAGATAGCCCCAAAAGGAATAATTTGCGGCCTTGAAAGCACGGCAATGTAGCTCAGTTGGTTAGAGCAACGCATTCATAATGCGTGGGTCACAGGTTCGAATCCCGTCATTGCCACCACTTTTTAGGGGTATAGCCAAGCGGTAAGGCAGGAGGTTTTGATCCTCCCATGCGCAGGTTCGAATCCTGCTACCCCTGCCATCTCTTCATGAGAATCGAGTGCAGCTTTCATATCGGCAATGTAGCTCAGTTGGTTAGAGCAACGCATTCATAATGCGTGGGTCACAGGTTCGAATCCCGTCATTGCCACCATCACAGGGGTATAGCCAAGTTGGTAAGGCACTGGATTCTGATTCCAGCATTCGTAGGTTCGAGTCCTGCTACCCCTGCCACATCGCGCATCAATCCGATGAAGCTTTAAACATAAATCTCGCTAAACACTGTAGACGAGAACCTACGAAGTAGGTTCGCACCGAGCGCGTTCGCGCGCGACAAACAACGGCTCCGCCGTTGGCCCCGAAGGGGTGAGCCGCAAAGCGGCGAATAATCCTGCTACCCCTGCCATATCGCGCATCAATCCGATGAAGCTTTAAACATAAATCTCGCTAAACACTGTAGACGAGAACCTACGAAGTAGGTTCGCACCAGCGCACAGATTTTTATACTCTGGCAACTTTCTAGATAGGCTTTTTGTGACTAGTCTTAAGAGAACGATTAGTCATCTGAATAGTATCTACGTCTAACGAGCCTCTATGTCTGAAGCACACTCTACCTTTTCACTGTTGGAAAAGCTCTCTCGAGGCCAGGCCGAAAAGCGCACCTATATTGACCTACTATTTTCTGGCTTCTCCTCCTCTGTAAGTGATGGTCTGCTCTCGCTTATTCGCAGCTCAGGCTTGTCACCGCGTGGTCGGGTTGTTCGCAGTGAGGCAGAGTTGCTGGAAGCGCTATCAGATAGGAATTGGAACCTCGTATTCTGTGCCGATTCAGACAAATCACAACTCCATCCTCTCGATATCACTCGACTACTGCAGACAGAGAGTCGTGATCTCCCAGTTATCCAATTATCTGATAGTCCCACCTATGACGATCAGCAGGTGGCCATTAATTCCGGAATTGCTTTCCTATTACCCATCAGTGCACAGCAGTTGATTGTTACACGCACCAGCCAACTACTAGAACAGCAGAGAATGAAGCGCCGACTCCATCAGCTAGAGATAGGGATGGAGCAGATGAGCAAGCTCAATCATCGCTACGCCGAAGAGTCAAATTTAGCTATCGCGTCGATAGTAGAGGGCAAGTTGACAGAGGCGAACAACAGCTTTGTCGAGCTATTCCGGCTGAAAGGTGACAAAGATCACCATCTAACCCTGCAGCAGCTTCTGCTTGGTGAAAGTCTGCGCGAGATTAACGAACAGCTCAAAAGCCCCACCAGTAGCTTCAGCGATACGCTAATGATGCGCGACTCCACTGGTGCTGAATTCAGTGCTTTAGTGCAACTCTTTCCTGCCACCCCCGACAAACCCAACACGCGTCCGATTGTCATCGATTCACTAGCACTGACGAGCAAAATAACGCCCGCCGAGGCTGAAGATCATCAGTTAATGAGCGAAGAGGAGCTGCTGATACAGATTGAGCGTCAGCTGCATCAGGCGATGACCGGTGGCCACGACGCTTACCTACTCTATTTCAGGGTCGATCCTATACCAGTGACCAGCGACCCACAGCTTATCGAACAATTACAACACAGCATGAATCACTGCTTGCACTCAATGAAGTCCGAGCACACCCTGGCACGTTTGAAGCATCTCGATATCGCCGCGCTAGTAGAGGGGTTTGATAGAAGCTTAGCCAAGTCAGCAGCACAACAGGTACAGGCCTGCTTAAATGACAAAAGGCTGGTACTGCCGGCTGGTGTATCTTCACTCGCTCTAAGCGTCGGGATTACAGCGATAAATGACAGTTCACCAAGCCCTTCAGAGGTACTGCTTCGCGCAGCGCAGAGCGCACGACCTCTGAGCGACCAATTTAATCCACAGGCTGCGTTCACCAATCCCGTACAGCACCAGATAGAGATAGACTCGGCCACTAAAGCACTAGAAAACGCGATTGCTAACCAGCAGTTAAAGCTGCTCTACCAACCCTTAGTCTCTCTTGGTGAATCCGCTAAAGAGTGCATTTATGAGGTGCTTGTAAGACTTCAGGATGGCGATAGCCACGACCGCCTGCCGGCGCAGTTTCTCGCTAGCCTTGAGCACGCGCGAGTGATGGTAAAACTGGATCGATGGGTCATAGAGCGCACACTCCAGGTTCTGCAGGAGCGCCACCCTGCCCCTAGCGATGTGCAGGTCTTTATCAACCTCGCCCGACGAACCATAAAGAGCAGCTCTTTCTCGGTATGGATGATCACTCTGCTGACGGAACTTAGATTAGCTGGCGAGCGCATTACGCTCGAGATGAGCGAGTCCGATGTGGCTGCTGACCTAGAGAGTGCTGTGTCGTTGTGCAAAGAGGTGCGCAAGGTTGGTGTACGGATTTGCGTGAAACATTTTGGCTGCTCTACCAGCTCCACAAAAGTGTACAGCCGACTCAAACCTGAAACAATAAAGCTTGATGGCGCATTTATTGAGGAGCTCTCCAACCCTGATCGCGGCCCGAAAGCCATTGGAAAGCTGCTCGCCCCTATAGATAAATCGATTACGCGTGTAGTAGCGCCACTCATTGAGGACGCTCACACGCTTCCAGAACTCTACCGCATGGGTATAGACATGGTGCAGGGCTACTATATACAGCCACCGCAGGAGGAGATGAGCTATGAGTACTTCGAGCGCGTTGAAGCTTAGCCTACATCGCGGTCACGGAAACCAATTAGGTAGAGGATGCCATCCAGCCCAAGGTTGCTGATCGACTGTTTTGCGCTCTGACGCACCAAGGGTTTGGCGCGGAATGCGATACCTAACCCAGCAATTGAGAGCATCGGCAGGTCATTTGCACCATCGCCCACGGCGATGGTCTGCTCTAGGTGAACCCCCTCTTTTTGGGCAATTTCACGCAGCAGCTCCGCCTTACGTTCGCCATTGACGATCGTTCCGGTCACTTCTCCTGTCACCTTGCCATCAACGATATCGAGTTCATTAGCGTGGATGTAATCGAAACCAAACTTCTGTTGTAGATGGCGCGCAAAATAGGTGAACCCACCCGAAAGAATGGCAGTTTTGTAGCCGGTCAGTTTTAACTGGGTCATTAGCTCAGGAAGACCCTCTGTAACAGGAAGTCGCTCTGCAATGGATGCCAGCACAGACTCATCAAGCCCCTTTAGCAACCCCACACGACGGCGGAAACTCTCGTTAAAATCGAGCTCGCCACGCATTGCAGCTTCGGTAATCGCCACAACCTCATCACCGACCCCAGCCTCTTTGGCCAACTCATCAATAACTTCCGCCTCAATCAGCGTTGAGTCCATATCAAAGACCACCAAACGACGATTGCGGCGGTAGATATCATCACGCTGAAAGGCTATGTCCACATCAAGTTCAGATGAGAGTTTCATAAGCGACTCACGCAGAGACGCTTCATCCTGCGGCATATCCCTGACAGAGAACTCAACGCAGGATTTGCTCAGATCCGACTCAACATCATCCAGAGAGATACGCCCGGAGAGGCGGCTGATGTTATCTATATTAAGATTGTAGCGCGCAGCAACGCTAGTAACTCCTGCAATATGCTCCGCGCGGATACGACGCGCCAAGAGCGTAATAATGTGACGCGACTTACCCTGTTCGCGTACCCAGCGCTGATACTCATCACGCGTAATGGGCTCAAAGCGGGCACGCATATCCAAGGCGTGCGCTTTGAACAGCAGGTCGCGTAACAACGGTGAGGACTCGGCCTCCTCAGGCACATTGATCAAAAGCCCGAGCGAGAGATTATCGTGGATAACCGCCTGGCCTATATCGAGAATATCGATCTGATACTTCGCCAATATCTCAGTGATGGCGGAGGTTACACCTGGCTTATCAGTTCCAGAGAGAGTTAGTAGTATCAGTTCGCTCATTGCTCGTTTCGTGCTCAGTTTGATTGGCTAAAATCTGGGGCGCAAGTATACCCAGCGCGCGCCCTAACAGCTATCGCTTAGCGCGCCCTTTAGCACGCGGTTTTCCACTGCCTTTAGAAGTGCCCTTGGAGGCACCGCTGCGGTTCGGGCGCTTGGATTTAGAGTCACCGCGGCCACCACCCTGTTTTTTCTGGTCAAACAGCCCCATCGCCACGCGCTCTCGCACCGAAGGCTTCTTCTTCGAAGCAGACTCAGTATCGAGCAATTCGAAGTCGATCTTACGCTCATCCAAAGTCACACTCGCCACCCGTACTTTCAGACTGTCGCCGAGTTTAAACACTTTACGAGTCCGCTCACCCACTAAGCGCTGCTTATCTGCTTCAAAGTGATAGTAGTCGCTGGGCAGACTGGTGATATGCACCAGACCATCGACATAGAGGTCATTGAGCTCAACGAAGACACCGAAGTTAGTCACCGCAGAGACAACACCTTCAAACTCCTCGCCAATCTGCCCCTGCATGTACTCACATTTGAGCCACGAGACCACATCGCGGGTGGCCTCATCTGCGCGCCGTTCGGTCATAGAGCAGTGCTCGCCAAACTGCAGCATCTGTTCCATGCCGTACTCGACATGGAACTTGGGATTCGCAGCAAACTTAGCGGGACGGTCAATCATGGAGCTGCGTTTATTACTGTGAATCGCCGAGCGGATCAGTCGGTGTACCAATAGATCTGGGTAGCGACGAATCGGTGAGGTGAAGTGGGTGTAGGCATCATACGCCAGACCAAAGTGCCCTTCGTTATCGGGGCTATAGACCGCCTGCTGCATAGAGCGCAGCATCATAGTTTGAATGATATGACGATCAGGTCGGTTCTCGATAGTCTCCGCCAAGCGCAGGTAGTCCTTCGGCTCGGGCGTCTCACCACCGGGAAGATTAAGACCAAGCTCCCCTAGGAAAGCGCGCAGATTGGTAAGCTTCTGCTCTTTGGGCCCTTCATGTATACGGTAGATCGCTGGCTTTTTGTTCTTCTCTAAGAAGTGTGCAGTGGCGACGTTAGCTGCCAACATGCACTCTTCAATCAGTTTATGCGCATCGTTGCGCTGTATAGGGGTAATGCGTTCAATCTTGCGATCTTCGCTAAAAATGATACGTGTCTCAGTGGTATCAAAGTCGATTGCACCGCGGGAGTCACGCGCAGATCGCAGGCGGTGATAGAGGCCATAGAGCGTCTCTACCGGCTTCACCACATCAGCGTACTCTTTACGCAGCGCCTTGCCTTCGTCGCTGTCAGCGTCCGTCAGCATGCTGGCCACCTTGGTGTAGGTGAGGCGCGCTTTCGAGTTGATGATCCCCTCATAGAAACGGTAATCCCCTAGGGAGCCATCACGCTTGATGGTCATCTGACACACCATCGCCAAGCGATCGACCTGAGGGTTCAGCGAACAGAGCCCATTAGAGAGCAGTTCGGGCAGCATCGGTACAACAAAACCGGGGAAGTAGACCGAGTTGCCGCGCTTAATCGCCTCTTCATCCAACGCAGTGCCGGGCCGGACGTAGTAGGAGACGTCAGCAATAGCCACCCAGAGGCGCCATCCACCGAGGCGCTTCTTTTCAGCGTAGACAGCATCATCGAAATCACGCGCATCTTCACCATCGATAGTCACAAAGGGGAGATCACGCAGATCCACGCGGTTGAGTTTATCCTCCTCGCGCACCTCTGGCGTCAAATCACCAATCTCTTGGTGAACCGCGTCGCTCCACTCGTTAGGGATATCGTGGTTATGGATCGCGACCTGAATCTCCATACCGGCAGCTAGGTGATCGCCCAGTACCTCAACCACCTGTGCACGTGCGGGTTGACGCTTGCCCGGCTGCTGGATGATCTCCACCACAACCAACTGGCCATCTTCATAGGTGAGACCCGAGGTAGGGTCAGGAATTATCATCACCTGATTGGTGATGCGCTGATTCTCGGGGATCAGAGTTCCAAAGCCATTCTGCCCATCAAAGCGCCCAACGAGTTTACGTGTAGAGCGCTCGATAACCTCGATAATTCGCCCCTCAGGACGACCTCGCTGATCCAATCCGACCTGCTGTACGAGTACGCGGTCGCCGTCGAACACCTCTTTCATCTGCCGTGCGTGGATGTAGAGGTCATCACCACCAACATCCGGTTTCACAAAGCCAAAACCGTCGCGATGGCCGATTACGCGGCCCGGGATCAAATCCATCTTTTCGATAAGACAGAACTGATTGCGTCGGTCTGTGATTAACTGTCCGTCACGGCACATCGCGATAAGCCTGCGCCGTACCGCTTCGCGATCATCCTCATGATTGAGTTTCAGCTCATCACACAGATAGGCGTGACTTATGGGTGCACCCCACTTACGCAGGAACTCCAGAATAAAGTCTCGACTCGGTACGGGTCGGTCATACTTCTGTGCTTCTTCTTGGGCTTGGGGGTCTTTGTCACGCCAGTGCTTCGCCATGCGGTGCTCGTTCTCTTCTATTTCAGTTAGTTATCTTAGTTTGGGCTTTTTATCCCAGAGTTGCCAGTTATTTAGGTGCCAATAAAAAAGCCGGCACTGGGGCCGGCTTCAGGTCGAGATTTAAGGCATCTCGTCGACTTCAGTCTCTTCCTTCGGTGGAGGTATGAGATCCTCCTTGGTGATGTTCATCGCTAGCAGCAGGTTCGCCGCTACATAGATAGAGGAGTAGGTACCCACACCAATACCGATTAGCAGCGCCGTCGCAAAGCCGTGAATCGTCTCTCCGCCAAACACAAACAGGGCGATCAACACCAATACAGTGGTTAACGAGGTAACCAAGGTACGGCTGAGCGTCTGCGACAGTGAGGCGTTCATGATCTCAACGGAGTCGGCAACGCGCATGATACGGAAGTTCTCACGGATACGGTCGTAGACTACGATTGTATCGTTGAGCGAGTAACCGATAACCGCAAGCACTGCAGCGAGCACTGTTAGGTCAAAGTCGAGCTGCAGCAACGAGAAGACACCGAGTACAAGCGTCACGTCATGCACCAGTGCAAGTACCGCCCCGAGGGAGAACTTAAACTGGAAGCGGAACGCTAGGTAAACCATGATCATCGCCAGCGCCAGCAGCATGCCGAGGCCACCCTGCTCGCGCAGTTCTTCGCCCACTTGCGCACCCACATACTCGTTACGGCGCAGCTCTACCGCTGCACCATCAGTCGTCAGTGCAGCGACAACCTTATCACCCAACTGCGGATCGTGGGTTGCTCCCAAGCGGATCAAGACATCCGTGCTCGCGCCGAAAGTCTGTACCACTGCGTCGTTGAAGCCCGCTTGCTGGAGCTGACCACGTATGGCGTTCAGATCAGCCGCTTCCTGATAGCCAACTTCAACTAAGCTACCGCCGGTAAAGTCCAGACCGAAGCGCAGGCCGTTGATCGCTAGTGACGCAACAGAGACCAGCAACATCACCGCTGAGATTAGGGCCAGCAGCTTACGCGGACCCATGAAGTTAAAGATTCTTTCTTGTTCAGCCATGACCCGCTCCTAGATTTTCACCGACTTAATCTGCTTACCGCCATAGATGAGATTAATCATCAGACGCGTCACCAGAATTGCCGTGAACATTGAGGTCAGAATGCCGACCGACAGCGTAATCGCGAAGCCTTTGACAGGACCGGTACCCATGGCAAACAGAATCACCGCTGCCAGCAGCGTGGTAACGTTCGCATCAAGGATGGTCGTAAAGGCGCGCGCGAAGCCCGAATGGATGGCCGACTGCACCGGCATGCCGATCTTAAGCTCCTCTTTAATACGCTCGAATATCAGTACGTTGGCATCTACCGCCATACCGACAGTCAACACGATACCGGCGATACCCGGCAGCGTAAGCGTGGCCGAAAGGATCGACATCACCGCTACCAGCAACACAAGATTTAGCGTCAGTGCGATATTCGCTACCAATCCAAACACCTTGTAGTAGACCAGCATGAATAGCAGCACCAGTGCGAAGCCGATCTGCACAGAGAGCGTACCGAGTTCGATGTTCTCAGCACCCATGCTTGGCCCTACCGTACGCTCCTCTACAAAGTAGATTGGCGCAGCCAGTGCACCAGCGCGCAGCAATAGTGCAAGCTCTGAGGACTCCTGAGGGTTATCAAGGCCTGTAATACGGAAACTTGATCCCAAGGCACTCTGGATAGTGGCTAGAGAGATAATACGTTTCTCCACGTAGGGGATACGCTTCTCAACCTCTTCACCATTGACAGTCTCTGTGATCATGCGCGATTTATATTCAACAAAGAGCACCGCCATGCGGCGCTGGATTGCGTCGCGAGTGACGCGCCCCATCAGCTGACCACCTTTGCTATCAAGAGTGATAGAGACCTGCGGTTGGCCGTTCTCATCAAAGTTCGACTGTGCGTTTGCAACGCTGGAACCGGTGATAATAACGTCCTTCTCCAGCACTGCCGTGCGGCCCGGCTCTGATCGAAACTCGTACGTCTCCGTAGTCGCACGCGAGGCATCAGGCTTAGCTTCGAGGCGGAACTCAAGGTTAGCCGTCTTGCCAATGATGCGTTTAGCGGCAGCGGCATCCTGAACACCTGGTAGCTGCACTACGATACGGTTACGCCCCTGGCGCTGTACTAGCGGCTCTGCAACACCCAACTCATTTACACGGTTGCGCAGTGTCGTGAGGTTCTGCTTGATGGCGTAATCCTCGATCTCACGTAGCGTCGCTTCTGAGAGATTCACGAAAAGATAAGACGCGTCGTCAGCATCCTCGTTCGTAAGCATAAACTCAGGGAAGGTCTTCTTGAGCAGGGACTCCGCCTCGTCACGCGTGGCTGCATCAGCAAAGCGAACCGATAGACTGCCATCATCACGGTGTTCAACCTCACGGTAACGCAGACGCTCTTTACGCAGGTTACCTTTGATATCGCTGACGTAGACATCCAGACGCTGGCTCACAGCCTGGGCCATATCAACCTCTAGCAGGAAGTGCACCCCGCCACGCAGGTCGAGTCCCAACTTCATTGGGCCGGCGCCAATATCGCTAAGCCACTGCGGTGTAGTCGGCGCCAGGTTAAGCGCGACGACATAGCCTTCACCCAGTGCCGCAGCCAAGGCCTCGCGCCCGCGCAGCTGGTTCTCGCCGTCGCTGAAGCGGATCAGACCACCCCGTTCTTGTAGCTCGGTCGCTTTGAAGTCGATACCAGAGGATTTCAGTACACTCTCAACGCGTGAGAGTGTCTGTTCATCTATCTGTACATCCTGGCGAGAGCCAGAGAGTTGCACCGCATAATCATCTGGATAGAGGTTAGGCAGCGCATAGAGACCTGCAAAGAACAGTACAATGATGATCAGTGCAGATTTCCATAAAGGAAAACGATTGAGCATTTTTACGCCCTATCTAAAAACAACAAAAGGCGCGAGGCTTGTTCGCCAGGCGCCAGAGAACACATCTACGAATTAGATGCCTTTAATTGTGCCTTTTGGCAGCTCAGCCGCAACGTGCACTTTCTGGAACTTCAGCTCTGTGCCTTCGCTCACTTCCAGTACAACGTAATCGTCAGTCAGACGTACGACTTTACCGATGATGCCGCCAGCAGTGATAACTTCGTCACCCTTTGTCAGACCACCAATCAAGTTCTTGTGCTCCTTCTGGCGTTTCGCCTGTGGTCGCCACATGAAGAAGTAGAAAATCAGACCGAAGCCGACCAAAAAGATCAGGTTGAACATGCCAGGATCCATACCGGCTGGTGCTCCAGCTTCAGCGTATGCTGGAGAAATAAAGAAGCTCATTAAGCTCTCCTAATTGTCGTTATCATAAAACCAATTTACTCAGCGTTTTCACCCGCCAGAGGTGGTGTTTCCTTACCCCTCAAACGGTAGAACTCGTCAACAAAGGCGCCCAATTTACCCTGTTCAAGGGCGGTGCGCAAACCAGCCATCAGCTCCTGATAATAGTGCAGGTTGTGGATGGTATTCAGTTGAGACCCAAGGATCTCTCCACACTTATCCAAGTGGTGCAAATAAGCGCGGCTGAAGTTTTGGCAGGTGTAGCAACTACATTCGCTATCTATCGGATTTATATCCGTTTTATTCGCCGCATTACGCAGTTTCACCACCCCATTACGGGTAAAGAGAAAACAGTTACGCGCGTTACGAGTTGGCATGACGCAGTCAAACATATCGACGCCGCGACGCACCCCCTCAACTAGATCTTCCGGTTTGCCAACGCCCATGAGGTAGCGCGGCTTATCTTCCGGCATCTTCCAGGCAAGATGATCTAGCACTTTGATCATCTCCTCTTTTGGCTCGCCAACAGAGAGACCGCCGATCGCGTAGCCATCAAACCCGAGCTCTGTGAGCCCCTCGAGTGACTCATCGCGCAGATGTTCATACATACCGCCCTGAACAATCCCGAAGAGAGCCGATGGGCTATCACCGTGAGCATCCTTCGAGCGCTTGGCCCAACGCAGCGACATACGCATTGAGTCAGCAGCTTCCTGTTCCGTTGCAGGATAAGGGGTACACTCGTCAAAAATCATTACCACGTCAGAGCCGAGCTTGCGCTGCACCTCCATAGAGACCTCTGGGCTGACAAACACCTTGTCGCCATTCACAGGGGATTGAAAGGAGACCCCCTCTTCCGTAATTTTGCGCATCTTGCCGAGACTGAAAACCTGGAAGCCGCCAGAGTCAGTCAGAATCGGCTTATCCCACTGCATGAAGTCGTGCAGGTCACCGTGAAGCTCAATGATATCCGTACCTGGACGCAGCATCAGGTGGAAGGTGTTGCCCAATAGTATGTGCGCACCTGTCGCCTCGACATCACGCGGCAGCATACCTTTCACCGTGCCGTAGGTACCCACGGGCATAAAGGCCGGCGTCTCCACCACACCGCGTGGAAAAGTAAGACGGCCGCGCCGTGCTTTACCCTCAGTGGTGATTTTTTCAAACGACATGAAGCATTCGCGCGTCATCAGAGAACCTCATCTGCGGCGTTGCGACGAGTGATAAACATCGCGTCACCGTAACTAAAAAATCTGTATTTTTCCTGAACTGCAACAGCATAGGCATTCATGGTGTTTTGGTAGCCTGCAAACGCGCTAACCAACATCATCAAAGTGGATTCCGGCAGATGGAAGTTAGTAACGAGAGCATCGACCTGTTGGTACTGATATCCGGGATAGATAAAGATCTGCGTATCACCAAAAAAGGGCTTGAGTTCGCCACCTGCACCCGCTGTTTCGAGACAGCGAACACTCGTGGTGCCGACTGCAATAACGCGCTTACCCGCCGCTTTGGTGGCTGCAACCTGAGCACAGACCTCCTCTGTCACTTCAATGTACTCGGCGTGCATCTGGTGCTCTTTGATATTCTCAACCTTAACCGGCCTGAAGGTACCTGCCCCAACATGCAGGGTTACGAAGGCCTTGTTGACCCCTTTGGCTTCCAGTCTCTTAAACAGCGCTTCATCAAAGTGCAAACCGGCGGTGGGCGCTGCTACTGCGCCGGGCTTGCGGTTATAGACCGTCTGATAACGTTCGCGGTCTGACTGCTGATCCTCGCGTTTTATATAGGGCGGCAACGGCATGTGCCCATGCTGCTCTAGTGCTTCGATTAGCGTGGTGGTGATATCGAACTGCAGATCAAACAGACCCTCTTTACGTCCAACCACCTCAGCTTTAATACCACCCTCAAAGCTCAGCTGAGCGCCCTCTTTTGGCGTGCGGCTTGCGCGAAGGTGCACTAGAGCGCGTTTCTCGCCGATTACACGCTCTACCAGCATCTCAACCTTTCCGCCGCTCTCTTTCTGCCCGTGCAAGCGCGCAGGAATAACGCGTGTATCGTTGAACACCAGCAGATCACCCGGCTCAACCAGATCGATAATGTCAGTGAAGGTACGGTGTACCAGCTCACCGCTATCGCCCTCAAGACAGAGCAGACGACTGCTAGAGCGCTGCTCAAGCGGGTACGCCGCGATCAACTCTTCGGGAAGATCAAAGTAAAAGTCACTTAATTGCATCGAATCTATTCAGGAACCGTCGGTTTAAAAATTTCGGGCGCAAATACTACCAAAATTAAATTATTAGGTCAGCGGTGATTGACGCGAAGTTAAACCTGTCTATAATGCGCCCCACGCTTCCTACGCCGGTGTGGTGGAATTGGTAGACACGACGGATTCAAAATCCGTTGCCTTTAAAAGCGTGCCGGTTCGAGTCCGGCCACCGGTACCATTCAAGAAAACTCATTGTCCTGCCGAACATTAGAGCTAAAGCGCTGATGTGATATAGCAGCTTTGAAGAATCGCCCCCACTTACACCTACGCAGAATCTAAAAGCTACACTGCTCGATTGAGACAGGCTGCGACTGCCACCTGATACATGTGACTTACCCTAGTAACTAGGCGATCAGAAGCCAGAGCTTCGAGATTACCCCAACACAGGCAATAAAGAGCGGCAGCCCCATCAGTGTGAGGTAGTAGCCGAGTTTGCGGTGGATTACAAAGCCCTGCAATAAAACGCCGAGAGCTGTGAGCCCCCCTCCGTAAAACGCCATTTCCATGCCGAGATAGGCGTAATCTCCCCACAATGCAAGAGTTACGAAAACCAACGCCGCGCCAGCGCTTATTTTAGCAACCGGTGTGTTCGTTAGGGCTTGCGGGCAATCACTGCCGCCTAATTGCCCCCACCGCAGTGCCGAGATGGTAG
>Ga0209961_1000102_pt1 | contig 31298 bp, 34 predicted proteins | sample SalPonA_B_H2O_MG_FD_185719 | JGI IMG/M metagenome (GOLD analysis project Ga0209961, IMG submission 185719) | Water microbial communities from South San Francisco under conditions of wetland restoration - Salt Pond MetaG R2A_B_H2O_MG (SPAdes)... | ecosystem: Environmental > Aquatic > Non-marine... | reverse complement strand
TCTCGCCAGAGAAATCGAAGAGTGCATGGACGAGATGCGGGTTTTGTTTGAGGAACAGCGCAACAGGATTTTGCTGGATCAAGTAAAGCTTCAATACATGCTGGATCGGATGATGTACTGTCAGCGGCGCTGTTACGATCAGATTCAAAATATGATTAGCAGAAAGCGGTGTGTTTCATCTTAATTATCTAGATGCAGGATTGGGTTGGGCGAGATTGTTTCCAGGGCCGTAAACAACGTCCGATCAAACAGCATCGCACTGACCGTGCTCTGCCGGTTAGGTCCCGATATGATGATTTTGTGGAAATCGCTCTGGTCATCTCTTCTTCGATGCTTCCCCAATGACTTGATGGTTCGCTGCAACGCTGATAGTTGCTGATCCTTTGTCGCACCAAGCGCCAGAGCAGCGGCCTGATTATCTGATAAGTATTTTTGAAAAATGGCTGGTGAGATTAACGCTAATTCCTGCTCCACAATATGCACAGGCGCCCCGCTCTCGTTAATGCGAATACGATGGTAGCGAATTCCGTTGATGAGCCATTTAAAGAAATCTGACTCTTTGGTCAGGTCTTTAGTCTCGATATCCCGAAAGGTGGGCTTGGAAATCACTTTCTTCTGAGTTTGAGTTGTTGGAGATTTTGGAGCGACGCTCGGCTCAGTTCGCTCGGTGCGTGGGTTCGATTTAGCTTGAGCGCCCTCCTCCTTAACCGGCGTTTGACTGGATGTCGACACTACACAGGTATCGTCGGATTCGACTTCCGGCTCTGACCAGGAAAATGGTGCGCTCGATGGTGCGCCGCTGGGCTCCGCGGTTTCTTTAGCGGTTTCTTTTGAGTTTTCTTCAGGATCTGGCGGTTCGTTATCAACGCCTGCATCGACAGAAGATGGTGTCTCGCGTTGACGATCAAAGGGGATCGGATTCCCTTTTCCGTCTACCGGCGTGATTGTCCCATCAAAGGCTGATGGGATGCCGTTGAGCCACACTTTTTCATTGGCAATTACGAAGAATGTCAGGGTTTTATCCCAGCTGCGTTTTTCATCATGAATCTTGGCCTCGAAGACCGATGATGTGTCCGACGGCTCTTGCGTCACTTTATGTTCGTTGAGGATCTCTATCAGTCGGCGCGGCGATTGCGGGATACCTTTGTGGCCGTTGTCGACTAGATGTGCTCGTACGGTGGTCATCACAGATTTTGCAGAAAACCAAGAGAATGACTCATCTACCCAAACGGCTGATCCCGGCATGTTGCGCTTAAGTCGCCCCTCGCTCGAGAGTGTTTGTATGGAATTGAGAATCTTCATGTGCAACGGAATTTCGTCGCTTTGGGCGCCTGTCGTTGACGACAAATTCCCGCCGGTTGACGCCCGGTCTGCTGCTTTAACGATTTCCCCTACGACACCTGCGCCCAATGTAGAGGCAGATAGCGTGTTAAACATTTGAGACATGAGTCGACGATCTGACGCTAACCATTCCGAGGCTTTTTGAGTCAGCACAAAAGGCAGAATTGTGATGCCGGCTCGATCATGTAAACCCGCAAAATTCTCGCCCTGTGTTTGTCGATATCTAAACGTGTAGTGAGCGCCTCTGGGCATGGGGCCAAACCAAGGTTGCCAGCGAACCAGCTCACCTCGGTGTTTATAAACCGTCTCCTGGTCGGTGATGATTTTTCCAACATCGTGGAGAAGGGCAGTAATGAAAATTCCAAAACGCCAACGCTCTTGGTTTAGCGAAATGTCTTCGGGTTCTGCCTGAGGCGGGAGGATGTAACCCGCTGATAAGCGCATCGCTCGATAGAGCGTATCTAACGTGTGATCAAGCAAGCCACCGGCCGTTGAATGGTGGTGGTTACGCGAGGCAGGATGGTTCTGAACGAGTTCAGCAAATCGCTCGATGGCATAAAGGTAGTGCTGAGCCCAGACCTCAGCCGTTACGGATTGGGTGCGCTTGATTGCCGTTACTTTACGACTGCGCTCGCCCTGTTCTAGCAACGCAGCGCCAGACTCCACTAAGAGAAAGTTAGCCGGTGGTTCAGGTGCTGCTGAGGGTTCCGGCGTTTTTGGAACTGTCGTGGGAGTAGGGCGGTTGAATAGATTAAGCCACGCCACGTGATGACTCCGGTTCGAGTTCGCGGTGTTGGATGTAATGGCGTAGGGCGGAATACAACGCCTCAAGCTGGGTGCAATCCCAGAGTTTAACCAGATCGGGCAGGCGACTGTCGGGTGGAACGTAAAGACTGATGTACTGGCGATTGGAGCGGGGAACGACAACGGGGCTGATACGACTGCGGTTTGCAAATGCCCATTCAACCGCCCGAGCGGTAACGTCATTGAGCCTAGTGTCGACACCATCGGTCAGCGCGATTGCACGCATCTTGGTTCGATCCATCTTACTAAGCCTTACTTTTATGGTTTGTTTTGCGCCCACTGTCATCTACTGCCCGCTACTATTTAACGCCATTTCTATAGTGGCAGAAGCCGTAAAAAACGCTCCGTTTAATGGTGCATGGTGCGATGCACTAATTCACAAAAGGTAATTAATATCGCCTGTAGGCCGCTTAAGTATTGAATTTCATGTTACTTATGGGAAGAGATGAAAAGTAGAACGTGGTTTTTTACGAAAAAAATACTGGAAAAAAATAAGAATTTTTCTAACCTTGTCTTAAGCGACAAAAAGGGGGTACCCAATGGCTGCGGCAAAGAAAAACAACAATCAGCGCGATACACGATCGTCGAGCTCAAGTTCGGCTGAATACTACGTGCCAAGCGGCATGGTGTATGGCGCAACGATGTTTCTAAAGGAAGTGGTGCTGGCTGCGATGAATGCGTATCGCAATCACAACCTTAAATTCTTTGAAATGCATGGGATTGATCGCTCCTTGGTTGCAGACATTATGTCGCTGGATACCTGGCATATCGACGAGCTCTGTCGAAACCATGCGCATCTACTGTTGAAGAATAATCCCGGCGGCATGCCATTGCAGAACCTGGATGTAAATCGGTTCCTTCAGAACCAGAAGCAGCACATTGAAGACGAACGTATGTATCGCCAGTACCTAGTGGCGGGTGCGAGCAACACGCTCGTATCGGACTTCTTCGGTAAGCGCGCCAGCGAGGCTGCGGTGACGCGCGCTGAATTGGGTATTAAGAGCAGTTGTGGTCGCAAGAACGAACCAAAATATGCGGGCGTGAAGGACGAGGTGTACAGCGCCTACCTCGAGCAAATGAAAGAGCTGCGCGATCCGCGTAAGGCCTACTTGGCTGTTCGAGATGGGACGGGTCATGCGCTCGATTTTATACACAAGACGGTAAACTATTGGGAAGATCTTCGCGATCGTTAAGGAGTAAGTGATGGCCGACGAAAAGCAAACAGAACGCGAGGATGGGAAGATCGAATTGATTGGTTCGATCGGTTACGAAGGCGATCCTCAGTTTGACCTTCAGACGAATACAGGACTGTTCCTCTGGACCGGGCGCGAGGGCAGTGATTCGAAGTCTTTTATTATGGGTATGCCCAGCTTTTTGAAGCGCCTGCGTAACGCAGAAAGCGCGATTGCTCAGGATGACCCATACGCAGACAGAATGTATTTTTTGACCGAGCGTGCTATCGATGAGTCGGTTGAAGCGCTGAGTCAAATGAAAGAGAGTCTGTCGGAGATTTCATCGTCTGGTTCGGCGCGTTTAGTATTCCCAAAGACCGAAGTGAAGGACGCGAGAATCGTTACAGTTCGTCATCACTCACGCCTCGGATTTCGCTCCCTCGATGCGCTTATTCTCGCGGATGAATGCGCGCGCTTGGCAATGGAAGCCCACCATAAAGGTCGTTTCGGGATGGACGAGAAGCGCAAGATAATTGATCAGATTCAAAGTCGCTTTAGAAGTATTTTCCACGACGCTGCGCGTTGGAAATACACAGGCGTAACTCGCGATGACATTGCAACGAAGAACCAAGTTTCCCGTGAGGCTCTGAAGAAGCTAGGCCCCGTCGAACGCGAATTTTTACATGCGGAATTGCGCTCTAAATTCGCGCCTGATTTGCCGGATAAACGACGCGTCGTGATCCGAGAAGCCGGGGCAAATTCCGCAGACCGTAGAGCTGGCTAACCCTTAACCTTGAGCGTGTTGTTGCAGCGTATTAAGACTGATCCGGAGCGCTTAGCTTATTCGCATCAGTCTTTTTTTATCCGATTTGCAGCGGTATGCGCATCAATTAGGCAGGTCATTTGCTGACAATTGTTGCCGGTACCTGGTGTAATTAAAAAATATTTTTGAGGCGAGGGATGCTTCAAATATCAACCCAAATGTGTGCGCTTAGAGCGCCCTTTAAAGCCCAAATTGATGTAGAGCTCGGGGTGATTTTTGGCAGTGCATTCGGGCGCAGCCTAAGGTGTTAAAAATGATCAAACTGATTACCGATATTCGACACGGCGAGTGCGACGTTATCGAGCCTTACCGGATGGCTGCATTGCGTATTCATGAGCTGGGATCCGATCAAATCTAGTTGGAATTTCCTGCGCCTGATTCGGGGTGGAATCACGAAATACTATCCCAGGCTGTTGAGCTGCTAGTGCCTCGCGAACTCTCAGAGCGGGGATGTGATGCGTACCTTGATCACTGTTGGATCGGTCCGACAGAAGTGTAAATTACATGGCTTTCGGGGGTGGCTAAACGACCACCGATCCGACGGCTAAACGAGCGATTTGATGCAGTTAGCCAATATCGACGGCCAAGCGGGTTATCGGACTGGCTAAATGGGTGCTTCCGGTCTGTGGCTAAATGGCTAGATTTCAGCAATGGCGGGGCCTGCGGATGGCTAAGAGGGTAGGGTAAATGGGTAACAAGAGTCGATTATTACCGGATCAGTCGGTGGGCTCGGTTCAAGCGGGTTCCCCTAATATATATATCTTATCCTTTTATGATATTAAGGGTGAGGAGTCTCATCGGGTACGCCGTCGTCACGAGTTGCGTCTCGAGGCATTGGAGGCAGAGCTGGCGACATTGATTGATCAGTACCGAACCAGAGAAGTAGAGAACCTCAAGTTAGAGCGTCGCGCCTTTGATTCCCACTCTGAATTGCGTTGGCGGGTTAAAGACGGCAGTAAGCGAAGCTATGTTACCGGGCAGGATGAACGCTTCCTTGAAGTGCTCAATTCTTTGCCAGAAATTGATCAGGATTGGCTGCACCAACTGAGCACTAATGTTGAGCTCTTAAATGCCAATATAAAGATCGATTGGACGATTCTTAATGAGCTCTATCGGCTGGCTCAGTTTGGTGAGGAAACGGAACGAATTACACCGCGTACTATTTTGTTGGCTCGAAATGTCGTTTGAACTTCGGGCACGCCTGTTCTATTGTTGAAGCATATCTACGGTTGAGTTGAGGCAACCCAAGTCCTCATCGGAAGCTGCGGCTTCATCCATCGACTTCGCTTACGCACCAAACTACCCCACACCATGTAACCGCCGCAGTGCTCAAAAAGCGCTGAGTCATTCTGTTTGTCTGAGTGTTTTTTCAGCACTGTGGTTACCGAAAATTCTGATGTGTAATGGCCCGCTGTGAGGGCAGGGCATTCGATTTGAATTTGTCTACAGACTACTTTCATTCGACGGTATGAAATGGCACGTAACGGCTCTTGAGTTAGTGAACTGCCTATTGAGGAAAACCGTTGTCCTTTGTCAGAAAAATTCTGGCTCACTGAACGTCACCTGTTGACGATCAGGCGCGGATGAAAGACGCCGCATGAAGGAGAGCTAGCTTAAGCTCTCGAGCTTTCACCTCCAGTGAAAGTTAAGCATTAGGTGTGTGCTGCACCGCTTGATTAGCCCCCGGCAACGGGGGCAATCATTCCCGCCCAAAATTGTCATCCAAATTCAGTTCGAATTAGTGCATCGACCTATGCACCATTAAATCCGCTGTGTTCGTTCAAAAGGCTCTAGTGTTAGTCGTGCAGACCTATTCGAATTGGAGCTAACTGCTATGAACACATTCAAACTAACAACAGGTGCTTTGCTACTCGCTGCTTCGAGCGTGGTGTTTGCTCAGCAGCCTGATCCAAATGTTCCACAAGGTTACATTGAGACTGGCCGTTACAGCGTGGTCGTGAACGAACCGCACCAGGCCCAAATGAACCCACTAAAAGTCGTTGTGAATACTCGACTACCTACCACGATTGAGACCGTAGAGCAGGCTGTCAATTTCCTGCTGGATCGATCAGGTTATAACCTGGCTGATTACTCTGTACTCACCCCTGAAGCGCGTATTTTGCTTGGTCACCAATTGCCAGCTATACACCGTCAGTTGGGGCCGATCACACTTGATAAAGCGTTGCAGACACTAGCCGGCGATGCCTTCCATCTAGTTGTAGATCCCGTAAACCGCAAAGTTGCATTTGTCACCGTTCGAACCCTCGGAGGTGTGTCATGACACCGCCGAATAATAACTCGGCTTTACGGGCCGAGGATGCCTTTGATGAGGTAGACAACCAGCCGACGGTTCTCGATACAGACCAAGGTTCAGCTCCGCCAGCTATGGCGCCGTTACATGCGGTTCGAGATGAGGAGCTTGAGTCGGCAAACGAGATGTCAGACGCGTCCGAATTGGATGAGTTGATTGAAGAGCGTACCGCACCGGTGGCACCCACCGTTGTGAAATCGGGCGGTGGCAAATTCCTCGGTGGTACCGCACTGGTCGTCGGCCTTCTCGCAGCGGCTGGAGCGGGTGCTGCCTACATGCAGCAGCAACAGTTTCAAAGCGATGTCGCGATCGCGTTTGAAGAGGTGGATTCGAATATTGCGAAGGCGTTCCAGTCAGCCAATGATATGGGTGTCACGCTGACTCAGTTGGAAACCAAGGTGAGCGAGAACCGCATCGACATTGCGGGTATCGACACCAAGTCGCTTCAGAACCAAATCACTGACCTGCAGACAGACCTGATATCAGCGGCCAATGCACTCAAAGTACAGCGCGGACTGAGTGAGCGCTCAGATGAGTCGATCCGAGCAACCCTGTCCGAAGTCGAAACTCGCCTGACGTTAGATATTGCATCGCTGTCTAAAACGGCCGCGGGCGCACAACTCAAAGATCGCGAAGCTCAGCAGCAAGTCAATCAAGCTGCTCTGGCATCAAAGCCGATCGCAAAACCAACCGGACCTCGCACCGTCACATCCATTGATGGCAATAACTTCATCAATGTCGATTACTGGGGTAACGAGCAGCAAGCGGTAATGCAGAAAGGCGGTGAGTACACCTACCTCGCTAAGGGTGATGCCTTGGGCAAGTGGACCGTGAAGAGCATCGATGAGGATAAGAGTCGTGTCATCTTCACTGACGGCAAACAAACAATGATCGTTAAACAGCTGTAGGAGAGAGACATGGGTTTTCTACTAGTCATTATGTTGGTCGTGGGCGCTACGCAACTGTCCTCGGAACCAGCGCAAGAACCACTTCAGCCTGTTGTGGATGTTCAGCTAATGCCAGAACCGGCGTTGGTGGAATCGCCCACGTATGAACGTGAAAAGTTCTATAAGGGCAAAGACGGCTATCTGATCTCTGATCTGTCAGCTCGTCCAGCGCCACTGGTTGCAGGTAACTAAGGAGCGCATCATGAAGCGGACCTTTGATTTGACGGCTCGGCTGGCGATGTCGGTTGCGGGCCTAATGCTCGCGACTGCTGTCTCGGCTGCCGACACGCGAGTGACTGAGCAGGGCATGCGTCTATCTGAAGCGGTTGATACCTCAATGCTTCGACAGCAAGAGGAGTTATCGGACGAGGAACGTGCGCGGGCGCGCGAGTGGAACCTGACGGATAGAGATTGGGTGAAGTACCGCGAAATCATGAGCGGCCGACGCGGCACCTGGTCACCGGACCTTGATCCGATCAGTGCGTTGGGTGTGATGGAAACCGATCCCGAAGAGCGTCGTCGCTATGCGGATCTTTGGATGCAGGTTGAGTCCAAGCGCGTCGAGCTGGAACTTGCCTTTGAAGTAGAGCGTATGGCCGCGGCCAAGCGTTATCACGGCAACACACCGCTGATCCAAGATCAACAATGGAAGCGCGAGTGGGAGCGTAAACAGAATGCGCGCACCCATGAGGTGGCGATGTTTGTTGAACCGACGTGTATCGAGAAATGTCGAGACCTCTACAACGAAGTCACCGCCACAACCGGAGAGAAGGGCAGTGGTCGACTCGATATCTATTTCGCGCCGGGCACCTCTGCGGATGACATTGGCCAGTGGGCACAGGCGGTGGGTATCGACCCCCAAGAAGTGCGCGATCGCAAAGTCACGCTTAATTTCGAAGACGGCAAGATGTCGCGCTACGACGTAGCCATCACGGAATTGCCGGAAGTTCGCACGCGGTCCATGGAGACCGGTGAGATCAAGCGCACATTCACACGGTGGTAACGAGTGATTCGCGCGCTACTCCTATCGCTGATGTTGAGCCTGTCGCTGACAGCACAGGCCAGCGTGCCGCCGATGATCAGCGAAGTGGCGCGTGAGTATGGCATACCGGATCAGATTTTCTATGCAGTGATTCTGGCTGAATCGCGCTCGGCAACCAAAGCTGGCGCGAAAGCGTGGCCGTGGACAATTAACCACCGTGGTCACCCACACTTTTTTCACACCCAAGCGGATGCGTATGCCTATGCCAACCTGCTCGTTGAGCAAGGTGACTATAGCTTCGACCTGGGCATTGCCCAGATGAACTGGCGTTGGCACCGCGACAAATTCGATTACAACCTCTGGCAGGCGCTGGATCCTCGCACCAACTTACGTGCAGCCGCCCAACACCTTCGAGAACAGTACGACCGACCTGAATGTGGTCAGTGGGAAGTTGCAGTGGGCTGTTATCACCGCCCAGCACGCGGCAAGAAAGATTTAGAGATTGCTCAGTCCTACGCGGACAGAGTGATGAAGATTTGGTGGACCCTATGAGAATGTTGTTGGCCGCATGTGCGGTTTGTATGTCATTGCCGGCCGTTGCGCTCAAGGAACCGCCTGCGTCACCCGTCGATAAACCCATCAAGATTTTTGATGGCCCCGGTGTACCGATCGCTGATCTGTTGTTTACCCGTGCAGCAGATGACGAGGTGCCGAGCCCACAGGACATCCAAGAAACGCCGCAAGTCGAGCTGCTGAGCGAAAACCGTTTTCCGATTATCAGTGAGAAGTGGACGATTGGACCGATTGGCGACGACGAGGGGCGGGATATTCCAAGCTACCTGCTCACCATGCCGTTCTTCATTGTGGGGTACGACCGTGTGAGCGTGAACTGGATGCAGAAGAACCTCGACATCCTCATCGAGAATCGCGCCATTGGCTACGTGATTAATGTGCAGAGCGTGGCTCAGATGGATGAGCTGATGCGACTGACCAACAACCAACTTATCTTGGCGGCGGTGCCGGGTGACAGCATGGCCGACACGCTGAACCTGCGTCACTACCCCGCGTATGTCGACCAACAAGGACTCGTACGATGAGTATGCTAGAAGCAAAGCTACGGCCGCCGGTAGAAGGGTGGAGTGGGGCAGTGGCGTTGTCCGCGGCAACGATTATCGGCAGCGCGCCGAGCTGGTTCCTAATGACCGAGAGTGTGGCGTACACCGCAGCGGGTGGTCTGTCGTTACTTGGCGCAATTCGATTACACCAGGCGTGGAAGGTGAAGCAGTACCAGCGCTCACTCAAGCGCCTCCCGCATTACGAGATCGGTCTCGATGAGGTGCCGATCCAAGGGGACTACCTGTTTATCGGCAAAGGGTTTCGGTGGGGGCAGAAGCATTCACAGCGCCTTAAAGACACAATGAATCCGAAGGTGCGCAAGTACATAGAGGATGGCCCTGTATTTAACTGGGCACGCCGTCATGAGCGAACACACCCCAATAGCTTTTTATCGAAGATCACCTCGATCAACTCACCGCTCAATCCCGTGAGACCGTTACCGCCGATCGGGGGTAACCGAGTGCTTCACGCGTGCGGATTGGAAGAAGAGCAGGATGTTTTTATCCACGGCTCCGACAGGGTCGGTAACACCTTGGTGCTGGGTACGACCCGAACCGGTAAGTCGGTATTGCTCTCAATTCTGTCCACAGCGGACATTATGCGAAACGATGGGCCTGTCATCATCATTGACCCTAAAAACGAAGCAGAGCTGCTTGTAGGTGCTTACGAGGCAGCTGTGAGGGCAGGGCGCGAGGATGAATTCTATGTCTTCTCGCTATCGTTCCCTGAATACTCTGCGCGATACAACTCAGTGGGTAGCTTTGGCAAGATCACCGAAGTAGCGACCCGAATAGCTAATCAGCTCGACGGCTCGGGCAACTCAGCTGCGTTTAAAGAGTTCAGCTGGCGCTTTATCAACTGTGTGGCTCGCGTGCTCGTCATGCTCGGCGAGCGGCCGGATTACTCGAACATTTTGAAATACGTAACAGACATCGAGCCGCTGTTTAGACGCTTTGCAGAGTACTGGTTACCCCGCAATGCCGATGAGAGCTGGCAGACCGATGTGAATGCATTCGAGGAAGAGTACGCCATCCAGTACAAGAAGAATGCGAAGTTTCAGAAGTACCAGTCACCGCGTACCGATGCACTGCGTCAATACGTGGAGGGGATGGAGTCGATGGATCCGGTGATGCACGGTTTGCTCGGTGCATTGCGCTATGACCGAACCTTTTACGAGAAGCTCGTTGCGAGTTTGATACCGCTGCTTGAGAAAGCGACTACCGGTAAGCTCGGCCAGCTTCTATCGCCCGATTACTTCGATCTTAACGATGAGCGGCCGATCTTTGATTTTATGAGTCTGATTCGTAAGAAAGGCATCCTGGTCGTACAGCTCGACGGCCTCACCGATTTTGCTCAAGCCGAAGTGGTGGGCAACTCTATGCTCTCGGATCTGGTCAGCACGGCAGGTCACATCTATAAGCACGGCTATGAGGCCGGCATGCTCGATGGCAAAGAGGGCAAGCTGCCGAAGATCTATCTCCACGGCGATGAGTTAAACAGTCTCATCGGCGACGAGTTCTTGCCGATGTGTAACCGCGCTGCAGGTAGCGGGGTGGTACTTACAGGTTACACCCAGAGTCGGGCCGATCTCGAAGTCCCGTATGGATCTGAAACCGCAAAGGCGCGGGTCATCGAGGGGAACTTTAACAATCTCATCTGTATGCGCGTCAGAGATCGCTACTCGGCTGAATTGCTGACCGATATGTTGCCAGAGGTTGAACTCTCGACCGTGATGCAGGTGTCGGGGGCGACGGACTCCTCGAATATCGACAACGAGACAGACTTCACCTCGACCACGCAAGACCGTATCTCAGTCGTGGCGAGCCCTATGCTCGAACCGAGCAGTGTGATGTCTTTACCCAAGGGTCAGGCGTTCGCACTGATCAACGGTGGCGAGCTTTATAAACTGAGGATACCGCTGCGCAAGCCCAGCAATATCTCGATGCCCGAGACGATGCGAAAAATGGCGGATTCCATGCGCAAGACCTACACAACCGGCGAGAGATGGTGGGATCAATAGATGGCAGAAGCAGTCCAGGGCGCTCGATCAGAAGCGCGCGTACATCCGGCCGATAAGCGCGGTATCATTCCCGGTATCTGGCACTTCTTCATGCGATTGTTGGGGATTGTGCTCTTCAGTGCGTTTATCTCGGTGGTGGTTGAGTGGATCGGTATGGCCTTCTTCTACGAGGATCAGGGCTACACCCACGCCAAGGGGCTATTCCAGAGCGAGATCGGGTACCTGAACGAGGGCATCACATCCGGCGCACATCAGCTGCAGGGGCAGGTAATGGCCGTGGAGTGGGTCACGCGCACGATCCAGTTTCTGTTCTACGACAGCGGGTTTGTTGGGTGGATTCAGACGACGTACACCGTGGACGCTGGCGATAACGCTGTGTCGGCCTATTTCAAAGGGGTTATGGCCAAGCTTTACGACTATATCATTGCCAGCATGTACATCCTGATGATGGTGATTGTGCGGTTTGCGATATTGGTGCTCTCATCGCCGGTCTTCTTGCTGTTCGGCATCGTGGGCTTAATTGATGGCCTGATGAAGCGCGACTTGCGCAAGTTCACCGGTGGGCACGAATCCTCGTTCATGTACCACTTGGCCAAAGGCTTCGCGATGCCGTTCCTGATCTTTGGCTGGGTCATCTATTTGGCAATGCCGTTTAGCGTGCACCCGAACTTCATCATCATTCCGTTTGCAGTGTTGTTTGGCTTCTCGATCTTTCTGACTGCCTCGAAGTTCAAAAAATATCTGTAAGTTGGGCATCCGAACACGATCGCGACGATCTTTCAGTTTTCAAACCGCGAGTGATTTGCCGAGGACCGATCTATCCAACATCCCGGCCACTTCACCCTACCTCTTTTTATTTGTTTAGGTTCATTATCCGGTTTTGATGAGAAGTTTAGGTTTGTTAGGTAGTGGGAAAGTATCAGTTGGTTTTAGAACCACATCAAACATCAGAACCAGCTTGTTCTCGTCATGTTTCCGACTATTCGAGGAACAAATGCATGTTGTATGACGGGGTTTATCAGAATTTTAAGCCTGACATTATGGCTGTTGAGTCGGTCAATGGTTTGGCCAAGATGTTCTGATTTGAGAGGAAATCATGGGAATACGGGGAGTGAACCGAGTCATGCTACTCGGTAACGTGGGAGGTAATCCTGAAGTGCGTGCCACACCGAACGGTGGCTATGTTACTCGATTCAGTATTGCGACCAACGAGTCTTGGAAAGACAGGCAGAGCGGTCTTTTACAGGAGCGAACTGAGTGGCATCGAATTGTCGTGTTCAATCGGCTGGCTGAGGTTGCAGCTCAGTACTTGCGAAGCGGATCTAAAATTTTCTTAGAAGGCTCATTGCGAACGCAGAAATGGGAGGATAAGAATGGTGTGGGTCGTTCGACTACAGAAATTGTCGCACAAGCTTTTCACATGCTTGATTCTGCGCCACACTCCGGACCGCAAACAAGAGGGACTAAGCCGGAAGTATCTGTATTCGTTAAACCAGAGGACCTCTCTGTGGATGACTGGTTGGATGACTACGAAAAAGTACCATTCTAACGAAGGTAAAATACTGCCATCACGTAACATATAACGGTTATGTCGGAAGATATTGGATTTGATAAATGTGGTTCAAAAAAAATTCTGCTAATGCACAGAGAATAACTGGAGGTCCTCGTGAGTCCATCTCGATATCATCGATATTAGAAGCATACGAGGAAGGATTGATTGATCCAAAAGGACTTTTTAAAAAAGATGCGGATCTTGCCTTTCTACGGAATATGAACCCGGCTGTTCGGAATGAATTCATAAAGAAAGCTCACGGCGAGGGTGATGTCTACGCTGTGTTCGTTAGGCACTCAGATCAAACGGATGTAAAAAGCCTGGTTATCTCTAGTTATATTTACGAAAAAACGATGTCTTTCATAGTTGACGGTGGTTCAGACGTGCAAACTCTGACAAATTTTTGTGTCGGGCTACCCAATTTTATGGATAGCCTTCCAGAGCAGCAGATGATAACAACGCTGGTCGAGCCTTTACTATCGGACAGGTCCAGCAATTTTAATCAGGTATTTCGATTTTTTGGCTATCAAATCGTTGATATCCAGTCATGAGACCTAAATGAGTGAATGAGTCTGTAGACGCTTGAAACGGTGGTCAGTAGCCCTTTAGACCTGACGATCGATGTGATCTAGTTAATCGCCGTCTTAAAAAAATCATCAAATTCTGAGCCTGATTTACTGAAAATAACAAGATTGTGAGTCGCTCGAGTTATCGCTGTAAACACCACCTCGGGCTTCTCATCGCCAGCTAGGATACAAAACACAGTGTGTGCTTCGAGGCCTTTGAAGCTATGTATTGAACTCATCTTAATCGTGCCGTCGTTGGCTTCGAAGAAATTCTTTTTTGCACGCCTAATCTGCCTAATACACTCCTCCTCATCCGCTCGAGGCTGGACCCGTTTAAATTCAGCTAACTCCTGATCTGTTTCGAAGTTGATCATGAGAGCTTCATGTTTTCCAATAATTTCTCGAATAGGTTTTAACGGAGCAAATTTTGAAGAAATAATTGCCACATCGTTTGGTGGAATTTGATCGGCACGGCAGATGTCCATAATCCTGGAAGCGATGTCAGCCGGAGGCAAGTCCTCGATGAATTTTAAGATATTAAATGACAATCCCGCTTGAAAAGGTTGGGTGTCAAACACGTCACTATCATCATATTTTGGTGTCAGGTACCTTTCTTGAAATGCCTTGAAGAGGTGGACTAGGGGCGTATCTGGCTGCTGTCGATAGGTTGTAGTGAATGTTTCCCAAGGAGAGAAATGCTTTGCGAGATAAGATTTCTTTGCTTTGCTATCCTCTTCGACTTCCTCGTGATCATAAATAGTCTGCTGTTGATCGCCGAACACCACAAACTCGCCATCCGCTTTAAGAAAATACTTTTCTAAAATAGTCAGCCATTCGACTCGATAGTCCTGTAGCTCATCAACGAAAATGCTGTCGAACTTTTCTATTTGCTCCTGCTCGGGGTTGTCGCCGGTCCCATCAAATAAGTTGACGTTACTGTAGAATTCTTCAAAAACAGCCTCTCGTTGACCTGCCGACTGTGCCTCGTCAACGACAGGGAAGTCGATTTGGCATCTATTGACCTGCTGCCTAATAAATTCATGGTAGTTTTGAATTCGATAGTTTTCGCTATCTATGTGCTGGTTTTGTCGACTTAACTTGTCTCTTATCGATTTTGTGAGTGTAATGTTATACGACAGGATCAATACTTCGCTGCCATACCTGTTGTGAGAATTTATTGCCCGTTGCGCTAGAACGACAGACTTGCCGCAACCCGCTACGCCTTTGATTTTGTATTTTCCTGGTCGGCTTTGAGCTAAGCGTATCTGTTTACCTTTAAGAGAGACTGGTGTCTGTTGGTTTGTAGTGTAGACAGGGGGCTTTAGTCGTCGAATAAGGTCGTCATAAGATGCTTCTTCAAACAAGCGGTGCGCTTTCATTGTGTGTATGCGATCAATCAGCTCATCAACTTTATTTCGGGTATACGTGTTATCTCTATCTCGCTTCAACTTGTAGTGGCATCGCTTCAGAAACTCGTCTTTCTCTGTGTTTTTAGCGGCCGCTTGTTTATCGGCGGTAGTATTGGACTTCAAAAAACCTATCGTTTCGCTTCGGATCGCTTTGCGCTGCTCATTAATGGATTTTAGGTTTGCATCATACTGCCATAAAAACCTATCGGCTGATTCGTCGTAGAGAAAAACACAGGTATCAATAATTTTGAAATGATTTCTGTTGAGTATTCTATTCAGGCCTAAGACACCGCAATGTAACTCGAATATATTCTTCTTATACTCAAAAGCTTGCTGGTGCGGTGATTTCACTTTTTGCTTGAATGAACCTCGAAGCCAGTTGTTTTTCTCATCAACTTCCACGCCATTAAGGGTCCAGTCCTTTACTTCAACGATCAAAACACCAATATCCTTACGTACAATGACGAAGTCCGGACGATCACCATTTAGATAAGGCTCGACAAAAACCTCACAGCTATCGTCAAGTGATTCAGACAGCGCATGTAATAAAAAATTCTCCCCTGCGGTTAGAGGAGTGCGTCGTTTTTCAATTACTTCGATCGGTGGTTGAATCTTAGCCATTGCTTTATTTCATATATGAAGAGGTCAATCGAGAACTATGTGTAAGTGATTGTAGTCTTAAGAGAGAATTTAAGGTGCTGCCTACGGTCGTTATTATTCGCTTAGGCGCCACATAGACTGTACTAATCATATGAGCCACTGAGGCCTGTTCCAATTGGCCTTGTGAGATGTCAGTGATCAGCTCGAGTTTATTGCCTGCGGTCATACAGATTTAATGCTGAGTTTCTGCAAGAGCGTATGCCCAGACAGAGCGAGCGCCATTGCGTTTTATTAGATCCATAGATGTACTCAGCGAGTTACCCGTTGTGGTTACATCATCAAGAACAAGTACGTTCTTGTTCCGTATCTTGTAGGTGTACTCGACACTCAAACTATTGAGATGAACGGACTTGTCACGGTCACCGCCCCCAGACAGCTTTTGTATGGTTTTAATGCGGGTCAGGCAGTCGGTCGCATCGGTCCAGTCAAAATGGTCAGCCAGCATGACCGCAAGCTCACTCACCGATGAGTGTGTCTTACGACTGTCGTGCGAGGGTACGTAGACGATGGCATCTGTCTTATCAAAGTCTATCTTGCCAATAAGCAGGTGGAAAAAGTATGCGATTGCATCAGAATCGCCCTTTTTGAAATTTAATATGAGTGATGAGAAATCATCGAAATTGGGATTGTTGCCATAATGATAGGGGTGGTAAGTCCCGTAGTGCAGGATCTTCCCATTAACTTTAGAGGAGAGTGCGGCCCCTGAGTTTATTGGTTTTGCACTGTCCATACTGCTGTTACAGGAGAGAACGTAATGTGATTTCGGAAAGTGTTTAGGCCAAACAGCCCAGAACTCGGTGACGCTTTTGCGCTTGTATCGGCCTCCAACGCTCCGCCCGCGCTCTGTGAGAACAAGCTTATCTCGCCTGTCTCGCTCCAATAGACCAGTGCGGACGAAATGCTCGATTACGTCGGAACCGATGAGACCTGCAGCTTTCGCAAGCATTGTAGTCGACATAAAATTGTCATCATCGATGCGCACATCAATGTTGCTAGGACTATTTGTTAAGTCGAGCGGTTGTTTACGGCTGGTTGCTGGTTGAAGTTTGAGCGGCGTTTTCTTTTGAGGCGGGGTAGAGGACTTGTTTTTGTTCTGCTGCAATTCTCTGATACGTCTTTCAAAATCACGAGCGGAGTCGCTAGGATTTTTGCTTGGATTGTGGGTAGCCTGTCTTGCAGTCTGAGTGTCGCTCTGGGCTAATTTAGATCGAGTCTCTGCGCTATATCCTTCATTCCGAAGTTTCTTGAGTTGCCGCTCAAGATAAGTTTTGCGCTGCGATGAGGTCGCGTTTAGTGTGGTTTGGTTTATTACGTTGGTCTGTGAGGAAGGTCTTTTTGTCTTAGGGCGACTCGAATAGGACTCTGCCAAAGAGATCAGTATTAAGACGCCAAAAAAGATTAAGATTTCCATCATGAAAATTCCAAAATGGCCGTTGCTCCAAGAATATGCAGCAGTAAGCGCCGATTCATTTAGGTTGCCTTCAAGGACATGATTTGATTGGAACGATCAGACAGGCAGACGATGATTTCGTCATAATCAGCGCCGGTATATGCGATGGCTTGTCGGGTTAGAGCGAGGTGCTGAGTACCGCTGATCACATCGAGTGTGAGATCCTCGTAATTCGCGCGCGCGGCATCCGGGACATAAACCGGTCGGTTGATCTCCTGCGCTGCTTTGACGGCGTGCATCGTTCCGCCATCCACAGCGGTCTCGATAGCAAATACGCCGCATGACAAGCCCGACTGAATTCGATCACGTTTCGCAAAAAATGCCGGAATTACTTTTGTGTTCGGTGGATTTTCTGCAACGAGAAGACCGTCATGATCTAGGATTTTTTCGGCAAGCACGCGGTTTTTGGCGGGTGAAATCTCGTCTACATCTACGACGACCGCGATTGTCGGTGTTTTACAGTCGAGTGCAGCAATGTGTGCCGCGGCATCTATTCCCAGGGCCAGCCCGCTGACAATATTAAAATTGGACTTTGCAAGGGCGGCGACAGTTCGTTGAGTAATTACTTCGCCCCGTTTTGTACAGTTGCGACTGCCAACGACGGCGACATTTTTTGTACTTTTAAGTAGGGAGAGATTTCCCTTGCAAAAGAGGAGCGGTGGGGCTTTTTTAAGGGCGGTTAGCGATACTGGGTAGAATTCGGAGCCGTAAGGGACAACAGTAATGTTATTCGCGCGCAGCTGATCAGTTTGGCGAACAGCCGCATTCCGAGCTGCACTGCTGTTTTCTTCGCTAAACAGAGAGTGTAGAGCGGTTCTAGCAGGTTTGCTCAATACATCGAGCTGAGGCCCCACAGTACTGAGCGACTCGAAATTGTCGAGATGGTTTCGTCTCATCAGCCTTATGAGTTTCAAGAGCGCATCATCGCCGATGTTTTTAGTGTTTCTTAAAGCTAAAAGATCGATAACCTGCATCAGCGAATCCCATTGTAAGTAAGTATTTACTTTCTGTTCTGAGCACTGTCGTTCTATTGGTGCTTTCTCAAAAAGCGTGCGTATTCTTTGAAGTCTTTAGTTGAGGTGATTTCTTCAATGACCTCCTCAGACGACTTCAACTGGCGAACCATGTTAATAGATTCAGCGCCACGTTGAGCCTGTTGCTTCTGGTTGAGAAGGTGCGTACAGATCTCGATTAAGTTCGTGAGATCAAAGAATCTGGCCCCATTGTTACTCCGGGACCGCATATCTGCCGGCAGCTCGGTAAACTTCAGGCGTTTCAAAAGCCCCTTTTTAGACCATTTGACGGGTTTGAAGAACATTGCAGGGCGGTTCTTGACGACGGTGTATTCGAACGTTGGAACGACGACCTGCTTCTCCTCCAGGCGCTTGAGTGTATCCATGATCATGCGAGGCGTTAGACCCGTTCTACTTGCGATAGTCTCGTAATGGCAGGTTGGCCAGCGCGAGCGGTCTGTCCACCACATCAGTATTTGAATGAGGACCTGTAACTCTGAGCCCCGGAATTGAAAGACGTCTAGGTTCTCCAAAAATATTCGAGGGAGCGGCTCAAATTTTTCTTTTTCAAACTGAGCACCCCATTTATGCAGTGCGCCCCTAGACCGTTTCGATCCTTCGCTAGCAGTATCCTTGGCCAGTTTGTTCAGGCTGACAAAGAAATTCTCCTCGTCATCGAGTTCAAACTTTTCTGGCAATTCTGGGGCGGCTGATTTTGGTTGTTTCTTTGTCATAGCGTTCTTTCGGTGGTTGTGAGTGATGCATGGGATCTTTAGTCAGTGTCCGTCATTCAATGAACTTAGCTGTACAGTACTAGAGACTAAGGCTCTTCCACAACTTGAGGTGTTCTATTCGAGCCCCGAGATGATGCTTGATGTCCGGGCAGGCTAGTAACCGTCGGACTTCAACGTCTTCGCGGGTCAATATGATCGGATATTCGTAGTTGAGCTCCTTTTGTTCAATATACTCGATCTCCTCATGGCAGAGAGTCAGAGGCCCATGCTGGGAGTGACACAGACCGTCGCACCAAAGCTCCTTGAGATTGGGTAGGCTGTTAATGATCGATCTGATGTCCGATTGTTTTTGCCAGCAATCCCAGAGACTTTTGCTATCTGTGCTTCCAGTGAGATGAACGATCTTTAAGGGTCTTTGTTTCACTAGTTTTAATAGTTCAACGTCTATGTTCACGAGTCTTTCGTCGGGCGTTTGCATTTCCGCAGTTTCAAGAATGCATTCTTTCAGGCTTTATATCCTGTTGTCGTTGGCAAGATCGATGGAGATCCCACGTCTAAACTCAAATTTTCAAGGCAGTCCTGGAGCACGGAGAGTTTGTTTTTCTGGAGTCGGAGCACACGCAGATTAGATAGATCTGCGAGCTGGGGCGCTACAAACATAATCCGGTTATGGGCCAAATTGAGTCTCCTCAGGCTGGTCAATTGACCGACTGTTGCTGGCACTTCGGTAATCTTGTTGTTTTCAAGATCTAACTCTTCTAATTCAGAAAATGCACTAATCCAATCGGGTATATCTTCGAGCGCATTGGGTCCATCAGCATTTTGATAAAGGGATGCTGTAATCCGTCGCGGCATTTTTGAACGCGTAAGCACTTGAGTTGCTTTAGGTACTGAAGCTGCTCTGGTAGTTCTGAGAGATTGTGCCAGCTTAAGTCCAGCTCTTTGAGGCCCAGCAGCGTCAAGCGGTCACGAGGCAGTCCCACCCAATATGCCTCGCTTATCCCATCGAACTCATCATGTACGAATTGAAGATCAGGAAATTTTTGGCTGCTGCCTAGGCGTATAACTCGTCAATCCACGATGCTTTTGTAATTTGCTCGAGGTACTCGAGAGCCGACGTTACAGTAAGATGACTGTGGTTCTCTATCGCGATAACCGAGTGACCGTTGTGGGTAGGGATGACAACTTCGCCTGGCCAGAGGCGAATTGGACCGTACTCAGACCCGGGAAGCCCATCGATCCAGAGTTCCTTTAGCCTAGGGAGGGCGCGAATACTGTCGGTTAAGAGGCTCATGCGGTTGGCGCCGAGCCAGAGTGACTCGAGGTTATGAAGCTCAGCTATATCACTGGAGACATATTCAATCCGATTACCAGTCAGGTTTAGCCGTTTCAGCTCGCGTAGAGAGGCAATATAACTCGGAACGTGTGAAATATTATTGTATGAAAGGTCGAGAAACTCTAATTCGGTCAGTTCCGAAATCCAGGGTGGAATTTCGGTTATGCAATCCACATCCCGATCAATGTCCTCAACATCCCATTTGGCGTCTGGACCATCTGAGATGCTGAGTTTTTTTAATCCCTTTAAAAACCGAATCTCGTCGGGGATATCTGATTTCAAGTATCCATTGAGATTCAGCGACTCTAACTTAAGGAGCTGCTCCGTATCCCTTGGTAACCCAAACCAATAACCCGACTCGATTAATGAGCCGTCGTATTCAAAGTAAGGTTCCGAGTACTGTAAGTCAGGTATACCGTGTTGATCTGCCCACTCAATCAGGGTAGCCATCCAGTTTGAAGTCGAGGTCATAATAAGCTCGATGGAATTAGTTCGTTTGTTTAGCAGTGTGTTCAGGCGAGTTAACTCACGCGATAAGATCCGCCGGCGCTTAGCCAGCCGATTCTCATCCCCAGTTTGGGATGTTCTTGTAGACTAAGCTGCTGTCACGGCTCTCGCAAGCGCTAAACGGCTCCGTTTATGCCAACGATCAACAACCTCCGAGCTGCCCATCCAAAGGTCTGTACCCTCGATGACGCGCTCTATTTCATCTGCCGATAGAAAACCGCCATAAAATGATTTGAACGCTTCGTTGAGGTGAGAGTCGATGAACTTCTGACGGGCTTTCATTTCATGGCCTTTACCAGCCATACCGCCTGAATAGTTGTGAATCATGAAAGACAGATGATCGGTCACAACCAGTTCATCACAGGCCATTGCGATGAGTGTTCCAGCGGACGCAACGGTGCCAGACAGAGCACCCACTATCTGGGCTTTTGATTTTCGGATCGCGGCGACGATCATAAACGCAGAGTCAATGATGCCGCCTGGCGTGTTGATGTGCAGCGTAAATCGGGTCGATTCTTGTGCGGTGCTCAACATGTAGCAAAGTTCGTTATAGTCTTTTGGCTCAGAAATAGGTCCCGTGATGTAGGCAGTTGCCGTGTTGGCCTCGGCATCAGCGACGATCGGAACATCGAGGTCCCAGATGCGAGTAGGGACTTTGGGTAACACAAATGTTGGTGATTCGTTCATATCAGTCTCTGTTTTTGACGTGAAATTATTGAAAATCCGCAGCCGAGAGTTTTTTGCTGCTGTATTTGTAGCGTGCCAGTTTGAACCAGACAACAAGTGACGCGATGATGGATATTGTCGATATCCCATAAAACTCAGCGACGTGCACATTGCCGACGACGGAGAGAAGGCCAAAGAAAGTTGAAAATAGTGTGGTTAGGGTAAGAAGGGTTCGTATGCTCATTGTATGTCCTAAAGATGTTGGTGGTTATTAGCGATAAGCGCAGGTCACAATGGCGCCGTCGTCAGCGAGGACAACATACATTTGACGTAGCTTATTGAGGTCTTTTATGGCGCCGCATGTAGTCTTTAGTTTCTGAATGCCGAGTTTTTCGAGGGAAACAGAGTACGAGTGTCTGCCCTGTTGATAGACTTCGCGGCCGTACTCAAGCACCAAGTCAACCCACTGCGGCTTGATTCCTCGTTGCTGCATACGGGCCTTAGCATGTTGGGTAAAAAGAAGTGTTTCGGAGGATGATGCTGCTTGCTCTTCGAAGTTTGCTTCAATAGACGTTTTTTCGATTCTGTTGAGTGCATTCATTGGGGTTCTCCTATCTCAGGTCCCCATAATCGCACAGCGTTTGTTTCAAAAAACTACGAGTTACTTCATGTCATGTGTGATATGTATTGATATTTTATTGCTGTAATCAGTACATAGATAAACCATTAACTATCAATATATAGTCTTTTTTAATTCACTCTACCTAACTTTTATACCTAGCTTGTCCTAGCTACTCTAGACTGATAACCAAATCCATATTTCCTTGGGTAGCATGAAATAGACCGTATTCCGACCAGCGCAAAAAATTTTGTGCTCCTCGTAGCGCCTCATCAACGCGGCAAGTCCTGTTGCTTGCCACTAATTAGTACACAGACCTGTGCACTATTAAATCCATCGAAGTCCTCACACCTGTCTTAGGCTAGAGCTAAGCCAAGAAAAAACGAGGATTTTTGATCATGAAACCAGCAAGCATTTTCGCCGTAGCCGCCATCAGTCTGAGCGCCGCGCAGACAGCCTCAGCCGATGTGTGGGCTGAGCGTCAGGCGCTGGCAGCCATCGCGTCAGAGATCACCGCACTCGAGCGCCTTGTGCACGATGCCAGCGAAATGGCCGAAGCCGATACCCGCGTCGAGTTTAACTACGACTTCCTGATGCGTGATCTCGAAACGATCCGCGCAGGGATTGCAACTCATCTTTCACAGCCAATGAACCCTGTTATGCCAGCCGGAGGTGAAGGCCTCGCGGGTGCTTACAGCAAAGGTAACAAGTAATGAGTTTGAAAACCGATTTCAACGACGGAGCGGCCGGGTTTGTCACCTGGGATGGTCTGTTGTTAGCCGCTCAGGGGATAGGCGCGACGTTCGTCTTCATCTGGGCCGCAATGATTTGCGTGAAGGCCTACAAGAAGTGGGGCGACGGGCAAATGTCAGGATCCGATGTGATGTTCATCGCGTTCCGCTCAGTACTGATCATGATGATCGTGCTGTATCTACTCGTTAATTAACGGTCGAAGGAGATCGAAAAATGAAAGCAATCAAACGTGCTTTTGGCGCTCTAGGCGCTTTTCTAGCGGTCGCAGCGAACAACGCATTTGCGGCACTTCCTACCACAGCTGATCCAACAAACGCAGCTGCAGACGGTGACTACATCGGCCTGCTCAAAGGCTACGCATTTGATATCGGCATCGTGATCGGTCTGGTTGTCGGCACACTGGCGTTCATCGTTGTCGCGAACAACATGATCGGCATCTACCGCGAAATCGGCACAGGCCGAAAGCAGTGGGGTGACATGGGTATGCACGGTGCGATGGGCGTTCTGCTGCTCGTCTTCGTGGTCTACCTGCTAACCGAAGCATCCGCAGTGATCTTCTGAGTGAGTCAGAACCGGAGGGCGAGGTCATGGCACAAGACGTAGACGGTATGCGGGGCGGGAATATCGAATATATCCCGGACCGACTCATAGCGGATCCGGTCGTGTTCCGCGGTATGACGGACTCTGAAGTGGTGACCATCATGGTGATGGGCGTGATCTTCTGGGTACCTGTCTCGATTCTTGCCTTGCTTCCCTTTGGCTATGGCCTCTTCGGTGTGGCTGCGGGCGTTGGCTTGGCGATCTGTAGTTTGATACTCGCCGGCAAGCGCCTGCAGCGCATCAAAATGAAACAACCCGACGGCCTTCATGTCGTCCACTTCAAAAAAGGCTTGCAGCGCCGAGGTTTCAAAAACTTTGGTTTTATCGAACAGAGCTGCAGCTGGGATATCCGTCGCTCTAAACCTGTCGAGAAGCAGGTGCGACACACGTCAGACCAGGATGAGGACTAATCAAAATGGCACAAGTTAAGAAAGCGCTCGATGGTCGTGACGCACACATCAAGTCACTCTGGGTCATCATATTTATGCTCTCGGGCATTATCGCCTACAGCATGTATGGCTGGTCGAAAGCCCCCGAGCGAATCAAAGTCGACATCCCGCCGGATCTCCGTACTGGATCGAGCCGCGGGCTAGAAGAGCGCCATCCGTACAACGTGTACGGCTTCGGACTGTATATTTTTCAACAAGTAAACGCATGGCCGGTGTCCGGTGACAAGGATTACCAGCAGAACATCGACAAGCTCGCGTGCTACTTCACTCCCCGTTTCAAAGCCGAACTCGAGCGTGATCTGGCGAACAAGGCAAAGCGTTCTGAGCTGCGCCGCACGCGCAACCTCCAAGAGATGTATGACCGTCCTTACGAGCCCAAGCGCGTGTGGGTCGAGTCCCAAGATTCGTGGGTTGCCTACTACGACCTGAATATCAAAGAGCACTACCGCGGCGAGACCGTCAAAGACATCTACGCCCGCTACCCGATCCGTGTTACGCGCTGGGATATGAACAGCGAATGTAACCCTTGGGGCCTCGCCCTCGACGGTTTCTACGAGGATCCAAAACGAATTGAAGCGCGCGTTCAAGATGATGCGCTAGCCGCGAACTGAGCAGAGGACTGATGATGAAGAACCTATTTAAAACCGCAATCTCAGCCGCTGTAGTGAGCGCAGCGCTGGCGCAGAGTGCGCTGGCCACTGAGATTGTGCACTACGATAACAAGCCGGTTGTGATTGAGCTGATCAACGGTGAGGAGCGCATGATTCAGTTCGGCGATCATGTGGCGATTGGTGTCAGTCAGCAGCAAGAAGCAAACCAGCTGTTCCGCACTCAGAGCGCGCAGGGCGCAGTTCACATCAAGCCGAACAAAGAGTTTGATCGTGAGCGTGTGCAAATTAAACGCATGACGGATGGGCGCATCGTACTGTTGGACCTGGTGTCAAAACCAGCCGGCAGTGCCGCCGAGCCGTTGGAAGATGTCCGCGTATACATGCCGGACGAGAACGTAGTTGAGGCAGACACGGCCAGTGCGCCGACGTCGGGTAACGCGTCAATGATGGTGCCGTCTGAGCCGATTACGCCGATCACGTTGACCCGCTACATCGCTCAGAAGCTCTACGCACCCGCGCGCTTGCATAAGGATCTGCCGCAGATTTCAGAGGCCAACCTTAATGATATGGCGGGTAAAGAGGTGCGCGCCTTTAAGGGCATCAACCGCACGCGCATCTCGGCAACACCGGTGCTGGCTTACCGCGCAGGCAATCAGTATGTCGTGGGCATTCTGCTCAAGAACACGACGCTCGATAAAGTGACGCTCAACTACATGGACATTAACTTGCCATTTACGCATGCCACCTATCAGCACCACTCACTGCTACCGAATGGGCGCGCGGGGGATCGCACGATGCTGTACCTCGTCAATGACCGCCCACTGACCGAAACGTTGGTGCCGTGGACTTACTACGCGCTCACCAGTGATGCAACGGGAGCCAAGCAATGAAGACGAATATCGTAATCAGAGGCGTTGGCCTCGTCGCTATAAGCGGTGCGTTATTTGCGGTGATGAGCGGTGCGAAAGATCGCCAAGCAGTCGCAGCGTCGCCAACCGACGATATCAATCCACCGATGACAGCAACGCAACAGGCGCCTGATCTGGCGGATAACGGTCTGGAGTTTGATCCGTTGTCCGATAAGGATCTAGCAACCACCTACGGTGTCGATGTGGACTCACCGGAAGAGACTATGCGAACCCTGACCCGTGAGCTGCAGGCGGTGCGCGAACAGTCCAAACGTGTTGAAGAAGAGAACGAGCGTCTGCGTGCTGAAACCCAGCGCCTGCTGAACATGGAAACCACCATCTCGGGTCGCGTTGAAGACAAAGTAGACGGTGCACAGCGCGATCTTGAAGAGCAGGCCGCCGCACTGCGCGAACAGCGCCGCGAGAGTGAAACGCTGATGCAAAAGCTTGAAGCGCGCCTGAAGCAGCTCGAAGCGAGCACTGAAATTGCTGAGAAAGGCCCACGCCGTCCCGGCAGTGCAACCTCAGCAGCGGGCTACGATATCGGCACCGCCAATATCCCTGATGGACTGGGCTTTGGCTCAGGCGGCGGCGCCAGCGATCAAATTATTTGGAAGAACCCTCTGGATGCCACCGTTGATGCCAAGAAGGGCACGGTGACCTTGCCTGAATTCTCGCCATCGACCTCGATGCTGCCAGAAGGTGAGGAGATCCTTGGCGAGAAGGGCAAGAAAGAGCCTCAGTCGATGAAGGCGTACACCTTGCCAGCGAACAGTACATTGATGGGCTCAACCGCAATGACCGCACTCGTGGGTCGGATCCCCATTGACGGTCAGCTGACCGATCCATACCCCGCGAAGATCATCGTCGGCCCAGAGAACCTGGCCTCGAATGGTATTTCGATTCCGAATGTTCAGGGCATTGTGATGTCAGGCATCGCGAAGGGCGATTGGACGCTCTCATGTAGCTCGATGAAGATCCTATCGATGACCTTTACGTTCAACGACGGTTCAATCTCGACCTACCCAGACCCAGAAGGGGGTGGTGCAGGTAACGATCCGATCGGTTGGATCTCGGACGAATTCGGTATTCCTTGTGTGTCAGGCAAGCGCATCACCAACGCGGTCTCTTACTTGGGTACCCGCATCGGTCTGGGTGCAGCATCGGCCTATGCCGGCGCCATTGCTGAAGGCGAATACACCAACACCGTCTCACCTGAAGGCACAACGCGCAGTCTCACGGGGTCAGCGACCACGGCAGCTCGCAACCAAGCGTGGGCAGGCGGTTTGGATGAAGTCGGTGATTGGCTGGATAAGCGCCAGGAGCAGAGCTTCGATTCGATCTACACGCCACCGGGTACCAAGGTGCATATCCACCTCGATAAGCAGATCGCGATTGATTACCCGATCAACGGCGGCGGTCGCAAGGTACAGCACGACGAATTCATGAACTTTTCTGCCGCTCGCGTTGGCGGGTTGGATTAAGAGGACTCTGGCTATGTTAAAGCAACTCACACTCACCGCACTGGCCGCAGTCACTCTGGCAGGTTGTGCAAGTAAAGACTCGATGCTCCCTAAGCCTGATCAGGATATGGGTCAGGTTTACGATCAGGCGATGGGCTCGACCGGCGTTGGTAAGTTGATGGATGAGCGCTCAACACTGCGCCGCACCCTGAACGAATCTGACACAGACTACTCCGCTTTTGTTCGCACCGAAGCGACTCAACTCGAGAGCAAGTTCCAACTGCTGGATAACCCAACGCTATATATGTTCGTTGCACCGCATCTGGCCACCCGTGACGGCGTGCCAGTGCCAGGCTATTTGACCGAGTTCAAATTCTACACCCGTGATCACTACGCGCTTCCGGGCGAGCAGTAAGGAGGTGAATGATGGGCATTCTCACACCGTTTAAATCGAGCAAACCGGCTGCGGCTAAACAGCCCGCGAAAGTTGAAGTCGAAGGTAAGAAAACACCGCTGACAAAAGCGCTGGTTGAGCGGATGTACGGTCGACCCTCGAGTTTTATCGATAAGCTTCCGTGGTATGAGTACCAGACAGACTCACGCACCATTCTGCTGGATGATGGTTACTCCGTCGGTGTTGTCTTCGAAGCCGTACCGTTGCCGACAGAAGGGCGCTCTGAAGAGTGGCTCGAGGGCGCGCGTGACATGGTTGAGGATGTTCTGGCCGATACCCTCGAAGAAGATCCCGATTCACCGTGGATTTTGCAGACCTACAACTTCGAAGATAAAAACTTCGGCAACTGGATTACACATCTGCGCGAATACCCTGAGAAGTGGTGCCGCGACTCTGAATACACGCAAGCGTGGTTAGACATCATGGATAACCACATGCAGGGTATCGCGAAAGAGGACGGCCTATTCTTCGACGAAGAGGTGTTAGGCACACCGTGGGGCGGCTCGATGAACCGAACACTGGTGACCCTCTACCGCCGTCTGCCGAAAAACTGGAAGCACCCACAAGGTCTATCACCTGAGGATGACATCAACCAGATCGCAGACAAGATGCAGAACGCTATGCGCGATGTGGGTGTGGCGTTGGTGCGCGGTGACGGCAAACTTTTCTATGACTGGATGCTCAAATGGTTCAACCCGCGTCCAGAGATGACTGACGGCGATCGCCGTAAATTCTACGATTTGGCGACCTATCCGGGCGATGAAGACCTGCCCTACGGGGATGATCTCGCGGAATCGCTGTTTATGGGCATGCCTAAGTCCGATGCGGATACGCAATCGTGGATATTCGATGACATGCACCATCAGTGCATTCGAGTGAACAAACTGCGCCGCGCGCCACGCGTCGGTCTCGTTGCGGGTGAACCCGTATCGAAGGGGGGCGATAAGGTTGCGAACCTTATTGATAAGCTCCCGCCAGGCTCGGTGGTTGTGAGCACCATCATCGTGACCGCTCAACATGAAGTGGAAGCGCACATTGATCGCATCGCTGAGAAATCACGCGGTGAGAGCACTGAAGCGACCTATGCACGCCGCGACTGTGAGACCGCCAAAGAGATTCTAGGCGCACGCAAAAAGCTGCTGCGTATGAGCATGGCGGTGTATATCCGTGCTGAAACCACCAAGCTGTTGAAGAAGCGCAACAATACCGTGTGTTCGCTGTTGATGGCTGCGCAGTTACAGCCCTACCGTGTTGAAGATGATCCGGTGGGTTTGGATGCTTATATCCTGAATCTACCGTTTGTCTTCGAGCCAAAAATGGATCGAAACTTTAAGGCGACCCGTCCGGCGTGGCTGCAGCATTGTGTGAACTTGTCACCGCTGTTCGGCCGTCATCGCGGTACGGGTAACCCGGGCATGATCTTCTTTAATCGCGGTGGCGAGCCACTGTGCTTTGACCCTTATAACGGTGCTGACCGCGCGAAAAACGCGCACAGCATTCTCGTCGGTCCAACCGGTACCGGTAAGTCGGCCACACTCAACTACCTCTTGTCAGGTGTGATGGCTATTCACCGTCCACGCTTGTTCCTGGTCGAAGCGGGTGACTCGTTCGGTCTGGAGGCGGCGTTCTTCAAAGCCAACGGTCTGAGCGTTAACCGCGTTCAGATCAAACCGGGCGCAGGCGTGTCATTGGCGCCGTTCCAAGACGTGCACAAAGTCTTGGGCACACAGGATGAAGAAGTGTTGGCTGAAGCAGCCGCTGCCGAAGCCAAGTTGAGTGAGACAGAGATCAAGCGCGAGATCATTAAGCTGATCACTGAGCGCGAGATGAAGACGCACTATGAGGAGCTGTCCGAGGAAGATCAGACGGCACTGCATAACCAGGCTGTCGACAACCTACTGGCCGAGTCCACATTGGATGCAGAGGATGCACTCGAAGGTGATGACCAGCGCGACATCCTTGGCGAAGCTGAAATCATCGCCAAACTGATGATCACCGGTGGCGAAGAAGAGGAGCTTAAACGCCTACTGCGTGCTGACCGTCGCTTGATTCGAGATGCGATTCTCAAAGGGGCGCGTAAAGCGACTGATGAGGGGCGTACTACACGTACCGAAGATGTCGCGTGGGGCTTTGAGTCGATCTCTCACGATGAAGCCTACCCTGAGAAGCGCCGCGAACGTGCCTTCGAAATGGGTGAGTCCATCCGTATGTACTGCGACGGCTTTGAAGGTGAACTGTTCAACTCTGAAGATGAAGCATGGCCGGATGTCGACGTGACCATTGTGGACATGGCGACGCTGGCGCGTGATGGCTATCAATCACAGCTGGCGCTGGCGTACACCTCCATCGTTCAGAAGTGTAATGCACTGGCTGAGAAGCATCAGCACACCGGCCGCCAACTGCTGCTGGTCACCGACGAAGCGCACATTATCACCACGAACAAACTGCTGATTAACTTCCTGACAAAGATCACGAAGATGTGGCGTAAGCTCGGTTCGTGGGCCACGTTCGCAACACAGTCGCTGTTCGACTTCCCCGACGACGCAGCCAAGATGGTCTCGATGGCTGAGTTCATCATTACCCTGTGTCCGCCCAAAGATGAAGTCGAGAAGTTAACGGAGTTCCGTCCCCTGACGGACGAGCAGAAGGCACTGATGCTCTCGGCTCGCAAGGAGCAGCATAAGTACGTTGAGGGCACTGTGATCTCGGATAAAACCGAGGCGCTGTTCCGGATCGTGCCGCCGTCACTGTTCCTGTCACTGGCAGGCACCGAGGGCTACGAGAAAGCCCAGCGTGGTGAGCTGATGCGCACGTTCGGTATTACCGAAGTTGAAGCGGCGTACCACGTGGCGGCGATGATTGATCACGCCCGCGGCATTGGTCCAGAGCCGAAAGATCCCGTGTCATCGACCAAGAGGTCAGCGTAATGAAGCGCATTGCACTGACCCTTCCACTTGTCGCTGCACTGGCACAGCCGGTCGCAGCCCAAGAGATTCGCTCGATCCATGTTTGGCATGACGCGAATACGGCGCCCGTGATGAACGACTACCGATTTGACCGTGAGCCGCAGATCTACGTCTTCGATATGGGGCAGAACCAGCGCCTCGAGGATGAGATGAATGCGGCGCTTGAAGCGCAGTTGCAGGCCAAGAATGGACAGGTCGATATCGAAGCGGCGCGCAAAGCGGCGAGTGATTACATGATGAGTGATGACTTCAAAGCGCTCCGAGCGGAGTTCGAAAAATCGGGTTTAGCGTTCAATGCCGCAATGAAGTACCAGATCGACGAGGTGCCAGCGATTCTCTTCAACGAACGCTACCTTGTGACCGGCGTGACCTCGTTAACCTCGGCGATCTTAAAATTTGAGGCACAGGTGAACTGATGACACTGAAGAAGCTTTGTACCAGCACATTGATCGCAACTGCGATGCTGACCCAAGCACCCATTCAGGCCGAGAACATCTCAACGGCGACAGTGATTGCTGAAACCGCGGAAGGGTATTTCTCCTGTGCCGATTGGGGCTACGCCGGCCAATGCTTCTTCTTACGCTGTGGCTTCTTTGGCTGCCGTCTGCGCACCTCACCGTGGGTAGAACACTGGGCGCCAGAGCTGACATTCCAGACCTACCGCGATGCCGAAGATCCACCGTGGACGGAAACCAAGCTGATATTGGATGCGGCCCAGGTGAGCCACGATGGCAGTGTTGTGAGCCTGTTGCTCAATGCCCTGGGTTCTCCGATTGATGAGATGGGCGGCGGTGGCGGCTCTGAAAGCAAAGCGGCCTCACACTCCAACATGACCTTCACACTGACCGATGCGATCGGTAATCCGCTGATGAACGGTACCGGCTACATCCCCGGTGTCAGTGACATTATCTGTGTACCGCGCCTGACCTCAATGTACCCCTACTACATCAGTAATGCGGATATTGAATGGCGCATTGGCCTGTTGGAGATGCTGGATACGGATCTGCTCAATCCTGTCTCGAACCTGCTGGGCACCACAACCTACAACTGGGGCCACTACAAGCCT
>Ga0209961_1000101_pt1 | contig 31342 bp, 27 predicted proteins | sample SalPonA_B_H2O_MG_FD_185719 | JGI IMG/M metagenome (GOLD analysis project Ga0209961, IMG submission 185719) | Water microbial communities from South San Francisco under conditions of wetland restoration - Salt Pond MetaG R2A_B_H2O_MG (SPAdes)... | ecosystem: Environmental > Aquatic > Non-marine... | reverse complement strand
TCAGAAGTGAAACGTATTAGCGGCGATGGTAGTGTGGGGTTTCCCCATGTGAGAGTAGCACATCGCCAAGCTCCCAATAAGACAACCCATAGGTGTAATAGCCTGTGGGTTTTTTTATGCCTGCGATAATGAGTTGATGATTATCCAATGCGTATTAGCGATAGGTTGTTAATCCTTATCTTTTGCTATAACGTAAAAAAAAGTTAATTATTCTCCCAAGTAACGATTATGCCTTTATTATCCATCATCAAACCACTTTCTCGATTATTTGAATCAGATACTAAGAAAGACTTACTTGTAAAAGATGCAGTTAAGGATTCCATATGGCGTGATACTGGCCAAGTCTACTATATGACGAATACATTAAAACTGTCTTATGAGACTAAATTCGGTCCAGTTACTTATGAGAACCTGTCTTTGGAATCATTACCTAAGTTATTAAAAGAATTAAATGCTTCTGATAACCCTCTTCTACAACAAAAAGAGACTGCTGAACAAAAAGATGCATTTGTAATTAGTATGTGTGGTGTTACTTGGGAGGAGAATGAAACTAGTACACGAGTTAAAGCTATCACTGAAGCTGCGATGCTCCGTTCAGTGCAAAGTGATTTTAAAAAGTCACAAGCAGTTTTTAAACATGAATATTTTCTTGAGCATAACGATGTTTTAAACGCGCCCTCTTTATCCAATAGCAATGGAGTCTTTACTTATGCAAATATTTCTATTGAAGAGTTTGTGGAACAAATAGAGATTGCAAATACACATATAAGTGCAGAATTGAAACGCAGGATCAATGTACAACCTGATAACTTTAAATCTTTATTTTCTGCCTCAGAGGAACAAGCCTTAGGCCATGTATTAAGTGTTCCCTCTGACGATAATGAGCCTCAACACTAATGGTTGACTCATGTTGATTTAATCACTAGTCTGCATAGTAACAATAATAAAAATAAGTTGCTCCGATGCTTTTATCCACTTTAGATATATCTGTTTTCATAATATATGTTATTGGTTTAATTGGGTTAGCTACTTGGATTTCAAAAGAAGATAAATCCCACCATAAAAACACTGATGATTATTTTTTAGCTAGTAAATCCCTTCCTTGGTGGGCTATTGGTGCTTCACTGATCGCAGCAAATATATCTGCAGAGCAGATCATTGGTATGTCAGGGTCTGGTTATGCTATCGGACTGGCTATTGCTTCCTATGAATGGATGGCAGCCATAACACTTATCATTGTTGGAAAGTACCTACTTCCAATATTTTTGCAGAATAATATAATTACAATGCCACAATACCTTGAGCAGCGTTTTAATAATAATGTTAAAACAACACTTGCGATATTTTGGTTAGGTGTCTATGTATTTGTTAATTTAACCGCAGTTCTGTGGCTAGGTGGTTTGGCTATCCAAACAGTGGCTGGGGTTGACTGGTTAACAGGAATGATATTTCTGGCACTTTTTTCGGTTGCGTATTCTTTATATGGCGGGTTAAAAGCTGTTGCTTTTACAGACATTATTCAAGTCGTGTTGTTAATACTTGGTGGTTTATTTTTAAGTTATTTAGGGTTGAATGCCGTCGCTGAGGGAGAGGGTGTGTTGGCCGGTTTAAATATACTCACAACTGAGTTACCTGATAAATTTGATATGATTTTGTCATCAGACAATGAGCATTATATGAGCTTGCCAGGGATCTCTGTATTAGTTGGTGGGATGTGGGTTATGAATATCAGCTATTGGGGTTTTAACCAATACATTATCCAGCGTGCACTTGCTGCTAAGAATTTAGCTGAAGCACAAAAAGGTATTGCATTTGCGGCCTATATAAAATTATTAATGCCGATCATTGTTGTGTTACCTGGTATTACAGCACTCATCTTATTTCCTACTCTAGATAACCCTGATCAGGCTTATCCTTCAATGATGTCACTCATGCCCACTGGTATAAAAGGATTGGTTTTTGCCGCGTTAATAGCTGCAATTGTGTCTTCCTTAGCTTCAATGACTAATAGTATTTCTACCATCTTTACCATGGACTTATACAGCAAAATTCAACCCGACCGTTCGCAAACGCATTATGTCAGAGTGGGCAGAATAACCACATTAGCTGCATTATGTATTGCATTAACGGTAGCCCAGCCCTTATTAGGAAACTTTGACCAAGCCTTCCAATACATCCAAGAGTTTACAGGTTTCTTTACTCCAGGAATCGTTGTGATTTTTCTGATGGGGATGTTTTGGTCAAAAACTAGTTCTGCTGGTGCGCTTGGTGCTGCTTTAGGTTCAGCAGTGTTTTCCCTTTTGGCAAAATTATATTGGGAAGAGCTTCCTTTTATCGATAGAGTAGGCGTGGTCTTTTTACTGTGTGTCGCTATTTGTTTTGTTATTTCAAAAATGAAGCCAGACGCACGTCGCTGCAATCAAAGTGTAGATTTAGCTGATGTCAATTTAGCTACTAAAAGTAGCTTTAATTTTGCGGCTTTAGGTGTCATTCTTATTCTAATCGCATTATATACAACTTGGTGGTAGTTTAATTCATGTATTCAAATCGTTGTTATGTCCTGCAGATCCAACAAAATTATACTTTTGAGATCCTCCGCCCTTTACAAACTGCTATTTTGGCACAGGGAGGGAAGGTATTATGGTTTGTTGTAGGAAATGATGTTGATGAAACTAGATTTACGCCCTTTGAAGAACACACTCATAACGTTGATTTAGTAAAGGCCTTTTCCCCTGATGCAGTATTTGTTACAGGTAATGTAGTCCCTGACTTTATTCCAGGTTTAAAAGTACAAGTTTTTCATGGTTTTGAGTGGAAAAAAAAGGGGCATTTTAGGATCCGTGGTTCCTTTGATTTGTATTGCACCCAAGGTCCTTTTTTTACCCGCAAGTTTGCAGAGCTCGCACAGGAAAACGGTGATTATTTCGATGTGGAGCAAACGGGTTGGCCTAAAATGGACAATATTTTTCCACTGTACCCAGATATAAATACTATACCAAGAAACAAAATAACTGGTGACGATGAAAAAGGCTTTGCAACAGCAATTAATAAGTCATCAGTAGATAACGATATAGCTGTTGCGACAATGGATAAAGATAAATCCCCTTGTATTCTTTACGCACCGACATTCTCTCCAAGTTTTAGTAGTGCTATAGTATTACAGGAAACAATCTTTTCGTTAGCAGCAAAACACCCGTGGAAATGGCATATTAAGTTTCATCCCAAACAAGACCCTGTAGTTATTCAAACTTATCAGGAACTGGCAGAAAAACATGAGAACGTTGTTATGCATGGGAATGTAGATTTAATGAATTTGATCCGAGAAAGTGACCTAGTGCTATCTGATACATCATCGGCAATTGCCGAAACCATTTTGCTAGGTAAACCGGTTGTGACGTTTAAAAACTCGGTTCCCGATAAGTACTTATTTGATATTACTGAGCCGGAACACCTAGAACATACTTTAGAAAAGGTTATTCAAGGCTCTGCTGAGCAATCTGAGCTAATAAATGAGTTTACTCAGGAATATCACCCCTATACAGATGGAAAGTCTTCTGAGCGCATTTTAGCAGTCGTGGAAGAAAAATTGCAGCAAGGTTTGCAGGCATCAAATAAAAAGCCCTCTAATCACATCCGGAATCTAAAATTACGCAAAACTTTACGGTATTGGAAATTCTGGTAAAAAGCGTTTTACTGAAAGACGGATATTTACGATTGAGTTATTTTAGTTCAGTTACCTAAGCATGTAGTCATTGAATTTCACTTAGTTATTAGATTTTTTGAGCTTGTTAACACTCCTGAATTTGCTAAGGTTTCTTCTATTTATTGGATTTCCCGTAACTTTTGTAAAGCTTCCATATGCGTTTGGAAATTCATAATACAGCCAGTGAATAGTTGTGGAAGCTCTTTTTCGTAATACAGGTCACCTCTACCTGGTTGCTCTCTGGCTAATTCAGGGAAAGCCCCATAACCAGCCAATAGGCAATGCCAGGACGTTGAGCCAAAGTGTGACGCAAGCTGCTGACGATGGATTTCTTGATTAATATCGCCTTTTCTAAACCAAATATCCAAAATTTGTAAGAGTGATTCTGATAAGTGATTATTCTCTCGATTTTCGCGCCAATAATCAGAATCTGTTCGCGTATTCAATTTGTAATGTGCTACAACATAATCACGTACACGCTCGAAACGCTCTGTAATCATATTGTTGAAGGTCCCTCGTTGTTGAGTCCCAAAGTTACCGCTTTCATATTCATCCATGAATATTTCCACAGTTGTTTGCACTAAATGTAATGCTGTTGCTTCTAAAGGCTCTATGAATCCAGACGATAGGCCTAACCCTAAACAGTTCTTGCTCCAGTGTTCTTTTACCTGACCAACTCGCATTTTTAGATGACGTGCTGCAATATCTTCACTCACTCCTAAATGGTGTCTAAACTCTTTTTCAGCTTCTTCTGGATCTATGAAATCAGATGCAAACACATAACCATTACCCGTGCGGTGGGTTAATGGAATTCGCCATGCCCAACCACAACTCAGTGCGGTTGCATCGGTATATACTGGTGGCTCAGCTAATGCCTCTGTTGGAAAAACTACAGCAGAATCATTAAATAAGTTAGAACGGAATGATTCGAATTCTACACCTAATGTTTTTTGCAATAATAAAGATTCAAAGCCAGTGCAATCAACAAAAAAATCAGCATAGATGTTTTCATGGTCGGTGCAAACTAAGTGAGAAATTTCGCCCTCGCTACCAAGTATAGCGTGGTCTACGTTTGCTTGGATGTGGATAACGCCGTTTTGTTTTGCTCGGTCACATAAAAATTGACCTAAAAGACCTGAGTCAAAGTGATAGCCATACTCAATTTTAAAAGGAAAATTAGCCGGTGTGATTGGAGCTAAGTTGTTATGGGATAACCAGCCATTAAATAGAAATTTATCAGGTGATGTTTCGACATTTAAACCTAAACGACGGGTCATTGAATTGGTATAAAATGCACGTTCACTAAAGGTATCTAATTGGGAAATAAATGGATGTGAATAAGAACTGATCCCGGATTCAGGACTCCAGTTATTAAATTTAATATTCACCTTGTAAGTGGCATTACAAAACGGCATCCACTCGTATTCAGCAATACCAAGGTCGCTAAAAAAGCGCCGTAAAGTGGGTGTAGAGCCTTCGCCTACACCAATAATACCGATGTCCGGGGCCTCTACTAACACGACCTCAACATTGCGGTTTTGCCAACGATGCGCAAACAAATTTGCTGTCATCCACCCTGCAGTACCGCCACCAAGGATGACAATTCTATGTGGTGCCTGTGACATGGTTATACTCCTGTATACCGTTGTAAAAACTCATCATGTGGCATTAGTTTTGCCAAGGGTTGCTGTTTTGCTGTTTGCACTTTGTTCAGCATAGCGCGTAATTCGTCGCTTGATGGCACATTTGCGGCAGGATGAAAATCTTTGGGTTCGATACCTTGTCCTAGCATGACTTGTAGCCAAGATGCATCTCGGAAAATATCATGCTGGTCATCAAACAAACCACCTACATCTTTGAATACATCGATTTTATCTTGTAGACGTTGAGGTATCGGTAGGTTACGCATATCCTTCCAAAACTGGGAATCGTTTCTCTCGTTCACGTAATAGTGCAAGATAATAAAATCTCTAATGGTTTCATATTCCGTTTTGCTTTCAGTATTAAACGTGTTGATTGCAGATTCTGTAATCCCTTCATGTGGGAATATTTTTAATAATCTGACCACGGCAGATTGAATCAAGTGGATACTCGTCGATTCTAAAGGTTCCAAGAAACCGCTTGCTAGTCCAACAGCAATAACATTCTTATGCCATTGTTTGGTGGTACGGCCGGTTTGGAATTTAATTTGTCTAGGGTCTGCTAATGGCTTGGTATCTAAATTGCCCATTAGTCGTTGTAGTGCCTCATCATCCGACATGTAATCTGTTGAGTAAACAATGCCGTTACCATTGCGATGGGTTAATGGGATACGCCACTGCCAACCAATATCATGTGCAATTGAGCGTGTATATGGAGCCGTTTCTGCGTGTCTTTCAGTGGGCACAGCTATAGCACTGTTAGCTGCTAACCAATGCGACCAATCTTCATATTCAACATTCAAGGTTTGTCCAATCAGTAGTTTACGGATCCCTGTACAATCGATAAATAAATCCCCTCGGATTTGCTTACCTGATTTAAGTTTCAGCTCTGAAATATACCCGGAAGTTTCATCTACTTTGATTTTATCAATAATTCCTTCAGTGCGCACAACACCAGCCGCTTCTGACAATTTACGTAGATATTTACCGTATAGTGCTGAATCAAAATGATAAGCATAAGGCATGTCATACATTGGGTTTTGTGTGTTAATGATATTGAACTTACCTTCTTTACAACACAAGTAGTTTAGGTCGTAATCCCACAATGAAGTCTGCATGCCCTCGCGATAGGCGCGCAACCAATAGTGTTGGAAATTACAAAACCCCATATTAGTACCAGGTGCACCAAAGGTGTGTAAATAGCTTTCGCCTTTGACCCGCCAATTCTCAAATTGGATTGCTAGCTTGATGGTGCCATTAGTTTCACGTAAAAACTCTTTTTCGTCTAAACCGATAAACTTGTTAAAGATTTGAATGGGCGGAATAGTGGCTTCGCCGACACCAACAATACCAATGTCCTCAGATTCGACTAGCTCAACATCAATCATATTACCTAAGACTTTCTTCAGCAATGTTGCGGCCATCCAGCCAGCGGTGCCACCGCCTGCGATAACAACTTTTTTGATAGGTTTTTGCATAGCAAAGTCCTTAGGTTTTATTATTTTTTGAAAACAAACTACTGTGCATTTGACTGTAACGCATTGGCAATAAAATGCAAAGTAGGCTGCAAAAAAAGACCTCTAAAGCCACCTAGGCTATAGAGGTCTAAATAACTTACTAAGTGCTTAGTAGAACGAGTAGTTTACGTTCAACATGTATACTGCACCGAACTCACGACGAGCTGTAACAATACCGTTACCGTCACGAGATACTTGGTCTGCATCATCTAAGATGTTTGTGCCCTGTAAAGAAACACGTAGACCTTTCAAGTAATCAACATCTGATTCTGCAAAGTCATAAGAGATTTGCGCATCAACAACCTGAGTACCGTCACGAGATGCTTCAGCAATCTTGTTAGAACCACCACGCTCATAGGTTGTGTATTCACCACGATCAGTCATTGCAATACGTGCTTCAAAGCCCGCATTTTCATAGTATGCAATGACTGATTTGATGTCATCAGATTGACCTGGGATAGATGAACCATCGTCTAACTCAGCATCAATTGTTGTGAATGAAGCAACAACACCAAAACCGTCCAAAGAGCTATTAAGCATGCTTAACGGAATGTTAGCGGTTAATTCAGCACCATTTACAGAGCCCTTCAAACCATCTTCGAAGAATGAGTAGTAACCATAGCTAGGTGGAGTAATAGTCGTACCTGCAGCAAATACTTCGCCTGTTGCAGAGTTCGTTAATTCCACATCTAGAGTACGGTCATGGAAACCAGGAACAAAGTAATCAGCACCGTTATTAAACGCATCGTTTCTGAAGTTGATTAATTCGTTCGCAGAACGTGTCCAGTTGGTTAAATCCTTCTTGAATAAAGATAAAGCAATATAACCTTCATCATCAAAGTACTTCTCTACCGATAGGTCGAAGTTATTCGCCTCTAATGGGTTCAACTTAGCATTACCCGCAGACTTTGACCATGGTGTACCGTAAGCTTCTACAGCTTCCACTGTATCTGGTAATGAGATGAACTGGTCATTCAGGTCAAATTTAACAAAACCAGATGCTTTCATTTGGTCCATACGTGCACGAGAGATTGTTTTAGATGCAGCAAAACGCACGAACGTGTTGTCTGCTACTTCAGCACTGATGTTAAACGAAGGTAAGAAGTGGTTGTAATCAGCACCATCTGTGATGGCACAATCAGCATCGACCACTGAGTTAGAGTCATCATCACATACGCGGAAGTTCGCACCGATAACACCTAAAGTACCGGTTGATACCTGGTCAGTTTGTACGTATTGACCACCTACGTTACCAAATACCTCAAAACCACCTAATTCAGTTTCAAAATCAGCTTGTAAGTAAAGAGTAGTTACTTCTTCTTCTACTACATATGAATCACCAAAACGATCAGGCTCAAGGAAGCCGCCGTTGTTTTGTACATAGTAACCGTTGTCATATGGAGCATTGCCATCATAAGCAACAACATAGCCTAAACCAGCCCATGTTAAGTTGGTTAAACCATATACTGGAACACCAGCCTGAGATACTGACTCAGTGCTTGGGAATACGTTAGCTGTTGCAAAATAACCACTGTTTACTTTGTCTTTGTAACGGTCAGAATACTGTAAACCAAAAGTCACTTTTTGGAACACATCACCATCCAGGTTGCCTTCTAGCTCAACTTTAAACTGTGTTAATTCTTCGTCGATAGTAAAGAAGTTATTAAAACCGTCTTGAGCGTTTAAGTAGTTGAACGGTTCACCACTAGCTTTTAATGTGTCAGTTTCAAATTGTGATGCTAAGTTGGCAAGACCACCACCCCAAACTTGAGGACCAGTTAACTGTAATTGTGTTGGATCAGCAAAGGCATCTAAACCTGAGCTACCAGTAAAGAACACACCTTCAGATGACATTTGGAAAGTTCGAGAACCAAAGTCAGAATTTGTTAAGGAACCAGAGCGACCCAAGCCTGCATAAGATTCTGCACGTTGCTCGAATTTACTTGCTTCTGAGTATGCATAGTCAACTTCAACAGACCAGTCATCATTGATAACGTAATCAACGTTTACGCCATAAGCATTCAATTCACCATCTTTATTTAATGGATCCGTACGTAATACAGGGTTAACTTCAACTTGAGTACCAGTTGTGTTGGCACCAGAACCTGTTACGTTAGCTGTTGCAAATGGTTCAATAAAACCACGTAACACACCAGAATCGTTAAAGTCGATATTTAAGTAGTCAACCACAACGTCTAAGCGATCATTTGGTTGGAATTGTAAAACTGCAGAAACAGTATCACGCTCTAGAGTGGTAGATTGAGCGTTCAAATCTAAACCTGATGGTGTAATTTGACCTGCATCGTTTTCAGAATAACCCCATACGCCATATTTGCGTTGGTTATTTGGTGACTCCGTAGAAGCAATTGCTACAGCTAGACCGATAGTGTCATCTGCGAATTTTTCTACGAAAGATAAAGAATAACGGTGACCCTTGTCATCAAAATCAGGGTTATCAGCAGGCGCTTGGCTTGCTTCATAGATACCAGTTACTGTTAATGTTTCTTTAGCATTTAATGGACGAACAGTTTGCAAATCAACCGTACCACCAATACCTTGTGTTAAAAGTGTACCGCTTGCAGATTTATGAATTGTGGCACCAGTCATAATCTCTGAAGGATATAAGTCGTATTCGATACCACGGTTATCACCAATACCGATAATTTCACGACCATTTAAAGATGTACCTACGAAGTCTTCTTTAAAACCACGTACTGAAATACCAGAAGTACGACCGTTTACACGCTCACCAGCTAAGCCAGGTAGACGCGCTAATGATTCAGCAATAGAAGAGTCTGGTAATTTACCAATATCTTCTGCAGAGATGGCATCAACAATAGATGATGCATCTTGCTTAACTGCTTGTGCACGCATAAGTGAACCACGGATACCTGTGACCGCAATGACTTCAACGTCATCAGCAGCTTTAGAGGTAGTGTCTTGTGCTAAGGCATGACCTGAACACATTGCTGCAGATACTGCTAAAGAGAGTATGGCAGGCTTAAATATTTTATTAGTTTTCATATAAGTATGTCCCCATTGTAATCACATATATGGTGTGAGCTCATAAAAGCTTTATACAAAATACGTTAAAGAAATGTAAAAATCAACTATTTGTAAAACTTTTCTTAATCAATTAAGAAAAAATTTTACAAATAGTTTCATAATCCAGTTTGCCAAATATTTGAATTGTCTTTTTTAATTAAGAAGCTCTGAAGGATTCATAGCTTATACAACCTTGTTCTTTAATGATTAAGTTAAGTTTGTTAAAACAAAAATATTTATAGGTTATATCACTCAAAAGTTAAGTCTTTGCGTCTATGTTAATGAGTTGTTGTAAGGCTCATTTTCAACTTCGTATTTAATGCCTTTTTGAGCGCTTGAGGAAGACGTTTTTGCCAAGCTATTTCATCGTGTGCATCACCCGGAAAGAAGCTGACAAATACTGTTTTAGGATTAGCATTTTGCTTGTTTAAAAACTTAGATAACTTTTTATGAAACGGAGGGTAATATTGGTCCAGTGTTTGATCACCATAATCAAAATATAAAAAATGACTACCATTTACAGGTAATTTATTAGCCATATAGTTTTTAAATACATTGAAAATCTTATCATCATGTAAATCTGGGCCACCAATAAAGTGTGTCGACATACACAAGCATCCACCAAAGACATCAGGATACTCAGCGACAGCATACCAAGAAATGAGTCCACCCATACTAGCACCGGCTAGCAAAGTATCGTGTCTTAGTTTACTGGTTTGATAATGTTGATCTATGTACGGTTTTAATTCTTTAACGATAAATTGCAAATAAGCATCGGATTGAATAGGGGCTTGTAAAGCCAATCCATTTTTAATGTTTTGCTGCATTTTTGCAGAAAGTGCTGCGTGAGGTTTTTGTGGCATGTATTCTGGGTAGCGTAAGTTATCACCGCCGTTGTTAATCCCCACTACAATAAAAGGTCGAACCTCATTATTAGATATCAAATTTTGGCTCACTTCATCAACTTGCCATTCTTGTTGATTCCATGTCGTGCTTCTGTCAAATAACATTTGTCCATCGTGCATGTAGAGGGTTGCAAACTCTTGTCCTTGCGCTGCGAGGGAATGATATTGTTCAGGTAGCCAAATATGAATATCGCGCTCTGCCACAAATTTAGAAGGGAAGTTGCGCAAGGTACGCAACATCCCGGCGCTTGCATTAGGCAGGTTTAACGCTTTTTTTTTTGCTCAATGAAGCGTTCGATATTGACCTCTAATACTGCTAAAGGCACTGAACCGTATTCCAAAATCGCATGGTGAAATTCACGAATATTGAAATCTTCACCCAGTTCTGTTTCCGCTTTTTGCCGTAGCTCTTTTATTTTTATCTCACCAAGCTTATACGATAAAGCTTGACCAGGCCAAGAGATGTAGCGATCTATTTCAGTATTGACGTTATGTTCGCTTAGCGCAGTATTTTCTAGCATGTAGTCCACAGCTTGCTGTCGTGTCCAGCCGAACATATGCATCCCAGTGTCGACTACAAGACGACATGCACGCCACATTTCATAGCTTAGCGCACCAAACTCATCATATGGTGTTTCATAAAAGCCAACTTCTTTGCCTAAATACTCTGAGTACAAACCCCAGCCTTCACCAAAAGCTGATATATAGGTGTTTTGTCGTACTTTGGGCAAGTCTTGCATTTCCTTGGCAAGTGAGATTTGTAAATGATGACCAGGGACCGCTTCGTGCAGTGTCAGTGCTGGCAAGGCATACAAGGGACGTTTATCTAGCGCATATGTATTTACCCAATAATATCCTGGTTCAGTGTCATTTCGCGGTGAAATGTAGCGGCCGGTGGTGTATTTGGGTGCAATACTATCTGGTACTGGCGCTACGCCATAAGGAGTACGCGGTAAGTTCTTAAATAACTTAGGTAATAATGCATCGATCCGCTTAGATAAATACATAGCGTGTTTAAGTAAGGCTTCTGGAGAGTCAGCATAAAACTGGGGGTCGGTACGCAGAAAATCAATAAATTCGTTGATTGAGCCTTTATAATCCAAAGTATTCAATACTTTTTGCATATCTCCACGGATCCTAGCAACTTCTTGCAAACCAATATTGTGGATCTCTTCAGCGCTCAAATCTAAAGTGGTGTAGTGCTTGATTCTATTATTATAAAAAGCAGCACCATTAGGCCACGTTTTGGCAGCAATATCTGTTTTCGCCTGAGGAATATAAGCATTGACCAAAAAGTCATAGAACGCTTGGTAGGCGTTATTTACGTCTTCTTTAATCACTTTTTTAGCATCGCTTAATATACTTTCAAGTATTGCCGGGTCGGCATTTGGGAAATTCTGTTGTAGATTTTTGAATGGTTGAAAGAACTGACTATCTTGAGGTTCGGTTGTAATAATAGCTGCGACCGATTCCTCAAAACCTTGCATCACGACTTTAGGCTGTACTTTACCTATCGCCATACCTTGGCGCATATATGCGATCTGTTGTGCAAAATTATCTGGGATCAAACGCATGGTATCGATATATCTTTGATATTCAGATAGTTGGCTAAAATCAAAACGATATGCGAGGTTCAGCATACTGCTATGGAAGCCATACTCCGAGGTAATGGGCACTAAATATTCTTGATATTGGTATTCATCGACATAATTTTGCAAACGATAGATTTGCATAGTTTTAGAGATTTGTTCTTGAATAGAAAGTGTCGAATCTGGGAAAGCTTTTACTTGGTCCAAATATGCCTTGAATTGAGCCGCTCGTTGCGCTTTGTACGCCGGCGATATATCAGGCAGTTCCGCTAGCTTTTCTTGTACGCTATCTCCTTCGCCCTGTTCATAACTCCATATGGTTGCTAGAAGTTCAACAAACGCTTGATTTTCTGTCGCTGAAGTTTGCATGGCTGTAACTTGAGCAGAGGGACTTTGGGCAACTATTTGAACATCCTCTTCTGGAGAGTTGGCAGAAGTCGCACACCCCATCATAGTGAATGTTGAGAGCACTGAGATGGATAGTGCCGTTACGGAAAAAGTGGTCAATCGTTGCAACATAGAATCGAGTATCCCTTATTGTTATTATGGAATAACATAGCATTAAAATCTTATTAAAGTACACACTGTTCCCGCAAAAGGAAGGATTTGGTAACAAATTAGTACTTGAACAATAAGTGGTTATTGGTTCAAATACACCAGAATTTTGGCTGTGATAATCATAACAATAGGACGCATATCATGAACAAGACCCTCTTTGGTGCCCTCGCATGTGCCAGTACTCTTCTACTCGGTGCTTGTCAGAGCACGGCCCCTGTTAGTTCAGCAGATTTTGCTAAACCTACTGTAAACACAAACTTTATCAAAGCGCATATGCAGTTTTTAGCGTCAGATGCTTTAGAAGGTCGCGCCCCTGGAACTCCAGGTTTAGAAGCCGCATCGCAATATATTGCCGCAGAATTTATGAAGTATGGCGTGCAACCAGCAGGTGATAGGGGTACTTTTGAACAGCGAATTACATTTCGCAAAGCAAATTTAGTGCAAGAGTCGCCGACATTTACCCTAGAGCAAGGTGATACCACCATTGAGTTCACTTACCCTAAAGACTTTATAACTAGTCAGAGTATGTTTGAAACAGACTCAGCAGTGAGTGCAGAACTTGTCTTCGTTGGTCATGGTATGGTGGCGCCTGACTTTGGTATTGATGATTATGCCGGATTGGATGTGGATGGAAAAATTATCGTCCGTGTTCCTGGTCGCCATGCTTCTTTACCAAATGAAGTAGGTCAACACTTAGGTTCAAGTACCGAAATCAGAAAAAACGCCGTAGACCGGGGTGCAGTTGGTATGATTACCATCACTACGCCAGAGTATGAAGAGCGTCGTCCCTATGCCCGTTCATTAAATAGTTTGCATCAAGAACGTATGGATTGGGTAAATATCGCGGGTGAAACATCGCGTTCCTCAAAGCAGATTAAAGGCACAGCTTATCTACCACTACATAGTGCCCAAAAATTATTTGCCAATGCACCTGTCAGTTTAGATGATATCTATGCTCAGTTAGCGAATAAAGAAGCGCCTAAGGGCTTCGCATTTGCTGCCAAGGCAACTCTGACCAAATCATCAACACATGATGATATTACCAGCCCAAATGTCGTTGGTATGGTCGAAGGTTCAGACCCGGTATTGAAAGACGAGTATGTGGTCTTTTCCGCTCACCATGATCATTTAGGTGTTCGTCAATCGGTTGAAAAAGATCGTATTAATAATGGTGCTATGGATAATGCAACGGGTACAGCAACGCTATTAGAAACAGCGCGTATGTTTGCAGCGTTACCCATCAAGCCAAAACGCTCGGTATTATTTGTTGCAGTAACGGCAGAAGAGAAAGGTCTGTTAGGTTCTGATTACTTTGCCAAGTATCCAACTGTACCAGCAGAGGCCATGGTTGCTAATGTCAATTTAGATATGCCACTGCTGACGTTTGACTTTTCTGATGTCATTGCCTTTGGCGCAGAACATAGCTCTATGCAAGGATATGTAGCAGATGCGATTAAAAAGCTAGGCATTACATTAACGCCTGATCCTTGGCCGCATATGAATTTATTCACGCGTTCTGATCACTATAGTTTTGTGAAGCAAGGTGTGCCTTCAGTATTTCTTATGCCGGGGATTAAAACGAATGACAAAGGTGTGGACTCTGAGAATATTTTGATGAATTTCTTGAAAACACATTATCATTCACCAACGGATGATATGAACCAACCATTCAATTGGACTGCAGCATTTAACTTTGCGCATGTTAACTTCAACATCGGATATGAAGTCGCTAATGCCCAAGCGCGTCCGCTATGGAATGCGGATAGTTTCTTTGGGCAAACTTTTGGCAAAACTTATAACCAAGCTAAAGCTGTGGAATAAGTATTTATGTAAGGTTTTGTAGCTACGCTAGATTAGCACCTGACAAAAAATAAACCCTTGGTTTCTGTTAATACATACCAAGGGTTTTTATTTGCATAGACAAACATTGGGTATTGGGTTTATGCAAACAACTTTCTACTTAAGATGTTCAACTTAAATAAAGTATTGCGCCTTAATGCTCGCCCACATCTCAGGAAACATTTCCGTCGGTTTACGCTGGAACTCACTGCGAATGTAACCGTTGATACGACCATCTGCATAACTGACTAGGATATTAGCTAATACAGCCTCGTCGATAGAAAACGTTTTACCATCGCGGACTTTTCTTTCACGAAGGATTTGCTTGAGCTGTGTTTCTAAACGTTCAAAAATTTTTGCTAAACGACCACGCAAACGGTCTTGCTCCCCTGTCAGTGCATCACCGTGAATAATACGCGCGATACCAGGATTTTTTTCGGCAAAACCAAGCAGCAAATGTAAGATCATTTGGCAGCGGTTCGCCGTATCTTTCTCTTCAGCAACAATTTTGTTGATGCGTGAGAATAAAGTATCTTCAATAAAGTCAATAAGCCCTTCAAACATTCTCGCTTTACTGGGAAAGTGACGATATAGGGCTGCTTCAGAAACGCCTACTTGAGCAGCTAACTTTGCCGTTGTAATACGTTGCCCATTGTTCGTTTCTAGCATGCTTGCCAGTGCTTGTAATATTTGTGCACGGCGGTTTGTTTTTTTTGCAGCAGGCATATTATCTAGCGTCCTATTGTGAGTTGGCACTTACATTTTCTGCAACTATTTTAAGTAGTTGTTCAGCTAATGCAAGTTTATCTTGTTTAGCTAATGTGATTTTTGTATCAGCGCTAAATACGGTGAGGGCATTGTCAGTTTGGTTAAAGCCTATTTCTGCGTTAGATACATCATTGGCCGCAATCATATTCAGGCCTTTGCGCGCCAGCTTGTCTTTTGCGTAATATTCAAGATCTTGAGTTTCAGCGGCAAAGCCTACTGTAAAGGGTCCATTAGGAAGAGCTGCAACATCAGCTAAAATATCAGGGTTTTTGACTAAAGATAGCGTCATGTCATCTGCAGATTTCTTGATTTTTTGGGTTTGGATATCAGCTAAACGATAATCTGCTACAGCCGCACATGCGATGAATATATCTGCGTCAGTGACTTGTTCAAATACTGCTGAATACATTTCTAACGCGCTTGTTACCTGAAGAGTGTTAACGTGTAGGGGTTCTGGTAAAGCGACCGGTCCAGAAACTAGAGTGACTTGCGCTCCTAAGTTCTGGGCCTGAATGGCAAGGGCATAACCCATTTTTCCTGATGAGTGGTTAGAAATATAACGCACTGGGTCAATTGCTTCGCGAGTGGGTCCGGCTGTAATCAATATACGCTTACCGGCTAATGGTAATGTTTTTGTTTCTGCCTTTGCTGAAGTGTTGCCGGTGGGTTGATAAAGTTCAGCTAATGCAGCGGCTATTTCATGGGTTTCTAACATCCTTCCATAACCAATGTCACCACACGCTTGTTCACCCGCTGCTGGGCCTAAAATACCAACGTTGCGTTCTTTAAGAAGTGCTAAATTGGCTTGCGTTGCAGCTGAAGCCCACATTTGCTGATTCATCGCTGGAGCGATAAATAAAGGAGCTGTACTGGCTAGCACTAATGTTGTGAGTAGATCATCAGCCATACCATGGGCTAGTTTTGCCATGCAGTGTGCAGTGGCCGGCGCAACTAGAATAACATCCGCCCAACGTGCAAATTCGATATGTCCCATTCCCGCTTCAGCTGCCGGATCTAACAAATGGCACGAAACGGGATTCCCGCTAACCGCCTGCAATGAAAGCTCTGAGACAAACTCTTGAGCACTGGCCGAAAGAACAACTCTGACGTTGGCGCCTTGTGCCGTTAATTTACGCACAAGATCAGGGGTTTTATAAGCTGCAATACCGCCTGTAACACCTAGTAACACATTCTGGTTTTGTAAACTCATGAGCTTTTGCTTCACTTACTTGTGAGCGAATAACACTTCGCTATGGGTTAATTATGGTCGCTATTATCAGATCAAAAGTTAGCGTTTGCCAACATTTTATTGTAGGAAAAACCTCATGTCTCCATCGTTGGGTGTCGAAAATTTATCCGATAAACAGTTATTAGCTCAGGTCATTCGGTATCGTTTGTCAAAATCATTAGCAGAAGAGTTAGCAGCTCAATTACTAGCAAAGTTTGGGTCAATCTATGCCGTATTTAATGCCCCGAAAGCTGCATTTTGTGAAATTAATGGCTTGGGTCCAAGTCGTTATTTTCTGCTGCAATCTATGCTTGAATTGCATAAAAGGACGCTACAACAGTCAATTCACAGGCAGACTTTGGATTGCTCTGAAACTACAGCTAAGTTTTTAGCTACGCATTTGCAGCATTATCAAAGTGAATGCTTTGCTGTAATTTTGTTAAATACACAAAATGAATTTCTTGCCTTTAAAGAGTTATTTCAAGGAACAATAAGCTCAGCCCCAGTCTTTCCCAGAGAGATTGTGCGGCATGTGATGAATTATAATGCAGCTAATGTGATTCTGGCGCACAACCACCCTTCAGGGCATGCAGAGCCCAGTGAGTGCGATAAAATGATTACGCACAAGATTAAAGAAGCCTTGGCTTTGATTGACGTTAAAGTGCTTGACCATTTTGTGATAGGTGTTGGGCAAACGGTATCATTTGCACAAAGGGGATTAATTTAGGGTATGTTCAAAAGCGTTTTTGGATTATTCAATAAAGAGGACTGTGACCTGGCACTCTCATTTGTATATGAATTTCAGTTTTTACGACCTAATCGCCCATCAAGTGTGGTATGTGAGACTAATAAGTATGTAAAACAGGAAGATACTTCCACAAACCGTGATATAATCATCGTGTTTAAAGGTATAGACAGAGATGTTTTTTGATCTTTTTAAGTGAAATAATTTGCTTTATAGATTTAAATCCTGTATAAAATGCGCCCTCTTATTCGTAAGTGTGTAGATTCTTTTATCCACGTTTGCGAAAGTAATTAAAGTTGTTTTGGAGACAAGTACTATGGCTAAAGTATGTCAAGTAACAGGCAAGCGTCCAGCAGTTGGTAACAACCGTTCACACGCTCGTAACGCGACTCGTCGTCGTTTTTTACCAAATTTACACACTCACCGTTTTTGGGTTGAGTCTGAAAACCGTTTCGTTAAATTACGTCTTACTCCTAAAGGTATGCGTATTATCGATAAGAAAGGCATTGATTCAGTATTAGCTGAAATCCGTGCTCGTGGCGAAAAAATCTAAGGAACCCCCATCATGCGCGATAAAATTAAATTAGTATCTTCAGCTGGCACTGGTTTCTACTACACCACTGATAAGAACAAGCGTAATATGCCTGGAAAAATGGAGATCAAAAAGTTTGATCCTAAAATCCGTAAGCACGTTATGTTCAAGGAAGCAAAAATCAAATAAGACCTTTTGGTTTTGTCTCCAACAAATGCCCGGTTTTTACCGGGTTTTTTGTGTTTGTAATTTAGTATTAAAATTAGCGATTAAGCATTGTAAGCAGAGTTCTGCTCGTTATTAACGATGATTGATCAAGGTTATTGTGTGCTTTATTGAACAAGCTACGTATTGAATGTAGTGATTGAGAATGTCGTATGAGTTTTATCAAGGTTATATAAAATGCCAGAATTACCTGAAGTAGAAGTGAGTCGCCAGGGCATAGCGCCTTTTTTAGTTGGGCAAACTATCCAAGAAATTATTATCCGCACCCCAAAACTGCGCTGGCCAGTCCCCGAGAACATTTTACAAACCCAGGGTGAGACCATTATATCCGTTACACGACGAGCGAAATACATATTCATCAACACAGCAAGTGGCAGCATTATCTTGCATCTGGGTATGACCGGTTTTTTACGAGTCTTTGATCGTGCTACACCGCTTAAAAAACATGATCATTTAGATATCGTTTTAGATAACGGGGAGTGTTTACGCTTTAATGATGCGCGTAAGTTTGGTGCCTGTTTATGGCAATCAGCAAATGCTCAGCCGCATGTCTTGTTATCTAATTTAGGTCCTGAACCATTGACAGATGATTTTGTTGATACCCATCTTTATGAACGAGCTCAAGGACGTACATGCACGGTAAAGCAGTTTATTATGGATAATGCGAATGTAGTCGGTGTAGGTAATATTTACGCCAATGAAGCCTTGTTTATGTCTGGCATCCACCCAAAGCGCAAGGCTGGAAAAGTGAGTTTAAAGCGATACCAAGCCCTAACAAAGAATATCAAGATTGTCTTAGCTGCAGCTATTGAGCAAGGTGGGACGACCTTAAAAGATTTTTCTAATGTGGATGGCAACCCTGGGTATTTCCGCTTACATCTCAACGTATATGGTCGAGCAGGTGAGTCGTGTTGGACTTGTAAGACCGAGATTACTTCTGTGATGTTAGGACAGCGCAATACCTTTTACTGCAAACAGTGTCAAACCTAAATAGATATGCAAAGCACTTACGTAAAGTGCTTATTTTACTGCATGCAGGCGAGAATCAAGAGCGGCCTTAACTACAGGATGCACAAATTCATCAACATTGCCGTGATGGAGAGCGACTTCTTTGACTAAGGTTGACGAAATAAAGGAGTTTTCCTCTGCGGGTGTTAAGAACACGCTTTCTAACAGAGGGTTCAGGCGACGGTTCATATTGGCTAACTGAAATTCATATTCAAAATCGGAAACCGCACGTAGACCACGAATTAACACGGTTGCGTTTTGCTGCAGGGCAAAATCGGCGAGTAAACCGGTAAACCCCATTACTTCGACATTCGGTAAATCATGCGTAATTTCAGTGATCATGGCAACGCGTTCGGGCAAAGTAAACAGAGGTTTCTTGGACGGATTCGATGCAATGCCCACAATGACGTGCTCAAACATATCAGCGCCACGCTCAATTAAATCGGCATGACCATTGGTAATGGGATCGAATGTTCCAGGATAAATCGCTCTTGTTTTCATGCTATTTCTACCCACTTAGCTGCAAAAGAAAATGCACATTAGCTAACAAAGCATCAAGATGCAATAAGCAAAGTGTCTTCATATGTGTCTAATAATGCCTGCCAATGTTTATCAGTAAAGACATAGTCAGTATGTAGTTTACGTTTTTTTTCGATTGAGCGGTGCAGACGAGCAATATTCATTTGGCATTGGGCTTGGGTAAGTTGTTTGGTTGAAAAGCATTTATCGAAATCGATCAACCAGATCTGGTCTTGCTCATCTTTGAGAATATTTTGAATATTTAAGTCGTGATGATACACACCTGCATTATGCATTTTGGCAATTTCTTTACCCATGTCTTGGCAGATGGTCTTGGTTAACTGACCGGTGCGACATAGCATGTGAATTTCTTGGGCCCCTTGGATGGCACTTAAAAGAATTTTATTGGTGTACCATAAGCTTTGTTTTTGAATATAGCCACCAATTGGTTTAGGTACATTGACTCCATCTTGGCGAAGTTTTAATAGCAGCGCTATTTCTTGAAAGGCTCTAGTTGCGCTAAGCGATGTGAAAAAGAAATGTTGTTTAATTAATTTAGCAATTAAGCCGCCACGAAGATACTCACGTAAAACCCAAATATCATCTTTTAGTTGCACAAAATAAGTTATACCACGGCCATGAGCTATATTTATAACACTCTCATTGGCTCGCCAGAAGTCAGCTGAAAAATAGTTAGCTGCTAAGGTAAACGCTGCATTATTGTCCAGAATGAGATATGCATCGTGCGAAGAATCGTATTTGACTTGCCAATTTTCTGGTAAGTGTAATGCCATACAAATTTTACCTAAGAGCCCAAAGATTATGTATTATATGTATTGTGAATTAATCCTGAGATAAAGCCAATGGAATATTACACAAAGTCAGTGTATATTTTGTTGCAGCTTCCCTGCCTGTAAGCACTAAAGTGTTTGCAGAAAGGTGCATGAATACATAATCTATTAACACGGTATACACGTCTCCATGCTCAACAATGTAAAGCCCCAAAACACCTTACCTAAAGAACCACTTAACAGTATTTGTTTAATGCGTTTATCTGCTATAGGAGATGTTTGTCATGCGGTTGCTATGGTCACGCGGATCCGTCAAATGTGGCCACAAACTCAAATTACTTGGGTAATTGGTAAGATTGAGTATCAATTAGTGAAAGGTCTTGCGGGTGTGCGCTTCGTCGTCTGTGATAAAAAATCTAAAAATGCACGAGCCCAGTTAAAAAAAGATCTAGCGCAAGAAGAATTTGATGCTTTGTTAGTTATGCAAATTGCCTTACGTGCGAATTGGTTAAGTTCGGTTATCAAAGCAAAGCGTCGTATTGGTTTTGATTGGGCAAGGAGTAAAGAAGGGCATTCTTTATTTATTAACGAGCGTATCCAAGCTATCCCAAAAGCCCATGTCCTTGAGGGTTTTATGCAATTTGCGGATGTTTTAGGTGTACCTCCAGCACCTTTGAGTTGGGATATGCCAATCCAACAAAGCGATGAAATATGGGCCCAGGAGCAAATTGCTCATTTGGGTACATATGTTGTTGTGGCGCCTACTGCTTCTAAAGCGATGCGCAATTGGACGCCAGAAGGTTATACCGAAGTCATTCGTAATCTGCACAGAAGAGGTATAGCAACAGTATTATGTGGAGGTCCGGGGCCATTAGACAAAGCCATGCAAACTGCTTTGCATGATTTAGATGCGCCAATAGCATTGGATTTGGTGGGGCAGACTACATTGCAGCAAATGTTAGTCGTGTTGCGTCAGGCTCGATGTGTAATCGCCCCAGATACGGGACCTGCACATATGGCTACAACAGTAAAAACTCCAGTAGTTGGTTTATACGCACATAGTAATCCTATGCGGACAGGACCATATTTGTCATTGAATAATGTCGTAAGTGTTTACCCTAAAGCCATTGCCAAAGAATATAACAAACCATGGGAAGAGCTTGCTTTCGGAATACGAGCTAAAGGAGAGCAATGGATGTCCCATATTACCGTAGAAGATGTAGAAAAATCCTTATCTGAATTTGTTTAGATATCACCAATTTATAGTTCAGATCAACCTGAATAATATCTAGATACATGAACTAAAGTTATGCAGAGCAGTAAAATTTTTCAACTGAGATAACTGTACCGATTTGCCTGTCTGCTTTAAACTGTTAACAAATTTAAAACAAATTAGACAGGTTATGACTCAAGTTTTTATTCAGCATCTTCAGCAGCAATTAGATGAGGTCAATGCACAGGGTTTATTTAAACAAGAACGTATTATTTCTTCGCAGCAAAGTGCAGATGTCACGGTTCCACAAGGCGATGTTATCAATTTCTGTGCTAATAATTATCTTGGTTTAGCTAACCACCCTGATCTGATTGCTGCAGCTAAAGCCGGCTTAGATTCTCATGGTTTTGGAGTAGCTTCGGTGCGCTTTATTTGTGGTACTCAAGACATTCACAAACAACTTGAAGCACAAATTTCTGAGTTTTTAGGGATGGAGGATACGATTCTTTATCCATCTTGTTTTGATGCAAATGGCGGCCTATTTGAAACCATCTTAGATCCAGAAGATGCGATTATTTCTGATGCGTTGAATCACGCTAGTATTATTGATGGCGTGAGATTATCCAAGGCTAAGCGTTATCGCTATGCTTCTAATGATATGCATGCGTTAGAAGAACAATTACAAAAAGCAGAAGCTGATGGTGCTCGGCATAAGTTAATTGCTACGGATGGTGTTTTCTCTATGGATGGCGTAATAGCCAATCTTAAAGGGATCTGTGATTTAGCTGAAAAATATGGTGCTATGGTCATGGTTGACGATTGTCATGCGACAGGGTTTGTTGGTGAAAATGGCCGTGGTTCACATGAATATTGTGATGTACTGGGTCGCGTTGATATCTTAACCGGTACTTTAGGGAAAGCCCTTGGTGGCGCATCTGGAGGTTACACATCGGGTAAAAAAGAAGTGATTGCATGGTTGCGTCAACGTTCGCGTCCTTATTTGTTCTCTAATTCGGTTGCGCCACCGATTGTGGCAGCCTCTATTAAAGTATTTGATATGATGGCAAATGGTGCCAAGTTAAGAACACAACTCAAACGCAATGCAGACCATTTTAGAACTCGCATGTCAGCAGCAGGTTTTACTTTAAGCGGCAAAGATCACGCAATTATTCCCGTGATGTTAGGTGATGCTAAATTAGCATCTGTGATGGCTGATAAAATGTTGGAGAGGGGTATCTATGTGGTTGGCTTCTCTTATCCAGTTGTCCCTCAAGGTCAAGCGCGCATTCGCACTCAGATGTCTGCGGCGCATACGCTAGAACATGTCGATAAAGCAGTGGATGCTTTTATTGATATTGGCCGTGAGTTGGGGGTGATTTAATGGGTAAAAAGATGCGTTCTTTGACCAAGCTTCATCCTGAACCAGGTATTTGGTTAACGGATAATCCCATTCCCAAAGTGGGTCATAATGACCTATTGATAAAGATTCGAAAAACCGCTATTTGTGGCACAGATATGCATATTTTTAATTGGGATGCATGGGCTCAAGGGACTATACCTGTCCCGATGGTTGTTGGTCATGAGTATGTAGGTGAAGTTGTTGACATGGGCAGTGAGGTAAGAGGTTTTACCGCCGGTGACCGAGTTTCCGGTGAGGGTCATATTACCTGTGGACATTGTCGTAACTGCCGTGCTGGACGACGTCATTTGTGCCGGAATACTGAGGGTGTTGGAGTAAACCGACAAGGAGCATTTGCTGAATATTTAGTCATACCTGCTTTTAACGCCTTCAAGATCCCAGATAATATTAGCGATGATTTAGCTGCGATCTTTGACCCATTTGGCAATGCTGTACATACCGCTTTATCTTTTGATTTGGTAGGCGAGGACGTATTAATCACTGGAGCCGGGCCCATTGGTATAATGGCTGCGGCAGTTGCCAAACATGTCGGTGCAAGACACGTCGTAATCACTGATATTAATCCGTATCGCTTGGCTTTAGCTGAAAAGATAGGCGTAACTAGAGCTGTTAATGTTGCCGAGACAGATTTATGTAGTGTGATGACAGAATTAGGTATGACTGAAGGCTTTGATGTCGGGTTAGAAATGTCAGGGGTGCCGGAAGCATTACGCGGTATGCTAGATAAGATGAATCATGGTGCCAAGATCGCAATGCTCGGTATTCCACCAAATGATGTTGCAGTTAATTGGAATGATGTTATCTTTAAGGGATTAACGATCAAAGGTATTTATGGTCGTGAAATGTTTGAGACGTGGTACAAAATGGCCAGCCTCATTCAAAGCGGATTAGACCTAACGCCAATCATCACTCACCAATACCCTATTACAGATTTTGCTGCCGGATTTGCAAAAATGAACTCAGGTGAGTCAGGTAAAATTATTCTTAATTGGGACAAATAACATGACACAATTTCAGCATATCAATGTTGAACAAACGAAGACCATGGTAGAAACGCAAACGGCTGTTGTGGTTGATATTCGTGATGAATCTAGTTTTAACACAGGTCATATTCCTGGTTCGGTGCACTTTCACAATATTTCTATGCAAGACTTCATGCAGGAAGTAGATGAAGATATGCCTGTAATCGTCACTTGTTACCATGGTGTGTCATCACAACCTGCGGCACAATACTTTGTCGAACAAGGTTTCACCACAGTTTACTCTATGGATGGTGGTTTTACTCATTGGCAAACTATATATCCTGATATGGTTGCCCAAGGAGAGTAAAGCTACATGCATCAACTGGTTCGCTTTCACGCTGCAAAACCCGCTTATATTTTGATGGACTATTTGTTACAAAAGCGAATTGAATGTATCGTAACGCAAGATTTAGAAAGTGGTACTTATTGGGTTGAAATTAAATTTGATTACGACCTAAAAAATGCTCAAGCCATTGTTGATGAGTTTATAGCACACCCCAGTCATCCCAAATACCAAGCAGCTAGCTGGACAAGTACTCAGCCGGTGACTAAGTCGATAGATCGCAGTGCAAAATCTAGATCAAGTGTGACTGAACATCCTTTTTTTAAAAGTAATATTGCTCGTGAGGCAAGAGCAAACTGGGTCACATCCAGTATCTTGGTTTTTAATGCGCTGATTTTTGCGTTGTATTCGGTATTTCCCCCGATTAACCTGTGGGTTGGTTCTTATTTTTTCATTGTGCCATTAAATGAATTACAAGCTACTCATGAGTGGTGGCGCATTCTGACTCCAGTGTTTTTACATTTCTCTGGCATGCATATTGTGTTCAACCTCTTGTGGTGGTGGATCTTAGGTAGCATGCTTGAGAAATCTTTAGGCAAGATAGTTTTGCTACTGATTTTTATCACGACTGCTGCGAGCTCTAATATCACCCAATTACTTGCGACAGGTCCTAACTTTGGTGGTATGTCTGGGGTCGTTTATGGCTTATTGGGTTTCGTTTGGATTATTGGCTACTTGCGTCCAAGCTGGGGTATATCCTTACAGCCTGCAATGATTGGTTTTATGTTGATTTGGTTGATCATTGGTTTTGCCGATGTTTTATTTGTGAGTATGGCAAATGAGGCACACCTGTCCGGTCTTATTATTGGCTGTTTGGTTGCTCTATTGATGCATCAGATAGCTGCGAAATCAAGCACATCCTATTAATTTGTGTTGCGACATCTTCGATCATTAAATCGATGTATCAGGCTCGAATCAACAAAATAGTTTTTTATCTGGATTGGCTTATAGGGTAAGATCTAACATCGTTGACCATAGTAAATTATTAAAGGCTACTTTTTGTCTAGTGCATCACTATCTCATATAGATTCAAGCCAAACCAGCTGTCAGTTAGCACAAGCATTAGCTTCTGCTACTTGGTTGCCGGTGGCTGATTTTATAGATCAATATGCAGTGAGTCAGGCTACAGCACACTGGTTAGTCGACATTGAATCGTTGACTGAGCGTTTGCAAATGCACACTGATGATTTTTCTGTCAGGGTTTTATACCAAGGCAATAGTCTGCTTGTGCAAAGTGCTTCGGGTACTGTACCTGAAGAAGCTACTGAGCAAATGCGTAATGTTGAGTTAAAACACGGAGCTAAGCCGTGGGTATTCGCTAGTTCATTGTTACCAGCTGCGTTGTGCGTGAATGAGTTTTCTGGGTTGGGCACAAAACCTTTAGGTAAAATACTATTTAATGATGCGCGTTTTTCGCGACAGCCTTTTGAGCTAGTCTATTTGTCTAGAGACCACCTTTTTGCACAACATTACCAAAGTCCACATGACTTGGTTGGTCGTCGTTCTGCGTTTCATTTTTTAACGCATACTTTATGGGTTACTGAAATTTTCCTACCGGGCTGTCCGGCTTATCATAAGGTATAAAAAATGCGTTTATTGAAAGGGTTTTGGTACCTCTCCAGAATGGATAAGCCGATTGGTATTTATCTCTTGTTATGGCCAACTCTATGGGCGCTAGTCTTAGCATCACTAGGTTTACCAGAGCTTGATGTTACTTTGATTTTTGCTGCAGGTGTTGTGGTGATGCGTGCTGCAGGTTGTATTATTAATGATATTGCCGATCGTAAAGTCGATGGTCATGTGTACCGTACACAAAATCGGCCTCTAGTCACCGGGTTGGTTTCTACCAAAGAAGCTTTTAGTATGTTTATTGGTTTATTAGTCATTGCTTTGCTTTTGGTTTTACAATTAAACCTCGCGACGATTTACTTATCTTTTGTCGCACTTGCTTTAGCTACTTTGTACCCCTTTATGAAGCGTTATACGCAGTTTCCTCAAGTGGTTTTAGGTGCAGCTTTTAGCATGGCTATTCCTATGGCATTTATGGCGGTGAATCAACATTTACCGACTTGGATCTGGGCTTTATATGCTGCTAACTTGGCATGGACCGTGGCTTATGACACACAATACGCAATGGTCGATAGAGCTGATGACCTAAAAGTGGGGATCAAGTCTACTGCAGTAGTACTAGGTCGTTACGATGTGTTTGGGGTTGCTGTTCTACAAATAGCGACGATAGGATTATTGGCTTGGGTAGGGATGACGCTGCACTTAAACACTGGGTTTTATGTAGCATTATTAGCAGCGAGTCTACAGTTTCTTTGGCATCTACTACTCATTAAGGAACGCGATGAAGCACAATGTTTTACAGCGTTCAAAGTGAATCACTGGGTCGGAGTAACGGTTTTACTCGGCTTCTTTTTCGGGATTCTCTAAGGCATCAAGACGTGCCTCTAAAACGTTTAGTTTTTCTCGAGTACGCAGTAATACTTGGCTTTGTACATCAAACTCTTCCCTGGTCACAATATCCATACGTGCTAGTTGTGCTTGAATCACTTGTTTCACTTTGTCTTCAGTTTCTTGTGCCATAGTGCGAATACCCTCTGGCATTGCATCAGTGATTTGTTTTGCAAATTGTTCAATTTTTTGTGGGTCTAGCATTTTCATCATCCTAAAACATTACTCAACATACATAATGTCATTTATGGCCGATATTTGCAAAGACAAGCCCATCGGACTTAGGTAAAATACATATATGAAAATGAATTCTGCTCAACAAGAGGCCGTTGATTTTATATCCGGTCCTTGTCTTGTCCTTGCTGGTGCTGGCAGTGGTAAAACACGTGTTATTACAACCAAGATTGCGTATTTAGTCCGAGAATGTGGTGTACCTGCACGGAATATTGCTGCCGTGACGTTCACTAATAAAGCAGCGCGTGAAATGAAAGAGCGAGTCACACAGAGTCTGGATAAAGCCGAAGTACGAGGCTTGAAAGTTTCTACTTTTCATACGCTTGGATTAAATATCATCAAGAGCAATGTGCAAGCATTAGGTTTAAAGCCGGGCTTTTCTTTGTTTGATGATAAAGACACGATGGCGTTGTTGAAAGATTTAACTGAGGTTGAGTTTGATGGTGACAAAGACCAATTAAAATTACTTCAATCTTGTATTTCGAATTGGAAAAACGATTTGATTTTGCCTGAAATGCTTAGTCAAAAAGCAGCAAATCCAGGTGAAAAAGCTTTCGCAGAATATTATCAACGCTACCAAGATCATCTCAAAGCATATAATGCTTTAGATTTTGATGATTTGATTTTACTACCGACGTTATTACTAAAAAGTCATCAAACAGTGCGTGAGAAAATTCAACGGCAGATTAAATACCTGTTAGTTGATGAATATCAAGATACCAATACTTCACAATATGCTTTGGTAAAGTTGTTAGTTGGTGAGCGCAGCCGTTTTACTGTGGTTGGCGACGATGATCAATCCATTTACTCTTGGCGTGGTGCGCAGCCTAAAAACTTACAACTATTACAAGAAGATTTTCCTCAGTTACGTGTGATCAAGTTAGAGCAAAACTATCGGTCCTCACGTCGGATCCTTCATAGTGCGAATATTCTGATTCAAAATAATCCACATATCTTTGAAAAAACACTATTTTCCGAACTTGCATATGGTGAACCTTTGCGGGTCGTCGTTGCGAAAAACGAAGATCATGAAGCTGAGCGTGTTGTAGCAGAACTTATTGCGCATAAGTTTATGAACAATACACGATTTAAAGATTATGCGATTTTATATCGAGGCAATCACCAGTCTCGCGTGTTTGAAAAGATACTTATGTCTAATCGCATTCCCTATAAAATCACGGGGGGCATGTCGTTCTTTGGACGAACCGAAGTGAAAGATATCATGGCCTACCTTCGCCTATTAGTAAATCCAGACGATGATAATGCATTACTGCGTATTATTAATACGCCATCACGTGGAATTGGTCGCGCAACGTTGGAAAAAATTGGTAACTTTGCCAATGAAAAACGCTTTAACATGTTCGCTGCGACGGTAGATGATGATTTGCGAGGGGTGTTAGGAGGGCAAGCTTATCACGCCGTTTCTAATTTTGGCCGGTGGATTGTTGAATTATCGGATAATGCTGTACGTGGAGATACTGTTGCCGTTGTAAGAGATATGATTAAGTCGATTGGCTATGAAGAATGGCTTTATGAACAAAGCGCAACGCCAAAGGCTGCTGAAATGGCGATGGCGAACATATCCACTTTGTTTAAGTGGCTCACTGATATGCTACAGGGTACAGATAGTGATGCCCCGATGACATTGGTAGAGGTTGTGAATCGCCTGATTTTACGTGACATGATGGAGCGTGGTGAGGACGATAGTGATGGCAACCAAGTTCAACTTATGACCTTACATGCTTCCAAAGGTCTTGAATTTCCCTATGTCTACATGGTTGGTGTAGAAGAGGGTATTTTACCGCATCAAACGAGTATCGATGAAGATAATGTCGATGAAGAGCGTCGTTTGGCTTATGTAGGTATTACCAGAGCTCAGCGAGAACTAACATTTAGTATCGCACGTGAACGTCGTCAATATGGGGAAGTAATTCAACCAGAGCCAAGTCGTTTTTTATATGAGTTACCAAGTGATGATGTCGTGTGGGAATTTCAAAAACCAAAGAAAACAGCTGAGGAGAAAAGAGCACTAGGGACAAAAGGCATAGCGAATCTCAGAGAGCTATTAAATAAATAGAGATATTAGACATTTGTCTAGTTTTGAAGATATTAATTGTGTATATCTTGAACTTGTATATACTTGAAAAATTGCTTAGTAAAGGATTTACGATATGCATAGTAAGGGACTTACACCATTCAAAAAAACTCGGCTGTTTAGCACAGGCCTCCTTTTATCAGTGTTGATTGCAAGCATTTTAAATGTTGCTATAGCTCATGTTAAAGCAAAGCATCCGAATCCGAGCGCAATCACTGACTTACCTTATAAATTACGAACCTTAGATATCAACGAGCACAAAACGTTGACGGTTTTATTACTTTTTAGGTTTGATAGACAAAGTTCTTGGCATCGACAGCAAGTCAAGGCCATCGAAGATGTGTTAAGCGAAGCTGGATTCATACCCAATGTAATTATTGAAAACACAAATACATCAGGCTTCGGTATTTCTGGATATAATGATTTATATGCGGAATCACTAAAAACAAAGTACTCAAAACAAAAAGTAGATTTTGTTATTGTCGAGAATATTATGATGTCTCGATTTTTGGACGAACATCCCGAGGTGTTTCCAGAAACATTTAGAATTGCAATAGAGTTAACGACTAATCCAAATGATGAAGATAAGTTTTCTAAAATATCGACTGATACTGTTAGGGCATATCAGTATGTCAACTACAGTAAGTTTATACCGCTTTACATCAATGCCACCAATCCAACTAAAATTTGGGTGATTACATCCAGTGAGAAAGCACCAAACGTTGAGCGAAACGAAGTACTTAAAAAAGAGTTATCCCAATTTGGTATTGCCACAGAATGGTTAGTTGATAAAACGTATTACGAGTTAATAAGCATCTTAGAACAAGCCTCGTCAGATGATATTGTTTTGTATAATGTGACCTTTAACAATGGTGCAGGTAAATTCATACAGCCAGTTACAATGTTAAAGGCACTCGCTCCAGAACTGCATATCCCGATATTTAGTTTCCAGCGTTTTATGACAGATGATTTTTCACCAGTCGCTTATAGTAATGATATCTATAAATTTATGAGTAACACTATTAAATGGGTGTTATGGGATAGTCAACTCATTATGAACCGACCTCAATTAGAGCATGCCTTCACGTATACGATTAACGAAGCATCGCCGTTTATTGAAGATATTAATATTAGTGCTTTTCCTGATGATACGCTTATCCTTAATCCTAGGCCTCCTTTTTGGAAAGAACACATTTATCTCCTATTCTTTTTAAGCCTTCTTTTGATATCTATAGGAGTCAGTATTTTACAAGTGTTTAATAGCAAAAGATTGCGGGTTAAAAATACAAAAGTCGAGATGGCAAATAAGGCGAAAACACAATTTTTAACAAATTTAAGTCATGAGTTACGAACCCCTCTGAATGGTATAATAGGGGTTGTGGATATTTTGAAAAGCAACCAAGAGTGTGAAACAGCAAAAGAATACTTAACATTGATTGACCGCTCATCAAAATCACTATTACATTTGTTAAATGACATATTGGATTTATCTCTTATTGAAAAAGGAATGTTTAATGTCACGCATAGTCGTTTTGACATAAGTGAAGTGTTGCATGAGGTCATTGATAGCTTTGCTGTTAACATTAAAGAAAAAGATCTTATATTGAAAACCAGTAATATACAGTCCGGTGTTTTGATCGTTTCAGACGCTCTTAGATGCAAACAAATTTTTATGAACATCATCAGTAATGCGGTCAAATATACTCAAAGAGGTATTATTGAGGTTACTTTAATGCATGATGAACAGAATATCTGCGTGAAGGTAAAGGATTCAGGTTTTGGCATATCAAAGAACCAATTAGATAAATTATTTTTGCCGTTTGAAAGAGATGAGATGATATCTAAATCTACAATCGAAGGGGCAGGGTTAGGTCTAAGTATTTCAAAAAACCTCATTGAAGTCTTAGAGGGACATATTGACGTTAGCAGTCAATTAGGTAAAGGCT
>Ga0209961_1000096_pt1 | contig 31992 bp, 5 predicted proteins | sample SalPonA_B_H2O_MG_FD_185719 | JGI IMG/M metagenome (GOLD analysis project Ga0209961, IMG submission 185719) | Water microbial communities from South San Francisco under conditions of wetland restoration - Salt Pond MetaG R2A_B_H2O_MG (SPAdes)... | ecosystem: Environmental > Aquatic > Non-marine... | reverse complement strand
AATTCAGAAGAAAATAATAAAACATTTGACAATGTAATTAAGATTAATATTTTTCTTATCATTTATTTTATTCCTATTAATTTTCTTAATGTTGAAAAGTAATTTTTAAAATTACTATATTTTACTGGAATTTTATTTTTATTAAACAATTTTATTGATAATTCAAACTCTTGTTCTGGTGTTAAATCTAATATTATTATTCTCTTATTTTTTTTTATTTCTGATTTTAATACTTTAATATTTTTAATATTCAAAAACTCTAGTTCTTGGATTTCATTTAACATTGATTTTTTCTCTACCAAAAGACTATTTATTGAAACATCAATTGTTTTTGTTTTCTCTATTAAATTTTTTTCTCCTTTTAGTATTACTTGTTCTTTTAAATCCATTCTTTCCTCTATTCTATAATTTGTTTTTTCTTCTAATATTTTAATTGCAAAAAATAGACTTATTAAATTAGTAATTGCCCAAATAATAGCAATTATCAAAGTATTGTCTATACTCCATTCCACTTTATAAGATATATAAAATATTCCAAATAATAATAACCAAGCAAATATTTGTATTCTTTTTTTTACTATTTTTGTTGAAAAATCTTTATTTCCTTTTGCTAATTCACCTTTTGGGGTTACTTCAAATACTCCTCCAAAAGGTTTTATAAAAGTTTTTAATACTTCTGGAAATATTCTAATAATACAAGCAAAATTAATTGCATTTGTTAAAAATGGTAAGTATTTATTTTTACTTATTGTATTTATTAATATTATATTTAATATTAAAAATGATATATTGTATTGTAAAACTTCTATTACACTTTTAGCTTCCAATGGAATTAAACCAAAATAAAAATAAAAGATTGGTAATAGTATTAAAAATAATCTTGTTGGTATTTGAATAAAATAATACCAATCAAATAAATATAAATATGTTTTTAAACTTAAATAATTTTTTCTTTTAAAATGTTCTTTCCATACTTGGATATTTCCTTTTGCCCATCTTTTTCTTTGAATAAAAAAACCTTTCAAATTCTCTGCTGCTAAACCTATTGCTAATCTTTCATTAACATATTTTGTTATATAACCTTTTTCTAATAATCTTAAACTTAAGTCATAATCTTCTGTTATTGTTTCTGTTGGAAATACACCTCCTATTTCTTTTAGAACTTCTCTTTTTAATATACTACAACTTCCACAAGAAGTTGCTACTCCTACATTATCTCTTGCCTCTAACATATCATCAAACCAAAATCTTTGTTCATCTGCAAAATTTTCTTCTTTTGTTGAATTAAATTCCAAAGGATCTTTATTATAAAAATGGTGTGGTACTTGTAATAATGCAATTTTTTTATCTCTAAAGAAACCCATTGTTCTCTTTAAAAAATTTGGAAATAAAATAAAATCAGCATCTACTATTGTTATATATTCACCATTTGTATATTGAAGTGCATTGTTTAGGTTTCCTGCTTTTGCATTTTCATTTGTTTTTCTTGTTATGTAATTTACTTCATGTAACTTACATAAGTTTTTTACTTCTTCTCTTCTTCCGTCATCCAATACATATATTTTATAATTTGAATAGTCCAACCCTTTGGCTCCAAAAATAGTTTTTTTTAATACATTTATAGGTTCGTTATAAGTTGCAATATAAATATCAACAAATGGTTCTGGTTGAGTTTTAAAATATTCAGAATTTTCTTCTATTTCTTGTTGTTTTACTTTTGAAGGTTTTTTTGATTTTAAATATATGTATAAAAAACTACTTATAAATGCAAGAAATTCTATTATTAGAACTATTAACATCCAAATATCTTTAACTGTTTCTGAATATCTCCAAGAAAAATAAAAAATGGTTATAGATACAAAACTATAGAACATTATTTTTGAACCTATTTTATAGTTTTTAAAAGTATAACCTATTAAAAAACTCAATATAATAATTAAATATATAATATTGTTATCTATTTTTTGAAATATATCTTCTATTGTCTTTCCTTTATAACTTTTAATATAATTATATAGTTTTTTTGATTTCTTTAGTCTACTTTTAAATTTTATAAAACTAAAAATACAGCTAAAACAAAGACAATTTAATAGAAGTTTTTTCTTTTTTTGATTTTTGTAATGGAAGGTTTAACCTTCCTTCTTTTTTAAGATTATATGAAATGAAAATAAATATTATTTTTCGTAAAAAATTTTAATCTTTTCTTTTTTCTAATTTTTTTAAATTTCCATTTTCTATTCTATATATTTCATTTAATATATTATGTTCTATATATTTTTCTGGTTCATTTGTAAATAAAATCAAAGTTTTATCTTTTATGTAATTTTTTAAGAATTTTAAAAATCTTTGTTCATTATTTATATTTAAATTTGTCAAGGGTTCATCTAATATAATTAAATTACTTTCATTAATAAAAGTTCTTAATAATAATATTAATTGTATTTGACCTAAAGAAATGTTTGTACCATCTCTTTTTATTGGTGTATTTAATATTTCTTTATTATCATTTATTAAACATGTCAAGTCTTGTGTTTCTAATTGATTATATATTTCCTCTATTGAATATCTATTACCTATATTTATATTATCTAACATTGTACCTTCAAATATATAATTTTTATCATTTAATAAATTAATATTATATAAATAGTTATCTTTATTTATATCTTCTATATCAAAATTATTAATATATATTTTTCCACTTGTTGTTGTTAATTGACCTGTTATCAATTTTAACAATGTTGTCTTACCCATACCATTTTCACCTATTATTGCTATTTTTTCCTGATTTGAAACAGATAAGTTTAGGTTATTAAATACATAATTTGTTTTTTTATATTTAAAAGATAAGTCTTTAATATATATAGTTATTTTATCTTTTAAGTCAATTATCTTTTTTTCATTTGAATTTTCTGGCATTTTTAAAATATTATTAATTAATTCAAATGACTTTTGAACATCATAATATTTTAACATTGTCATATTTAAAGAAACCAAAGGTGTCATCATTCTATTTGACAATATAACTATTGCTATTAAATAACCAATAGACATTTCCATTTCCATAATTAAAAAAGAACCAAATAATATAAATAATATTGTGGTTAATTGTAATAAACTTTGTAAAAAAGTTTGAAAATTATTTTTTATTGTATTTATATTTTCAAGAATTATTTCATTTTCTATATATATATTTGTATTTTTTGTAATTGTATTGTGTATATTATTTGATTGTAATATTTCTTTTTTACTATTTAATGTATCTAATAGATAGTCTAGTTTTAACTTTTCAAAATTTGATAACTTTTCAAAATTTAAATCTATTTTTTTTTGAGTATAAAGATTATATATTATCATAATAATAAAAATACCTATTGGTATTATTACTAGTTTTGGTACTAATATTAAAATTAATATTATTCCTAAAACAAATGTTGGAAAATCTAATATAACATTTGTTATTAAACCTATATAATATTCTTTTATATTTGTCATTTCTTTAAAAATATTTATTTTTGTTGCCATTGTTGTATTATCATATTCTTGGTTTATTTTTAAAAACTTTTCTAATACTATTTTTTCTAATTTTATCCCTATATTTGCTTTAGTTTTTTCTATATATTTATTTTTTATATTAGTAAATATGTTATTAAATAATAAAAACAAAATAGTTCCAATAGTTAATACATATAAACTTTCAATTCCTTCATTTGGAATTACCCTATCATAAACAGACATTATATATAATGGTAATACCAATACAAATAAGGTTGAAAAAAATGATATTATTGATATTTTTGTTAATAATGCTGTTTCTTCTTTTAAAATTTGGTAAAACCACCTTTTATTTTTTGTTAATATTTTTCTTTCTTCTTCTTTTGTAAAAACATATATATAATCTATTTTTCTTTTTTCTTTTTTAGATATATTAAATTGTTTTTCATTTATTATATCTAAAAGTATTAATTCTTTTTTTGTTATTGCTAATAATACATATTTTCTTTTTTTATATGAAATTATCCCTGGTAATATTAGATTGTCTATATTTAATATTTCTTTTGATTTTATTAAGTTTAATTTTAAATTAAATTTTGAAAAAATATGTGTGTAATCTTCTTTTAATAATTCTTTGTTTTTTATATCAAGTATATTCTCTAATAAATCTTGTTCACTAATAGGTTTATACAATTGATTTATAACATATAAAATATTTTTAAAATCATTATTTTCTATTTTTTCTTTTAACATTTTTTTCCATTTTTTTATTATTATAAATGTTTTATTATAGAATTATCATATTTTAATTCATTTACAAAGTATCTTTAAGATACTTTGTTTTACCAATTCCAAACTGCTCCATTATCAGTATAAGAAGAAGCACTAGTTGTATCTGCTATACTTGCTTGTGAGAATGTATATTCTGTCTCATTTGGAGTATAAACAGACATAGAACCTATTTTTTTACCAGAATAGTCTGCTGCTTCTATATTTATTACTGAATCTGTTGCAAGATCTATTGTAACCCATGCATAATTAAATTCTGTTTCAAATTCTGATTGATTTTGTGCTTCTCTATTAGAGGCAGTAAAATCATACCAAGTATCTACTTGATTATCCGTAGCTAATAATGATATTTTACCTGAATTGTTTTGAGTTAAATCAACCTCAGTAGAACTGTAAAAATAAGAAGAATTTATTGATAAAGTTTTTCCATTTAAGTTATAACCACTCATATCATATTCTTCTACACTTGTTATATAAGATCTCATTGAAACATTATTAGAAGCTGTTCCTGTAACTTCTACAACATCTATTCCACCACCCATAGTATAATAACTACCTATAGATTGTGTAAGACTATTTAAATCAGCAAGTGATATTGATAATGTATCATTATAGTTATCACTACTAAAAGTAACATCATTTCCAACTCCATAAATATCTTTTAAGTTACTCCAAGATACATCCATTTGTGTATTTACATCTATTTTTCCTAAATTATCTAAATTGTATGATTTTAATTCATTTACTATGGTGTCATCAAATTTTATTCCTTCCATATTTAAATTTAATGTTGATAAATAATAACCATCACTAGACAAAGTTCCTCCTTCATCTAATATATCTTGTAAATCACTATAGTCTATATAAATATTAGTAACAGAAGACACATTAGAAAAATCAAAATTAACATCATTTCCTTGGTTATTATTATTCATATTTATTGTTAGATAATAACCACTTCCAAAATTAAATGATTTATTAATATCCATAATTAATGTTCCATCAAAATTTATAGTTTTTGAATAATTATCAGTTGTGTTAAAAACTGCATTTTCATCTATTTCACTAATATCTAATGTAGAACCTGACATAAAATCAAATGAACCATTTGAAGCCTCAAAATAAAAACTTTCATTATTATTAGCAGATGTTCCTACTTTTACATATGAATTTTGTTCTATATCTAAATAATTATAAGAACCTACTGCATAAAAATCTTCAATTGATACATAATTATATAAATCATAGTATCCTGCAGCATTTAATGTTTCTATTTTCCCTATATAATTTACATTCGTACTTGTTCCATTTTTTATGTAAAGATCTATTTCTGAGCTTGTAATTTCATCAATGTAATTATTATTTCCCAATATATCAAGACTTTCTAAATTTACAATAGTTCCCATTATTGAATTATTATTTCCTGTAATTCTCATTTCATCTTCATAATTATATAAATTAACATTAGTCCCAAAATCTATATTACCTTCTATTGTATTGTCATCTCCATCTATATTTAAATCATCATAATCGCTTCCTAGATTTATATTTTTCAATATATTATTATTTCCATCTATATCTAATACATCTGATTCACCATTCATATTAATAGAACCTATTGTATTATTATCTCCTACTATTTTTAATAAGTCATTATAATTATCTGTAATTATAGTATAATCACTATCTAATACATTACTTCCTATTGTATTATTATCTCCTATTATATCTATATAACCTGCATATGTCTTTAAATCAACCACTCCTTCTATAATATTATTAAAACCTACTATATCTATATTATCAGTTAAACTACCACCTATTAAATCTCCTTTAATTGTATTGTTATTTCCTTCAAATTTAAAATTATTACTTCCATTACCACCTAATATTACATCTTTTTCAAATATATTAGTATTTCCTTTGATATATAAATTATCATTTCCAGTTCCTAAATTAACATTATCATTAAGTATGTTATCATTTCCTTCTATATTTAGATTATCATTTTCACTTCCTAAATCTATTTCACTTCCTATTGTATTATTATCTCCTACTATTTTTAATAAGTCATTATGGTCATATGTTTTAATATTTCCACCTATTGAATTATTATCTCCTATTATTTCCAATGTATCTACATTTATACCACCGTCAACAATACCTATTATTGTATTAGTATTTCCTTCTATTTTTAAATTATTTGTTCCATTTGATAATAATAAATCATCACCAAAGAAGTTAGAACTACCTTTTATATAAACTATATCATTCCCTATTCCTAAATCAACTAAATCACCAACTGTATTGTTATTTCCTATTATTTCTAATGTATCATTACCTGATAGTAATAACAATTGATTACCAATAGAATTATAATCACCTGTTAATTCTAAATTATCATCTTCGCTTCCTAAATCTACTGTATTTAAAATTTCATTATAATCACCTGTTAATTTAAAATCATCAATACCACTATAAAAATAAATATTTTCAAACCTATTATAGTTTCCTTCTAACTCTAAATTATCTGAGTCATTACCAAACATAATATCATTAAAAGTATTTTTTAAATCAATAGTATTATTAACACTATTAATTATTTTCAAAGTATTTAAACCTGCTCCTAAATTTAAGTCAATAAAAGTATTATTATCTTTTATTGACATCATATCATTCCCTTGATTTAAATCTAAATAATCTATAACATTATTATTTAATAATGTTATATTATCTGCAAAATCACCTATCATATTTATATTTGTCATATCTATCATACTCAATGTACTTGTTTGGTTTATAGTATGGTTTCCTTCTTTTAATTCTATTAAACCTGTTCCATTTGTAATTTCTGTAATAGAACCTCCATTCATTGTAATTATTTCATTTGTAATCATTCCATTTATTTTATCTATTTCTAAAACACCTGAATCTATTATATATGAAGCACCTTTTCCTGTTGGATAAATAGTTTCTATTTCTTTTATTTTTACAATTTCACTAGTTCCTACATTTATTTTTACATCATATATTTCACCAAATTTTACATAATCTAAATCAAGACTTGTATTTATTTCTAAATATTGATTACCTATATCCCCATAAACAATCGCATTATCAGCTGTTCCAGCATTTATTGTATCTATCATATTCATATTTTCATCATATGCTAAAAGAATTGTTTCATTTGTTCCACCATTTATTATTACTCTATCTCCACCTGTTCCTAAACTAATTTTTTGAGTTCCACCATTTATTATGATTTTGTCATTTCCTGTTCCCATTGATACTTCATTTATTTGATTATCATCTTTTAATGTTAATATATCATCACCATCACCCAATGAATAAATATATGTTTCATCACCATCAATTATAATGTCAGAACCTAGTCCTATAAATTCTTCTACTCCAATAATTGTATCATTTGTAGAACCAATCCAACCTGTATCAAAATCAATAGTTGTATTACCAAAATTGTTTATTTCTTCTAATAATTTTAATGTATCATTTCCACCTGTTCCCATATCTATTGATATAACTCCACTATCATCTTTTATATAATAAGATATGTAATCATCACCTAATCCTGTTTCTATTATTGTATCTCTATTTCCTTGGATATTAACTTCATCATTTTGAGTTGTTCCTATTATTTTTTCTATACTTGTAAAAAATAAATCTTGTGATTCTATTGTTATTTTTCCTGCTTCAAAATTAATAAAACTTCCATCAACACCATTTGAATTTAAATAAGTATTTGTAGATAAATCTATTGTATCATTCCCTTCAGCTCCGTCTACAATATCACCAACTAGTTCTGTATTAATAGTTAATAAATCATCTCCACTACCCATATTAATTTCATTTTTAATTGTTTGATTATTTAAATAAATAATATCATTTCCAGAACTTAAATCTGCATTTTCAAAACCTTCTATTGTTCCTATTTTGAAGTTATTGATTTTTAAATCTGTTGATACATTATCTAATGTCATTTCTATTCCAAAGTTTTGTACCATATTAGTAAAATCTAATTTATCTAAATCACCAGTATTACCATTTAAAATAATATTTGCTAGACCAGCACCATATATTATATTATTATTGTTTTTTGTTTGATCATAAATATATACTGTATCATTAGAATCTCCTAAATCAAAATCACCTTCACTATTTGCTTTAATAAGTAATTTATCTTCTCCACCACCTAATGAAACTATATCATTTGCTCCATTTGATTCAAAAAAGTCATTTCCTGTATTTAAGTTATATATAATTGAGTCTGTTTCAGAACCATATATATACTCATTTGCTCCACCAATAAATTTATCAAAATTAACTATTGTAGCAGCTACTACTTCATCTGTAAAATCTTCATTTAATGTTGTATCTATTTTTAGAGTACCTAAGTCTATGTCTATCTCCATAGAATTATCAACATGTAAATTAATAAAAGTATCAAAACCACTAACATCATCTGTATTACCAATATAAGAACTACCAACATTTGTGTCAGTATAATAATAATATAATTTATTATCTCCCTCGTTTGTATAAATCTCATTTACATTATCTTTTGAAACTGTAATTTCTTCATCATAATTAGAACCATTAAAGTTTTCAATATTTAACAGATTTGCTGTTCCTGTTATGTTCCCAGTATTGTCATATGAAGTAATAGTATTAGAAACAAAATTTAATATAGTTTTTCCACTTGATATTGTATAGTCTAATGTCAATGTATCTATTTCAGAACCACCATTTAATAATTGTCCATCTACACCACCATTACCTATTATTATTTCATCTTCATTTGCACCTGTATTTATTTCTTTTGCTGTATAATCTATTGATATAGTATCTTTTGAACCATTTGTAAATAAATTTTCTACATTTTTTAATGTATTTATTGTAATTACACCTGCCGCATTTTCCATAATCATATTATTACTTACTAATCTTAAATCTATATCAATAGTTGAAGTTGATTCATCATTTAAAATATTCATTATGTCATTAAAACCAGCACCACCGTCTACTTCTTTTCCATCTATTCCATCTATATATTCATATTCAATAGTATCTATACCATCTCCACCATAAATATTATCTAATCCTGTACCTTTAAAATAATCATCTCCACTTTCACCATATGAAGTTTGTTCTAAATTATCATCTGTTATAAATATATCACCTAATGTTGTACCATGTATAATTTCAACATTTCTTAAAATATCTTCTTCCACACCAGCACCAGCACCACTAAATACTTTTAAAACATAATCTCCATTTCCTACTTCTGTTTCTAAATAATTATTTACATAATCTATAATTACTCTTTCTGATTCTTTAGTATATGAAACTGTATCTAATCCATTTCCTGTGTCTATTGTATCTAATCCATTTCCTGTATAAACTACATCATCTCCATCACCTGAAATAACTATATTTGTTCCGTCTACAACTGTAATAGTATCATTTCCACCATTTGTTTCAAAATAATTATCAGCTAGATTACCTATAATTGTATCGTCTCCATCTTTTGTAAAAATTTCTTCAAAATTATATGCTTCCCCTGTATAATCTCCTACTTCTGTCATATAGTCATAATTACTATAAAACATATTTCCTAGTAAATCTACATATGTATTTGTATTTGCCATAATATATAATCTATCTGTATCATTTCCACCATTTATATTTACATTTCCACCATATATATATACAGTATCATTTCCAAGACCACCATCTATTAAGTCATCTCCACTTGTTTCATAAATACCTTCTACATAATTTTTTATTCCATAATCTCCTGTTAATATATCATTAACTTGATAACCAAAAATTAAATCATTACCAGCAGAACCTTTAATAATATTTGCTTCATCTGTTCCTGCCATTATATCATCTGATTGTGTCCCTACTATTCCTTCAATTGAAATAAATGTATCTTTCCCTAACTTCTCTGCGTCATTTACATTTATATTTAATTGTTGTATTCCTGATATAGATAAATCTACTCTAATACCTGCAACTAAACCACCAACCAGTGAATAATCCACTGTATCTATATCACTACTATTTTCTGTTCCATCTATTGGATTTATATAACCACCATAAATAATGTCATCTCCACCTCCAACATATATTACATCAGAACCTTCTCCACCAACAAAAGTATCATCTCCTTCTCCATATCCCTCTGTTGCTTCTAATTCTTGGCTACCTCTTAATTGGTCATCACCTTCTCCACCTACTAATAAATTATCAAATGTATTTCCCATAATATTGTCATTATATGTTGTACCTATTACATTTTCAATTCCATTATATACATCTATTCCTATATCTAAACCAGAACCTGTTCCAGCCGCTAAATTAACCAATACAGAAGAACCTATTTGACTATAATTTATAGTATCTACACCTTGACCACCATATATAATATCTGTTCCACCAGAACCATAAATAGTATCATCTCCTGTCAATGTATTTGCTTTATCATCTCCATAAATATAATCATCTCCAAAACCACCATAAATATTATCATTTCCTGCGCCACCTATTAATTTATTATCTCCACCTGTTCCTTTTATTAAGTCATCTCCTTCTGCACCGTCTAATGTTGTATCCATTACACCACTTATTAAAGTATCATTTCCACCTGTTCCCTTTATTTCTTGGATTGATTTAAAGTAATCCAAGGCTGTTGTTATTTCTGTGTCATCAGAACTATTAAAGAAATTTACAACATTAAAATCAACATCTCCTGTTTCAACTGGATTAAACAAACTTATATCTACTTGACTATAAGAAGTCATATCGATTACAATATAATTATTATTATTTATTCCTGAGTAATCTAATACATTTGTATATTCTTGGATTGCTGCATCTATTAAGAAATCACCAAAAATATAATCTATACCATTATCTATTGTAACTCCATCATGTAAGAAAGTATCGTCTTGTCCTTCTCCATATAAAATATCATTTCCTTCACTAAATTTAATTAAATCATTTCCATCAAAAGCTCTAATTGTATTTATATTAGAATTACCCATTAAAATATCTCCATACCTAGAACCAGATACATTATCAATATTAACAATAGTATCATAAACTGATACACCATTAACTATTGTAGAAATTTGATTTGTTGTTAAGCTTAAATCTACAACAATTGATTGGTCATAATGAGTATGTTTTATTAAGTTATCTCCTTCTTTACCGTCTATATATGAAGAAGTTTCATCATCGTTTATAACGATATCATTATTTCCACCTAAGATAAACTCTTCAATTGAAACAAACGTATCAATATCTGTTGAATCTGTTTTTTCTTGACCACCATATGTAATATATGCCATTTTAGTATATATATTTAATTCAATATTTCCTTGTGTTGTTTCTTCTGGATCTACTTGTACATAATCATAAACAATTCTATCTGTACCTAAACCACCATCAAAATAATCATTTCCATCTTTTCCTTCAAATTTATCATTTCCACCTCTACCATATAATTTATTATCAAATTCGTCACCTACTAAGATATCATCAAAATCAGTAGCAATTATATCTTCAATATTCATAATATAATCTTCACCTGTTGTATCATTAGTATTAATTATAATTACTTCTTTATTAGAAGTTGTTATACCATCTTCATTTAAAATATTTGTTAATGTTGTTTTATTTGACAAATCAACTATTAAACCTGTTATTAGAAGAGTATAATCAACTGAATCTATACCTGCACCACCATCTATAAAATGTCCACCTTCTTTTGTTCCATAAAACTTATCATCTTCCATACCCATATATAATACATTTGTTTGTCCACTGGTTGAAGTACCATAAATAGTATCATTTCCACCTTCTGTTAAGATTAGGTTTGTACCTGTTGTTAAATTAACTATATCATCACCATTTTTTGTATTTATAAAGTTATCTTGGCTATCTGTTGTTATTGTGTCTGTTTGGAAAGAACCAATAATATCTCTAACATTTGTAATATAATCTGTACCTTGGTCTACTGGATTTGCTGAATATGATTTAAAATATGTCCCTATTATATCTTGTGTAAATGTATTATCTACATTTTTAATATATTTTGTATTCATATCAATTGTTTGATTTGTTAATGCCATAGATAAATCAAGAGTATTTATACCTATACCACCATCTATTATATCATTACCAGAGTCTCCTGTAATTGTGTCATCACCTGCACCACCATATATAAAGTCATCACCTGCACCACCATATATAAAGTCATCACCTAGTTCTCCATAAAGATAATCAATACCTGTTCCTCCATATATATAATCTACATCATCTCCACCATATATAATATCATTATTATCATCTCCATAAAGATAATCTACGCCTGCACCACCATATATAAAGTCATCACCTGCACCACCATATATAATATCAGAACCTTCTAAACCATATAAACTATCTTTTCCACCTTCACCAAATAATTGGTCGTCATAAATATTACCTGTTAATACATTGTTATTTCCGTCTCCTGAAATAATATTTATACCCTCAGAACCAACTACATTTTCTATATTTTTGATTTGTTGTGTATTTTTTGCATTATCTGATTGTTGTGTTAATTCTACTTCTATTAAATTTGATTGGTCTAAATCAAGTACTAAATTATAATTTACAAATGTTGAATAATCAATAGTATCTATTTCTGTACCTCCGTCTAATATATCTCCTGAAATATTCATAAACTCATCTGATAAACCTGTAAAGTAGAATAAGTCATTACCTGCATCACCATAAATAGTATCTGCTCCACCTTGTCCACTTAATGTATCATCTCCACTATTCCCATAGAATGTATCATTATCAGAACTACCTTCTATTTTATCATTATTTTGTGTTCCTACTAATATTTCCATATTACTTATATTTTGTGTATAATCAGTAGTATTATCTAAAACTTTATTTAAAATAATATTTGTTAAACCAACTGTACTTATATAATATAAATTATTTACTCTATCATATGAAACTTTATCTACTCCTTGTCCTCCATCTAATATATCATTTCCTATTGTTCCATAAATAGTATCATCTCCATCTTTTGATTGAATATTATTTGTTCCACCATTCCCTGTGATTTCATCATTGTTTTTTGTTCCTATTACATTTTCAAATTCATAAACATTATCTTGGTCAACTCCTGTTTCTATTAAAGCTGTCCCTTTTGATAAATCAATTGTTGCACCATTTGTTGAAGAAACATATGAATAGTCAATAGTATCATCTCCATCTCCACCATATATAACATCTATTCCATTTCCACCTTGAACAATATCTTGTCCTTCATTTGTATAAATTACATTATTATTACTATCTCCATTAATAATATCATTTCCACTTCCTGTATTTATATTTTCAACATTTTTAATTTTATTTGTATAGCTATATGTAGTGTCTATTAATGTTAATGTTGTATCTTGATTAATATCTAAATTATTCATATCATATGTTATATCTATTGATAAAACAACATTTAATGTATCTGTATCATCACCACCATTTATATATTTTGTAGAACCATTTACATTTGTGTTAGCTGTTATTAAATTAAATGTATCTTCACCTAACTCACCATATAATTTTTCATTTGTAGCTGTTGCATTTGTTAAATCAAAATTATCATCACCCAAGCCACCAAAAACTTCATAAGATACACCTAAATTATCACCTGAATAAATATTATCATTATTTTGTGTACCTTTAAAAATTTCAAAGTTTGAAATAGTATCTGTATCTGTTGCAGTCCCTATAAATAGTAAAGAACCTAAATCCATATCAACTGTTCCAAGTGAATTAGAATAGTCAATAGTATCTATACCAGCTCCACCGTCTATAATATCATTTCCTGAGTTTGCATATACTGTATCTTCACCTTCTCCACCTTCTATATTATCTGCTTCTGTTCCACCATCTAATATATCATTACCTAGACCACCTATTATAGTATCTATACCAGCTCCACCATTAATAATATCATTACCGATGTCTCCATCTAATGTATTATCTCTTGTATCTCCTGATATTTTATCATCTGATTGAGTACCTGTAATATTTTCAATACTAATCATACTTGTACTATAATTTGTATCAATTGTTCCATCTAGGTTATAAATAATTAAATCTGTTTCTATATCTCCTTTTAATTCTAATTCTATTTTTTTATCTATATACTCTGACATATCCATAGTATCATTATTTATACCACCATCTATTAAGTCATCACCTTTTGATAAATAGAATTGGTCTTCACCATCTTTTCCTTCAAATACATTTACATTATCATTTCCATAGAAAATATCATTTTTTGTTGTTCCTATTATTTGCTCTATTTCTGAAATAGTATCAATTCCTATAACATTTGTTGAACTTAAATCTGTAACTGTTCCTGCAATTAAATCTGCTTTAATACCTAAATCTGTAAAAGTTATTGGATAGTATGTTAATATATCTAAACCACCTTTTCCTTCAAATATATTATCACTAGAATTACCTATAAACTCATCACCAGAGTTAGAACCTATTACATTTTCTATACTATTTAATTGATCTATATCCCCTTCTACTATACCTGTTCCAAACACTAAGTTTACTTTTGTACCTGAAATAGAACTTTCATAAGAAACAAAATCATTACCTAGACCTCCATCTATTATATCAGAACCTGCATTTCCGTCTAATATATCATCACCTTCTCCACCATAAATCTCATCATTTTCTTGACCACCTGTAATATTATCTATTCCTTCTAATCCATATAAGAATAAATCATATGTAATAGCAGAAAAATCCATTATATCATTACCATTTGTAGCTTTTAAAGTTTCTATACTAATTAATGAATCTTTTGGACTTTCTATACCATTTTGATAAATTCTAATGTCTAACATAGAAGTTGCTTCCAAATGATTAGCATTAGGATCACCATTTATTTCTAATGCTTCATAAGATATTGAATCATTTCCATTATTACCGTCTATTGTATTAGAAACATTAATATTACTAACAAATACATCATCATAATTAGAACCTATTACACTTTCAATACTAGTTAAAGTTACTTTTTCATTTGTTGAAGAAATTATTGTTTGTTCTACCCCTTCTGGTGTTGCAAAATCTAATCTTATTCCTGTTGTTGCTGTTGAGAAATCAATAGTATCTATATCATCACCACCATTGTATATATCATCACCTTTTGAGTAGATAAATATATCAGCACCTGTATCTCCATTTAATGAATCTGTTCCAGTTCCACCAAATAATGTATCATTTCCTGCGCCACCATTTAATATATCATTACCTTCTGCTCCATTTAATGTATCATTTCCTGCGCCACCATTTAGAATATTATTTTTTGCATCTCCTATAATTGTATCATTGAAATCTGTTCCAACTATGTTTTCTATTTTTGTTATTGAAGTTGATATTGTCCCGTCATTAAAAGTTTGATAATTAGTAGTATCTTTATATTCAACATTTATTAATGTATCTAAATTTAATGTTAAGTTTATTGCTCTATCTATTATATTTGAGAAATCAATAGTATCTGTATGGTCTCCTCCGTCATATACATCTGTTCCATATGATGCAACAATTAAGTCATTACCTTTTCCTGTTTCAATACTATTATTTTCACCATTTGTTATAATTTCATCTATTTTAGCTGTTGCTATAATATTTTCAATAGAAGAAACTGTATCTATCTTTATTGTGTTTTCACCTAAAATTAAATCAGTTATGATACCTGTTATTAAATTTGCATTAATACCACCTGTTCCAAAAACAATTGTAGAATAGTCAATAGTATCAACTCCTAGACCACCATCAAATTTATTATCTTGATTATTCCCTATAAATGTATCTGATTGATTAGAACCTATTGCATTTTCTATATCTATTAGTGTGTCAGTACCACTATTTACACCTACTGCACTATTTGAAATTAAATTTACTTCAACACTTGTTGTTGAATTTTCATATGTAACTGTATCTTCATCTAAACCACCATTAATGATATCATCACCTTCTCCACCTTCAATTCTATCATCACCTTCTCCACCAAATAATGTATCATTTAATTTTCCACCTGTTATAAAGTCATCTCCACCTTCTCCATACACTTTTATTGCATCAGTTGAAGTTAAAAAATTTATATTATCATTACCATTTGTTGCAATAATATTTTCAATACTTGTTAAAGAATCTTTTGCTATTCCTTCTATACCGTCTTTAAATATTTTAATATCATTTATTGAAGTTGAATATAAATAATCTTTTGTTGCATCATTTATCTCTAATGAAATATATGAAATTGTATCATCCCCATCTGAACCATCAATTGTATTAGAAATATTAACATTACTAATAAAAGTATCTTCTAAATTAGAACCTATTACATTTTCTACACCACTCAATGTAATATAATTTCCTGTATTAATTTCCTGTGATACACCCTCTGCTGTATTTAAATCAAGATTAATCCCTAAAACTGACATTTGAAAGTCAATAGTATCTTCATCTAAACCACCATTAATGATATCATCACCTAAAGAATAATAAAAATAGTCATTTCCTTCATTTCCATATAATGTATCTGTACCTTGTCCACCGTCTAATATATCATCACCTAATCCACCTAAAATAGTATCATTCCCTACTTCACCTTTTAAGTTATCATTTCCTTCATTTCCTTCAATGTAATCATTTCCTTGTCCACCTGAAATTGTGTCTTCACCTTTATTTCCATAAAGTTTATTTACTCCGTCATCTCCAACTATATTATCATTTCCTTCAGAACCAACTACATTTTCTATATTTTTTATATTTACACTTGTAGAATTAATTGTTGCTACACTTACAAAAGAACCATTTAATGAAACACTTGCTGTGTCTATTGAATTATTATATGAAGATAAATCTAATGTATCTATATCATTTCCACCGTCTATATTGTCTCCACCTTCTGCAATACTACTAATAAAAATAGTATCATTTCCATCACCTAAGAATATATTATCTTGTCCATCAGAAGTTGTAACTTCATCATTTCCCAGACCTGTTTCAATAAGGTCATTTCCTGCACCTGCATTTAAAACAATATCATTTCCATCACCTGTTTTTATTTCATTGTAAACATTAGAACCACTTATAATATCATCAAAATTAGAACCTATAATATATTCTATATTTTTTATTGTATCAAAATCATTCAATGCTATATTTTGAGATAATGTATTACTTAAATCTAAAATTATTCCTTGTCCATATTTTTCATAAGATATAGTATCACCTGATCCACTTCCACCATCAAAAATATTTTCTTTTTGATTATCTATTGTATATATAATATCATTTGCAGAACCGGTTGTTACATTTTCTATTGAAATCAATTGATCTATTTCTGTACCACCAACTTGTCCTGTTTCTAATACTAAATCTACAATATTTTGAACTGTTGTATTTGCATATGAAACTGTATCATTTCCATCTCCACCATTAATAATATCATTACCTAGACCACCATTTAAAATATCATCACCATTCATACCATAAATAGTATTATTTGAAGAATCACCTATAATATTATCATTATTTTGAGTTCCTACAATATTTTGGAAATTCTTAATTTTATCTATTTCTGTATCTATTCCATCTGTCATAACAACTGTTATGTATCCTTGTGCGTCTAAACTTGAAGATAAATCTATGTTTATACCTGAATTTGTAATATTTTGGAATGATAATGTATTTCCTAAAACTTCTTTTGCACCACCGTCTATTATGTCATTTCCATCTAATATAGAAGAAACATAAACAGTATCGTCTCCTGATTCACCTAAAATGATATCATCACCTAATCCACCATCTAATTCATCATTTCCTAAATAACCATTTAAGTAATTGTTTTGTTCATCCATTGTAATATTATCTGCAACCATAGAACCTGTAACATTTTCTATATTTTGAATATAATCTGTTTGAGTTATTAATTTTGCTTCACTCCAACCATTTCCATCTTTTTGTGTCATATCTAATGTTAATTTTTCTGCTTCACTTGAATAATCTATTTCATCTATTCCTTGACCACCGTCTATAAAGTCATCTCCTAATCCACCACTTAGGATATCATCTCCTTCTTCTCCATATAAGAAATCATTACCTGTACCAGTTGAAATAATATCATTCCCTGCACCAGCATAAACTATATTTACTCCGTCAGTTGTTGATACATTATCATTACCAGAACCTAAGTTAATATTTTCAAAATTTTTAACTTGGTCATCTTGCATTGTTAAACCACTTATTAAGAATGTTTCTAATGTTGCCCCATTTAATGTTCCTGTTATATCTTGTGTAAATAAAGAATAATCTAATGTATCTATTCCTTGACCACCATCTATAATATTGTTTTCGTCTGTTGAAGTTCCTATAAATGTATCATTACCTATTCCTAATTCAATATTATTTGAAACTCCATCTTTTGCTTTTATCATATCTGTATAATCAGAACCTATTAAATTATTCATATTTAATATTGTATATTTATCATCTATACTACCATTAATATATACACTTTGTTCTCCACTATTATTTAAGTCAACATTCACTCCATATGAATAATTTTCAAATGTTAAAGTATTTATTCCTGCTTTTCCATCTATTTTATTATTAGAACTATTACCTTCTATAATATCATTTGTATCTGTACCTATTACATTTTCTATTGAAACTAATTTATCATTATTACTTTCAACACTTGTTGAAGTACCTAATATTAAAGAAACATTTACTCCATTTGTTAAATTATTTGAATAATCTATTGTATCACTACCTTGACCACCATTTAATTCATCACTACCAATAGAACCATAAATAATATCATCTCCTAATCCACTTGTTATATAGTTTATAGAATTATCTGTTTGGATGTTATCTGAATAATCTGTACCTATTACATTTTCTATATTTTTGATTTGGTCAGTAATAGAACCATTTATTATTACATCTGATAAATTACTAGTATCTAAAATTAGATTTATACCATTTGTAGCACTTGAATAGTCTATTGTATCTCCTATTACTCCATTTACTAAAGAACCATCACTTCCACCATCTATTATATTAATACCTGAATTTTGTCCTAATATAAAAGTATCATTTCCACCTTCACCATTTATGATATCTGTATTATCAGAACCATAAATGATATCATCACCTTGACCTGCTTCAATAATATTTAATTCATTATCACCTGTAAATGTATCTCCATAATTAGAACCTTTAATATTTTCTATATTACTTATTGTATCTGTACCTTCTTTTGTATCTTGAGCATTTGTATTTGATAAGTCTAATTTTATACCATTTGTAGCACTTGAATAGTCTATTGTATCTATCCCTAATCCACCATCTATTATATTATTTAAACTGTTTGCAACAATATTATCATTATTTTGTGTACCTACAATATTTTCTGTTTCTAAAATAATATCCATTTCACCATTTAATTCTATTATATTAGATTTTAAATCAAAACTAGCTCCAAATATATCTGTATAATTAGAGAAATCAACTGTATCTATTCCTTCACCACCATTTATATTATCAGAACCTAAATCATAATAAATAGTATCATTTCCACTTTGTCCATTTAATGTATCATTTCCAGCACCACCTGATATTTTATCATTACCTAAACCACCATTTATTATATTATCATTATTATTTCCTATGAAATTATCAGCTTGATTAGAACCTATTAAATTACTTATGTTACTAATTTTATCTTCATCTATATCACCATTTGCTACTATACCAACTGTTTGATAACCAGTATTATTTAAATCAACTGTAATAGCATAAGTATAATTTTCATATGTTAAAGTATTTATTCCACCATTTCCATCTAATTCATTTACTTTTGAATTTAATTGATATACATCATCATATAATGTACCAAATATTTTTTCTATTTCATAAACTTTTGAAGGAGTATCTCCTATATCTCCATTATTAACACCTTCTCCATCTTCTATTTTATTAGTAAGTAAATTAACATTTACAGCATTTGTAATAGTTTCCATATTTAATTCATCAAAACCATTACCACCATAAATATCATCTCCACCTTTTGATAATCTTAATATGTCATCACCGTCTGCACCATTTAAAATATTTTTTTCATCATTTCCTTTTAAATCATCTTCTCCACTTGTTCCTATAATATTTTCAATATCATTTAGAACCCCTAAAATATTCCCTGTATTTGTTTCTACTACATTAGAATTATTTGTTGTTAATTCAATAGATACACCTTCCGTTAATGTTGATAAATCAACTGTATCTCCATTTATTTCTTCTTCACTTCCACCAATCATTTTTGTTGAGTTTTCAATATTTGAAACAATTTTAAATACATCATCTCCTGCTTCACCTTCTAAAACATCCTCAACACCTCCTAATCCAGAAGATACTGTAATAATATCATTACCTTTTCCACCATAAAATGTATCTACAAAATTATCAGAACCTATATATTCATCACTAAAATCAGAACCTATTACTATATCAAAATTTGAAATTGTATCTTTATTAGAATAACCGTCTTCTTGGACTTGGATTGCTAAATTTCTATCTAATTGAATACCTGCAAATTCATTATTAGAATAATTTAAGGTATTTACTCCTGCTTCACCATTTAAAATATCATCTCCGTCAGAACCATATATAATATCATCTCCACTTCCACCTAATATTTCATTTTCAAAGTTATTTCCATATATAATATCATCTCCACTTCCACCTTCGGCATTCTCTATATCAACTAATTTAACTGTACCACCACCTGTATTTTGCCAGTCATAATTTGATAAATCTATTAATAAATTTTCTGTTGCAAAAGAGAATGAAACAAAGTCTGTACCACTACCTCCTTCTATTAAATCATCACCACCATAACCTAATAATATATCATCACCTTCATTACCATATAAGAAGTTTGTTGAAGTTGTTCCTTGAATAGTATCATCTCCATATCCACCTTTTGCTCCTTCAATAGAAATAAAAGTATCTGTACCTTCTGTTGTTGATATAAACACAGGTCCTTGAATTGATAAATCTATATTTAAATCTTCTGTTGCATCTGAATAATCTGCTGTATCTACACCTGTTCCTCCATCTAATATATCATCACCACTTCCACCTTTTAGAATATCATTACCTAAATCACCTACAATAGTATCATTACCAGAACCACCTGATAAAAAGTCATTTCCTTCACCACCATCTAATGTATCTGTACCTTCTCTACCTTCAATATGATCATCACCATTATATCCATATATTATATTATCTTCATTATTTCCTTTGTAAATATCATTTTGGTCAGAACCATTAATATTTTCTATATTTGTAATAGTTAAAAATGTAGGATTAACATTATTAATTATTTTTTGTTGTGTTGTTTCCAATAAATCTAATGTTGTTTCTTCTGTTATTGTTCTAAATTGGTATGTATCATTACCAATTCCACCGTCTACAATATTATTTGTACCATATTCTGCACCAACAACATCATCACCTGCACCAGCTATTATAGTATTATCTTGGTTATTACCTGAAATAATATCATCTCCACTTCCAGCTAAAATGTTTTTAAAGTTTTTAATAGTATCTTTATCTAAATCATTTAATTTAATTATATTTTCACCACCGTCATCAACTAAATCAATTTTCATATTAAGATTTGTTGTTGAATAATCAATAGTATCATTACCAATTCCACCGTCTATATAATTTTGACCTTCTGAAATTATGTAAGTATCATTTCCTTCACCTAAATCAATAGTATCATTTCCACCACCTGATTGTACTATATCATTTCCACTTAATGTTATAATTTCATTATTTGTTAAATCACTTGATAGTATTTTTATTGTATCATTATTTATTGTTGCTGTTAAATTTTCAATATTTGAAACTTTATCTGTAAATTGTCCATTTGCAATAATATTTTCAACATTTTGTGAATCATAGTTATCAATAAAAATACTATCATTTGATAATGTATAATCTAAATGGTCAATTCCATCTCCACCGTCTATAATATCATCACCTATTGAAGCTACAATTGTATCTCCACCCTCTCTTGTTAAAATAGTATTATTTGAATTATTTCCAATAATCAAATCACTATATTGTGTTGTTATAACATTTTCTATTGATTCTAATTCATCTCTTACTTCTTCTTTATAACCACTTAGTGCAAGATACTCATCTCCTGTATCTTGTAATATATAATTATTATTTGAAATATTAATTACAACACCAAAACCTTCACTATCTATAAATGAATAATCAATAGTATCAGAACCAGAGCCACCATCTATTTTATTTGCTAAGTAATTACCTTGGATAACATCATTTTTATTTCCACCTATAACATTTTCTATATTTTTAAATACTTTTGTTCCTGGTGTACCCACTAATTGAGCATTTTCATCATTTATATTTATTAATAAATCTGTAGAATAATTTGAGAAGTCAATAGTATCATTACCAATTCCACCGTCTAATATATCTGTACCATCTGAAATTATAAACATATCATTTCCAGCATTACCTTCAATAAAGTCGTCCCCTGTACCATCTTCAATAGTATCAAAACCAGAACCACCTACAATAGTATCATTTCCTCCACCTGTTGAAACAACATTAATATTATTTACTAAATAAATATTATCAATTCCATCTCCTGTACTAATGATATTATCTCCATTTGATACTCTTACTTCATTTCCTCCATGACCTAATGTAATCACATTGTTTCCATAATTATCTTCTACATAGTTATAACCATCTCCTGCTATAATAGTATCAGAACCTTCTTCTCCATATATTTCATTATCTCCCATTTTACCATTAATAATATCGTTTCCTAATCCACCATATAAAACATTATTTTCATCATTACCTACTATATTATCATCATATATTGTTCCTATAACATTCTCTACATTTAAATATTTTGTTGAAATTGAATTTACACTATCGTCAAATACTGTTTGTGTTATTGTTTTTGATAAATCAACGTTAATAAAATCAGTCAATGAAGAGTAATCGATAGTATCTATTCCTTCACCACCATCTACAATATTATTTCCATAACCTTCTAAAATGATATCATCACCAGCTCCTGCTTCTACTTTATTATCTGCTTCATTTAAATATATTTTATCATTGAAATTTGTTGCAATTACATTTTCTATGTCTTTTATTGTATCTTTTGTTGTTAAAGAACCATCTGTTTCTATTAAACTTACTAATGAAGTTTCTTCTTGTGGATTCATTCTTATATCTATTGCTTGTGTACTTTTTGAGTAATCAATAGTATCTATTCCTTCACCACCATTTAAATAATTTTTCCCTAAAATATCTTCTAAATGGTCATTACCTAATCCACCATATAATTTATCATCACCTAATCCACCATTTAAGTAATCATCACCTTTATAACCTTCTATTACATTTATTTCTTCAATAGTAGATGAACCTGTAATAATATCATTAAATATAGAACCTTTAATATTTTCTATATTATATAATTCATCAAATAAAACTCCATTTTTATCTACAGTTGTATTACTACTATCATATTCTTCAACAACAATAGCATTATTATTTAATTCATATGAAACTTTATCAATATTATCTCCACCATCTATAATATCATTACCTTTTGAGCTATAAATAATATCATCACCACTCCCTGTTTTGATATTATTATCTTCTTTTGAAGTTACTATCATATCATCAAAACTAGTACTTACAACGTCCTCTATGTTTTTAACACTATCTACTTTATTTGTTGTTTGTCCTACTTCTGCTGAAATTGTTAATTCATCATTTTCAAAATCTTGAGTTGATATATTTAAATTTACACCTGTATTTGATGAAGAGTAATCAATAGTATCTACTCCCATACTTCCGTCTATACTATTATTATCATTATTATTTACTACAATATAATCTTCAAGATTAGTTGCTATTACATTTTCAACACCAATTATAGTTTTATTACCTATATTTGTATCTTGTGCTGTTGTTTGATTATCTAAATCAACTCTTATTCCTTCTATTATATTTTCAAAATTTAATAAGTCTATATCATTACCTAGATTAATATAATCATCTCCATAATTAACATAGAAAGTATCTTGTCCTAAACCTGTGTAAATACCATTTGCACTTAAATTACCATAAACAATATCATTGTAATCAGTTGCAATAATATTTTCAACATTTGATATTTTTGAATTAATTATGTTTACTGTATCATCATAAACTACTTGTGAAATTGTTTTAGATAAATCAATGGTAATATTATTTTCTAATAAAGAATAATCTAATGTATCACTACCTTCTCCACCATCAACAACATTATTCCCATAACCTTCAAAGATAATATCATCACCAGCTCCTGATTTTATTGTATTATCACCTTCATTCATGAATATTTTATCAGTATAATCAGTACCTATAATATTTTCTATATTTATAATTTCATCTTTTTTAATTACATTAAATACATTATTTTGAATATCTAATATTTCATAAACTTCACTTGAATAACCTATTGTATTTTGAATTAAATCTATACCTAAATCATTCTTTGAATAATCTAATGTATCACTACCTTCTCCACCATCTATTATATTATTTCCTTCATTATCTTCAATGTAATCGTCACCTAATCCACCATAGATTTCATCATCACCTAATCCACCATAGATTTCATCATCACCTATCTCACCATAAAGTTTATCATTACCAGCACCACCTGATATAATATCGTTTCCTTCTCCACCTTTTATAATATTATTTTCATTTTCTACATCAGAAGCTGTAATAATATCATTGAAGTTAGAACCAACAATATTTTCCACATTTAACATTTGATCAAATAAACCATCTTTTTTATTTACTAAAAAAACTTCGCCATTTTTATAATCTTTTATTTCTATATTTGATGAATTTAATTCATAAGATAATGTATCATTACCTTCACCACCGTCTATAATATCATTACCTTTTGAGCTATAAATGATATCATCACCAGTACCTGTTTTGATATTATTATCTTCTTTTGAAGTTATTATTGTATCATCAAAATCAGTACCTATAACATTTTCTATATTTTTTATAATATCTGTTTTTATAATATTCTTGCTAGTTTCACTACTAATAGTAATATCTTCATTTAAAAAATCATTCTTTGAAATATTAACTTCTGTACCTACTGTTGAAGCAGAATAATCTATTGTATCAACTCCAACTCCACCTTCTATATTATTATTATCATTATTGTTTAATACTATATAGTCATCATAGTTTGTTCCTATAATATTTTCAACACCAATTATAGTTTTATTACCTATATTTGTATCTTGTGCTGTTGTTTGATTACTTAAATCAACTTTTATTTTTTCTGTTATATTTTCAAAATTTAATAAATCTACACCTGTACTTAAATCTATATAATCGTCACCATAATTAACTATTAAAGTATCTTCACCTTTTCCTAATTTAATATTATTATTACTTAAATTACCATCTACAACATCATTGTAATCAGTACCTATAACATTTTCAACATTTGATATTGCTGAATTAATCATATTTACTGTATCATCATAAACTATTTGAGAAATTGTTTTAGATAAATCAATGGTAATATTATTTTCTAATAAAGAATAATCTAATGTATCACTACCTTCTCCACCATCAACAACATTATTCCCATAACCTTCAAATATAACATCATCACCTGCACCAGCTAATATTGTATTATCACTTTCATTCATTTTGATATAATCATCATAGTTAGTTCCTACAATGTTTTCTATATTTAAAATTTTATCTTTTTCTATTATAGGATTTAGTGGGTCTAATATTAATTCATATACTATACTTTGATTACCAATAGATTCTTGTTCTAAACCTATTCCATAGTCATTTTCTGAGTAATCTAATGTATCTACACCTGTTCCACCGTCTATAATATTGTCTATTGAATTATCAACAATATAATCATCTCCAATATTACCTTCTATTATATCAGAACCTTCTCCACCATAGATTTCATCATTTCCTTCTCCTCCATAGATAATATCATCACCTGCACCACCAGATAAAAAGTCATTACCATTCAAACCAGATATCACATTATTTTCTACTATGTCTTCAGAAGCTGTAATTATATCATTAAAATTTGAACCTTCAATATTTTCAACATTTGTTAAAATATCTTCTAATAATATATTTTTTTCAACAATTGTATTTGTAGCACTATAATCTCTTACTTCAATTGATTCTTCATTAAGTTTATATGAAACTGTATCATTACCTTCACTACCATCTATAATATCATTACCTTTAGAACTATAAATAAAGTCATCACCTTTTTTTGCTTCTATAACATTATCTTCTTTTGAAGTTATTATTAAATCATCTCCATTAGAACCTATAACATTTTCTATATTTTTTATTTCATCACTTTCACCACTATTTTTTGCTGTTTCACTTAAAACAATTTCACCATTTTCTTTTTGAAAATCATTTTTTGAAATATTTATTTCTGTATTTTTATTTCCATTTGAATAGTCAATAGTATCTATACCTGCATTACCTTCTATAATATTATTTTCAGTATTATTTTTTATATAATCATCATAGTTAGTTGCTATTACATTTTCAACACCAATTATAGTTTTATTACCTATATTTGTATCTTGTATTGTTGTTTGATTTGTTAAATCAATTGAAATACCTTCTTTTATATTGATAAAATCAATTGTATCTCCATAGTTATTTAAACCATTTAAACCTAAATCTATATAATCATCTCCATAATCTACTATTAGAGTATCATCTCCTTCATTACCTATAATTTTATTGTCAGAAGTATTTGCTATTATGATATCATCATAGTTAGTTGCTATTACATTTTCTATATTTTTTATTTGAGAAGTTATAGTATTTATTCCATCATTATATATTGTTTGACTAATTTGAGTTGCAATATTTACTGTAATATTACTATCTTCTAAATATGAATAATCTAATGTATCTGAACCAGAACCACCATCTACTTTATTAACTCCATAATTTTCAAAGATAGTATCATCACCTTCATTTGTTTGAATATCATTATTTCCTTCATTACCTATAATAATATCATTTCCAATACCTGTTTTTACATTTTCTATATTTTTAAATCTATCTTTTACATTATTATCTATTTTTGTTGTTCCATTTGTTGTTGATAAATTTACTTCTAGGTTTTCTTCTCTATTTATGTAATCTAATGTATCTACACCTGTTCCACCTTCAATAATATCATTTCCATTACTGTTGTAGATATAATCATCACCATTCCCCACATATATTTTATCATCACCTAATCCACCTTTTACTTGATCATCACCATCATTAGTTTCAAAAATATAATTTTTATTAGAATTATCATTTACAAATAAAATATCATTAAAACCAGTTCCTACAAAATGTTCTATTGATTTAACTTCATCTTCTTGTAATTCTTTTGTTATTTTATATACTTCTTCATCATTAATATTTTCAGCTACAATTGCAACTGATTCATTTGAATAATCTAATATATCATTACCACTTCCACCGTCTATAATATTAGAACCAAAAGTTTTAATATAATCATCTCCTGCATTACCTTCTATAATATTAGAAAAATTTGTTCCAATAATAAAATCATCATAATCAGAACCTTTAACATTTTCTATATTTAAAACTGTATCAAAAAAACTACCTTTTGATACCGTGTTACCTTCTAACAATTGAGTATTAGTAATTACTGATTCATTTGATAAGTTTATTTCTAAACCTGCTCTATAATATTGGTAGTCTATTGTATCATTACCACTTCCACCGTCTATAATATTTTGTACATAATTACCTTCTATAATATCATTAAATGCAGAACCTATAACATTTTCAAAATTTAAAATAGTATCTATCCCTTGGTTTGTATCTTGTGGATTTTGATTTCTAATTGAAACATTTATTTCATTTGTTGATTCACTAAAATCAATAGTGTCATTATCTAAACCACCATCTAAATAATCGTCACCTTCACCTGCATAAATTGTATCATTTCCTTCACCACCTTCTGCAATGTCATTTCCTGATTTTACTTTAATAATATCTTCACCTTTTAAACCTTGAATAATATTATTTTTTTCATTACCTATTAAAGTATCATCTCCTAGAATATTTGTTGTACCAATTATATTTTCTATATTAGTCAGTAAGTCCATACCATCACCAGTAGCAAAACCTCTTTCTAAATCCACTGTTACAGAAGATGTTTTTAACATAGAATAGTCTATAGTATCATTTCCTTCACCACCATCTATTTCATTATTTTCACTATTTCCTGATATTAAATCATCAAAAGAAGAACCAATTATATTTTCTATTTCATAAATATAATCTTCACCCTCACCCCAAGATTTTCCTTCTAACTTACCTAATTCTGTTGCTTCTTCTGTTTGTAATTGAATAATAATACCATTAATTGCCTCTGAAAAAGATACTGTATCAAAACCTTTACCACCATAGATAAAGTCATTCCCTTCACCACCTGCTATTGTGTCATTACCATCTTCTCCATATAATTCATCATTACCTTCTAAACCTCTAATAGTATCTGAATAATTACCTGCTAATATAATATTATTTGTATTATTACCTGTTATATTATCTTTATAAGCAGAACCTATAACATTCTCTACATTAAATATTTCATCTGTTCCTTCTCCATAAATATAATTTTGGTCTAAATTTACTTCTACTCCATCATTTGGAAACATTTTGTTAACTAAAAATTTTTCAAAACTTATAGTATCTCCAATCATAGAATTAGAACTACCATAAACCCATTCTTTTCCATATTCATATTCTGTATTATTTGTGCCACCATCTATAAAGTCATCACCTGCACCAGCTATTATTATGTCATCATCTGCACCTGATAATATTTTATCATCACCTTCTTGTGTTTCAATATAATCAGAAGCGAAAGAACCTTCTATATAATTATCCCCATGTGTTCCAAATATTTCATTATCATTTAAGTTAGTAGAAAGAACAAAACCATTTTGATAAAAACCTTCTTCACCTTCAAAAGGTTTAAATAAATAAGAACTTATATTATCTGGATTTACTTCTTTTATTGTAACACCATACCATTTATCAAATTCCAATTCTGTTTCTACTGGTTCTTGGAAACCTGCTGCTCTTAGTTCTTCTGTTACTAATTCTGCATTATATTTTGTTTTTCCATATACATTCATTTCAAATGTTTCTTTTAAATCTCTTGGATATGAAAGTATTATTTCCACTGTTCCATTATCTATATTATCATAAAAACCTTCTAAATTTTCATCAAATGGGGCTTTTGGATCTATACCTTCTTCTAATTTTGATAAATCACTTTTTAATATTTCCCATACACCTGGTTCTAATTCTTCAGCATTTAGTACTGATACACCTTCTGGTAAACCTGTTATTATAAATTGTGTTAATTCAAATGCTGGTGGTTGAGTTGGAGTTATTTCAATAATTCTTGAAACTTTTTCCTCTGTAAATAAATCTGGATGATCTGCTAATATTTTTGCATTTGCAAAATCACTTTTATAGATATAATCATATTTTAAAGTTTCTTTATCTGTTTGTTTGATTTGTTCTGCTAATGGAACTTCACCTGGGTATGCATTTTCATAAGTGGTTCCACCTCCACCTATAATTGATAATTCATTATCTTCACTATTTTCTTTTTTGTCTTGGTAAACATGTATAAAATCAATTTCAAATTCTAATTTTGGTTTTACACCCTCTGTTTGTGCTGTTGCTTTTGAAAGATCATTTGAAGAAAAATCCTCTACTATATCTGTTTTATAGTATGGAGGTGGTACATTATAATTTCTTGTATCTATTTGTTCTTCTATTTGAATTTCTTCTGTTTCACCTTTTGAAGATTGATCAGAAGATTTTAAATTAATCATTTCCTCAACCATTACTTCTTCTTCTGTTCTTGCTCCTGCTGTATCTACTACTGTACTTTCTTTTTCTGCTACAACAATATTATTTTTTACAATTACATTTTTATCTGTGAATATAGCATTTTCACTAACTTCACTTATTGGTTCTATATCTTGAATAATATCTTTAAATATTATTTCTTGGTCTTTTAATTTTATTGATAAGTTAGGATCTTCTAAACCTACTAATGCCATTGATACAAATCTTATTACTTTTCCATCTTCAAAAGTAATAATAATATCATTATTTTCTATATTATATTTTTCTATTTTTTTAGTTATTTCTGATAAATCTATTTTTTCATTAGGTCTTATATAAATATCTGGATAAAATTCATTTTTATCTACATTTTTTATTTTTACTACATTTTTTTCATAAACCACAGGTGTTTTATTATTTTCCATTACTTAAATACCTTTGTTCTTTCTATTTATTATAATAAATATATATTAATTTTTTATATTAAAATTGATTAATATAAAATATTTTAAATCTTATACATTATAAGACCAAAATCCTTATATTAAAATTGATTTAAAAATCACTCTTTTTATCTATTATTAAGGTTGTTTAGTATATAATTATATATACAAAAAAAGAAGGAACATTATGGAACAATTATTTATTGACAGATTTATTATTGAAGGATTTGAAAAAGTTGGTTTTGATACTTTTCATTCATTTGAAGATGAAAATGAATGTGATGAAATATCTATTTCTTTTGAAATTAATTCTATTAACTTATTACCTTCATATTTTCATGAAATAACTAAATATGTTTTAGAACAATATGATAATAATTTAAATGAAACAGATATATTCTGTTTTGAAACTCTTAATGGACAAGAGTTTATTTCAAATAGTGTTTTTTCAACAAAAAAATTAAAAAATATCTTCAATATTTACTAATATACAGTGGATACAAGAGTTAATGTTCATTTTTAATAAACGTTAATAAGTGTGATATACCATACTTATTGAAATTGTAATACACTATTATTAATATAAAATCTTATTTGTTTTTAGTTACTGACTCAACTAATTCTGAAGCAATTTTAGAACCAGCAGCGTAGGGCATTGATAAATATTCTTTTAGTGTATTTGTATTATTATGTCCTAATGCACTACTCATGTGTGTTAGACTAATACCTTCTTTACCCATCATGGTAACAATTACATTCCTTAAATAATGTAACTTAAAACCATCAATAACATTACTTATTTTCTAAATCTCTTTTCTAATGACAAATAGTGTAAAATATTTTATTAATTAAAAAAGGTTATCTTTGTCAAAAGTTTTTATATTTATATTTTTATTTTTATCAACTATTTTATATGCAAAACCTTTAGAAAAAGTATCATTACAGTTTCATTGGCTCGATCAGTCTCAGTTTATAGGTTACTATATGGCAAAAGAAAAAGGTTTCTACGAAGATGCTGGACTTGATGTTGAATTTAAAAAATATAAATATGGAATGAATGTAACTAAAGAAGTTACTAGTGGAAAGG
>Ga0209961_1000094_pt1 | contig 32263 bp, 32 predicted proteins | sample SalPonA_B_H2O_MG_FD_185719 | JGI IMG/M metagenome (GOLD analysis project Ga0209961, IMG submission 185719) | Water microbial communities from South San Francisco under conditions of wetland restoration - Salt Pond MetaG R2A_B_H2O_MG (SPAdes)... | ecosystem: Environmental > Aquatic > Non-marine... | reverse complement strand
AATAGCAGCCTTACAGGCTGCAGTAGGTCGCCGCTCTCGCCCATCCATGGGCTTCGCGGCATTTGGCCATCCATGGCCTTCATTGCCGATCGCTGCGCGATCCCTCACCCCGGCACGCTTTGTCTCCAGGACAAGTCACCTTTGGCGGCTCCAAATCGGTATCCTTGGCATACGCTTGCACCACTCTTTCGCAGCCATTCCAAATCGATCTGTTGTAACTGTATGTATTTCTCGATTATTCCCTAGGATATGTATCGCTCACTAGAGCGGGCTCCCTAATTAGTATCAACCGCACTCAGCATTTTCTTGCTCGGAATTTATTGAGGTTCTCTTCATTTCCGGTCCGCTACACGAAGATTTGCGTTTTGCGAAGCAATTTAGGAGGGCGGTTACTTAGCACCCAAATCGCGACTATACTCTTTGAATAACCACTGGAGTATTTATGCGAGACCCCCGTACAGGCAAACGATTTTCGGCTCGCTCTACTTTAGCTGGTGAAGCTTATGCTTTGGCTGTGGATCGTATTCTTGGCTCTGAGAGCGGTGTGCTTGAGGCGCTTGAGGAGTCGATTGCGCAGGATCCTCGCTTCTGTATGGCGTTGGCTGCACGTTATATGCTGGCTAAAGCGCAAGATGAGCAGGACGCTGCAGATTACCGTCTGCGGGCACTGGCTGCCTTGGAAGACTCGGAAGAGTGGGAGCGGGCACATATTGGCGCACTATTTCTATTTCTTGACGATCCTTCCAAAAATCTCGCGGCCACGGAGCACTATGTCTCTATTTTCGGTTACGACTTGGTAGTCATTTCTCAGCTCTGTGACTACCTTATTTTCCATGGTGGAGCGTCGAAGCTTGAGCGTGTGCAGCGTATTTTAGAGGCTGCCGATTCGCGTCTCAAAACTGACTGGGCTTACCTTGCACGACTCGGCTTTGCCGTGAGTGAAGCGGGTGACAGTGCTCGTGGGCTAGCCATTGTGGAGCGTGCTCTTGAGCAGCGTACGAGCTCTTTGTATGTGATGCACTCCTATGCACATGTGCTATACCAGCAACATCTACCAGAGCGCTCCTCCGAGCTTCTGCTGCAGTGGTTAGAGCGCTACCGAGTTGGGGCGCAGGATGGAGCCCTTCTTAGTCACATTTACTGGCACCTAGCACTGTGCCAATTAGAGCTTGGGAATTCCAGAGCCGCGTGGCGCTATTACAGAGAGTACGCCGCTCCTGAGGTCAGTAGCTGCGATAGGGTTTTAAAGCTTGCCGATGCCGGTGGGTTTCTGTTGCGCGCCTTCCTGAGTGAGGGTCCCAGTGTAGAGGTGAGTAAAGCTGAGCGAGCACTTTGTGATCAGTATGAAAGTTTGATTGCTCACCCTTTTATCGCTCTGCACGTAAGTGTAATCCTGCTCGTTGCTGGCGATAGGGTAGCGCTTGTAGCGCTTCGCTCAAAGCTAGAGCAGCTAGGCACGGCCTCAGGGAGAGTCTCCAAGGCCATAGTTGATGCGTTGTTAGCCTTCCTTGAGGGTGACTATCAGCGCTGTTGTTCGCTCACGAAAGCTCTCTCATCTTCCGATCGCATCAGTATTGGGGGAAATTATATTGAGAGAGTACTACTAGATCTGCTGGAAGAGCGCGCAGAGTTGCTGATTGGCTATTCCGTCTAGTCGGAGCAATTGCATCTGCGCCGCTCTTAACGTAGCCTCGTGCCATGCACTTTATCGTTATCATTATTGCCGTTGTTCTTTTTCTCTACTGGCGTTTCTTTCGACCTCGCCAACTTGAGGTCATTATCCTTGCTGTCCTAGCGACTATCGCCTCTATGACACTGGTCGCTGTGGTAACGGATGATGTGAAATTGGGCTTTATGTTTGTCCTGACGATAATTGGCTGGAGCCGGCTTTTCGTTTATCTGCTTACGGCCCGAAAGAACTCTACAGTAGCAAAGAAGCTGAGACAGTTTCTCGGGCGCTAGCTCTGCCTATTTCGCTGCACGTAAGTTTCAAATTCATCTGCCGGTAGAGGCTTACTAAAGAGGTAGCCCTGTGCATATTTGCAGCCCGCCTCTAGCAGGAAGTGGGCCTGCTCTTCAGTCTCTACACCCTCAGCGATAACTCGAAGCCCTAAGCCCTGGCCTAGTGCCAAAATTGTCTTGGTTATTGCAAGGTCATCTGAGTCGTGCGGCACACCTCGAATGAACGACTGGTCAATTTTGAGTTTATCCATAGGCAGGTCTTTGAGATAACTGAGCGACGAGTAACCCGTCCCAAAGTCATCAATCGCAAGCGATACGCCAAGCTCTTGAATGGCGACCAGTTGATTGATGGACCGCTCTGTCTTCTCCATGACGAACCCTTCAGTTACCTCAAGCTCCAGTCTGCCCGCCTGGATTTCGTACTTACTGAGCAGTTCACCCAAACGAGCAACCAAGCCCCCACGACTAAGTTGCATAGCGGCGACATTAAGTGCTAGGTGGCTCAGCTCTATGCTGCCCTCGGTGTACCATTTATGAAGCTGGCGGCAACCCTCTTCGAGTACCCAATCCCCAATTTCAATGATAAGACCCGACTCTTCGGCAATAGGGATAAAGCGCGCAGGTGAGACGGTACCGAGCACTTTATGGTTCCAGCGGATTAGTGCCTCGGCCCCTACAACTTTGCCCGTGCGCAGGTCGACCTGTGGCTGGTAGTAGAGTTCAAGTTCGTTGTGTTCGATCGCTTGGCGTAGATCATTCTCCAACAACAGGACTTCAAAGGCTTTACGGGTGAGCTCTTCGGTATAGAACTGACAGGTGTTTCTACCCAGCCCTTTAGCATGGAACATTGCGGCGTCGGCGTTTTTCAGTAGCTCAGAGGCGTTGCTGCCATCCTCAGGGTAAACACAGATCCCCATGCTGGCGGTTATGTTGACCGTTTGGTCGGGTAGGTCGATAGGTGTTGCGAGCGCTTTTTGAATTCGATCAGTGACCAAACCGAGGCGACTGACATCTTCAACACTCTCAAACAGGAGTACAAACTCGTCGCCCCCGATCCGAGCTAGGGTGTCTCCATCTCTAACAACACTCTGTAGGTTTTGCGAAACATCTCGAATCAGCTTGTCCCCTATGGTGTGGCCATAACTCTCGTTGATATTTTTGAAGCGGTCCAGATCTAGCATCACCACTGCGCAACGTGTGTCGGTGCGCTTTGCGTGGCGGATAGTATGCTCTATGCGCTCAATCAGCAGTGACCTATTGGGGAGTTCGGTAAGTTCATCGTAGTAGGAGAGGCGCTCAATACGGGCTTGTGAGTTTTTTAATTTAGAAATGTCAGCAAAAATGCCAACATAGTTAGTCACTTTACCGGCACTGTTTTTGATCGAGTTGACGGTCAAAAACTCCGGATAGACTTTGCCACTCTTGTTCCGGTTCCAGATTTCACCACTCCAGCGGCCAGTCTCTTTGATCGATCTCCACATATCGCGGTAGAAACCTCGGTCTTGTCGGCCAGAAGAGAGGAAGGAGGGCTGTTTTTTGAGCACTTCTTGGGAGCTGTAGCCAGTGATCTGAGTGAAAGCTTCGTTGACCTCGATAATACGCTTGTTGGCATCTGTAACCATGATGCCCTCTGCAGTATTTTCAAAAACAGAGCCGAATAGCTCTAGGCGCTGATTTAACTGCCTTGAGAGGGTCAAGTCAGAGATAGTGATCAGCCGTCCGCGTTGCCCCCCCTCCTCGTTTACCAGCACCTTAATAAAGACTTCAAAAGCGCTTCCGCTGTCGGCCTCCTCAAAAAGGTTATTCCTCTCCAGCTTCTGTTTATCTAATCCGAGCAGCAGTTCTGAGTGTTTTGGGCTTATCTGTGACAACTCTTCAAGCGTTTTTCCGGCCTCCACGTTAGAGAGCCCTGTAAGCTTGTAGAAGGCTCTATTGGCGCGTGTTAAGCGAGACTCCTCGTCTAGGATTAATATCGCCTGTACAGCTTGGTCGATCGCTGCTTTCCACTCCTGTTCATGTTCCTGGAGTTGTTGTTCGATGCGCCTTTGGGTGGTGAGGTCTGTCACGATAGAGGTTAAGCCAACAAGTTCACCGCTCTTGTCGTAGCGGTAATCCCAGTCGATGCGTAGCCAAACGAGTTCTCCGTCTAAGCGTATATTTTCAACCACAAAGGGGCTCGGTTCTGGTCGTTCGGCAATAAGCTGAGTTAGAAAATCTCGTACCTCCACTTTCTCTTGCTCACAACAGGCAAAATCCCAAATTTTATGGCCTATCAGCTGATTGTCGCTGAATCCAAGCATGTCGTGGTGGGCCTGGTTACTGTAGGTGATGGTGCCATCGAGATCGTTCTCTTGAATGCCGTGTGGCACGGTGTTTAGAATCGAGCGTAGACGTCTCTCACTCGCTGCTAGACGCAGTTCAGCGTCGATCTCTTCAGTGACATCCTGTACCGTGCCTACTGTCTTTAGTGCGTTGCCGTTATCGTCATACTTGGTGAGGCCGCGCTCGCGTATATGTTTTATTCTGCCATCAGGCATGAGTAGTCGGTGGGTGATATCGTAGGGAGCATGCTCATCAATAGAGGCTAGAAATGTTTGATTAACTGACTCTCGATCGTCCGGGTGTATCTGCGCTAAAAAAGCGTCGTAGGAGGCGGGACTAACGGCTGGATTGAGTTCGAAAATTTTGTACACTTCCAGCGACCACCAAAGCTTCTCTTGCCGTATATCTAGCTCCCAACTCCCAACCTGACAAAGCCCCTGCATTTTGCTCAGATGTGTGAATATCTCGCTCGCTGTCGACATCGGTGTGTGATCTTTAACTTTAAATTGTGGCGGCATCAGTTCAACTCGAGCTCTGGTATGTACCGGTCTTCCGGGGTACTTAACTCTAGTTGAGCCACGTCTAGGGTCAATCAGGCACTTAGGACTGTTGTGCGCTCTGTGGCTATTAATTGGGGAGTTTTAGTTTAGACTGTCCCACATGTTGGAAAATGACGAAATATGGCACGTATAGAGAACCCACCCCTTAAACCTTATCTTGCTCGCGGCGCAGGTGTACTTCGCTGTGATGTTTGCAGACTCCCTGTTAAAAGCTGTATCTGCGCCTTTCGCGAAGAGGTCGTTGCGGACGTTGAGTTTGTCGTGCTGATGCACCGTAACGAGTCCTATAAGCCGACCAATACAGGTCGATTAATTGAGGCTAGCATTGCCAACACGCGCAATATCCAGTGGCATTCTCGATTAGAGCCAGGGGCTCAGTTGGGTGCATTACTCTCGGATCCCGCCTATCAACCCATTATTGTTTTTCCTCCTTCTGATGCGTATCAACACCGCATGATTAGCAAACCCAGAGAGGGTGCAGGCAAGCCTCTATTTATTCTGCTGGATGGTACTTGGCGCCAAGCGCGGCGTATGTTTTTGCACTCGGTTTATTTGCAGAAGTTTCCCGTGATTAGCTTGGATGAGGTGCGCGAATCAACCTATGCTTTGCGCAAAGCTGCGCATGAGGGTCAGCTCTGTACCGCGGAGGTGGCTGCAGCCCTGCTGCATCAGATTGGGGAAGTTGAAGCCGGCGATGCCCTGAATCGCTACTACCAGCGTTTCAACGCAAATTACATCGCATCCCGCCGTAGATGGGCTAAACGTGACTCCTCCACTGGCGAGCTACACAGCAGAGAGCAGTAATTTTGCTAACAAAAAGCCCGGTCATGCCGGGCTCTTTACACAAGGTGCTAAGGCTTACTCAGCTGCTTCCTCAGCGCTCTCGCCCTGTTCTGCTTTGTGCTGTTCCATCAACTGCTGCAGCTTCTGCTGGTAGAGTGCGTCGAAGTTAACCTGCTGTAGCATGAGTGCAGGGAAACTTGCTCTCACAGCGAGGTTATCAACCGCTTCACGTGCATAGGGGAATAGCAGGTTAGGGCAGTATGCGCCTAGCGTGTGGTGCATCTGAGCAGGTTCAAAACCGCTGATCATGAAGATCGCAGCCTGGTGGACCTCAATCAGGAAAGCTGTCTCTTCACCCACTTTAACGTTCACAGTCAGGGTCAGGGTAACTTCGAAGTGGTTCTCATCGAGTTGTGCATTTTTGGTGTTAACTTCCAGGTTAACAGCTGGTGCCCACTGCTGGTTGAAAATAGCGGGAGCGCCTGGGCACTCAAGAGAAGCATCTTTAAGGTAGATGCGTTTCATTCCAAACTGTGGCTGTGGAGCCTGAGCTTCTTCTGACATTGTTACTTCCTTAGTTATTTTCGTTGCTGTTCTTAGCCAGCAATTCATCTAGCTTACCGCTTCGCTCTGCCGCGAAGAGGTCATCACATCCGCCCACGTGTACTTCGTCTATAAATATTTGTGGAACGGTACGTCGGCCACTGCGTTGCATCATCTGGGCGCGCAGGGCAGAGTCTTGGTCTACGTCAATTTCTTTGTACTCAACACCCTTAGAGTCGAGAAGCATTTTTGCGCGCATGCAGAAGCCGCACCAGCGCGAAGAGTAGATCTCAATATTCATTTCGCAACCACCGGCATATTCTGGCCGCGCCATTCAGTCATACCGCCAGACAGACGCACTGGATTGAAGCCGGCCGCCTTAAGTTTACGGCAGGCTGAACCTGCAGTCTGACCCATGTTACAGACAACGATGATGGGCTTCTCTTTGTGCGAATTCAGTTCACTCATGCGGCGATCAAACTCAGCCATCGGGATGTGAAGTGAGTTAGCAATGTGGCCTGCAGAGAACTCTTTCTTGGCGCGGATATCCAGAACCACGGCATCCTCTTTATTGATCATACGTGTCGCCTCGGCTGGTGAGGCTGATTTGCCGCCCTTTTGACGCTCGGTGAATATCAGCATCATCAGAGTAAATACCCAAGCCAGCACCAGAAGCGGGTTGTTAGCGATAAAGTCGAACAGGTTTTCCATGGACCATCCATCTGTACTGAATTTACAAGGGCAGAAGTATACCTTGCCCGGCCTTCTGGTATAAGAGGTGGTGCCAAATTTCAGTCAATACGCGTGGTCTTTAAAGTCTAGAGTCGGTAAAATTTGCTCAACTTAAGTCTTAGATCAATGAAAGAGAGCACATGGCTAATCCGAAACAGACCAAAGCGCTACTGATCCTCGATGGTTACGGCGTGGAAGCGACAGAGTCCTCTGCCGTTGCGGCGGCTAACACCCCTGTATGGGACCGTCTCCTGAGTCAGAACCCCAACGCCCGTATTCAGACCTCTGGCATGGCCGTTGGCCTGCCGGATGGACAGATGGGTAACTCCGAAGTGGGACACATGAATATCGGCGCTGGTCGTATTGTCTATCAAAACCTTACACGCATCACCAAGGCTATTGAAGATGGCGACTTCTTCGACAACGCAGTGTTGGTAAAAGCGATAGACGCGGCGGTCTCTAATGGCAAAGCGGTCCATCTAATGGGCTTGCTCTCACCGGGTGGTGTGCATAGCCATGAGGATCACATTTTTGCGCTGGCAGAGATGGCGGTGAAGCGCGGTGCCAAACAAGTGTTTCTGCACGCCATTCTGGATGGCCGTGATATGCCACCACGCTCCGCAGAGGCATCACTGCAGGCCGCCGATGCGAAGTTTGCTGAATTGGGCTGTGGAGCTGTTGCCAGTGTCGTTGGCCGTTACTTCGCCATGGATCGCGACAACCGCTGGGACCGAGTACAGCAAGCGTATGACGCAATGACTCTGGGTCAGGGTAAGCACAGCGCAGAATCCGCTACTGCTGCGCTTGAGGCGGCATACGCGCGTGACGAGAACGATGAGTTTGTTGCCGCTACCGTGATTACCGACACTCAAGGTGTGCCGCTTGGTGTGGTCTCTGAGGGTGATACGCTTATCTGCGCGAACTTCCGTCCAGACCGAGCACGCGAGATTACCCGCTGTTTTGTAGAGGGTGAAAGCTTTGATGGTTTTGAACGTCAAGCGACCCCGGCGCTCGCTGATTTTGTCATGCTGACGGAGTATGCCGCCGACATACCCGCCTCTTGCGCTTACCCACCGCAGCCTATCAGTAATGATCTTGGTGCATACCTAGCATCGATCAATCGCACCCAGCTGCGTATCGCTGAAACCGAGAAATACGCTCACGTCACCTTCTTCTTTAATGGCGGAGCTGAGGCCGTCTACCCGGGTGAAGATCGAATTTTGGTGCAATCGCCTGATGTTGCTACCTATGACCTACAACCAGAGATGAGCCTTCCCGAAGTGGCCGACAAACTCTGTGAGGCGATTCGCAGTGGCAAGTATGATCTGATCGTCTCAAACTTCGCCAACGGCGACATGGTAGGCCACACCGGTAAGTTTGATGCAGCTGTTAAAGCCTGTGAGGCGGTTGATGCTGCACTGGAGAAGGTGCTGGCTGCAATGGCAGAGGTTGGCGGCGAGACGCTAATTACTGCGGACCACGGCAATGTTGAGCTGATGGTGGATCCGAAATCTGGCCAGCCTCACACCTCACATACTACCTGGCCGGTTGCGCTTATCTATGATGGTCCGCGCAATGAGACCCTGAAACTGCGAGATGGTGCCCTCTGTGATTTGGCACCGACGCTGCTAAAACTTATGGATCTGCCGCAACCGTCTGAGATGACGGGACAGGCGCTTGCCGACTACTAAGCCGATGTTGTGGCGCCTGCTGCTACTGCTAGCTCTGTTCACAGAGCTGGCGGTGGCTCAGTCTGCTTCACAGACAGGTGCTGAACTCGATAAGCTAAAACAGCAGATCACCAAGCTAGAGAAGCAGATCGACGCTGAACTTGGTGATCGTAAATCGCTTCAGCGCGAGCTGCGTGATAATGATCGTGAGATCGCCGAGCTTAGCCTGAAGCAGAAAGATCTTGAGTTGCGCATCCGCTCTCTCAAAACCCGAGCGGTTGATCTGACTGAACGGCGTCAACTGCTGCAACAGCAGGTGGCGCAAAGCCGAGAGCAGATTGAGACTCTGCTGCGCGAACAGTACCAACAGGGGCGGCAACCCCGCCTAAAACTTCTATTGTCTAATCGCTCGCCCAACGACCTAGATCGCATGATGCACTATTATGAGGGGCTAAGCGGAGCGATTAAAGCGCAAGCGGACAGTTTCACCGCCCAACTCTCTGACTTGGCGGCAACGAATTCAGATATCGATGCCAATGAGTTGGAGCTACGCGCCGAGGGCCAGTTACTTGAACAGCAGCAGAAAGCGCTTGAAACAGCCCGAATTAAACGGGTTAAAACGCTCGCCCGTATAGAGAGCTCTATCGACAAGAAGCGGGGTAGGGTGGCGGAGCTAAATGCCGATGTTGTGCGCCTGCAGAAGCTGCTTGAGGATATCAACCGCTCAGTTGACCTGATGGAGCTCGCCTCCGGTAGTGAAGCCTTTGCCAAGACGCGCGGTAAGTTGCCTTGGCCTGTTAAAGGCGCTCTACTCCAACGGTTCGGCTCCGAACGTAGCCGAGATGGAGTCGTGATTGCGGTGGAGGCAGGCAACACCGTCTATGCTGTGCATCCAGGACGGGTGATCTTCTCCGAGTGGTTGCGTGGTTACGGTCTGCTGATTATTGTTGATCATGGCGAAGGCTACATGAGCCTTTACGGACACAACCAGAGCCTACTTCGCCAGACTGGTGACTGGGTCGCGGCGGGCGATGGTATAGCGGTATCAGGGAGCAGTGGTGGATACGCCCAGCCCGCACTGTACTTCTCCATACGCCAGAAGGCGAAGAGTGTAGATCCTATTAAATGGCTTCAACGGCCCTAAGGCCAGAGAACGAGGTAGACCCATGCGAAAGTTCCGACCACTAATGCTCTCAATTGCGCTAGCGGCGACGGCTGTTACACCATCGCTTCAGGCTGAGGAGAGTGCGCAGCTTCCTCTGGAAGAGTTGCGAATGTTTGCTGAAGTGTTCGGCCGCATTAAGAGTTCATACGTCGAGCCCGTTTCTGACAGGCAACTGCTTGAAGATGCTATTCGCGGAATGGTTGCTGGGCTGGACCCTCACTCATCTTATCTTGTTCCAGAAGACTTCAGTTCACTGCAAGAGCACACCTCAGGGCGTTTTGGTGGCCTCGGCATTGAAGTGGGCATGAAAGATGGAATGGTTCACGTTATCTCCCCAATAGACGATACACCCGCCTCGCGTGCAGGTCTGCAGGCTGGCGATTTGATTATCAAAATTGATGACGCACCCGTTCAGGGCATGGGGCTTGATGAGGCCGTTGACCTGTTACGCGGCGAGATTGGCACGAGTGTGCGTCTGAGCATCCTGCGTGAGTCGAAAGAGGCGCCATTTGAGGTGGAGATTGAGCGCGCTGCCATCAAGTCCTCCAGTGTTAAGAGCCGTCTACTTGCTGATGGCTACGGCTACGTGCGTATCAGCCAGTTTCAAGCAAATACCGGCGAAGAGCTCGCTGAGGCGATCGCAAAAGTTAGCGAAAAAGAGCCGTTGAAGGGCCTCGTTCTTGACCTGCGTAATAACCCGGGCGGTGTTCTACAAGCGGCTGTTGATGTATCGGACGCCTTTCTCAACGAGGGGCAGATTGTCTACACAGAGGGGCGTCTCGATCGCTCGGAGCTCAGTTTTGATGCCCGCACTGAGACACAAGTTGATATGAGTACCCCATTAATTGTACTGATTAACGGTGGTTCTGCCTCTGCATCTGAGATCGTTGCAGGAGCCCTGCAGGATCAGAAGCGTGCGGTTATCATGGGTACCCAAAGTTTCGGTAAGGGATCGGTGCAGACCATTCTGCCTTTGGCCGGCGATCGTGGCGTGAAGATTACAACAGCGCGCTACTTCACCCCCTCAGGCCGCTCTATTCAAGCGCAGGGCATAGTGCCTGACGTTGTGGTTGAGCGTCGTTCACTCAACGATGCGGATACACCCGCGGTAGAGCTGATTCGGGAGCGCGATCTGGCGGGGCACCTTGAGAATGGTGATGAGTCGAAGCCGGTTGCCGAGGAGCTTAACGCAGAGGATTTCCAGCTCTATCAGGCTTATACCCTCCTAAAAGCTCTAAGTATCGTCAGCAGCCGCTAGGGAAGAAGGGTCCTGCGGGACCCTTTTCAGACGCTATGCTTTTCGTCTATTTTGCCTCTGCCGCACACCACCCAGCCTGCGGTGTTCTGCAATATAATGATTACAATCAGACTCCAGATGACTAAGGTCCATTCGTGGCTAAAGTCGTAGATAGCACCCACAATACTCGGTGTCAGGCTGGCACCGAGGTAGCCCAACCCCTGTACCATGGCTGAGAGCGAGGTTGCCTGGCGCATATCATGAGTCTTTAGCGCGAATAGCACGAGAGCAAGGCTAAGTGAGCTACCGCCATAGATGCCCAGTAGTGAGACCCAAACCTCGGCAAAGCGTTCAGGCATGAGCAACAAACCAAAGAGCCCAGCTAGACCTGTGATGAGGATCATCAGTACAAGAGGCCGCTGCGTCTCTAGCCGCCCCGCAGCAATGGGGATGATGAATGCGGCAGGCAGACCCACGAGTGCCAATAGTGAGGTGAGATTGCCGGCATAGATATCGCTATAACCGCTATCCATAAGCAGGCGTGGGAGCCAGGTCGCGAGCACATAGAAGACGGAGGATTGCAGCCCCATAAACGCCATTAGGGCCCAAGCACGTGGCAGACGCCAAGCGCTGGTGCTGGGTGTAGGCATGTTTTTTGGTGTGAACTTAACTCGCAGCATAGGTAGCCAAACCAGCGCAGCCAGCAGTGGCAGTAGCGCCCAGACAACCATAGGCGCTTGCCAGCTTCCGAAATAGTCGCGCATAGGTACGGCGCTGAGAATACTGAGCGTTGCACCAAGCGTGAGAATGAGTGTGTACAGACCCGTGAGGGAGCCGCTCTGTCTGGGGAATAGCCCTTTAACTAGCCCAGGTATCAGCACGTTTAGAATCGCGACGCCTGTGCCCAACAGTAGCGTGCCGAATAGCATAACGGGGAAATTGATCACGAGCCTTAGGGCAGCACCGATGGCGATAACGATGATCGCTAGCAGCACCACTTGAAGCGGCTCTATGCGTCTTGCCAATGAAGGCACCAGCAGCGATATCAGACCAAAGCAGATGAGCGGCAGCGTCATCAGCATACCGAACGCTGACGCGCTTACACCAAGGTCGGCGCGCATATCGGCAACTAGAGGCCCAATTATCACGAGCCCACCGCGCAGGTTAGCGGCGGCAAGCATCAGCGCAAATATCGCCCCAAAGAACGCCCAGGGGCGTTTGTCGAAATGTCCTTGGTTCAAATTTAGACGCTCGTCGTACGGAATAGTCCGTGTGCTAAACGGGTCCACTGCTCCGGCCAGAACTCTGTCGGGCGGCGGCGAAATTCGCTGCGTACATACTGGCGAATGCGCCCTTCGGCGGTGGCGATAATCAGGTTTGCCGCTGAACCCACAGGGATCTCAGTGCGAGTGCCTTCGCGCATCTCAGACTCGCGTAGTACCTGCTTTATCTGGGTTTCGAGGCGCTCAAACAGTTGATTCACCTGAGTGCGTAGGCGCTCAGTCTCCCCCGCAAGAGCATCGCCACTGAGTATGCGAGCCATGCCGGGGTTCTTCTCCACAAACGCGAGCAGTAGAGTGATCATCTGCTCAACCTGCCGTGCGGCCCCCGCGTCTGATTGCACGATGAGCTTAACGCGGCTAAAGATGGTCTCTTCAATGAAGTCTATAAGCCCCTCAAACATGCGTGCCTTGCTTGGAAAGTGGCGATACAGCGCCGCTTCAGAGACACCCACCTCTTTGGCCAGCGCTGCCGTGGTGATGCGTTGACCGGGGTTGCTCTCGAGCATCCCCGCCAACGCCTGGAGTATCTGCTCGCGACGTGAAACTTTTATCTCGCTCATGCTCCAACCTTAAGACTCTTATTGGTGATCAGTGTGCCCACACCCTCATCGGTGAAGATCTCAAGCATACAGGAGTGCTCTACACGTCCGTCGATGATGTGCGCAGAGGTAACGCCAGACTTAACGGCGCTCAGAGCACAGTCAATTTTAGGTAGCATGCCACCGTAGATCGTGCCGTCCTCAATCAGGTCATCAACCTGTTTTGGTGACAGACCAGTGAGTACCTTGCCCTCCTTATCAAGCAGGCCAGCGATGTTAGTCAGCAGTATCAGCTTCTCGGCCTGCAGTACCTCAGCAATTTTGCCGGCTACTAGGTCAGCGTTGATGTTGTAGGAAGCACCATCTTCACCAACACCGATTGGTGCGACAACGGGGATAAAGTCAGACTCCACCAACATCTCAAGCACCTTGACGTTAACACGCTCAACCTCACCAACATGGCCGATATCAATAATCTCCGGCGCTTCCATCTCGGGCGTTTTGTGCTTCACTTTCAGTTTGCGTGCGCGCAGCAAGTCGCCATCTTTACCGGTTAAGCCAATCGCCTTCCCGCCAGCAGAGTTGATTAGTCCAACGATCTCCTTGTTGACCGCACCACCAAGTACCATCTCAACCACATCCATGGTTTTAGAGTCGGTTACGCGCATACCGTTGACGAAATGTGACTCAATCTTCAACTGCTCCAGCAGGTCGCCAATCTGCGGCCCGCCGCCGTGTACCACAATCGGGTTCAGGCCAATCAACTTAAGCATAACAATGTCACGCGCAAAGCTCGCTTTGAGCTTGTCGTCAGTCATCGCGTTACCGCCATATTTGATCACCAGTGTCTTACCCACGAAGCGCTGAATGTATGGCATCGCCTCAGAGAGAACAGTTGCTGTTGAGATGGCTTGGTCACGGTTAAGTGGCATATCTGCCTCCTTAAAAGTCAGTTAAAAAGCTCTATCTTGCAGGTTTCTGCATCGACTTGAGCAAAATTTCGGTTAAATTCTGTAATTATGGCATTCATGGCTTCTACGCTGTCCGCTTCGAATCGAACAACTAGCGCGGCTTCGGTATTTGATGGACGAACTAACCCCCATCCCTGGTCGTATTCCGCACGCAGGCCATCGATACTAATAATCTGCTTCGCAGAGAAGCTGCACGCCTCTAGTCGGCGGACGATATCGAATTTGCGACTCTCCTCTACCTCCAAACGCATCTCTGGCGTACTTAGCCGTTGAGGTAGCGTCTCGAGCAGTTGGTCTAAGGTTTTTGTGCTGCGCTGCAGTAGATCAAGTAGTCTCACGGCGGTAAATAGACCGTCATCGAAACCGTACCAATCTGCGAAATAGTAGTGTGCGCTCAGTTCACCACCACAAATTGCGCCGCTCGCCTGCATTAAGCGTTTCATCGGCGAGTGGCCTGTGCGTCCTATCTGTACCTCACCACCCGCTGCTTCAACCTGAGTGCGCACTAATGAGCTGCATTTGGCATCCATCAGAACGAGCCCGCCTGGTTCGGACGATAAAATATCCTGGGCTAGCAGCATCAGGAGTTGATCAGGTACAACAATTCGCCCGCTGGCGCTGATTGCGACTACACGATCGCCATCACCATCAAGGGCAAAGCCAATATCAGCTCTCTGTTTAAGTACGGCTCGCTGTAGTTCCAGCAGATTGCTGGCAATACAGGGGTCGGGTGAATGATTAGGGAAGTCACCGTCAACCTCGCCAAAGAGTAGACTGAGGCGTGTGTTGAGGCGTTTAAAGAGCATCTCGGTTACTGGACCGCCGATACCGTTGCCACAGTCCACTACCACTTTCATCCCGCTCGCAAGTGTAAAACGCTGCGCAATGGCGTGTACGTAGGCGGCATTGTGGTTATGTTCGCGAAGTTTTCCAGCGCCACTAGTGAGTGAGTCTGAAGTGGCGAGTTCCGCGAGCGCGCTAATCTCATCTCCAAGCAGTGCAAGGCCGTTAAGAATCAGCTTAAGACCGTTCTGATTTGATGGATTGTGGCTTGCCGTCAGCACAACCGCGTTGATGGCATCCTGTTGTGCGGCAGCAAAGTAGACCACAGGTGTGGCGCAGAAGCCGCAGTCGAGAACATCGGCTCCACCTTCACGTAGGCCGGCTATCAGGGCGTGCTTTAACTCCGGACTGGAGTTGCGACCATCTGCTCCAACACAGACAGGTGCGCTATTGAGGCCACGGAGCTGCGTGGCGTAAGCGCGCCCTAAACGATAAACAACGGCGGCAGTTAGCTGATCAGCTGCTCGACCACGGAAGTCATAGGCACGAACAATCTGTGGATCCAACGTGCTAAGTGGGGTGCGAAAATCACTGCTCATGGGTGTTCATAAGTTCCGCAATGTGTTGAATCAAGGTCTGTGCCAACGCATGTTTGCTGCTACGCGGTAAGGTGTAGTCGCCCTGTGTGCTAACTAGCGTCACTTCGTTCTCATCCGCGTTAAAACCGATGCCGCTCTGTGAGACATCATTGGCAATTACGAGATCGAGACCTTTTCTCTCCAGCTTTGAGCGAGCGTATTGCAGAACATTTTCAGTTTCTGCTGCAAAACCGACGGTGAAGGGTCTTTCAGCAAGGCTCGAAACGGTAGCGATGATGTCTGGGTTTTTCACCAGACGCAGTTCCATCAGCTCCTCTTGACCCTTTTTGATCTTCTGATCGGCTATCGCAACAGGTCTGTAGTCAGCTACAGCCGCCGCACCAATAAAGAGGTCTGCTGTTGGGGCTAGCTCCATCGCCGCTGCTAACATCTGTTCAGCTGACTCGACATTTAATCGCTGGACGCCGGCGGGCGTAGGTAGGCTAACGGGGCCCGATATCAGAATGACATCGGCACCTGCCTTGGCTGCGGCGGCAGCAAGGGCATAGCCCATCTTCCCTGAACTATGATTGGATATGTAGCGCACAGGGTCCAGCGCTTCCCGGGTTGGACCGGCTGTTATGCAGACGCGTTTACCCTCGAGTTCTGGTGTTGCAAAGGCTGAAGCAGCAAGCTGCGCCAATTCAGCGGGCTCTAACATTCGACCCGGTCCAACATCACCACAGGCCTGCTCACCCGATGCGGGGCCCCAGAGCTGTGCTCCTTGGTTTGTAAGGCGCTGAGCATTCTCTTGCGTACGCGGGTCACGCCACATCGCTTGGTTCATAGCCGGAGCTATGCAGATGGGTGCGTCGCTCGCGAGGCAGACTGTGGTTAACAGATCGTTAGCCATGCCATGACTCAGACGTGCCATGAAATCGGCGCTGGCGGGCGCGACTAATATCATATCGGCCCAGCGTGCTAGCTCAATGTGCCCCATACCTTGCTCGGCTTCTGGGTCCAACAGGCTCTGGTGCACAGGGTTTCCCGATAACGCCTGAAGTGTCAGTGGCGTTATGAACTCAGCGCCTGCAGGCGTAAGTACAATTCGCACGTTGGCGCCGGCACCCACGAGAGCACGCGTAAGCTCTGCGCTCTTGTAGGCCGCAATGCCGCCGGTGATTCCTAGCAAAATATTGCGGTTAGTAAGTCTATGCATACCCCGAAAGCCCAGTCATAGCTGAAATGGTTAGGAAGGGGAGAATAGCATCTATACTGAATTTTGAGCAACGCACATGGAGGTGCAGATGAAAATTCAGGATTGGCCAGCCACTGAGCGGCCGCGCGAGCGATTGCTGGCGCAGGGGGCAGAAGCACTTAGCGATGCAGAGCTGATTGCTCTCTTTATAGGGCAGGGGCTACCGGGGTGCAATGCCGTTGAGTTAGCCAGGCGCTGGCTGCATCAGCAGCAGAGTATTGCTGCACTGTTGGCGCTGGACCGCAGCACCTTCAAACAGCTGGATGGGGCGGGTGATGCTCGTTATGTACTCTTGCAGGCTGCGCGCGAACTTGGGCGTCGAGCTGTGGGCCAACGTCTATCTAGAGGCAGCGCGCTAACTACGCCCGATCAGGTTAGAGATTTTATCCAGCATCAACTGGTTGGGAAGAGTCGTGAACACTTCGGTCTGCTCTATCTCGATACACAGCACTGCGTTATAGGCTGGGAGGTTCTGTTTAGCGGCACTATCGACGCCGCCGCTGTTTACCCACGTGAGGTGGTGAGTGCCTCTTTGCAGCGCGGGGCGGCGGCTGTGGTTCTGGCACATAACCACCCCTCTGGCGTTGCTGAACCCTCGCTAGCGGATCGGCAGATTACCGAGCGTATTCAACGGGCGTTGGAACTGGTTGATATTCGTGTCCTCGACCATCTGGTGATTGGCAGTGGAACCAGTGTCTCGTTCGCTGAACGCGGCTGGCTTTAACACGTTGATTGCCTATGACTGGTGAAAAAGTGAGCAAAAAGAGTGGCGCAGCGCCTGACACTTCTGTATTATGCGCGCCTCTGTCTCATTGGTACGGGATTTTTGTCTCGTTTTCGGACGCTCCGCCTGAGATTGCCAAGGTTTTTTGCTTTGAATAGGAAGCGAAAGTTGGTGGTCAATAAATATCTGACAGAGTAAAAGAAAACATTATTAACTGAGGTTTTAAAATGTCTCGAGTATGTATGGTTACTGGTAAGCGCCCAGTAACGGGAAACAACGTTTCTCACTCACAGCGCAAAACACGTCGTCGTTTCCTGCCTAACTTGCATTGGCACCGTTTCTGGGTAGAGAGCGAAAACAAATTCGTTCGTCTGCGCGTATCTTCTAAAGGCATGCGCATCATCGACAAGAAAGGTATCGATGCCGTTCTTGCTGAAGTCCGTGCAAACGGCAACAAAGTTTAAGCAAAAGGAGCTAGATCATGGCTAAAGGCGCACGCGAAAAGATCCGACTGGTTTCTTCTGCTGGTACAGGTCACTTCTACACCACAGATAAGAACAAGCGTAACACTCCAGACAAGTTCGAATTCAAAAAATACGATCCTGTTGTACGCAAGCACGTTATCTACAAAGAAGCTAAGATCAAGTAATTGATTCTGCCTCTCAAAGAGCCCGCACTCAGCTAGTCTGACTGCGGGCTCTTCGTTTTTAGGATGATTTCAATGTACCTCTCCCATAACTTCACCCGTGCCGTTCCTTTTTTATTTGTCGGACTCTGGAGCACTGGCTTCATCGGCGCACGTTGGGGGTTGCCGTATATTGAGCCGTTCAATTTCCTCTTCATCCGCATGCTACTTACCTTGCTGGCATTTCTGGGGCTCATTCTCTGGTTCAAATCGCAATGGCCATCGCTCAAGCAGAGTGGTCACCAGCTTGTAACGGGAAGTCTGATCCATGCAGGCTATCTTGGCGGTGTATTTGCGGCGATAAAACTTGATCTGCCGGCTGGTGTTGCCGCAATCGTGGTGGGTCTGCAGCCCTTGTTGACCGCTTTTCTAAGCCGTTACATCTTCGGCCAGTCGCTCAGCATGCGGGGCTGGGTAGGGCTCTGGCTTGGGCTAGTGGGTGTGGTTTTGGTGCTCGGCTCAGGTGTGTTCAATCAGCAGTTTGTCGTCCACCCCGGAGCGATTGTGGCTACCTTAGTTGCACTATTTAGTATCACAATCGGTACGCTCTATCAGAAACGCTTTGGCGCGGGTGTAAATCTACTTACCGCCTCATTTGTACAGTATGTCGCAACGGCGATCTGGATGGGGCTGCTCACCTTTGGTTTTGAGACCCGAGAAATAGTCTGGGATCCTCATCTAGTGGGTGCGCTTGCTTGGCTCGTATTTGGCTTGTCGGTCAGTGCGATACTGCTGCTTCTGTTTATGATTCGCGAAGGCGAGTCCGCTAAAGTTGCGAGCTACTTCTATCTGGTGCCTTTGGCGACTACGCTAGAGGCGTGGATCCTGTTTGATGAGCAGCTATCAGCTCTGGCTTTGGCGGGCATCGCAATTACTGTAGTCGGGGTCTATCAGACACAGCGTGCGCTGACCGCCAAGGTGTAGCTTACTCGCCCAGCGTACAGCTCATATCCTGACCACAGCACAGTGGTGATTTGATCTTACCGTGACCATTTGGGCACGAAGAGATCTGCACCACAGTGCCATCCTCAAGGGTGAGCGTGCCGTTGACCAGTGGTGCATCGCATTTGCCGCAGGTTGCGTTTACCGACATACCGCACACTTTACATTCGTATGTTGCCATTGGAGTAACTCCTGTCATTGTTGAGTCGCCTCTGCAGTGTAGGCAGGTTTTCTTCGATGCGCTTGCAATCGATGTGCGAATGCAGGCTCACTTGCGAGCGTCAAACGCTTCTCTTACTCGCCCGGCCAGCGCCTCAGGATCATCCCAGGGAAGCATATGGCCTGCACTGGCTATGACATCGAGACGCACGGGGTGCTCTGACTCCTCTTTGATGCGCTGAGCGTAATCAATAGAGAGAACTTCGTCGCAGTCGCCCTGCAAAATAGTGAGATCGAAGCCGTAGCGCCGCCGCAGAATGCCGCAGCGGTGGGAAAATAGGTTTGCCAGAGTGACCAGCGGGTAGTCAAAAACAATTCGACGATCCTGGTTGATCCAACGGCCTGCCGGGTGGTTGCCCAGTAGTGTTTCGAAGTCGATAAAGCTGCGCAGAGGTACACAGACACTCGGAAACCAAACCGCACTTAATGAGGTCCAGGACCAGCCCAGTGCATGCACCAAGTCCGGAGGGTATTCGCTGAGTAGAAGGGTGCCGCAGATGGCGGACTCGATACGGGTGTCGCGCTCCGCCAGTGCCAGCGCACTTACAGCACCAATTGAGTAGCCATAGACACCCCAGCTACCACTAAATCGCGGTTCAAAGGCGGTAATTAAGCGCGATAACTGTTCGGCGAAACTGGTAACTTCGAATCGGCCGCGTGAACCGTGCGAGAAACCGTGTCCCGGCGGGTCAACGGCCACAACATTGAAGCCGCTATTGTGCAGGGCGGTTAGAAACTCTGCATAGAGCTCTACGTAGGTTCCAATCCCGGGGAGAAAGAGTAGCGTTGGGGCAGAGTGCTTGAGTGGGTAAACCTCTACGTGCAACTGCTCTTCAAACAACCAGCACTCGCGCAACTCTAAGTCACCCTCAATGCCGAGCCCCTTGCGTTGGCTCTCTTGGTATTTTTCTGAGTTGGGTAGAACTTGAAGCAGACTTGGGGTCAAAGGATTACCGCTGGCACTGAGTGCAAAATACTGTTGATCGCTGCCCGAGGCGCACTTCCTTCAGCGGTTTAGTGCACTGCTTGCAGGGTTCGCCCCCGCGTCCATACACGGACAGCTCTTGGGCAAAGTAGCCGGGCTTTCCATCTGAGGCGAGAAAATCCCGCAGAGTGGTACCGCCACGGGTTATAGCATAGTCCAAAACGGCCTTAATCTCTTCGACCAGTCGCTCAAGCCGGGCCTTGGATATCTTTCCAGCCGCGCGTCGGGGGTCGATACCGGCGCGGAAAAGCGCCTCGTTAGCGTAAATATTCCCAACACCCACCACGACATGCGAGTTCATGATGAGCAGTTTAATCGCCTGAGAACGCCCTTTGCAGGCTTTTGCTAGGTGATCTGTATTAAACGCATCCGTCAAAGGTTCTGGCCCTAGAGAAGCGAGAAGCGTATGAACTTCGCCTTGAGGCTGCCACAGTACCGCTCCGAAGCGACGTGGGTCCGTCAGGCGTACCATCATGCCGCTATCAAAAATGAGCTCGACGTGATCATGTTTGCCGGGAGGCGTCTCCTGCGGTAAAACGCGCAGACTACCTGACATACCGAGATGGATCAGCAGTTCACCATTGTCAAAGCCGATTAAAATATACTTACCGCGACGCCCGACTTGGCGCACCTCACGACCGACGATCAGCTCAGCGAGGTCGGCGGGCACCTGCCACCGCAGTTTTGGCTGACGCACTCGCACTGCGGTAACGCTGTGCTTCTCGATGTGCGGCTCAATGCCTCGGCAGGTCGTTTCAACCTCTGGTAGTTCGGGCATAGTCTCTAGAGCACCTTAACTTTAGAGGCAATTTCGGCGGCGCGAGCTCGCAGCTGATCCATGCTCTCTTCACCCGTACGATCGTAAGCAAGTGCTACACCCATACGGCGGTAGGGGCGTGTTGTCGGTTTGCCAAAAATCCTAAGGTCGGACTGCGGGTATGCGCACGCCTCCTCGATGCCGCTGAACTCTGGCGTTCCATCTTTAGAGGCAAGGATTACTGCACTGACAGCCGGGTAGCGCTGTTCGATAGCAGGGATCGGAAGACCGAGAAACGCCCGTGCGTGCAGTTCAAACTCATTGAAATTCTGCGTGCCTGCCAGCGTTACCATGCCGGTGTCATGCGGGCGTGGGCTCAGCTCCGAGAAGTAGACAGCATCTTTGGAGATAAAGAACTCGATTCCCCAGATGCCAGCGCCTCCGAGCGCCTCAGTTACGCATTTTGCCATTGCGTTACACTCTTCCAGCTGTGCTGGATCAACGTAGCAGGGCTGCCAACTCTCCTGGTAGTCGCCACGCTCCTGGCGGTGGCCGATAGGCGAGCAGAAGAGCGTTTCACCCTGTTTCTGTGTCACTGTTAGTAGGGTTATCTCGAAGTCGAAGTCGATAAAGCCCTCAACAATCATCTCCTTGAGGTCGCCGCGAGAGCCCTCTAAGGCGTAGTCAAAGGCGTGGCGCATATCGGCCTCGCTTTTAACCACTGACTGGCCCTTACCGGAGCTCGACATCAGCGGTTTGACCACGCAGGGGATACCTACCTCTGCAACAGCCGCGGTGAACTCCTCATAGGTGGTTGCATAAGCGTAGGGTGCAGTTCGCAAACCCAGCTCTTTTGCTGCCAAGTCGCGAATCAGCTTACGGTTCATGGTGTAGTTGGCCGCTTTTGCGCTTGGGGTTACCTGTATCCCTTGAGCTTCGTAGTCGTATAAGCGGTCGGTACGGATACTTTCGATCTCAGGTACGATGATATCGGGCTGATGCTTAGCAACGGCTGCATCCAGTGCTGTGCCGTCAAGCATTGAGAATATTTCAGCCCTGTCGGCAACCTGCATGGCGGGAGCTCCCTCATAGGCGTCACATGCGATCACATAATGGCCCATACGCTGCAGTGCGATAACGACCTCTTTGCCCAGTTCTCCAGAGCCTAGCATCATCACTTTTTTCATCGTACCTACCTGCTGGTTATGAATTAGTGTGAGGATTCTAACTGTTTTTTTGGAGTTAAAGCAGGCTAAGGATGGGGGATGCGAGAAAGTAGGGGAGATCTGAGGGTGAAACGTCTACTAAGCGATACAAAAAAAAGGGCCCATAATCCATTATGCGCCCTACGTGAGATAATCCTTACTCCATGCAGCCTTATCCGCTTCCTGCGTGACCCTGATTGCCGCGTCATATCTCGAAGTTTATCAATCCCTGATTCTTACGACTCCTTCGTAAGCAATCCATGGTCACATAATAACTAGCCACTTGCGTGGTAAGTATTGGAATAGTTCCTATTTCTTATACCAAAATAGAATAAAGATTCCTTTTTCGTAATATGGAAAAGTCAGCCATTTCGCGCGCTGGCGCATCAGCATGTATACTGCGGCCAACCTAATTTAACGACACCCCGAGGTATATTGTGGCTTTCGATCCGAGTCAGCGCGCGTTTCCATCTACTCGCATGCGTCGTATGCGGGCTAGCGAGTTCTCCCGTTCGATGATGCGCGAGCATCTGCTAACACCGGCCGACTTTATCTATCCGATGTTTGTCATAGAGGGCGAGGATTGCTCTGAGTCTGTGCCCTCCATGCCGGGTGTTGAACGTCTTAGCATCGACCGTCTGGTCAAAGCAGCGGTAGAAGCCTGGGAGCTGGGTATTCCTGCAGTCGCACTCTTTCCCGTTACCCCTGCTGATGTAAAGTCGCTGGAAGCAGAAGAGGCGTGGAATCCGCAGGGCCTCGCGCAACGAGCCGTTCGTGCGATTAAAGCAGCCTGTCCAGAGATTGGTGTAATCACCGACGTGGCACTCGATCCATTTACCACCCATGGCCAGGATGGAATTATTGATGAGAGCGGCTATGTGCTCAATACCGAGACCGTAGATGCTCTGGTACAACAGGCGTTGTCGCACGCTGAGGCGGGTGCTGATGTGGTTGCACCAAGCGACATGATGGACGGCCGCATCGGCGCCATTCGCGAAGCGCTTGAGGCGAACGGCTATATCAATACTCGAATTCTGGCCTACTCTGCCAAGTATGCAAGCGCTTACTACGGCCCATTCCGTGACGCTGTTGGTTCAGCGGGCAATCTTGGTAAGGGCAACAAGTACTCGTATCAGATGGACCCTGCGAACTCGAATGAGGCGCTCCATGAAGTGGCGCTGGATTTGGCTGAGGGTGCAGATATGGTGATGGTAAAACCGGGCATGCCCTATCTGGATATCGTTCGTCGGGTTAAAACTGAGCTACAGGTACCGACCTTTGCCTATCAGGTAAGCGGTGAGTACGCCATGCATATGGCTGCCTTCGAGAACGGTTGGTTGGATGAAGAGTCGGTCATGCTGGAGTCTTTACTGGCGTTCAAGCGTGCTGGTGCTGATGGCATCCTCACTTATTTCGCTGTTAAAGCCGCACGCCTGCTTAACAAAGCTTAGATAAGATCGGCAAAACCCTGGCGATAGTCGGGGTAGAGCAACTCATAACCTGTCGCACGCAGCAAGGTGTTGCGGCAGCGTTTGCTTCCCCCACGTGCAATGGGCACCTCAGCTTTCACCTCTACTCCAATCCGCTTCGCCAGCCAAGCGGTGATTTCAGCGATTGGCGTCGGCTCATTGTCACTACAGAGGTAGATGGGTTCGAGCGGTTCTCCCTGCTCTGCACGCTTTACCAGATGTGCAATAAAGCCGGCGGCATCATCTCGGTGAATGCGATTGCTGAAATGCAGAGGTTCTCGCAGCGCAACCTCCCCGTTTCGAATCCGGTTGAGTAGGTGCTCTCGCCCCGGCCCGTAGATGCCAGATAGACGCACCCGTGTTACCGCTGGGTGTGACGCTGCCAGAGCAAGCTCACCATCAAGTAGGGTTTGACCAAAAGGGTTATTTGGTTCGGCAGGGCTGACTTCATCAATCCACTCATGTTGGTTTTGGGAGTAAACCCCGGTAGAGCTTGTGATAATTACCCGGCGAGGCGGCGCTGGCAGTGCATTGAGAATCCGTTGCGGTCCATCGAGGTAGATCTTTCGATAAGTTGCCAGTTCGCGCGACTTTGCCGCTGCCGTATAGATGAGGTAATCGACCCTGGGTAAATTGGCTGGCGCAACGTCGCTTAATAGGTCATATTCTATTGGAACCAGTAGTTTCGATAGCTGGTCTATATTACGCCGCATGCCGTAAACTTGATGTCCTGCCGCTACGAGACGCTCACCGAGCGCACTGCCCAGGTCTCCGCAACCGGCGATAAGAATAGTCAACTGCGCCACTCCAATTACTCCACAGCAAAAGTAGGAGCACAGAGTAGCAGAGGAAAGAGTATGACGCTTACAGAACTTCGCTACATCGTTACTCTCGCTCGCGAACAACACTTCGGCCACGCCGCCGAGCGCTGCTTCGTAAGCCAGCCTACCCTCTCCATCGCTGTTAAAAAGCTCGAAGATGAGCTGGGCGTGGCACTGTTCGAACGCAGTAAAAACGCTGTTCGTGCAACCCCGGTGGGTGAAAAAGTGGTGAAGCAGGCGCAAAAAGTACTGGAGCAGGCTGATGCTATAAAAGAGATCTCCAAAGAGGGTAAAGACCAGCTGGCCAGTTCAATTCGTGTGGGCGCTATCTACACCATTGGTCCCTATCTGTTTCCCAAGTTGGTTCCCGAAATGCAGCGTGTGGCACCTCAGATGCCGCTCTATATTGAGGAGAACTTCACTGAAACACTGCGGCACAAGCTGCGCAAAGGTGAGCTAGACGCCATCATTATCGCGCTGCCGTTCCACGAGCCCGACGTGCTTACCCGCCCGCTCTACGATGAGACCTTCAGTATGATAACCCCCAAGGATCACCCGCTGGTAAAACAGGGACAGGTGGAAACCTCACAGCTTAACGAACTCAACATGCTGTTGTTGGGTGAAGGTCACTGTTTCCGTGATCAGGTGCTCGAATCCTGCCCATCGTTGAATCAATCCTTCCATGACCAACACCGCGTTACGGAGGGGAGCTCTCTGGAGACGATTCGCATGATGGTGGCGTCCGGTCTGGGTACATCAGTGCTTCCTAGGTCGGCTATCGAGGGCCATCCAACTGAAGGTATGGTTGAGGTGCTGCCGTTCAAAGCGCCCGAGCCGCAGCGCACAGTCGCGCTGGGTTGGCGGGCGAGCTTCCCGCGACCTCAGGCGATTGATGTGTTGGTGAACGCGATTACGAAGTGCCACGGATCAAGCAAATAAGATTTACTGATGTCCCCAATACCCGTTGCAGAACGTCCGGTGACCGACCTTAAAGGGGTCGGCACGGCACTGGCTTTAAAACTGCAGAAACTCGGAATTCTCCAACTACAAGACCTCTTCTTTCACCTGCCTGCACGTTATCAGGATCGTACACGACTATCAGCGATGGGCGGGTTGATGCCCTCTATTGAAGCGGTCGTGGAAGGTGAAGTGCAGCTTTGCGATATTCAGATGGGGCGCCGTCGCGCGATGCTCTGCCGTCTGCATGACGGGACCGGCTCGTTAACGCTTAGATTTTTCCACTTCAATGCGGCGCAGAAAAACCAGTTGGCCAAAGGGGTTAAGGTTCGCTGTTTTGGTGAGGTGCGCCCGGGACCTTCGGGGCTTGAAATGGTGCACCCCGAGTACAAAGTGTTGCGTGCAGGCAAAGAGGAGCCGCTAGAGCAGGCGTTAACGCCAATCTATCCGCTAACAGAGGGGATTACCCAGACGCGCCTGCGTGCCCTTATCCTTGCAGCGCTTGAGCTGTTGGGCACTCAGCCGCTGGAGGAGTTGGTTCCGGAAAGCGAACTGGCGCGGCGTCACTACCCTGCACTAACCGATGCTATTCACTATCTCCATAAGCCTCCGGTAAATGCTGATCAGCAGCAACTCATAGCAGGCACCCACCCCGCACAGCGGCGGTTAGCTTTTGAGGAGCTACTGGCACATAACCTAACGCTGCGGCAAGCACGTCAGAAGATCCAGCGTTTCGGCGCCCCATCGCTGAAAGCGACTGGACGCTTGAGTCGGCCGTTTCTTGATCAGTTACCCTTCAAATTAACTGCTGCGCAGCTGCGGGTTGCGCGGGAAGTGGCGCGCGATATGAACCGTGAGCAGCCGATGCTGCGCTTGGTGCAGGGTGATGTGGGGTCGGGAAAAACGATGATTGCCGTGTTAGCAGCCCTGCAAGCGATAGAGAATGGCCGGCAGGCGGCAGTAATGGCACCGACAGAGATTCTGGCCGAACAGCACTACATCAACTTTAAGAGTTGGTTAGAACCTCTGGGTATCGAAGTTAGCTGGTTGGCCGGTAAGGTAAAAGGGAAGGCACGTAAAACGGTACTGGAGCAGATCGCCAGTGGTGAAGGGCAGGTTGTTGTGGGTACACATGCGCTGTTCCAAGACGATGTAAACTTCTCTGACCTTGCTGTTGTGGTGATTGATGAGCAGCACCGCTTCGGTGTGGACCAACGTCTCAGCTTGCGTGAAAAGGGGCGTAAAGATGGCACTTTGCCGCATCAGCTCATTATGACCGCAACGCCGATACCGCGTACGCTGGCGATGAGTGCCTACGCCGACCTAGACTGCTCGATAATCGACGAGCTACCGCCCGGGCGCACGCCGGTGAAGACGCTTGCCATAGATGATACCCGCCGAGGTCAGGTCATTGAGCGTGTGCGACAGGGCTGTAAGTCTGGTAAGCAGGCCTACTGGGTCTGTACTCTAATCGAGGAGTCGGAAGCTCTGCAGTGCCAAGCGGCAGAGACCACGGCTGCGGAGTTGGCAGAAGTTCTGCCTGAGTTGCGTATTGGCTTAGTACATGGTCGCCTGAAACCGGCTGAAAAGGCTGAGATCATGGCGCGCTTCAAAGCGCATGAGCTTGACCTTCTAGTTGCGACTACCGTGATTGAGGTCGGTGTAGATGTACCCAACTCCAGCTTAATGATTATCGAGAACCCAGAGCGTTTGGGCTTATCGCAGCTACACCAGTTGCGTGGGCGAGTAGGGCGCGGTTCACAAGAGTCTTTCTGCGTTCTGATGTATCATGCACCCCTTTCACGTCAGGGGCGTGAGCGCATCGCCGTAATGCGTGAAACTACGGATGGATTCCGCATCGCCGAACGTGACTTAGAGTTGCGCGGGCCGGGTGAGGTACTAGGTACCCGACAGACCGGCATGATGCAGTTTAGAATCGCTGATCTTCAGCGTGACGCAGATCTGATGGAGACCGTACATGAGTGTGCTGGCCGTATCAGCTCCGAGTCGCAGTTGGCAGCCTCGTTAGGGCGCCGATGGATCAGTGATGCAGAGCAATACGCACAGGTTTAAGTATGCAACCAACAATTCAACAGCTAGCCATTGTGAAAGAGCAGATTGGCCGCGAGCCCCGCGGTATAGCTGCCGTAGCAGTAGCGAATCCGCAAGGTGTGCCGCTGGTACTGCAGATGCGCTCGCTGGTAAATGATAAACCCTTCCCAACCCTCTACTGGCTCTGTAGTCGTGACCTTAGCCGCGAGATAGGCCGCATTGAGATGACCGGCTGGATCAAGCGGTTTGAGGAGGAGTTGCAGGATGATGCGCAGCTGCGCGCTCAATTTCACAGCCAGCAGCAAGGTTATGTGGATCGTCGCTGGAAGTTAATGGACCCCTCTGACCGAGCGCGCCTTGAAGCGCTGGGGTACACCGATATGTTCAATAAGGTGGGTATTGGCGGTATCAATAGCTGGGACAAAGTGCGCTGCCTGCATATGCAGTACGCGCATCATTTGGCAGGCGACAATCTAGTTGGCCAGCGTCTTGATGCTGAGTTCAAACTCAACGAGCTTGAACCGCAGATTTAGGCCCGAACGTTCGTAAACAAAAAAGGGAAGCCGCTCTTGAATCTCGAGGGCTTCCCTTCTTTTGATCCCGGCAGATATCAGCCAGCGGCGATAAGGCCTTCGTATTTAGCCATCAGCATATCTTCTGTCTCAACGTGATCTGGATCCTTAGGAATACAGTCAACAGGACACACTTCAACACACTGAGGAGTGTCGTAGTGGCCTACACACTCAGTACATTTCTTCGGATCGATCTCGTAGATCTCATCCCCGGGAGAGATCGCCTCGTTCGGACACTCCGGCTCACATACATCGCAGTTGATGCACTCGTCAGTAATCATCAAAGCCATTTTGACTTACCTCTTTTCTCGGACCGCAGTCCGTTAAACTTCAGAAAAATGTTGCTTCAGCGCAGCGTCAACAGCAGGATGAACAAACTCTGCTACGTCGCCGCCCAATGATGCGATCTCACGAATTAGCGTAGACGAGATGAATGAGAGATGCTCATCCGGGGTAAGGAAAAGACTCTCGGCCTCGGGTGCTAATTTACGGTTCATGTTGGCGAGCTGAAACTCATACTCGAAGTCTGAAACCGCACGCAGACCGCGCAGAATAATGTTTGCGTTATGTTTACGCAGGAATTCCGCGAGTAGCCCAGAAAAGCCGACAACTTCAACATTCTGCAGATGCGCAAGAGCTAATTTGGTAAGCTCTACACGCTGCTCAAGTGGCAGTAGCGGTCGCTTCTTGGGGCTCTCTGCAACAGCAACTATCACGCGATCAAAGAGTTTCGACGCACGTTCTACCAGGTCGCTGTGACCATTTGTGATCGGATCAAAAGTACCCGGATATGCAACGGTGTTCATCCTGCTTCTCTCAAGCTAGACATCAGTGCCGCGCATCTTAGCGAAGATCCGCCAACGCGACAAATATTAGAGTGTCGCGATCAAAATAAGAAGTTATATAAAATCCTATTTATATAATTATTAGGAATATCTAGCTGCGGATGTAGAGCCTGTAGCTCACTTGCCCTGCCTGCTTCTCGCGATGTAACTGCCAGTTGGGTGGAAGTTCGGGCGTACCGAGTTCGCGCTCAGTTTCTACGTAGATGTAGGCGTCGTCAGCAAGCAGATTTCTGCTCTCCAGCAGTTGTGCGATCGGTTTCAGTAGCCCCTTGCGAAAGGGGGGGTCGAGAAACACCAGATCAAACCGCGTTGACATATCTTTCGGCTGCGCCTCGAGCCAACTCAGCGCATTACTCTCAATCACCTCAGCGTTCTGCGCTTTGAGGCCCAAAAGATTAGTTCTAAGTGAGCGGCAAACCTGGGCGGAGCTGTCTATAAGTGTGGCACTTGCCGCACCGCGCGAGAGGGCCTCAAAGCTGAGTGCGCCACTACCGCTAAATAGGTCCAGGCAGCGCGCTCCTGGGGTTACAGACTGTAGCCAGTTAAACAGAGTCTCGCGCACACGATCGGGTGTTGGCCTGAGCCCCTCACTCTCCGGGAAGCTCAGTTTTCTGCTACGCCACTCGCCACCGATAATACGGACAACCGCTTCAGGGCTCGTTTGAGGTTTAGGCAGTGGCTTGCGGGCATTTCGTCGGGACATGATTAGCTACTGGTGGCAGTGAATAGTCGTGCTCTGCGGTCGGCAGGCTGTTTCAGATGCTGCAATATCTCACTGATATCCTCCTGCGCACTATCACGCAGATCGCGGAAAGCTGACTCTAAACTCTGTGGTTCAACTGAGTAGAGCAAAAGTACTTCGGCCCAGGCCTCGGGTCGTTGCTCTAAGGCTGTCTCCCAGCGAGTTTGCAGCTGCTCTATGGCAGCATTGAGCAGTTCAGGGTCGCTCTTGAGACTCTCAAGCAGCGTGATTAACTCGGCCTCACTACTGCCCGCCTCCAACAGCACCAACGAGCCTTCGGGAGTTAGCTGCTGTTGGAGGCGCATATTGGGGTACTGAGCCAGTTGAGCTGAAACCAGACCCCCAAGTGTTTGTTGCACTAAGTAGCTCTTAGCCGAGCTAGGTGCATCCAGACGCCAGAGCAATAGGGTTGCGGGGCGTTGGGCGCGCACCGCAACGCTGCTCTTGCCCTGAAGCGCAGTGCTGGGCTGATTGCGTGCGGCTAACTCGATCGGTTTTGGGGTCTCTTCGCTGAGATAGAGGAGGGCGATAGTTCGGTCCACTAACTCGACATAGGTTCGCGCTGCCAGCGGCTCCGCGGTGGCGCTACTGAGTAATGCGTCGAGAGCACGCTGGCGCCCGTTTTGGCTGGCGAGATAGATCTGCGCATTGATACGCTCTATGGGTTCGATCCAGTCCACTGCAGGCGGTTGCCTGAGAAGTTCGATAAACTGCTGCAGAGCTTGCGCTTCGACTGGCTCTTTCGCATCAATTTGCAGCTGGGTTGTAAGGCTTGATAGCTGCGGTCGAACAACCCATTGCTGTTGTTCGAGTAACTCTTGTACCTCTGGGGAAGCTAAACGAAGCTCGAGCCCTTCTAGCAGCAGTGTCTGCCGAGCCTTGTCGTTGCTGGTGAGCCCACTCCCTTGGTTGAAGTAGATGTTTACTCCAGTGCTCTCGCTCTTTAACCAGAGCTGATTCTCTGCGATGCGTTCGGCAATGAGATCACTTGAGGGTGTCAGGCTATTAAGCGCAATTATAGCTACCGGCAATAGCCACACGAGAGCCATGAGGTATTTGCGATTGAAGAGCGGGCGGTCGCCTCTATTTATTATGTTTGTAATCACGCCACTTCCTTGTCTATGACCGAGTACTTCTATAGGGAAGCTGCGAAAAAGTCCAGCCTGCCTCAGGCTTACAGGCAGATTTACAATCAAGGCGCGATTTTGCAGGCCTAGCGGGCTAAGTCAAAAAAGCGCAACGTAGAGTGTGAATCTGCCTGAAAGCCCCGAAGGGCGAGCCCTGTGATACATATCTACGTTGTTGAGCCTTTTGCTAAGGGCTAGGCCATTAGCTGCAAGACTCGCCTAGTAGCTATGCATCACAGGGTTCGCTGAGACAGGTGGGACTTATTCGCAGCTTCCCTTGGGCCTATATGCTAATATACCGGCCCTTGTGAGTAACACAATACACTGTTTTGACTCGGCTCATTCAATTTGAGCCTCGGCTGGAAGTTTTAGATCATGGAATCGCTATATATTTGGATGACTGAGCAGGGATATGACCCCTCAATTGTGCCCTGGATTATCGGGGGTGTTGTCTTCCTAATAATGCTGTTTATCTGGCAGCTGCTTAAATCTGAGAAACCTGAAGTCACCGCAGATGCGCAATCTGACGAACAGAAGCAGGTTGCTGCTGAGGAGCCATCCGAGCCCACAGCTGCACCGGTTGAGTCGGTAGAGGCGGAAGCGGAGCCCGAAACGGTTTCCGCGAAGGAGGCTGATACTGCTCCTGCCGAGGTGCCTGCTGAACCCGTTGCTGAGTTCGAAGCCGAAGTTGCCCCTGTTAAGGAGGAGCCTTCTGTGTCGGCGTCAGATAACGACGCCAGTGAGCAAGAAGGTGAATCTGTTGCGCAGACTCAACCAGAGTCCGAAACTGTTGAGCCAGAGCCAGAGCCAGAGCCAGAGCCAGAGCCAGAGCCAGAGCCAGAGCCAGAGCCAGAGCCAGAGCCAGAGCCAGAGCCAGAGCCAGAGCCACAGAAGAGTTTCTTTGATCGAGTCCGTTCAGGTCTCACGCGCACCAAGCAGGGCCTGACGCAACAGATCAACTCGCTCTTCGCCGGTTCGCCTGAAATTGACGAAGATCTAATCGAAGAGATTGAGACGCTTCTGCTTATGGCAGACGTTGGGGTTGAAGCGACCACCAGTATCATCAGTCAGCTCGAAGACCGCATCAATGAAGAGAAGCTCGATTCCGGGGAAGCAGTTCAAGCCGCTCTGCGTGAAATACTCGCTGACCTGCTGGTCGGTGTGGAGCAGCCACTAGAGCTAAAGAGCGATAAGAAGCCAACGGTTATCTTAATGGTAGGCGTTAACGGCGTTGGTAAGACGACCACAATTGGCAAGCTTGCCAAACGTTACCAGAGCGAGGGCAAGAGGGTTATGCTGGCCGCCGGTGACACCTTCCGTGCAGCTGCAGTAGAGCAGTTGCAGGTGTGGGGCGAGCGCAATAATGTTCCGGTTGTCGCGCAGCACACAGGAGCAGATTCAGCATCAGTACTCTTCGATGCGCTTCAGTCAGCCCAAGCCAAGGGCGTCGATGTCCTGATAGCCGATACCGCCGGTCGCCTGCAGAATAAAGACAACCTGATGCAGGAGCTGCAGAAGGTGGTTCGTGTGATGCAGAAGATCGACCCGAGTGCACCACATGAGGTGATGCTGGTTCTCGATGCTGGCACGGGTCAGAATGCCGTTAGCCAAGCACGTCTGTTCGGCGAAGCTGTTGGGGTTACCGGTATCAGCCTAACTAAGCTCGATGGCACAGCGAAGGGCGGTATTATCTTCGCTATCGCTAAGCAGTTCGGCTTGCCGATTCGTTTTATCGGTGTCGGTGAACAGATCGATGACCTGCGCCCCTTCGAAGC
>Ga0209961_1000093_pt1 | contig 32307 bp, 32 predicted proteins | sample SalPonA_B_H2O_MG_FD_185719 | JGI IMG/M metagenome (GOLD analysis project Ga0209961, IMG submission 185719) | Water microbial communities from South San Francisco under conditions of wetland restoration - Salt Pond MetaG R2A_B_H2O_MG (SPAdes)... | ecosystem: Environmental > Aquatic > Non-marine... | reverse complement strand
CAATACGCACCACGTTATACCGTTGGTTTCCGTATAAAATCATTGTAATTTAACTTATAGTTAAAACCGTCTTAGCTTCGGCTAAGACGGTTTTTTTTTGCCTAAATTTTAATGATAAAACAAAAGCAGAGTATAAACGCCATATTAACAAAACTTAACAATGAGGTGTTGTGACTTATAGTTCAGATATGGTCGTAGCACGTCACCGGAAAGCTTGTCAGAGGATTTTACTAGTGCATATAAGCTTAGCGTGATAGTTTATACTGGAATACTATATCAGCTGAAAAAACGAAGGTTAAAGGCCTTTTGAGGATAGTGTCAATAGCTGTGCTGTTAAGTTCTTTAAAGAATGTAAAACCGTTTATATCATTACGTTCTTTTATTCTCGTTGAAGGTAAAATTAAAACACACCACACTTGAAAATAAGCGTATTTCAACCAAGATGCGCACACCTGAGTAAGTGAAAACCAAGATAGCGTTATTAAACCTGATGGGTTGGAATCATTTTTTGAACAGATATAGTGAGTATGAAGTAAGAAACGTAAGAAGTACAAGTGATATAGTTAGATGAGTAAGTTGTGTAGTAAAAAGTTATGATAAAAGGTATCAAAGATCATGTGCGCTGAGTATAAAGCAGAAATTAGATACTAAGAGATGAATGGAAGATGGGGGGTAGCCACACCCATATAGTGTGACTACCAATGCCAATAAATTACTTGGCTAGGGACACTTTATCGTGGAGGCTGCATCCGGCTTAACAAAACCTATTGCAGAAAATGATACTGTCATTTTTCCTGCAGAGATAATACTTAACCCTTCATTTAAAGCAGCGTAAGAAATCCCTTTATCGCTCCAACACTTAGCATCAATGCTCAGTGAATTCCATGTGTTTGTCGGGAGTGTTGTAAGTTGTTCACGAATATTCACAACTGATTTACAGCCGTCTACTGTGCCACAGTTCAGACCGACTAAGACATCTGCAGTCGGTGATTCTTTGACATTTACTAACATAGATAACTGATTGTTTTCAGTCATAGATGCATTAAAGTCTTGCGCCTGACCATTACCTTTGAAACGGACACCTGCCCAAGAGCCACCCAAGGTTTTGATTTGGAATGCATCCTCTTGAACAACGCGATCTTCAGTTCTGTACTGCACATCCCCGATAGCCATAGAGTTGGCGTTAACTTCAACAGTATTGAATGCTGAAACCAATGTTAAAGCCCATGGTGCTTGGGTGGAACGCTCGAAGAAGACTAATGGTTTATCTTGCCTTTCAGAAGTAATTACTTCTGAAAGATCATCGCCAAGCATATCTGTATCTTGGTAAGTAAGACCAAAGCCATAAGGGAACAGTGGGTCATAATTTTCATCCCCTTTGTTCACTATTTGATTAGGGTCTTGTGGCCAAGAAAATGACAACTTACCATGGAAATCATATTGAACTGCGTTGTTAGCATCACGTAAGATTACGTCAGCCACACCTGCACCTTCAGATCCAGGCAACCAAATCGCTGCAAAAGCATCGCTAGCATTTAACTCAGGATTAACCCATAAAGGACGACCAGTAATAAATAAAGCTACTACCGGAATACCTTGGTCTTTAAATGACTGTAATAAAGCTAGGTCTTTTTTGTTACCTGGTGAATACTCTAGAGTAGCAATATCACCTACACCTTCAGCATATGGCTCTTCACCAAATACAACAACAGCGACATCAGGTTTATCAGTAAAAGTACCGTCTACGCTAAGTGTTGCTGTCCCGCCTGCTGCAGAGACTTGTGTCGATATTCCATCCCAGATTGATGAACCACCGGGGAAGTCTGAATTAACATTATTTGTACCTTGCCAAGTAATTGTCCAACCACCAGATTGTTTACCTATGTTGTCTGCGCCATCCCCAGCAACTAAGATGTTTTGCTTCGGAGATAGTGGCAACAAGTTTTCTTGGTTTTTTAACAAAACAAGTGATTTGCGAACTGCTTCACGGGCAACAGCACGATGCTCTGCCGAACCAAGTAATTCAGTTTTTCCTGACAATAAGCGTTTTGCTGGACTCGGTTTTTCGAAGAGACCGGCACGAACTTTGACACGTAGAATACGGGTAACTGCATCATCGACACGACTCATTGGGATGATACCGTCCTTGATTTGTTGAACGGTATTTTTAAACAAAGGTTTCCATGATTGCGTTGGTGCCATGAACATATCTAAACCAGCATTAATAGACTGTGGACAGCTTTCATTACTACAACCTGCAACTTGACCATGTCCATTCCAATCACCAACAACAAAGCCATCAAAGCCCATAGTATCTTTCAATACATCCGTTAACAGATACTTGCTGCCGTGTATTTTTTTACCATTCCAGCGGTTAAATGATGCCATTACGACCTGTGAGCCTGCACTTAATCCACCTACATAGCCTTGAGAATGGATATTGAATAATGTCTCGTCATCGACAACGGTATTGCCTTGGTCAATACCATCAGTAGTACCACCATCACCAACAAAATGTTTTACGTTACTGATAACCTTACCATCACCCATAAAGCTCTCATCTTGGCCTTGAAGACCTTTGACAATTGCTGCTGAATAATCACGCACGATATCAGGATGTTCAGAATATCCTTCATAGGTTCTTCCCCAACGATCATTGCGAACAGTTGCAACGGTGGGTGCAAAGATCCAATCAATGCCTGTAACAAGAACCTCTGTAGCCGTTACTTCAGCGATTCGTTCGATAAGGGCTGGGTCATTAGCTGCGCCTAAACCAATATTGTGCGGGAATAATGTAGCACCAATAACATTGTTATGACCATGAACTGCATCTGTACCCCACATGGTTGGAATCGTCGAACCATCTAAAGAATCATCAATACTAGCTTGATACATTTGTTCTGCTAAATCGACCCAGTCAGCTGCGGTAGATTGTTTATTGCCATTTGGATAAGAGCCACCACCATTGAGATAAGAACCAAAGCCATATTGTCGCATTTCTTCTACTGTGACATCACGGATTTCGGGCTGAATCATTTGCGCAACTTTTTGTTCCAAAGTCATGCCTTGTAGGAGTTCGGAAACCTTTGCTTCAACTGCTGGATCAGCTTTGACCGCTATGTCTAGTTTAGGCCAAACGGGATGGACTTTTTGCTCATCCGTAGCGCTAGGCGTATCTACTTTTGCTTTGTCAACTTCGGCAGTACCACAAGCACTAAGACCAATCGCGACCAAAGAACTGAGTAATAAACGATTGAATTTCATAATTTATTAACCTTGATTAAGCTTGTTTAATTTTGTGACCAACCAAGCCGTAATACATAATATAGATGTAACATATAGCTGGTAATAAGAAAGAAAGCTGCACGCCGATCGTGTCTGCTAAAGCACCTTGAGCTAGTGGCAATATTGCACCACCGACAATGGCTAGACATAATAGGCCAGAACCATTTGCGGTATGCTTGCCAAGTCCTGTAACTGCTAAACTAAAGATAGTTGGGAACATAATTGAGTTACATAAGCCAACTAGTAAAATAGCCCACATTGCAACGTGACCAGTGGTCATGACAGAAGCTACGATCAGTACAACGGCCATAACAGAATTGAAAGCAAGTACTTTGCCTGCTGCGATATATTGCATGACATACGCACCAATGAAACGGCCAACCATAGCACCACCCCAATAATATGCGATTAATTTAGCTGCATCTTTTTCTTCGATAGCGCCGCCTGAGATAGACTCGAGGCTAAAGTAGCTAACTAAGAAGCTACCAATAGCGACTTCTGCACCTACATAAACAAAGATACCAATAGCACCGAGAATGAGATGTGGATATTGTTTTAAGGCTGCGAAACCTGTTACTTCTGAGTCATCATCGTTGTTATGTATTGTGGGTAGTTTTAGGTAGGCAAAGATACCCGCTAAAATCAATAAACCAGCAGCTAACATGAGATAAGGCGCTTTAACTGCAGTAGCATCGCCAATTTCAGGCTCACCACCACTAAATAATAAAAAAGCACCGAAAAATGGCGCAATGGTAGTACCAAAAGAATTGAATGCTTGTGTCATAGTAAGACGAGAGGATGCTGTTTCAGGTGCGCCTAGTGCGCTCACATATGGGTTGGCTGATACTTGTAAAATAGTGATACCCGCCGCTAAAACGAATAATGCCCCCAAGAAAAGACCGTATACAGCAGTTGCTGCTGCAGGGTAGAATAATAAACAACCCACGCAAGCGATAACCAGACCTAAAACAATTCCTTTTTGATAGCCAATCTTTGAAACAAGTCTCCCTGCAGGTAAAGAAACTAAGAAGTAAGCACCAAAAAAACAAAATTGTATTAGCATTGCTTGGGTGTAGTTTAATTCGAAAGCGCCTTTTAGGTAAGGGATTAAGATGTCATTTAAACATGTAATGAATCCCCACATAAAAAATAATGAAGTTAGTGCAATGAGTGCGAAACGATATGAACTTTGGGGGGCTTGCCCGTGGTTTTCTGTTGTTGTTTGATTAAAAGCCACAATTAATACTCCTAGATACTTGATTTTTTGAATTATAAACATTAAATTAACATAATGAAAGCGCTTTCATAAAAATTTCATATGCTCAGAACAATAAAATACGAAAATAGAGCAATGTCCCTTGTTAGAATGTAAATAAAAAGTAGACGAACTAATCATGTCAGAAATTAAATTGCCTTCAGGCTCTAAAATGCGCAACCCGGATTTTATTTTCGGAGTTGCGACTTCATCTTTTCAAATAGAGGGTGACCGTGAGAATCGTTTGGATACAATATGGGATACCTTTTGCGAAGGGCCAAATATCTCTGACGGCAGTAATGGTGATGTTGCTTGTGATCATATCAATCGCTGGCGAGATGACTTGCAATTGATTTTTGACATGGGCGTGGATGCTTACCGCTTCTCAATAGCTTGGTCACGCGTTTTACACCAAGATGGTTCCATTAACGAAAGTGGCTTACGTTTTTATACTGATTTAATCGCACACTTACGTGCAGAAAATAAGAAGATATTCGTCACCTTATATCATTGGGATCTGCCACAATATTTAGAGGATGAAGGTGGCTGGTTAAACCGCTCTACCGCCTATGCTTTTGCAGAATATGTGGATAAAATTTCTCAACGTTTAGGTGATAGTGTAGATTCATATACTACATTAAACGAACCATTCTGTGCCGGGCATTTAAGTTATGAAGCAGGGGTTCACGCGCCGGGCAAAACAGGCCGCAAAAATGGTCTACAAGCTTCTCACCATCTACTACTTGCGCATGGTCTAGCTTTACAAGTGCTGCGCAAAAATGTGCCAAATGCACAACATGGTATTGTTTTGAATATTCATCCAGGCTACCCGAACTCTGATAAAAAAGAAGATATCGCAGCGACCCAAATGGCGACAGAGTATTTATTTTACTGGTATATCGACCCAGTTTTAAAAGGCAAATATCCTGAAGTAATGGCACAAATTGCCATTGAAGACCGTCCTGATATTGAAGCAGGCGATATGTCTATTATTTCAACGCCAATTGATTTCATGGGTATGAATTATTATACCCGCAATGTATATCGTTCTGATGGTAATGGCTGGTACGAATATGTTTCACCTGAACCAGAAGGCTTAACAGAGATGGGCTGGGAAATTGTTCCAGATGCTTTTTATGAAATGCTGATTAATCTTCATCGTGATTACGATTTACCCGATTTGTATATCACTGAAAACGGTGCTGCCATGCCAGACATTTTAGTTGATGGGAAAGTAGATGACCAAAACCGTATTGATTATTTTCAATCACATCTTCTTGCTGTCGATAAAGCACTAAATGCAGGAGTGAACATAAAAGGCTATTTTGCTTGGAGTTTGTTAGACAATTTCGAATGGGCCTTAGGTTACAGTAAGCGTTTTGGCTTAGTTTATATAAATTATGAGACTCAAGAACGTGTCTTAAAAGATAGCGCGATAGCTTATCAAAATATGTTAAAATCGCGCTAAAAAATAATCACTCTGGGAAAATATTTGCATGGCTACGATCTATGAAGTTGCAGAATTAGCCAAGGTGTCGCTAGCTACTGTTTCTCGTGTTATAAATGGTAATGTGAAAGTTAGCCCTAAGACCTTAGAAAAAGTAAAAGCAGCAATGAACGAGTTAGGTTATCGACCAAACTCAATTGCACAGTCTCTAGCTTCTAATCGAACTAACCGAGTGGGCGTTTTAGTTTCTGAACTCAGCGGTCCTTTTTTCTCAAATATGTTATCGATTGTTGAACAAGAGCTTCGTGCTGCAGGGAAACACGCAATCATCGCTGCTGGCCACAGCGACGAGAACAGTGAGAAAGAGGGGATTGAGTTTCTTTTAAGTTGTCGTTGCGATGCACTTATCTTACATATCGATTGTGTTTCAGATGAGTATTTACTAGACCTCCACAAACAAGATGTTCCATTTTCTATTATTAACCACAAAATTGATGCATTATCCGATTGCTGTTTTTCCGTAGACAATGAAATGGGTGGATATTTAGCTGCTAAAGCAGTATTGGCAGCAGGGCATCGCAAGATTGCTTATATTTCCGGTCCTAGTTTCAAAGAAGATGCACAGTTGCGCTTGGCGGGGCATAAGCGCGCTTTAGCTGAGTTTAATGTAGAGTTTCAAGAAGACTTACATTGCACCGGAAACTATCAAGAAGAAGGTGGTAAACAAGCGTTACATACTATTTATAAGCAAAATCCAGATTTTACGGCGGTAGTCTGCGCTAATGATGAGATGGCAGTGGGAGCTATGTTTAGCGCTCGCGAATTAGGTTTTTCTTTACCTGAATCTTTAAGTATTGCTGGATTTGATGATCTAATCTTTGCTCGCTATACGTACCCAACGTTAGCAACGGTGCATAATCCTATATCGGATATGGGCAGCATGGCGGCTAAATGGATTTTACGCGAGGTATATAATCAAAATATCTCTGGTGAACTCATCAATGTATTCAGCCCTGAATTTGTGATGCGTCGATCACTCAACCGAATTTCATAACAAGAGAATTAATATGCAATCTATCTCACCTACTGTCATTTTATATGCGTTTATAGTTGCTCTTGGTGGATTTGTTTTTGGGTTCGATGCTTCTGTCATTTCTGGCACAGTGGGTTTTATTACTGAGCAATTTTCCCTAACAACATGGCAACAGGGTTTTGTTGTTAGCGCACCATCTTTAGGCGCATTATTTGCCATGTTTTTTGCTGGCGCTTTGAGCGATAAATATGGTCGTAAAAATGTGCTTATTGCAGTTTCAATGTTGTATTTGGTTTCTGCAATCGCTTCGGCATTTGCTGTAAATTTCACAATGTTAGCCGGTGCTCGCTTGCTTGGAGGCTTAGCATTTTGCTCGTTAATGATTGCGCCTTTGTATATTGCTGAGATCAGTACTCCCGAGCACCGTGGTAAATTAGTGTCAATCAATCAGTTTAATATTGTGATTGGATTGTCAGCTTCGTACTTTACTAATTATTGGTTGTTATCATTGAGTCAAACGCCTGGCTCATGGCTATTGAACATTGCAGCAGCGGAAGATGTTTGGCGCTGGATGCTTGGATTAGAAATCATCCCTGCTTTGCTTTGGTGTGTCTTGTTGTGGAAGGTAGTAGAAACGCCACGTTGGTTGTTGACCCAAAACCGTCATGCTGCAGCAGAAGATTCAGCTAACAATTTAAGAGTTAATGACGTTAGTACTTTTATAAATGAAGTTAGTGCGTCATTACATGAAAAGAACTTATCGATTAAAGAGCAATTAGGCCTTGTGATCAGTCCTAAGTTACGCTTACCTTTGCTCATCGGGTTAGTTATCGGTGTGGTGCAACAATTAACAGGGATCAATGTTATCTTTTTCTATGCACCTACTATTTTTGAACAAAGTGGAATCGGCACTGATGCGGCATTTGTGCAAGCAATATGGGTAGGATTAACTAATGTTATTTTTACGGTTGTCGCAATTTGGGCTATTGATAAGTTTGGTCGTAAGCCTTTATTAGTATTCGGATTAAGTGGCATTATTATTAGTATGAGTCTTTGCGCATACGGGTTTCAAGATCCCGATGCACTAAACCCTACATTAATTCTGTTTGCAATTTTGATGTTCGTTGCATGTTTCGCTATGTCATTGGGGCCAGTTATGTGGGTCTTGTTTTCTGAGATTTTCCCTAATCATATCCGTGGTGTTGCTATTTCAGTAGTGACTGTATTCAACAGCCTATGTAGTTTTTTAGTGCAGTTCATTTTTCCATGGGAGTTGGCGAATTTGGGCCCTGCATTAACGTTTTTGAGCTATGCAATAGTCGCAGCTCTGGGTCTTGTCTTTGTTTTACGTTACTTGCCTGAAACCAAAGGAAAATCGCTGGAAAGGCTCTCTCAAGAGTTAACTCGTCATTAAATAATACTACTTAGTCATGACTGGATTCAAAGTAGAGCTTTATTAGAGTTCCAGGAGACGTGTTTTTGTTAACACTTGGTTCAGCCTATAGAAGCCATTGAAAAGCCACAAAACTTGCCATGGAAATAAGCAACACCCATATGGTCGGTAAACGAGTTAAACTCAAACTAATTGCTACAATCGCACCGAGAATGAATGGATTCGTCGTTGACAGATATACCTCACCTTCTGGAAAAAAGATAATTGGGACGGTTAAGGCCGTTAACACAGCAGGGGCTGAAAATTTTAAAAAACGTTTCATTGTATCATTGATACGGATTGGGATACTGCGTGCCAAAAAAACATACCGTACGGAGAATGTGACCAAAGCCATGGCGATAATGGTAAGCCAAATCGTCATAATGAGGCCTTTTTTGTGTGGTTTCGTTGCCGTTGTTCGTGCTGTGTATCCAAGATGAAACCAACAATCATGCCGCTGGCAGTAGCTAATAACAGTGCTTGGTTTATAGCATAATAAGTCAGTACAAACATCATGATGGCACTCGTTAGCACACACGCCACAACAGGGTGAGTTTTAACATAAGGGACAACTAAAGCAATAAATGTTGCCGCTATAGCAAACTCCAAACCCAAGGTGGTGAGATCACCCGCTTGTGAGCCTAAAATAATACCGACACAGGTAGCTAGATTCCACAGAGCATAAAATGTAAAACCACTTATAAGTGCATAATGTCGGTCAAAAGCACCCGTTTTTTGTGTATGTGCTACAGATAGCGCATACATTTCATCGGTCAGTAAAAAACCCAAGGATAGACGCCACTTGGTAGGTAATTGCAAAATATGCTGGCGCATGTCAGCAGAGTACAAAAGGTGACGGGCACTGATGACTAAAGAGGAGGTGAGCATCGCTGAAAAACTCGCTCCAGCCCCAAATAAACCTAATGCAGATAATTGGACTGCACCCGCAAATACGAATAAAGACATAGCTTGAGCTTGCCAAATATTTAGGCCCATTTGTAGTCCTAATGAACCGCAGAGCATCCCCCAAGGCGTAACTGCTAGGCATAAAGGCAAGGTATCGAGAAATGCTTGGCGTTTAATGTTAGTTGTCATTTGTATAATTTTTATGCGACGTTAAGTCATGTTTCATAGTCAATTGGTCAAGCATAACATTAACTGTTGAGGCAAAAGGAAAAAATCGTGTCCCAGACTAACATCTAATGTATAATTATCAGGTATATTAAATTATTTAAATAAAGATGACTGCTTACTTTAGTGAACAGTCATTTTTATTAGGAATCACTCTTTTCTAGGGAAAATTCATGAAAACACTTTCTGATATTGGTTTAGTTGGTTTAGCTGTAATGGGTGAAAACCTGATTCTGAACATGGCTTCAAAAGGTTTTACTGTCACAGCGTTTAATCGTTCTTATGAAAAAGTCGAAAAGTTTTTGGCGGGTCGCGCTGCCGGTCAACCCATTCGTGGGGCAAAGGATATTCCAGAGTTAGTCGCATCATTAGCAAAACCACGTAAAGTGATGTTAATGGTGAAAGCGGGCCAGCCCGTAGATGATTTCATTGAAAAATTAATTCCTCACTTGGAAGATGGAGATATCATCATCGACGGTGGTAATACCCATTACCCTGATTCAAACCGTCGTACTGCTTATCTAAAAGAGAAAGGTTTACACTACATCGGTACCGGTGTATCAGGTGGTGAAGAAGGTGCGCTAACAGGGCCATCGATTATGCCTGGCGGTGCTCCAGAAGCTTGGGAGCACGTGAAGGATATTTTCCAAAACATTTCTGCCAAAGTCACAGACTCTAATTCCGGTGATACTGTACCTTGTTGTGATTGGGTTGGTGAAGATGGTGCCGGACATTTCGTGAAGATGGTACATAATGGTATCGAATATGGTGATATGCAACTGATCTGTGAGGCTTATCACATTATGCACGATGTGGTTGGTTTAAATTCAGACGAGATCGCCGATGTGTTTGAGCAGTGGAGTAAGACTGAATTAGACTCTTATCTAGTCGATATTACGATTGATATTTGTCGTTACAAAGATACAGATGGTGAGCCTCTGGTCGAAAAAATCTTGGACACAGCAGGCCAAAAAGGAACGGGTAAATGGACCGGTGTTACCGCACTTGAGTTAGGTATTCCATTAACGTTGATTGCAGAATCTGTATTTTCTCGCTGTATTTCTGCTCAAAAAGATGCACGTGTAGCGGCATCGAGTATATTAAGTGGACCAGATAAAATGGCTTTCACTGGTGATAAAACAACGTTCCTAGAAAGTTTACGTCAGGCTTTATTGATGGCCAAAATGATTTCTTATGCACAAGGCTATGATCTTATGCAAGAAGCGGCTAAGGAATTTGGTTGGCACTTAAACTATGGTGGAATTGCCATGATGTGGCGTGGTGGTTGTATCATCCGTTCTGCATTCCTTGACAATATCAAAGCTGCTTACGACAATAATCCAGAATTAAACAACTTGCTACTTGACCCATATTTCAGCCAAACAGTGCAGGATGCCCAAGGAGGATTACGTCAAGTCATCGGCCAAGCTGTAACGGTTGGAATACCTGTACCTTGTTTATCTGCTGCATTAAACTATTTTGATTCATTCAGAACAGCTCGTTTACCGGCTAACTTACTACAAGCACAACGAGACTACTTTGGTGCACACACTTATGAGCGTTTAGATGGCCCTCGTGGTGAATACCATCATACAAATTGGACTGGACGTGGTGGTGATACAGCATCAACCACTTATGATGTATAAATAAAAACGTATCTGAATACTTGGCCGAAGTTAACTTTCTTAAGTTAAACAAGGCTTGATAAAATAGCCAGTATATATATAAAGAAAACCTTGAAGCTTTTATATCTTCAAGGTTTTTTTATACCTGATAACAAATAAACATAAAGGGATAGTTGCGAGTCAAAATTAATGTGATAGTATAACGTCAATCTTGATATGTGATAATATCACATTAATTTCAACATTAACCACAACATACCTCGATGGACATTATGTTTACATTAAATATGAAAAATAAAATAACGTTAGCAATTGCCTGTGCACTTTCAACAACGGCTTTTCATGGACAAGCAGCACAGTGGCAAGGAAAAGTGTTGGATAAGGCAGGAAATCCTGTTGCAAAAGCAGAAGTTTCACTCGACTCATTTAACAAAAAAGTATTTACAGATGCTAATGGTGTATTCAATTTATCGATCAAGGATGAAGCTCTAGCATCTCGTTTTTCTCCAGAGGATATTGCTACTATTGAAGTACACGTTAATGCTCCTGGCTTTGTTCATCAAACATTATTCTTGGCACATGATGAAAAGAATCAACAAACGGTTACATTATTACCTAGTAGTATTGAGATCATCGATGTGCATGCTTCTCCTTTTCACTCTTCGGTCATTGAATCCGCTTTACCGGTATCGGTGATCGCAAATGATGCTTTACGTGATGCTCAGCAATCCACCTTAGGCGATACCCTAAACAAGCAAGTTGGTGTGCATACCAATTTCTATGGTGGCGTTGCGAGTAGTCCAATTATCCGAGGTTTAGATGGCCCTCGAGTGCTTGTATCGCAAAATGGTTTAGACGCTGGTGATGCTTCTAGAGTTGGTCCTGATCATGTTGTAGCCACCGAAGTTGCTACGGCTCAGCAAATTGAAATTTTACGTGGCCCTGCGACGCTATTTTTTGGTAGCGGTGCAATTGGTGGGGTAGTGAATATTGTTGATCAACGCGTACCCAATGAATTAGAAAAAACCGCGCAAGTTCAAGCCTCTACCGCAACAGTCAATGATGAGCAGAACTTATCATTTGTTGGACAAACATTTGTTAATGATTGGGCTTTTTATGCGGATGCTTTTTGGCGTGATAGTGCTAATTATGATATTCCTGGTATGGCAGAACTTCATGAAGAGCACGAAGAACATGATGAGCATGAAGCAGAATCAGGGACCGTTGCCAATTCTGCATCCGAAAGTTCGGGTTTTACTTTAGGCTCCAGCTATATTCTTGATAATGGATTTATTGGATTTTCTCTTGGTCGTTTAGACCGTGAATATGGGATCCCAGGTCACTCTCATGGTGCTCATGATGAACATGCAGACGAGCATGAAGGTGCAGAGCACGAAGAGCATAGCGCAGAAGAAGTGACCGCTAAAATGGAACAAACCAGAGTTCAAGTGTTAAGCGAATATCAGTTTACACGAGGTTTGTTAGAGGCTATTCATGCGAAAGCTGCGTTTACTGACTATGAACATGCTGAAATAGAAGAAGGTATGGTTGGTACACAATTTACCAATGATACAGCCGAAGTAAGAGTTGAGCTTTTACATCGCCCGATTACGGGCTGGAAAGGGGGCCTGAGTGTCCATTATAAAAATAGTGAATTTGCAGCCGTTGGTGCAGAAGCGTTCACTCCACCAGCACAAACAGAAACTCTGGCACTGGCCATTCTAGAAGAGAAGCATGTTGGTGATGTCCTATGGCAATTAGGAGCACGTATTGAAGATGTATCAATTGATTCTAATTTATTGACGTCTGATGAAAGTGTTTCTCTAGGTTATCAACCGGTAAGTGTATCTGCGGGTTTTGTCTGGGATTTTGCCGAAGGTTATAACATTGGTACGTCAGTGTCTTATGCTCAACGAGCATTGTCAGCCACTGAAATTTTTGCGTATGGGCCACATATTTCAACCCAAACATTTGAAGTAGGTTCTTTTTATGTGGCTGAAGAGCATGAAGAAACGCACTTAGATTTCTCTCTAGCTGATACAGAACCTAAATTAGAAACATCGCGCAACCTTGATCTAACCTTACGTAAATTTTCAGGTGATGTAGGTTTTGTGATGAATCTCTTCTATAACCAAATAGATAATTATGCCGCGGCTACTGACACTGGATTTATTTTTGGAGAAGGTGAGCATCATGACGAGCACGGTGAACTCGACCACGGTGGTGAAGGCTTACCAATTTATCTGTTTACCCAACAAGATGCCGAACTTTATGGTATTGAAACTGAGGTTCACTGGCAGATCAATAATGACTGGAAGGTCTCAGTACAAGGTGATTTGTTAAGAGCAAAATACGCTGATGGTTCTTATATCCCAAGAACGCCACCATCACGCTTGGGTACTGATGTCAGCTATATGGCAGATAAGTGGGACGCTGCACTTTCCGTGCAACGCATTTTTTCACAAGAAAAGATCGCGGCAACAGAAACAGTGACAGCGGGCTATACCATGGTTGATGCTAAATTCTCTTATCAATTAGATATGGGGAACATGGACTGGACCGTTTATCTGCAGGGTAAGAACTTATTAGATGAGGAAGCTCGAGTGCATACCTCGGTCTTGAAAAATCTTACGCCACTGCCAGGACGTAACTTTAAACTTGGCATCCGTGGTAGCTTTTAAGTAAAGTCTTAAACTCTAGTGTATAAGTCATACACCAAACGCTAAGTTACAGCGATAGTTACACAAAAAAAGCCTAACATGATGATATGTTAGGTTTTTTAGTGTTAACGACTAAAATAAAGTCGTTCTGTTCATTCTGAATCAGGCTGCTAACCCTATTTTTTAAAAGTAGCAGTACAACGTCTACTCACCACCAAGATCAAAGCTAATAAACCAAACCACGACATTGAACCACCAGACCCACCTGATGAACCACCGTTACTTGGCGGTGTCGTTGGCGTAGCCACCACATTAACGCGCACTGTTGCCGTAGCTGTATTATCCATATCGGAGATAGTGTATGTCAGGGTTTCAGTGCCACTAAATCCGGTTGCTGGTGTGTAGGATAAGAAATTACCATTAATAGTAACACTACCATTGCCTGAAGTACTGACTTCCGTAATGATTAAATCAGGGGTATCGATATCTCTATCGTTACCCAAGACGGTGATGTTATTATTTGAGGAATCCTGATTCACATTAGTTGTATCATTTTCCGCAGTAGGTGGGTCATTTACTTCTGTGACTGTAACCAATGCTGGGAATGGGTCACTAACTGTGTCGCCAGAAGTGAATACGATATCTACCACTAGCGTACCATTATAATTGTCTGCTGGTGTGATTGTATTTCCTGAAGCGGTATAGTTAGTACCAGGTTGAATAACGAAACTATCTACATCTAGGCTCGTTGTAAACTGATCAGCAGATATTGTAATAGTAGTGTCTTCAGCGCCTGTAATATCGACTTGTCCTGTCACCAAAAGTTGTACAGGTGCTGCTTCAACAGTCACAACGGCTTCGGCTGCACTGGTTAAAGTACCGTCTGATATTGTATAGGAAACTGTTTCAGTCCCAACAAATCCTAATGCTGGGGTATATTCAATTCCTGGACTGATAATATTGATAGAGCCATTACCATCAGTCGTTGCGTTTGTGATTGTAAGCGTATCTGCATCCACATCTGTATCGTTACCAAGGACGGTTAGCAAAGAGTCTGTTGAGTCAACAATGACCGTAAAAGTATCATTATTTGCCACAGGTGCATCGTTGACATTTGTTACCGAAACAACTGCAGCAAAATCGGGAGCAATTTCTCCATTACCGCTTATTTGTACGTTGACGTTTAATGTCCCTGTGAAATCAGTCGCAGGTCTAATCGTATTGCCGGTGAAAGTGTAATTTGAACCTGCTAATACCGTTAGAGTCGTTGCATCCAAATTCGTCGTAAAGTCACTTAAACTAAGTGTCAGCGCTGTTTCTTCGGCAGTCGAAAGTAAACTCTGCCCAGTTACGGTTAGTGTTTCACCTTCGATTTGACTCGAGAATACCCCTGTATGCGTCGCGTAAAATACATTATCAGAACAACGCACTTGCATAATGTTAAAGCGCTGCTCTGTTTCTGATGCAGGAAGGTTGACTTGCGCCGAACCGGTATTAGGCAAACCACTAGCAAGTGTACGGTCAAAGTTAATCCCACTATTAGTCGACAATACTACATCAACACTATTACAACTGATTGGAGCAAGGTTGGTTTGTGCGACATCCCAACTTACTGTAATTGGATTTGTAGTAAAATTATCATTAGCCTGTGGGCTTAGTAATGTAAATGCTGCACCAGTGTCGACTACTTCTATTTGCATGGTGTCTTGAGAAACACCACCCTGGCCATCACGTGCCACTAATACAAAATTCAAATCACGATTCGTTGCTGGTAAAGTTTCTCCTGTAAAAGTAAACCCTGAACTTAAGTTACCCGTTCGAGTAAAGTTCAAACTCGGGAAGTACCGTTCAGGTGTTGAACGAGGTGAATAAGCTCTGAATAACGGACCTGCACCACTATCTGTTTCTGCTTCATCTCGGCTGGCTGCTCCCGTTGGTCTTCGGTCAGCTTGCTCCCAACTATAAGACAATGTATCACCATCAGCATCGGTAGCATTTCCGCTTAGCCTAAAGTAAGTATTTGCAGGGATAATATAGTCATTACCAGCATCAACCACAGGAAAAATGTTGGTAGTAGATGTTGCAGTGCCACAGTTTGCAATGGTAAAAAAACCATCTTCGATATCTGTAATTCGTTCATTGATTTCTTTGAGTGAGTGATGATGATAATTATCATGCACTTGGTTAGTGACATTCACCTCACCACACAAACCCGCATAGCTCATGATTGTGGTGCCCGCACCAGGCTCAAATGCAGCAGAGTTAGCTCTGTTATCTCCACAGGATGACACCTCGCCGTCAAAGGTATGATTGGCACCAAACTGATGGCCTAATTCATGAGCCACAAAGTCGATCCAAAATGCATCTCCAGTGGCTTGATTACTTCCGGTAACGCCATCTGCTTTAAAACCCGGTGAGCACAATGCACCTAGAACAGCAAGACCACCACCGTCGGCATTAACAATATGCCCTATGTCATAACCATTTACACCAAACTCTGCATCAAGGACGCCTTGGTTTAAACCGCCATCATCCGAGTCATTGGCAAATGGGTCAGTCGCAGCATCCAAAAAGATCACGTTATCGTTATTTTCAACCAGCTGAAAATCAACACCCAATTCAACGGTATATATTTCATTAAGACGGTTAACCATACTTACAATTTCAGCCATAACTGACGCTTTTTTCTCAGCATCGCTCAAGTTGGCGGTCGTGTCATAGTGTTGTTCTGAATATTCGGCGGCAGCAGACATCGCTAGGCGATAGGTATATTTCACCTCATTATTCCTAGCCGCATGTACAAATTGTTTTTTCTCTTTAGTACCCATAATGCTATCCATGCCAATACTTAAATCTTGTACTTTGGGTGCATGCTTGTTGAAGGTTGTACGTGCTTTTGCTAATTCAGCTGGCGTCACTGTGTATGACTTGTGAAGATTAGATTGTTCAGGGTCAATATATACTTTTTGAATGCCTGTTTCGCTTTCATGATTGAACATCGCTCGAAAACCTTTCGGATTTAAATCAAAGCGACCGGTTAGGTTTGGATTTTGTACATTGGTACCAATAAAAGATTGAATTTGCGGATAACGCGATGCAAGACCAGGAGGTAACACTTTGGACGGACGAAGATTAAATGTCTGCAAAGCACCATTCGGAACAACGACAGTCACTTGTTTTTGTTGTTGGATTTGTTGTCTTACGGCCGCAGTATCCAAGGCAAAAAGAGTCTCGTTTTGTAGTTCAGGAGCTGTCACTGGTTCAGCGAGTTGCCATTGTTGGCTATAACTGACATCTGCATTTGTAGGACTTGCTAGGGTAAAGGCTAATGTGGCGCTTAATAGAGTGCACTTAAAGACTTTACTGTAGGGCATAGAAGTAATCTTCATTTTTTGTCCTTGTTACTTTTTTATAGTTGTTGTGTCGAATGGGTTACTGTAAACGATTCGTCAATGCATCCTGATATCCTCTTATAGCAGGAATTAAGGTGCATATACAAGTGACGGCTAGTATCCCTAATAAAATCAGACTTGTGGATAATGTAAAAAGATTGAGAGTTAAATATAGTCCAAGTGTGCTGGCTAGCCAATTTTGTAATAGGAAAAGCATACCTGTTACACTCATTAGGCTAATAAGTATTGCCGTAAGTACAATACCTAAAGCTTCTATCTGTAAGAGAAAAAAGATCCTAGTTGGGGCTGCACCAAGCGTTCTCAATATAGCGATTTCTTTGGTTCTTTCACGCATTGAAGCTAGCAGCATGGTGGCTAAACCAATACAGGATGAAACGACAATCAACCATGCGATACCAAGAAGTAAGTGCTCGATAAAACTGACCAGTTGCCATAATTCATTTAAAACGATTCCGGGTAATATAGCCGACAGTGGTATCTCTTGATTTTGATTAATTTTTTGTTGTAAAGACAGAACAGCAACCGGATTGGTTAAGCCGACATGGATAGCCGATATCGGCTCTGTCGCAGAGATTTGTGATAGTGGATATTTCGGGTTAGGTGCTATAGAACTGAATTGGTGCTCAGCTGAACTATGGTACTCTCCATGACCATGACCATGTTCATCATCATGGTCATGCTTATCTGCGTGGATATTTTTAGTAAAAGACGACTTTTGTGTATGATTTTTTACTCCGTGTGCAGCGGCAAGACCCTGCAGTGGGATATGCACAGTTTCATCAACCGGGGTGCCGGTGGCGGCAAGGATACCCACAACTTTGAATGGAAAATCTGTATGTTGTTTAAAACTGACAGAGCCGAGACCATGTGATAAAACTAGGCCATCTAAGAGACGATAACCGAGTTTTTTGGCAGCGGTTGCCCCGAGAACAGCTTCATTGCTTGCTGCAAAAGCACGCCCTTGGACAATTTGTAAGGGTTGATTTAAACCATACTTAAAGTGTTGAAAAAAGTCATTTGTGGTGCCTAAAACAGTAAACCCTCGATGCGTATCGCCCAAGCTGACTGGAATGGTCCACTCTACATTTTTATTTTGCGAGAGTAATGCGCGGGTGCTGTATTCCATACTCGAACCAACGCTACCTTTGTGATACACCGAGAATAACAATAGATTCAATGAGCCAGTACGCGGACCTACAATTAAATCTACTCCTGATACTGTTCTGGTAAAGCTAACTTTTGCTTGCTGACGAATGTGTTCAACAGTGAGTAATAAACTGATACTAATCGTCAGTGCAAATATGGTCAGCAATACCGATGAGCGTCGGTTTTTCAGACTCTCTAGAGCAACTTTAAAAAGCATTACTGCGCTCCTTTAGCAGTCTTAATTTTAGCCGTAGTAATTCCGGTGTGCGCGGTAGACATTGACGACGTTGCGATATGATTGATATCCGCTAAGTCGATGACTTGGTCAAAGCCTTGTGTGAGTCGCATATCATGGCTGACAAACAATAAGGTGCAGTCGGTCAAATGTTGTAAGCGAAATAGCATTTCCATAAAGCCTGTTTTCGCTGCTTCATCCAGAGCTGATGTTGGCTCATCGACGATCAGCAGTTTTGGACGGTTAATAAGGGCTCGCAAAATAGCGACTCGCTGTTGCTGACCGACACTTAATGCGTTAGCTTTTTGCTGTAGAATATTTTGTGATAAATGTAGCGCTTTTAGTAATTCATCTAGATAGTCTGGGTGCTTATCTAAGGCCTCTGGTTTAGCAAAGTGTTGAGCGAGTTTGATATTGTCCTGTACTGATAAGTAGTCGATTAAATTGAATTGTTGTAATACCACACCAATGTGAATGGCTCGAAACCGATCTCTAGCACTTGCCGATAATGTACTGATGGTCTGCCCTAATATACTTATCTGGCCTTGTTGAGGGATTAGCATACCCGTGCATAATTGTAATAAGGTACTCTTACCGCTGCCTGACGGTCCTCTTAGAAAGACAGTCGTCCCTGCTTCAACAATAAAAGAAGGAATATGCAAGATGGGGCTTTCTGGAGTATATGCAAAATGGCAATCTTGAATATGAATAGCTGCAAGTTTATCCATGTGTGGATACTCCGATGTTGGCTAAACTAGCTTGAGTGAGTTGTTGTAAATCTGCTGGTAAAAGGCCAACCTCTAAACCTCTTTTACCTGCACTTACGTAGATTTTATCTAAGGTGGCTGCGCTATTATGCAAGACGGTTTGTAAACGTGATTTTTGTCCCAAAGGACTGACTCCACCTAAAACATAACCTGTTTTCTTGGTCACTAGTTGAGGATCTGCCATTTCTGCTTTTTTGGTGCCACAATGTTTTGCCAATGCTTTTAGTGAAACTTGAGACGTAACAGGTATGATAGCGACGACTAACTGTGAGTCACAAGACAAGACCAGCGTTTTAAATACATGCTCTGGTGGGAGTTGTAACTTTTCTGCAGCTTCTAGGCCATAGGCAGAAGCATTAGGATTATGCTCATAACTTAAAACATCATGCTGTATTTTTGCTTTTTTTAAGGCGTTCAGTGCAGGAGTCATTAATTATCCAGGGTGCTTACCACTCACCTGTGTTTGGCATACTCGCCCACGGTTCAGCAGGGGCAAGATGTTCACCTTCTTGGAGAAGTTCGATAGAGATACCATCAGGGGAACGGACAAATGCCATGTGGCCATCACGTGGTGGACGATTAATAGTAACGCCACCATCCATCAGCTTTTGACAAGTTGTATAAATATTTTCTACGCGATATGCCAGATGTCCAAAGTTTCTGCCACCGGTGTAGGTTTCTGGATCCCAGTTATATGTAAGTTCAACACAAGGCGCATTGTTTTTTTTCGCTTGTTCAACATCGGCTGGAGCGGCTAAAAATACCAGTGTAAAACGACCTTTCTCATGATCAAAACGATTCACTTCTTCTAAGCCAAGTAAGTCACAATAAAATTTTAATGATGCATCTAGGTCTTTTACTCTCACCATAGTGTGTAAGTAGCGCATGTCGTTAATCCTTTTTATTATTAATAAGTTGTACTCTACATTGTCAACTATGGTAAAGGGCTTATCTATATTGCGCAAGGTGCAACAGTTTACTTTGTATTGTTGTAGTAAACCTTCCCGCATCTTTTTGAAATCATAGATTTCTTGCTTATGATGATTCTATTTGTTGAGATAATATAGAACAAAGGTTTCGTTTTATTTATTTTGTCTAGATTGTTCAAGGTTCACGTTTTTTTGAAAGTAATTCCGCATGCCTTTTTTGTTCAATCTTATATTTTAATAGCATAGTTTGGCTAAGTTGCTTGTACTCGTTGGCTACAGGATTCAGGTTGTCTCGGCTCTTCCCTTGAATTTTTTCCCATGTTCTAAACCCGCCGATACCTAATATACCTAATATGATGGGCATAAAAAGGTCTGTATTCATATTGGGTAATTGATAAAATTGCATAACGGTTCGTATTTGTTCAGGAGTGGCTGTTTTAAGTGCAGCAGCTCCCATTACACTTTCTAAGTCTACTGTGCGCATGACCAACCAACTACCGATGGGTTGAATCAGTGCTTCATAAGCCAAACCTAACGCACCGATCCAAATAATAGCAGGGCGTGCACCAGCAACAAAGATACTGGCATGAGAGGCTTGTTGGAGATTTATCTGGAGCTGCATATGCTGTTCTTTTAGTTCAGCTAATAAACGTTGTAGTTTGATGCGTTCCTGTGCATTTTCTATTTCCCCTCTCTCTTCATCAGAGGTGAATAGCCTGTCGACTTGGTCTCCAATATTTGTAATTAAATCACTAATGGACGGTATGTTAGCTAGCCACTTCATATTGGTTTCCTTGACTGAATCTAAAGGCGTTAGCTCTCCGCTGCCAGCCTCGTTGACATACTTGTTGAGTATGATCGTATGCCACGATATGTTGATAAATAAAGGATGCTTCAGCTTCAGTTAGCTCACTGACTCGCTGGGGAAAATCTTGGTAAGTGTTGGAGCTGTTCTGGTGTTTTTGTGCCAGATAAGCATCGAGTGTGTTTTGGGTCACACCGAATTGGGTTGCGCCGCCTTTATCGTTTGGATGATTACTCCAGCCACCCTCAAAGGTTAAAGTTTTTTTTAAAATTTGCGTAAATACCATAAGTACTCCACAGCGTTATGTGGGTACAACATGTCCCACATTCTACGTTAATTATGGTAGTGGGACGATGGAGTGCAAATTTACTTAGCTACCACTTTAGGCTTATTCTGCTTTAGCATCAATGCTGACGACTTCAGCACTTTCTTCTTCTAATAGATTTTCAGCAGAAGTGCCACGGAAGATTTTTTGTACGCTATCTTTTTGCTTGGCAATTAAGATACTTAACTCTTCAGCGACGTTATCGTCTAACGTAATACCTTTCGCTTCAATATACAGCGCCAAGTTATCAGCAATGCTGAGCATTTTATCATACTGATCGGCTTCTTTTTTATCGGTAGTCACGAGTTTATCGACCCCTTTATGTTGCACGACATATTGTGTAATAACAGCCATATTTGACTCCTGTTTAGCATGTGTGAATAAGTATACTTTATGCACTGTATAAATCAACAGTAAATATTTACAAAACCCCACCGATAATATACTGTATAAATAAACAGTATTGAGGAGGCGTTATGCTACAAGTAATTCCCTTAGCTGCGCAGGCGGGTATCGCCGGCTTTGAGTCTCCAGCAGCGGAGTACAAACAACTAGGATTAGATTTAGATGACCTATTAATCGAGCATCCATCAGCTACATTTATCGGCCAAGCCAAAGGTGATTCAATGACGGGGTATGGTATTTATGACAATGATTTACTGATTGTGGATCGGGCGGCACAAAAATCCACATTAGACATTATCGTGGCCAATTTAAATGGTGTATTTGTGTGTAAATTATTTGACCGAAAAGCCATGGTTTTGTTATCTGCAGCAGAGTTTCATGATCCTTATGCGTTGGGGCAAGGTGATGTCTTTGACGAAGAAGGCATCGTGATCCGCTCAATTAGAATGCACCGGACTTCACGCAAGGTCACGCAGCATTTGACGGATGTTGGCTGATGTATGCACTCGTCGACGCCAACAGTTTCTATGCCTCAGCTGAAAAGGTGTTCGATCCTAGTATTCGGCGCAAGCCGGTGGTGGTATTAACGAATAATGATGGCTGTATTTGCGCGATGTGTAAATTGGCTAAAAAGACCGGCGTAAAAAAGTTTGGGCCTTACCATGAAGTCAAAGACCAGCTCGCAAATTTTGGCTGTGTCATCCGTTCGTCAAACTATGAGTTGTATGATGATCTCTCTAGTAAAATGATGGATGTGATTAGTACTTTTGCGCCTGAACAGCACGTTTATTCGATTGATGAATGTTTCTTGTATTTTGCTGAACAAAAACCGGAAGGCAGTTGGGAGGAGCATGGGCGAAAGATCAGAACATCCGTGTGGCAACAGCTTAGACTACCCGTTGGAGTAGGTATTGGACCAACGCCTACCTTGGCTAAAGTGGCCAGTCATGCAGGAAAAAAACTAGCAGGTTTTCAGCGTAATATTGCCGTCTTGGATACACCAGCTAAGATTGAACATGCTTTAAAACAAATGACGCCCGAAGATGTATGGGGGGTTGGCCGTCGTATAAATAAGCGTTTACAACTGATGGGGATCCATAATGCTTGGCAGCTTGCCTGTGCTAGTCCTAAAGCTATGCGCAAACAGTTCTCGGTAGAGATCGAACGTACCGTTAGGGAATTGAATGGGGAGCCTTGTTTGCACTGGGATGCAGTACGCGATGCCAAGCAACAAATATTCTCAACTCGCGCTTTTGGCGAAAAAGTCACGGATATGGTTAGTTTGCGACAATCTTTATGTTTACACGCTGAAAAAGTAGGAGCGAAAGCACGCGCGCAAGGGAGCGCAATTAAGGCCTTACATATTTTTGCGCAATCGAATCCTTTTGCTAAAGATCATTATTACAAAAAGTCAGTGTTGCATCGTTTCCCGGTGCCTACTGCAGATACCACACAACTAGTAGCGGCGGTCACGCAAGCTTTGCCTGAAATTTATCAACTAGGTGTTATTTTTCATAAATCTGGTGTTGGCGCGATAGAATTAGTACAGAATGAGTTTGTTCAAGAAGATTTTTTTGCAGCAGCACCCGATAGACCGAATTTAATGACCTGTATGGATAGTATCAATCGTCGCTATGGTTCACAGACACTCGGTTTAGCTGCTAAAGGTATTACGCCTAAGTGGTCGATGCGACGTCAGTACCTATCACCTCAGTTCACGACCAACTGGGCACATATTCCTAAAATTGAGTGCTAATTTATGTATCCTACTATTTTGATGTTTTAGTAAAATTTTGACCTATTTTCATATAAAGCCTATTAGTTACTAAATATAGGTCTATACTTGAGATTGTTTCTTAAATTAAAGGCTAATAATAGACACATGAGAACTTACAAGCCTAAAGCATTTATTTTTGATCTTGATGGTACCCTAGTTGAATCAGATTTGAACTTTACGACAATTCGTGAGGCTATTGGCTGTCCAACAGATCAAGATATATTAACTTTTATTACGGAGTTAGAAAGCGATACTCAACGTTATAATGCAGAACAAGTTGTGTTAGAACACGAGCTGCAGGATGCCTATTTTGCTAAGTGGATAGATGGTGCTCAGCGTTTTGTCATAGAGTTGTATCAACAAAAAATTCCAATGGCTATCGTTACTAGAAATTGTCGAGCAGCAACGAGTGTTAAGGTAAGTAATAATAATATTCCAATCAAAACGATTGTGACCCGCGAGGACGCTCCAGCAAAACCAGATCCTACTGCATTACTTATGATCGCTGAAGAGTGGGGGATGACACCTTCAGATATCGCTTATGTAGGCGATTATATTTATGACATCCAAGCGGCTAATAATGCAGGTATGCAGGCTTGGTCTTATCGTTTTGATGCTCAACATTATCCCGCTAATAACGTCGATAAGTATTTTGAGTGTTTTACTCAACTCCACCAAGAACTTGTACCTGAGTGATATCTGTATCCCCTTTTATTACTTTGTAGATACCATCTTGAATAAGTGTACGCATACCATCCTGTGTTGCTTGGGCAGCAAGTTCATGCACTGCTGCTTGTCTGTAGACCAAACTTCGCAAAGGTAAAGTCATCCTCAACAACTCATGCACTCCTGTGCGCCCTTGGTAACCCGTATCTCCACACTTGTAACATCCTTGTGCGCGATGCAGAATCAAGTCATCTGAAAGTGCCAATTCGTGTATATGTTGAGTGCCATATTGTCGTGTGATAAACGCTTTGTCTTTATCTGATGCTAAATAAGGTGTTTTGCAGTGCTGGCACAGGGTACGGATCAAACGTTGCGCTAAAATACCCACACAAGCATCAGAGAAATTGACTGGATCTAAGCCTAGGTCGAGTATACGAGTAATGGTTTCTGGTGCAGAATTAGTGTGTAGGGTGGAGAGAACTAAATGGCCGGTCAAAGATGCCTCTATACCCGCATGGGCTGTTTCTTTATCTCGCATCTCTCCAATTAAAATGATATCAGGGTCAGCCCGTAAGAAAGCTCGTAAGGCATGAGCAAATGTAAAATTAATTTTGGGATTCACTTGCACTTGTTGTAAACCTGCTTGAGTAATTTCGACAGGATCTTCTGCAGTCCATATCTTTTTATCTGGTGTATTCAGGTAACCTAATACGGCATGTAATGTAGTTGTTTTACCGGAACCGGTTGGCCCTACGACTAAAAGAATACCATGCGGTTTTTTCATCATCTCTGTAAGCGTCATCATATTACGAGGATGTAAATTCATCTGTTCAATAGGCATTGCATTACCTATCGCCAAGATCCGCATAACGACACCTTCACCCGCAACAGTAGGAATAGTTGCGACACGTACTTCAACTAGTTGGCCAGACATTTTAAAAGAGAGCTTACCATCTTGAGGGATACGCTTTTCAGCAATATTCAAGTTAGCCATAATTTTAATACGTGCAATAACTGCATGATGATGTGAGGCAGGTACATGGTTGATGTCACGACAAACACCATCGACCCGCATACGAACACGGGTTGGTCCAGATTTCTCAGGATCGATATGGATATCTGAAGCATTGACACGTTTCGCGTCATGTAAGATCCGACTTACCAACCTTACTATAGCGGGAGCATTGTCAGACATTTCTTCTTTTACATCATCAAAGTCGTCAATGTTGATCCCGATTTCATCTAATATATCATCCATTTCTCCAGGTGCCGTTTCACCGAAATTTTCCCCTAAGTATTGCAAAATATGCTGTGGTAAACCTAATGCAATCTCATAATCAACAAGGCCTAATGCATGCTCAACTTCCATAATTAAGGAAGCATTGTTAGGTTCAGCCATTAGAATGATTGGATTTTCATTTGCATCACAGATAATAGCTACTAAGTTCCTTTTCAAATAAGACAAGTTTAGTTTGTGATCATGATTATAAATATGAAACACATCAGGTAAATAACTAATATTGGGTACTTGATAGTACGTAGACAATGCGTAGCCAATATCATGTTCGGCAATGCGAAACTCATTTATTAATTTTTGAGTAATGGCTTTGGGATCGTGTTGTATGTATTTGTCAGTAAGTATTTGCTGTAGTTGCATTTTTGTAATGAGACATCTCTGCCATAAAGCATCATAAGGCTTTTGTGTGCCTCCTAACTCATAGTGAAACTGTTGACCCAAACTATCAGAAAGTACTGAAGCTGCAGCTTGATCAGCTTGAGAGAAAGTACCTTCTTTAGCATTGATCAATTGTAGAACTCCAAGTAGGGCATTAGCTTGGATAATAGGAATACAAAGAATATTAAGTGTTTTAAATTGGTTTTGTTTATCAAACTTATCAGCAAAACACAGGCGCGGATGAATCTGGTTAAGGGCTTGCTTGTCATATGGATCAGGGATCGATAAAGGCGTTTGTGCAAGTGCCACGTAACCTGCAATCGAAGCAGGTGAGATAGGTACAGTAATGGAAACCTTTTGTTTACCAGACGTAAATTTAGCGACTAGGTCTTGTTGTTGTCGGCGGCGTTGGAAAATACTAACACGTTCGACATTAAACAATTTGAGTATAGCTGGTTCAACATGTTCAAAAGCATCAAATAGGCTTGGATACTTTTCTAATGTTGTTTTTATTTCATTCAGGGCATCTGAAGCGTTAGATGTAGACATAGATAGTCATAACTGCGTAAATAATTTAATATATTTATAAAGTTAGTCTAATAGAGTTAAAACTGCCTAATTAGTATAGGTAATTCAAGCTAAAAGGACTAAAGGGTTGCAAACATACACCAAACATGTATAATTCGCGCCCACTTACCTAATAAGGTAGGTCGCAGGTCGTCGTTTTGATAGGTACATTATTTTAGCAAAACGGCTCACAAACACGGTTAAACGTGAATTGTAAGGCCAGCATATGAACAGGACCTCAATTAGAGGTCATCGGTTTACGCGCATTCTTTCTTCCCAAATAGAGTAGGGACGGAAGGGTGATTTTTTTTGTTCTTTCGATTGGAGCTTAATCGATGCCAAATCAAAGAATTCGCATTCGTTTGAAAGCGTTCGACCATAAGTTGATTGATCAATCAACTGCAGAGATCGTTGAAACTGCGAAACGTACAGGCGCACAGGTATCTGGACCTATTCCATTACCAACGCGCAAAGAGCGCTATACAATTCTTACATCTCCGCACGTCAACAAAGACGCGCGAGATCAATATGAAATTCGTACACATAAGCGTCTAGTAGATATCATTGAGCCAACTGATAAAACAGTTGATGCGCTAATGAGATTGGACTTGGCTGCCGGTGTTGATGTTCAAATCAGCCTAGGCTAACAAGAGAGGGTTATAACAATGGCGATTGGTCTTGTCGGTCGTAAAGTAGGTATGACACGTATCTTCACTGAAGATGGTGTATCTATTCCTGTGACCGTTATCGAAGCGACCCCAAACCGCGTTACTCAGTTACGTACTGAAGAGAACGACGGTTATCGTGCACTACAAGTAACTGCTGGCTCTAAAAAAGCCAACCGCGTTAATAAAGCTGAAGCAGGTCATTTTGCTAAAGCTGGCGTAGAAGCAGGTAGTGGCTTGTGGGAATTCCGCCTTGACGGAAGTGAAGGTGAAGGTATTGAAGTGGGCAGTAACATTACTGTTGAAATCTTCAATGACACTAAAAAAGTTGATGTAGTTGGTACCTCTAAAGGTAAAGGTTTCCAGGGCGCTATCAAACGTTGGAACTTTAGTTCACAGCGTATGACGCACGGTAACTCACTATCTCACAGAGCACCTGGTTCAATTGGTCAAAACCAATCACCAGGTAAAGTATTTAAAGGTAAGAAAATGGCTGGCCAATTAGGCAACAAACAGATCACGACTTTATCTCTAGAGCTTGTTCGTGTAGATGCTGAAAACAACCTTTTACTTATTAAAGGTGCTGTCCCTGGCGCAACTGGCGGTGACGTTGTAATTCGTCCTGCAGTTAAAGCGTAACGTCTGAGGAGTAAACTGATGGAATTATCATTGAAAGACGCTAATGGCGCTCTTGAAGTATCAGATGCGACTTTCGGACGTGAATTCAACGAAGCACTTGTACACCAAGTAGTAGTTGCATTCGGCGCCGGCGCTCGTCAAGGTACTAAAGCACAAAAAACTCGTTCTGAGGTTCGCGGTGGTGGTAAGAAGCCATGGCGTCAAAAAGGTACAGGCCGCGCCCGTGCTGGTACTATCCGAAGCCCAATCTGGGTTGGTGGTGGTCGTGCATTCGCAGCTAAGCCTCGTAACTTCGAACAGAAAGTTAACAAGAAGATGTACCGCGGTGCAATCCGTAGCATCTTATCTGAATTAGTTCGTCAAGAACGTTTAATCGTAGTTGAGAAGTTTGCTGTTGAAGCACCAAAAACTAAAGAACTATTAAACAAATTAAACGGCTTAGAACTTAACGATGTATTGATTGTTACTCCAGAAGTAGATGAGAACTTGTTCTTAGCTTCTCGTAACTTATACAAAGTTGACGTTCGTGACGTACAAGGTATTGATCCTGTTAGCCTTATCGCATTTGAAAAAGTGTTAATCACTGCCGATGCGGTTAAGCAACTTGAGGAGGCTCTAGCATGAACGAACAACGTTTATTAAAAGTGCTTTTAGCACCTCATGTTTCAGAGAAGTCTACTATGGCTGCTGAAAACAACAATACTGTAGTATTCAAGGTATTGAAAGACGCGAACAAAGCAGAAATAAAAGCTGCTGTTGAAAAACTTTTTGAAGTTGAAGTAAACAACGTTCGAACTGTGAACTGTAAGGGTAAAACCAAGCGTCACGGTCAATCTTTCGGTAAACGCAGTGACTGGAAAAAAGCATATGTTGTGCTTAAAGAAGGTCAAGACATCGACTTCGTCGGTGCAGGCGAATAATAAAGGGGATTAGAAATGCCATTATTAAAAGCTAAGCCAACTTCTGCCGGTCGTCGTCACGTTGTACAGGTTGTAAATCCTGATTTGCACAAAGGCGCGCCTTACGCACCTCTTCTAGAGAAGAACAGCAAGTCTGGTGGACGTAACAACAACGGTCGTATTACTGTTCGTCATATCGGTGGTGGTCATAAACAACACTATCGTGTTATTGACTTCAAACGTAATAAAGACGGTATTCCAGCGAAAGTCGAGCGTTTAGAATATGATCCAAACCGTTCTGCAAATATCGCACTAGTGTTATATGCAGATGGTGAGCGTCGCTACATTCTTGCCCCTAAAGGCATGAAAGCAGGTGATGCAATTCAATCTGGTGCTGATGCTCCTATTAAATCAGGAAATACATTACCAATGCGTAATATTCCTGTAGGTTCAACAGTACATGCCATCGAAATGAAGCCTGGTAAAGGTGCACAAATTGCACGTTCTGCTGGTGCTTATGCGCAAATGTTAGCGCGTGATGGAGCATATGTAACATTACGTCTTCGCTCTGGTGAAGTTCGTAAAGTATTAGCTGATTGCCGTGCAACTATCGGTGAGATTGGTAATGCAGAACACATGCTTCGTTCATTGGGTAAAGCGGGTGCAACTCGCTGGCGCGGTGTGCGTCCAACTGTTCGTGGTGTTGCCATGAACCCAGTTGATCACCCACACGGTGGTGGTGAAGGTCGTACCTCTGGTGGCCGTCATCCAGTAAGCCCTTGGGGTGTTCCTACTAAAGGTAAGAAGACCCGAAGTAATAAGCGTACCGATAAACTTATCGTACGTCGTCGAAATAAATAACAGCGAGGATTCACCATGCCACGTTCTCTCAAGAAGGGTCCTTTCATTGACCTACACTTGCTGAAGAAGGTAGAAGCTGCAGTGGAAAAAGGCGAAAAGAAACCAATTAAGACTTGGTCTCGTCGTTCTATGATTATCCCAGATATGATTGGGTTAACCATTGCAGTCCATAACGGTCGCCAGCATGTACCTGTGTTCGTCTCAGACGAAATGGTCGGCCATAAGTTGGGCGAATTTGCGCCAACGCGTACTTATCGCGGCCATGTCGCTGATAAGAAAGCCAAACGATAATAGGAGATAAAAATGGAAGCTTTAGCTAAACACCGTTTTGCTCGTACATCGGCTCAAAAGGCACGCTTGGTAGCAGATCAAATTCGCGGTTTACACGTAGAAAAAGCGTTAGAAGTTTTAACTTACAGCAATAAGAAAGCTGCTGATTTAGTTAAAAAAGTACTTGAGTCGGCAATTGCCAACGCAGAGCACAATGATGGCGCAGACATCGACGAGTTAACAGTAGCGAAAATCTTCGTTGACGAAGGTCCAACTATGAAGCGTATCAGCCCACGTGCCAAAGGCCGTGCCGATCGTATCTTTAAGCGTAGCAGTCACATTACTGTGGTTGTGGCGGATAACTAGGAGTAGATTATGGGACAGAAGGTTCATCCTAACGGTATACGCCTGGGTATCAGCAAGCCATGGACATCAACTTGGTACGCTAATACAGCAGAGTATGCTGATAACTTATTTAATGATCATCAAGTACGTCAGTATTTGACGAAAGAATTAAAGAATGCATCACTTTCTAAAATTGTTATTGAACGCCCTGCAAAGAGCATCAAAGTAACAATTCATACTGCACGTCCTGGTGTCGTGATCGGTAAGAAAGGTGAAGATGTAGAGAAGCTTCGCAATTACGTTTCTAAGCTAGCCGGTGTGCCAGCTCAGATCAACATTGCTGAAGTACGTAAACCCGAGCTAGATGCTCAGCTTGTTGCTGACAGCATTTCTAGCCAGCTTGAACGCCGTGTTATGTTCCGTCGTGCTATGAAGCGCGCAGTTCAAAACGCCATGCGAATTGGCGCACTGGGTATCAAAGTAGAAGTAAGCGGCCGTTTAGGTGGTGCTGAGATTGCACGTTCTGAATGGTATCGTGAAGGTCGTGTACCACTACACACTTTCCGTGCTGATATTGATTATGCAACATCAGAAGCAAACACTACTTACGGTATCATTGGCGTTAAAGTATGGATCTTCAAAGGTGAAGTATTAGGTGGATTACCACTTACTCAAGAGCAGCCTGCTGCCGCACCTAAGAAGAAAGGCCGCAACGCTAAGCGAGAGGGCTAATCATGTTACAACCAAAGCGTACGAAATTTCGTAAGATGCATAAAGGGCGTAACCGTGGTCTTGCTATTGCTGGTAGCAAAGTAAGCTTCGGTACATTCGGTCTTAAATCTGTAGGCCGCGGTCGCATGACTGCTCGTCAAATCGAAGCAGCTCGTCGTGCTATGACTCGTCACGTTAAACGTCAAGGTAAAATTTGGATTCGAGTTTTCCCTGACAAGCCAATTACTGAGAAGCCTCTTGAAGTGCGTCAAGGTAAAGGTAAAGGTAACGTTGAGTACTGGGTATGCCAAATTCAACCGGGTCGTGTGTTATATGAGATGGAAGGTGTTCCAGAAGATCTAGCACGTGAAGCGTTTGCATTGGCTGCGGCAAAACTGCCATTTAAAACAACCTTTGTAACTCGAACGGTGATGTAATGAAAGCGACTGAACTTAAAGATAAAAGCGTTGAAGAATTGAATGCTGAGTTATTAAACTTACTTCGCGAACAATTCAACTTACGCATGCAATATTCTACTGGTCAGCTTGAAAAAACTGATACATTAAGAAAAGTGCGTCGTAACATCGCGCGTGTTAAAACCATTTTGAACCAAAAGGCTGATGCGTAATGACTGAACAAACTATTCGTACAGTACAAGGTCGTGTGGTAAGCAACAAAATGGATAAAACTGTTACTGTTGCAGTAGAACGTAAAGTGAAACACCCAATTTATGGTAAATTCATCAAACGTACTACTAAGCTACACGCTCATGATGAAGCTAACGTATGTAATGAAGGTGATGTAGTGACTATTCGCGAATGTCGCCCTCTTTCTAAGTCCAAAAATTGGATGTTAGTTGACGTAATTTCTAAAGCATAATCGCTTTTAGTTTATTGCATTTAAAAAACCGTTGTGAGAAATCACAGCGGTTTTTTGTTTGTGTACTACAGTACTTTATTTACATCATGTAGATTGTAATGTGAGTACCAAGCATTTTTTGATTTATAATAACGGGAAATAGCGTTCATATTTATTAATTGAATAACCACAAGGCTAGTAAACATTCAGTTATAGTAAATCAACATCCTATGTGAATAATAATTAGTCATGGCATAATCATCTTTTCAAATAATAATGAATTATATCAACACCTTAAATGTAAAGTGAAATTAATTTCAAAAACATCGTTGACCTTCTACAAGAAGGATGTAGAATGCGCACCTCGCTTGAGACGACCCACTCATCACCGACGGTGTACAGTGCAGATACCACAAGCGATAGAGACAGTTTAGCGGTTGCGAATTTATTTCAAAAACCTGCAAAAAAAGATTGACTCACA
>Ga0209961_1000091_pt1 | contig 32793 bp, 71 predicted proteins | sample SalPonA_B_H2O_MG_FD_185719 | JGI IMG/M metagenome (GOLD analysis project Ga0209961, IMG submission 185719) | Water microbial communities from South San Francisco under conditions of wetland restoration - Salt Pond MetaG R2A_B_H2O_MG (SPAdes)... | ecosystem: Environmental > Aquatic > Non-marine... | reverse complement strand
ATACTGTCTCCCGAGAATATACCCAAATTTGTCAACCGTATAAAAAAAGCCCGCTAAATTGCGGGCTTCGTTTTTAAACTTTTTACGAATATTCTGCGATTGCTTCAAACAATGTGATACCACCATCAAAGTATAGTTCTTCAATGTCAGTAGCCAAAACATCAGCATCATCTGGGTCGTAACCTTTTTCAATAACAAGTATGTTGTAAATCTGAGTCCAAATATCCATCATCTTTTTCCTTACGCAGTTAATTCGTATGGCTTGTTCCACTTACCGACATTGATTGAAATATAATGACTCGTATCGAAATAGTCGGTCATTGCGTCACTGTTATCGTAATAATCAGCACCGTACATTGCCGCAGTCAACTCATCAAGGAAGTTAGCAATCTCTTCTTCACCCAGTTTACGAGCGTTAGCGGCATCGTAGTACTGATTTACATTGTAGTAGCCGTCTACTGGGTAGAAAGTGCGGTTGTCACGCTTGGCGTACATTTCACGCTGTTTGTTCTCAACACCGAGAAGGTCAAGTTTACCGCTTTTAAGATTAACAACAAGAGTAGAGTAGTTTTTAACAGCAATAGAACCTTTCATGCCGTACTTTTTGAGGATTGCTTTGATTGCTGGGGCACGTTCCGCTTTACGTTCTTTGTTCATAAAAGCCATTGTCTTTCTCCTCTCAACTGACTATATGAATATTATACTGCCTTGAGGATTAAAGTCAACCTTTTTTTGATAAATTTAAGTTACTTTTTCATTTTTTTGTAGATTTCTTAGAATAGATTTTGGAAGACCTTCAACAGGTGTTTGACGAATATTGTTTTGTCCTGCTGGCTTGAACATAGGACGGCGTTTGAGTGGCTTAGACATTACGATTCCTCGATAGTGACATGTTTTTGTTATTATACACCAATGTAGTAACAACTCAAATAATATTTATTATTAATCTTAAATCACGTATCTGTTTGTAACAATTCTGTAACTTTTTGAACAGTCGCCTTATCTTTCAATTCTTTGAAACTTCTACCCTTCTTACCAAAAGATAACGGCTTGCCAAACTTTTTAAATGAACCATCAACAGCAGAAATAAAAGCAATCATCTTATCACTGTCTACAATGTATGTATGGTTTGGAATGTTGTCACTCCACTTTGTTGTTTCAAGCAAAATCTTCATTGCAATCCTCTATAAACATTTTACATTCTATGTAAGAACCAGAAAATACAACCTTTTTATCACCATTGATAACTGCTATAACTTCACATGCGCCCTCATAATGTTGTTTAATATACATATCCATCAGATTAGTATCCTTCTACTTTGTAATCAATTCGCTTACATACGTCTTGTGCCGATCGGCGAGCATTTGTAAAAGCGTAATCATCACTCATTTCATTGTACGAAGCACAATCAATCCATTTACCATCAACACGATGCTGTACAACCAAATCTCTGGCAACGGCTGCTTCGCGGAAAATTATACGTACTGGGTAATCAGGAAAATATTCAAGATAAATTTCAGGATACATGTGTAGTTCTCCTTACAGACCAAATTCTTTGGAAAGAGCAGCCATTTCATAGTCTAACTCTTCTTTGTAATCGTAGTATCGGCTCCAATCATCACCGGACAATTGGGCGACCTGATCTTCAGTAAGAAGTAAAAACGCATCAAACATATTAAGTAAGTCACCATCAGCATTGCGCTCAAGTGCCAAGAATTCTTCGTTTGTATATTTTTCAGTGCGAAATTCAGTCATAACATTTCTCTCAATCAACTTACAATACAAGTATAGTTCCGTGAAAACACATTGTCAAGTATTATCTTAACTTTACCTGACGTTGAAACGCGGCAAGTTCATCTAACAATGCATCTATGCGTGGATGATGGTTGGGATTATTAAGATCCAAACTACGAATCTCTTCCCACAAACAAGCAATAAGATTAGTAACTGACATAATGTATTCCTCCAAATCAACTCATATATCATATGACTATTTGGGTACCCTGTCAACCTTTTTTTGAAGAAAAATAGAGCGGTTAACGCTCTATTTTAGTGTATGGCGACCCGTAGGGGACTTGAACCCGCAACTTCACGCCTGATAGTTGTCTAATGTTGTTCCTGGAGGGAGTTTGCCATTTTTAATAGCATTTCCTATTTTAGCAGCAAGTTTTAATCTTTCTGCTCCTTCTTTACTTACATTTTTAACACCCCAAGTATCTGTCTGCGTATGACAGTTAGGACACAAATAACGAAGGTTTTCTACAACATTATTTTTATTATTACCATCAATGTGATCTATCTGTAAACGAATATCTTTTCCATTCCATTCGTTAATACCACAGCAACTACATTTATATTCAGTAAACCTTTTGAAATAAGTCCTAGCATTAGCACTAGTATAGTTACCCGATTCTATTTTTGCTATTGCGTTTGCGTTGTCACGACAATCTCTACAACAAAATCGATTAGTGATATTACCATGATATTTCTTTTTAAACTGCTCACCGCAGTATTCGCAAGTACAGTATGTTGCTAAACCACCTTTAGGCATAGGTAAGAACTCCTTTTCTTTTATTTATATTCTTGCCTTTAATATGGCTCCCGGAGTAGGAATCGAACCTACCTGATGAACAGATTAACAATCTGCTGACACACCTTGCGTCCATCCGGGAATAAAACTTTAAATCAATGGTGCCCGCAGAAAGACTCGAACTTTCACGCTAATAGCACGGCCGCCTAAAGACCGCGTGTCTACCAATTCCACCATGCGGGCATAAAATTAATCGGAATCATCTCCCGATATGAAGTCTTTTAAAAGACCTATAAAAGCACCAAACAAAAAACCTAGAACCATAGACCCCCAATTAGCAAGTGTCTCTGGTACAGGTTGTCCTGATATCCACATCCACATTGTAGTACCTACAATGCCCATGCTCATAACAATAAGTAATACCCAACCAGTTAGAACAATACCTTTTGCCGCATCAAAACGGTTTTTAGTAATTTTGTTTTCTAACTCTTGTTCGATAGTATTGTTTGCTTTTTCCATATCGTTCATGTTAAGTTGCCTTTAATAATGGTGCTCCCGCCCGGAACTGACCCGAGAACTAGGGGTTACAAATCCCTTGTTTTTCCAGTTAAACTACAGGAGCATTAAAAACTTTTACCTTCAGCATATCGTTGTCTGCGATAATGCCTTCCTTTGCCAACATTTTTACCTTTATAAGTATCTGTTTGGCTATGACAGTTTGGACATAACAAAGAAACATTTTCTTCACTATTATCGTCACTGTTTCCATTTATGTGTTCTAACTCAAGTACAATAGGTTTACCATTCCACTCTGTTATGCTACACTCGTAGCAACCTTCTTTCTTCTCAGCAAGATATCGTTTCAATGGATTCTTGCCAATCTTTCCAGTTTCTTTCCATTCTATTATCCGTTGTTTGTGTTGGTAGTCATGTTGGCATTTATTATCGCAATACATACCCGCAGTATTCTTACCCAGAATCTTTTCTGCCCCACAATTTTTACAGATAAATGTGTTCATACTTTTTATTTATACAATTAACTTCGAAGTTAATGTTAAATGAACCAAAACGATCATTTTTTGAATGGTACTGCTGTAAGTAGTATCATTGCTGTTTTTTCCTGATTTGGTTTATAGTTTTTTACTTTATTTTTAACTGGTGTTAACTCACCGTTTTCCAACACCCAAACATTACGAGCCAGTGCCATATATTTATTTAGTATAAGTCTACTAGTCCACCCATCGTCCGGTTCAAGTATTACGTAATGATACGTATCAGTCACCGTTGAGTTATTTGCCTTAATAGTACCCTTATCATATTGGAAGTAGTAATACTGAGCCATTATGCTATGTGTTTCAGACTATGATAGATATTCACTGTGTGTAATGAGCATGTATCATAGCCTGAGTTTTTGTGTTTATTGTACCCTTGTTTTGTTTGTTTCTTTTTGTCTATGTGTGTACATGCCTTATTGTATTTAAGGGCATGTTTATGTACGTAGTTACGTTGTTTCATATTGCCTCCTATTTAATCAATTATATCAAAAAACTATGAAGTGTGTCAAGTATTTATTACCAATCCAAGAAATTTGGATTAGTGGGTTTGCTACCGGGAAAGCCTTTATAGAATCCACCAAAGTTAGATTGTGTACGTTTTGGAACAGTACCTTGAATTTTGATAGTAACGCCTTTACCGGGAGGCTCAAAGTACCATGTGGAGTCGCCATTAAAGTAAAACAATACAGTGAGTATTGTTAGTAATGCTATTATAAATTTAATTATTTTTATTCGTAGAGCGGAAAACATATCACTTAAACGGGTCCCTCCTGCCTGTATAGTCGGATACAGGACTGTCTGTTAAACGTCTTTGTGGTTTCGCCATGTTAGTTTCAACACGGTTATGTAATTCTTTGAGGTACCGAATAATGTAACACTGAGAAACAATTATTACTGTAAATATTGAAATTGCAAATGAAAATGCTAATGGTGTGTATTCCATAAATTTTCCTCACCAATCATCTCCGTCTGCCGCTGGAGAAGTTACAGTTGTTTCATTTTGTCCGCCTTCGAGTTGTCTACGTAGCAATTCAAGTTCCAGGCGTAGCCTTTCATTTTCGATTGCCATTTTCTCTTCTTCTAAGTTTTTAATAGTCATGCAGTCGAGGTCACTAGTCACCCCACCGAAACCTATAACCAGTTTAGCCATGACCCTAACATCATCTTTATTAGGATCACCTTCAAAGCCAAACTCAACTTGTGTGTTATCGTTGTATGCTTTCTCGCATTGAGCACCTGACGAAGTTTTATAAACGTCTGTTGTACCTGCTAGAGTATTAGCGCCATAGCCATAGACGGCTACACACACGAGTAATTGTAGTAGGGTTTGTTTCTTCATAACCAACTTTGTCCAAAACAGAACAAACCATTACTTTGCGTTCATTGCTGTTACCCATAAAGATTCTTGCTGTTACACTCTTTTCTGAGCCTGGACGCATTTTAAAGTAGCGGCGTTGTGTTTCCCAACTAGATTCGTCTGCAATAGAGCCATCTTTTTCAAGTACATCTATGCGTAGAATAATTGGAAAATCGAATTCGTTTTTGAGTTCATATGTTACATCCATATGATCACCTGGTGTTGCAATTTTTTTATAACCTGGCGTTTGCGAATGAGCACTAGCCCCTTGAGAGGAAAGGGCTAGTACTAGTGCAGCCATCATTAATGATTGCTTTATCATTTTTAGTTCCTTAGATTGTGCAAGTAACTACTGAGTTCATAAAGTAGTTAGTGTTATCTTCTGCAACGAAACTATCAGATACAAGAATTGTGTGGTTTAGACTTAAGTTGATAACGTTACCGCCGTCTAGAGCAGTTACATTAGCGTAGTCTTCGCCAGCATCAAGTACTGGAGTTTTACGTGTGTTTTCACCCCACATTGAAGAGTCAATATAATCAACAGATTTAGTGTTGTCTACAGCGCCTAGAGCGTCACGTAGTACTTTGTCAGTTGATACATCAATAGAAGCAACGTCACGAGTTTTAACACGTACTTGACCGTCGTTAGTGGTGTACCATTTAGAATCTGCTTCAACCCAAGTCATCGCACCGTCTTGTGCGTTTAGGAAGTAACAGCCTGATTCTAGATCATTAGTTTGACCTTCGATTTTGATAGTTTGATTAGCAAATGCTGTGCCAGAAGTTAGTAGTGCAGCCGCTAGTGCTAGTGTAGTAAATTTTTTCATTTTCAAGTTCTCCAAAAAGTAATGAATCATGTTCATCTTTTTGGGTACCTTGATTATCGTGAAACCACCCTGCCAGCACGTTATGTAAAATATATAACATAATGGGGCTCCTGTTCCAACCGCCAACCTCCCCGCCAGCGTAGTGATGAAAGATACAACCTATTTGTGTCTTTCGTATGAAGTGAGACAGATGAATCACATGTGACATTTGTTTCTCTTCATACTAATATTTAGCGAGGTTTTTTAATAAGCGGGTTTATAGACCAAAACGGCTACTTTTTGGAGATAAAAAAAGCCCTCATTAAATGAGGGCATATAACGTTTGAAATTTTAAAGTTGATAGTATTTAATCTCCCAATAACATACTATTTGTCTTCGTAAATTACCATCTTTCGTTTGTTATTCAGTTCGCTAACCTCCCAATACCAGCGTCGGAACATATAATTCTTTCATAGTAATATTTAGAAAAAACTAAGAATTTTTCTTAATAACAGACTAAAACGGTGAGTTTTTAAATGCTTTCAATCAGTGTACGTTGCATGTTGCGCTTCTGTTCTTTGTATGACACCTCAGCAAGGTTATCAACTTCAACTTCACTTGGGTGGAATACGAACGATAACGCTTCACGTGGAATGTGTGCTTCGATACCATCTGGGACAGAAACAAGGTAGGGTTTAACATCGTCACTGCTAATGATTGCCATTGAATCTTCCTGACCAATGACATAGTAATCAGCAGGGTTTTCAATTGTAGTGCCTTTGTTGGTACCTAAAGAGTTTTTAAGTTTTACTTTAACTACTGCTTTAGGTTTTCCAGTCTTAGTGTAAAGACCGTTAGAAAGATATTTAAATTCTAAGTCTAAACCTTTTTCAGTATCGTGATGGTCGCGACCTATATCATCAACCCACTTAAGTCGTCCGTTAGAATAAACTTCTAATGACTGTTCAATGATATCTGCTTTATCAAAGCGGTCTTTACGGTCGTTTAACTGGGAACCCAAACTGCGAACTAGTTTGGTGTATCGCGTAGTGTCAATTACATTGCTTAGTTCAAGTGCGTAATTGTTAGTTGTCATAATTGTATCCTCTGCCTTATTTCTCACTTTATATAGTAAGAATAGCACCTTTGGGATACAAAGTCAAATTATTTTTCTACTCTAATACAAACGGCTTGTGAACCAATTGGGAACATACCATTGTAGTGTTCACCATCGACCAATAACTGGTCTCGTGCGTCAAAGCATTCACTCATTGAGTTAAAAGTCCCTGATACATGTGTATCAGCGTTTGCAGTTGTTAACAGTGTAATAAGAACTAGTGTGTACATCTTATGTCTCCGGTTTTAGTTTATGTTGCCTCCTGACTACAGGTTCTTATTATTATAGAAGTATTTATCACATAAAGAAAAACCGGGCATAATGCCCGGCTGAAGTTTTTATTGTTATTGGGAGATGTTTTTTATTGTTATTGGGAGATTCCTATTATTTTATTTATCATTATTTCTTATTTTTACGTGCCAACGCGTTCGCACGAGCCTTTTCTAGTAGAGCCAACTGACGAGCCTTACCAAGTTCAGCGAACTTCTGGTATGCTGGGTTATCTTCATCAATACCATCAGCATCATTACCGTGTCCACGATCTTTGTCACCAGCAGGAGCAGACTTAGCAACCTGTTCTACCGGTTTTGGTGGGACATAGTTTGGTGCCTGAGGTTCCATGAACTGGTGTAGTTCTACTGAAACTTCGTAAATATCGATACCAAGTTTGCCTGCGCTGTTACCGCTGTGACCGTATAGTTTACCATACTGATCACGAATCAATACCTGATCACCGAGACCTTCACTAAACATTGACGCACGAATCTCACCGCCATTGTTATCCTGGAATGTTACCCAGTTATTAACTTTCTGATTCAGTAGACGCATGTAGTAGTTGTGGAACCCAGCACCCCAAAGTGTACCATCCTTCTTGATTACCCAGAAGTCGCTGTGACCAGTATATGCCACAGCAACATCATCAATACCAATGCTACCTGCAAACTGTACTGGAGTATCAGACGGTGGGATAACTTCCATACCAACATATGGGTTAGTGTTACCTTTACCCCAGTAGAAAAGGGTATCGTCCATTGTTACTGCAACTGCTGATTTATAACCCATGTCCAAGTGACGGAAGCCGTACCCAGTGATAGTCGGTTCTGCTGGGAGTTCCTTACGGCCAGAAGTAGAACCGTCTCCTAGCATGTGAGTGTATGGTCCCCAAGTGTAAACATTACCGAACATGTCAAGAGCACCGCCAGCAACAGCATGAATGTCTAGTGAAATGTAATCAGTGTTGTTGTTTACTGGACGCAGAATGTTTAATGAATCTGCTTTGTAAATCTGACCTTTAGGGTAAATTTTACCATCAACTGTGTACTCACCTGTTTTCACAAGAGCATACAAGGTGTCAATGTAGAACTCAACCTCAAGAACTTCCATGCCTTCAACGCCAGTGTATTCTACTAACTCACCAGTGTTAATCACAGTAGCACTAATTTTGTTGTCTTTTGTTACGAATGCTGAACGGCGAATGCCTGCCTCAACTTCTTTGACATTCTGTAGACCAACATATGTTGGCTGCATGGTTTTTGGATCAAGGGAATTTACACCACAAACACCAGTAGAACAATTGCCCATGGCGTATGCATTACCATCACGGTCAATGTACAGTGTGTGATTAGTTCCTTCAGAAATTTTATTATTTGCAAACACACCAGTTGCCATAGCAGTGGCAAGTGCCGCAGTTGCGAAAGTTTTCATGTTTAATGTTTTCATAATTAGCCTCATACGGTCGTTACTAATTTGTTTCCCTTACTTTCTAAGTGTATCGAAATCAGGGTCGTAAGTCAAGAACTTTTTTCAATTAATTTAAAAAACCTTTTAACTCACTCTATACATATAGTATATATCTTTTTTGATATAAAGGTCAAGCGATTTTATGAGGTTTGGTAATGAAACTTTTACGTGTTAATTCGGATGTAAGACAGTTGTGACAAAAGCGTGGGGCGTTAAGCCCCACGACAGTATGTAAAAATTAGAATGTAACTTTTACACCTAGAGTAGTTTCCGAATGATCGAAATCACGGTTGAAGTCGTTTTTAACGTATAAGTGTACGCTATCAGACATGGTTGCAGTTAGGTCAACATTGATGTTGCTTAGTTCAAAACGAGCATCTGATTCTGGATCCAAAGATTCAAAATTGGAATCCAACTTTAGGTTGTGTGGTAAGGTTACAACTACACCGCCAATCACCTTGTTGGTTTGTGCTTCAACCGCACGTTCTGCCGCAATGTAAGGAGTTACTTCTGTTGTCTCTGCGAAGGTTTTAGAAACCATAGTGGACACTGCAAAAATGCCAGTAAAGGCAATAATTTCAAACGTTTTCATTATTATACAATCCTCTTGTAAATTTATAGTTATACGACAAGTCATTGGTGCTTGTCTATTATTATTTAGTGTAGTGTACTTTCTTATAAAATGCGTACTTTACACTATTGTCACCTGCCCAAATTAATGTAGGTTGTGGGCACCGAAGTGCCCACATTTTGGGAGGTTTTCTTATCTATGGCAATAAATAAGATTCAACTTGGTTTTTAACGTAGTTTTCCTTCTACGTCACGGGCGTGTTATATTTGGTATATAATACACTATTTTTATTTATCTTTTCAAATCAAAAATTACTACTTTTACAGGAAATTATTAGCAAATTTCTTGTATTCTGTTGCACTTTTTAAGTCTTCAATGATATCACCCGTAGCAAGAATGCGACGGTTGTTTGACAACCTAACAGTCATGCTATCAACAATTTCAACTACTTTGAAGTAGTCTTTACGGTTAAAACACTTGATGTAATCGCCTTCAAATACGATGTAATTTTTCATGTGTACTTACCTATTCTTGCGTTCATAATATTCGTGGATTAGTATTATACTATAGTAGACTATTGCTATTGAGGCTGCAAGTTCAAACAACCGCGACCAATCAATCACAGTAACCACCTGCCAGTAGTTTGTACGTATTCATTTCTACCCATTTGTACGCATTCATAATCTCACAATCAAGTTCCCAAGTACCTTCGCGGGCATCTGGGTTACTCCAAAGCATTTCACGATTGGCCTTGGTCATTGCTACACCTAGGTCGTTAATGTTTTCGTTCATTCCGTACTCGCCACGCTCAATGGAAATGTCACTAGCGTAAACAACTAAAGTGTTACCGTATGCGTTAAACATAAAATTTTCGTTAGACATTTTGTTCTCCGATTCGTTAACTTACTTTGTTATTATACACTAATGAGTATTGTTGTCAATACTATGGACGAACTTTTTTTACATCAAATGCTTCTGCTTCTTCACGGGATCTAAATCCCCATGCCGCAGTAACCTTGTTGTCTGTTATTTCCTTTAGTAACCAACAGTTCTTTACACTTGGTGTATTCAAAGGCTCAATAACATACTTTCTATTATCAGACATTTACATGCTATCCAATTCTGCTTTTAGTTCTTGGAACCCACCAAGATACTTATCTTCTAGCCAAATCTGAGGTGCTGTTCTTGGTACCACGCCAATCTCTGCACACTCCGTCAACAACGTTTCTTTTGCTGATGGGTCATTGTCAATATTTACTTCTTGGTATTCGATACCGCGCATATCCATTAAAAGTTTCGCTTGTGTACAATACGTACAATTGTTTTTAGAATAAATTTTTGCTTTCATATTATAGGTTCCTAAAAAAAGTGTGTACTTTACTTATCTTTTTTAATTGCTTCACACTTGGCTACATGCTTACGTAAACCGCTAGAACTAAAACGATGGTCACGTTGGTTAAAGTATAATTCAATGGATCGCTTCTTACATATGTCACGACCTGTAAAGTCTTTATCTCTATACTCTACGCCTAGAATTCGTATGTCAATGTGCATTCCAGAAAGTATATCTTCCAAATCTTGTTCGGATGAATACGGAATGATTTCATCTACATATCTACATGCTCTAAGTTGTAAGTATCGTTCAACAACCGATTGTACCGGTTTGTTCTTTTCTGGACGGTCTAGTGTTGGGTCAGTTTGTAGACCAACTATAAGATAGTCGCATTGTTCTTTTGCTTCTTCTAACATTAATGTATGACCCGCATGTAATAGGTCAAACGATGATGCAGTGAAACCGATTTTTTTCTTTTCTGACATAATTTATTTGTATGCTCACATATTTTGTGACACTGGGCTTTTAATTTCCATATGCATTATTCCGTAGCAGTCAATATAAATCTAGCGGCATCGTCCTCATTTCTGAAATTCAAAATTGCTGTCATGCTGTATCGGTCAAAGTAGCAACCAATATGTTGACCATATTCTGTAGACAACAACTTACGAAAGTCACGTTCACACTTACGAACAAAGTGTTGATCCCAATCAGCACATTCAAACGATATCTTTACAGAGTATGGAAGGGCGATTGTGTCGTTAACTTTCGTATTTAAAACGTTGATTGTGTAGTCAGCAGTTTGAATCATTGAGGGTGATGTGGGTGTTGCCACCCACATACCTGCTAGTTAGAATTAAACGCCTGCAACAAACTGAATATCAGCCAGTGCATCTGCGTCAACCATATCGCTACGATACACCGCATATTTCTTGGTGTTACCGTTGTAAACACCCACTTCGAGGACTCTGCCCTCACGAGTATCTAGCATGCCATAGACGCCATCGCGTCCACGTCCTAAACTACGAGCAAGTTTGATTGCTGCATCTAGGTCTGGGTTACGTTTACGGCCTGATGCCGCGTTGCGTGGTTTTTGTTGTTTTGTCATTAAAAATCCTCATGATATGACATAAACGATAGAGAATAAGTTTAAAGACATTTCTCTGTTGTGGTCTATAGAGTTATTACTTTCTATAATTTAATATTACTACAATTTGCGTATGTATGTCAATGCCTTAATCAACAAAAATTCGTAATATTTCGTATTCAATGTAATCGTTTGCGGAGCGTTCAATTTCCGCAATATCGCCTTGGTACAGACCGATCAACTCACTTCCCAGAGGTGATTTGTGGCTAATGATACCATTGGCAGGGTCAGATTCGATCTCACCTAGAATTTGATAAGTCATAGTTTTTTCGGTATTCAAGTTAAGTAATTCTACTTTACAACCCACTCGAACCTTTTCGTACTCGCCAACTTCTGGAATTTCAACCAAACGATAGGTTGCCAGAATTGCTTCATACTTTTTGATTTCATGTTCTACTCGTTCAACCGCGTTTAGAGCCATGTCTAGTTCTTCATTTTCTTCCATGCCGCCGTTGTCTCTTGCAACTGCAACGTCTTCTGCTAAACTAGGTTTTTTATCCACTAATAATCGTATCTTTTGTCCTAAAATCTTACGACCATATTCGGTGATTATGTTATCAGCCACTTGGACCTCCCTTCCACTATGTTCCCCTGGTTGTTCAGGGAAATCTTTATTATATTTATCTTCCAAGTTGAAAAATGCCATATTATTCATTTAATAGTTTCTCTCTTATTAGTAGGAGTAGGTTTTCTCTGTTTGATGTTTTACCATCGGTTTCATTGATTATGTCTTGGAATAACATACCTAGAAATATGACATTTTCTAGATCCATTTCTCGCAAGTCATAACGGTAATCTAGTAGTATTTCAAACGTGTCCTTCATAAACTCTGCCGTAATCGGACTAAAGCCGTACTCATCCAGTGTGGCGTTATACTCACGTTCTTCACGTTTATCTTCGAACAACTGTTTTTTCATTCTTATGTTATCTAAGTTTATTATGTCTGCCATACTATGCTCGCAATGTCAAGTTGTAATCTCTGACTACATCCTGAACACATTTTGCTTGTACATACGCATCGGCTAACGCATTGTGTGCTTCAAAATCGTATGATTTACGCGGATCTTTATCAGCGATACTCAGTAATGTCCGACTGTCTTTTACTTTCCAAAATGGCCATGGTACTGGAAGACCATACATTTCATACATGTTTTCAAGTATAACAATGTCAAATGTAGAACCATGCGCCCAAATAATGTCAACACCTACCAACCATCTGTTCAATTCTTTCAAGACTTGGTGGGTGTCTGTTCTGCCATCATCACCAAATGCTTCTAGCAATACTTCCGGTTCTTGTTTTGACCACCAATCCAATGTGTCATCGTCAACTGTGCGACCTTTCGCTTCTTGGTCTTCCATAGTGAACTTATAGTAAAATTCACCGTAAGGTTCTGTGTTGTTTCGATGGTCGAATTTCACGCCGCCGATAGTTAAGACTTGACAATTAGGGCGAGTGCCCATAGTCTCTAAGTCTATCATTGCTGAAATCATTTTAGTACCTTATATTGATATTCGATTAACTACTAGTATAATGCCTTTAGAAACAAAAAGCAAGTGTTTAATCAAAATTTATAGTTTGCCTTCGTCTCTCATTTTGGCGCGGATTTTAGTCGCTGAAATGTCGTGGATATCGGCTCCAAGATCATGTTGTGTAAACGTGTATCCGACACCGCGACCATAACTAATGTCAACAATGTTAGGGACACGCATAACAATATATTCGTGACCATAAGTATACCCATGTTCTGCCAATCCTTTTTCGATATTTTCAACTACAGTCTCAAAATCAAATGGATTGTCAGTTTGATCACCGGTACGTCCAGCACCGGCATCTTCACCTACAATCCCTCCAACGTCTCTAACCATTATACACACTTGCCCAGTTTCCGCAAGTGCTTTTTTAAATAATGCTGTGTGACCATCGTGCCAAGGTTGCCACCTGCCTAGCATTTCTGTGGTTGGGGCTTGCCAGTTAAATTTATTCATTGTTTTCTCCGATCTTTGTTTTATATGTATCTTATAGCATGTACAACGACAATGCTACAGCAATACCAACTATAAGGATTGGACAAAATGCTACACAGTAATGTAACTTGTTCCAAAGATTAAAGCCGATAGTAGTGTATTCTTCATCTTTCATCTACTTATCTCCTGGATTACACAACGCCTCCACTGACTTAAAATATATCCATGCTTCTTTTACAGCAGGATCCATGTGGTCGGGCATGGTACATAATGAATACCAATGTAGACCGGTACGGTTTAATCTCAAGGCGGGTAAATTGAATTGTCTCGCATTAGGAGCGTTCAATAGTACGCCACTGTAAACTAAGTCTCTAAATAGTGAAAGAACCTCTTTCTCTGTGAATTGGTTTAGTTTGTTTCGTGGATCGTTTGTGATATTATGTTGTATTACAGAGGTACAATACCATTCGTATACCTCTACATGACTGGATATATCAAACGTATTAGTAGTAACAATAGAAAACACATCGTCTTGTACGACAGTGCCATCCAATATATCACTAATACAATATATTAGACTTGTCCCTAACAACATAATAGTATTTATGTTTTATGTTATTTTTTAATTCCAAAAGATATATGGTTGTGCCACAAACGTTCATGGTAATAGTAAAGTACGAACTTAATAATCAAATCCGCAACAAACACATACCCTACTGCTTTAGGCGGTAAACCAAAAGCAAATGCGATAATAGCAGTAGTAATACTTGCTATGATACGCCACGTAACTGCCTTTGCTAAATGGCGTTTACGTTCTACCTTATGCTCGTTCACGGATCTTTCCTACTAGATCGGACAACGTATCTTCCGTCCAATCCCAATCAGTAATTGCATAATCATAATATTCTGGCACTACAAATATTTTATTAGTGTCTTCGAATCTTCCCATACTAATCGTATCCATCCATACGATAAAATCAGGATCAAACTCTTCTCGTGTTTTTGGTGTTGGGCATACAAAGTCTGTAATTGCTATCTTTCCAGCGCGTACAACGCCGTCTGAGAGGTATTTCATACGTGCCGCTTGTCGTTGTCTACCTTCGTCACTAAAGTCCCAATCATCGTAATGACCTCGAACTTCATCCGCATTAATCCATACAGCATCATCCCCAAACTCTGAACACAATGGTTTGGCTAGTGTAGACTTGCCAGCACCTGGCAATCCCATAATTAGTACTTTCATTTATTACCTTCTAAGTTGTATTTCTTCCGAATATGCCCCAGACTCTAAAATCTGATTGCCCAATTTGATACGGTTGGGACCAAGATAATGCCACTGCATACCGTCTTCCCAAATTATACGTTCTACCCAGCCTACAGCACGAAGATCACCTATGGATAACCCTTCTTTGCTTGGTTTCATTGTAAACTCTACAATTTCACCGTTTGATATTTGTTCCACAGCGGATTCGAGCAATCCCGCTTTGCTTTGTTCTATGATCATTGTTAGTCCCTCGCATGATTGTTGTTATTAAAAGTTTATGGATTCGCCGCAACCGCAACCTCCTGTAACATTAGGGTTTCCGATTTCTATGCGACTACCTGCCAAATCAGACACATAATCAACTACAGTTCCGGCAAGATATTCAAGGCTGTAACTATCTACGTACAAGGTGAACTTGCCATAATCTGTTACTTCATCATCTTCCATGTGTTCTTGAAATTCGTCATATGTTTCCCAATGATATTGAAAACCGCTACAACCTCCGCCGATGATACCAAACTTTAGTAGTTTGCCTTCGGCTGCTTTACTGAAATGTTGAATTGCTTCGTCTGTTAACTGTACTACTTCCGACATTGTTACCTCTTTAATTTATAGATTTCTATGTTTAGTACATTATTATTTATACTTTTATCCATGTAGTAATATTTCAAAATACCATCACCGTCTAAAAATGTATCACATTCATAATGACCATCGATGCGACTAATCCAATATTCTTCAATGTACATACTTAACGACTGAATTAGTTTTGCTCCGCCTATAACCCATATGTCTTTGTTTTGTCGTTTCATTTGCGGTAATATTTTTAAAAAACTTCTCATGTCAACTACTACATCAGGACCTTCCAATGACTCAGCGGTTGTGATAACTACATTTTCTCTATTCGGTAATGGTTTACGAGGTAAACTATCCCACGTATTTCTACCCATCACAACGATACCACCGTCAGTACATTCTTTAAACCACTGTAGGTCGGCTGAATTGTGTGGCCATGGTAAGTCATTATCTTTACCTATACCCCAGTTGTTGTCGCACGCCAATATCGCTTTTAGCATTTTATCTCCGCATACGTGTTACTGCTATAATGTGTTCATCATCGACAACTGGCAACAGATTTGATTTATGTGATTCCATCACTCCTTTTACAAGGGACCCAGTATACACTTTGTCTTCTGCTTTATATGTATTGTATTCATTACTGTTAAGACTTTGATACTCTACACCCTCGTCACGGCGTACTATGTCAGGCCATTGAAATTCTTTGAATTGTTCTAGCACACTTTTCTGCGCGTTTGATTTAGAAAACGACACACTTTTCTGCGCCAATTGTTTTTCGTATTTACGTTTAGCGGCTGCTGCCTTCATTTCACGCTGTCTTTGTTCTTTGACACGTTTAGGTGTGGACATAACATACTCCTATTAATCTATTAGTTCATTATACATTAGAATGTAATGCCACGTCAACTAGTAAACGTATCTACTAGACTCATTGCTACCGCAGTGCCGGTAATACTTGAACCAATCATAATCGCTCGGTCACTCCACTCCATACCAACAAACACCCAGCATATACTGGCTAGCAAATACGCTATCTGTCCAGACACACTGAACCCAGCACTAATAGAAAATATACCAAACACGGTTAGAATAGTTGCTGCCCACTTAAAATACCAGTCTACAGTGCCTGTTGGCGTTGTTGGTGTTAGGTCTTCTACTTCGTGTTGTAGTTCTGCCAACTCTTGCTTTAGACGCTTACGTTCTTTGGACAACTCCATTGCCAACTTGGTGGCTCTGGACGCAGAACTTTCTTCTTGGTAATCTTCTTTGGGTGTATGTTCTTCGGTCATCTACTAATCCCACAAATTCTCTTACACAAATGATAAATAACTATAACAAAGTTAAAGGAGAATGTCAATGGCTTACACATATCTAATAGGATGGAGCAAACACGATAAGTTTTACTACGGTGCTCGCTGGGCAAAAGATTGCTCACCTGACGATTTATGGAATACATATTTCACTTCCTCTAAACATGTTAAAGCGTTTCGTAAAGAACACGGAGAACCTGATGTTATACAAGTTCGCAAAGTGTTCAATGATGTTGATAAGTGCAAACTTCACGAGCGTAAAGCCCTAGATAAGTTAGATGTACTTAACAACGATAAATGGTTAAACAAGAACATCAACGGTATGTTCCTCCCTACTGGTCCTATGTCCGAAGAGCATATTGCTAAAAGAGTAGCAAGTTTTAAGGAAACTATGCAAGGCAAAGGCACTCGTACTGGAAAGAAACATACATCCGAAACGATTGAGAAGATGCGTAAGGCTCACGCAGGCAAACCTAAATCTGCCGAACACATCGCCAGTATGCGAAAACGCCCGCAAGACACTACTACCCTTACTTGTCCACATTGCGACAAGACTGGTGACTTCAAGAATATGAAGCGTTGGCATATGGATCGTTGCAAGCACAATCCTAACCGTGTTGCTGACATTGATCCTAAACTTGTCACTTGTACTAAATGCGGACATACTGCTAAACAGTCTCCTAACTTTTACAAGAATCATAACGAGCATTGTAGGACCTAATCCCAGAGCGATTCATAGTATTTTCCAAACAGTCTAAAACCATTTGACATACGCTCTTGATGTGCTTTGCGACCTTCAAAGTCCTCCCACACTAATTTGTATCCTCCCAGGAATCCATCACCTGCTCCTTTCTCATACTTATAGTAATCACTTTCCCAATCGTCTCGACATTTCTGTTCAAATGCCCAGATCATTTCGCCTAAAACCCAATCCCAACGTTTGAACCAGTTTTCGTCTGTTTCACCTGCCTTTTCATATTGCTCAAGCCAACTATCAGGTTGACGCAACTCTTTCGGTACATCACGATTATCAACTACTGGAGCACCATGTTTGGTATCTCTGAGTTGCTTGAGCATAGGCACTACAATGTATGCTAGAGTATGGTCCATGCTCCAAGTATCCCATCGGTCAATTTTAACGGACACTTTTTGCTCACGCTTATCCAAGAAGTAATTGATAGGCGTGTACAATGTTTGTATGAAGTCTTCTAGTTTATCTAGAAATCTTTCATACCTAGTTTGATTTTCTGGTTCAGGCCAATTGTACCCATACTTCTTTTGCATATGATTGGTATATACATAAGATGTTAATCTAGATGGATACGGTCCCATTTTTACTTTCATTTATTCCTCCGCTGTTTGACCATGGATTACTACACACGAAACGCCTATAGAATTGTTTGTTAGAATTAGAGCAAAATCACCATCCGGTCCCACTGTTACATTGGTTGTGATAGTAGTTCCGTCTTGTGCTACAGTTTCGCCCTTAAATACGCCAGTATGTTGTTTTTGTGCAAGAGTTTCAATTACTCGCTGAGTTTCAAAACACTCAACTGGCATATCTACATTTTCCGCGTATACAAGAGTACTACCTAGAATTGTGGCGGCTGCTAATAGTTTTTTCATTTTGGTTTCCTTTAGTTTTATGATAAAGATACAATAGCGCATCGATAGAATATACATCGTCTGTTGTAAATGATTCCAACCATTGACTAAAATCATCCCAATCAGTTCGCGGCATACTCTTAACTGGATATGTGATAACAGGATAATCACCCATGTTTTCTATACACATTTTACCAGTCACTCGGTCGCCTTTAGTTATTTCAGATTGAATAAGTTTGTATTTTATCATTATTGTTATCTCCGGTAATTAACCGTAAGTATTTATTTCCAAACAGTCAAGTCTTCTAGTAAGATATCCTCATACGATAACTTTTTGTAATTAGTAATTTCTTTGTCTAGTTCCGTTGCTTGATTTTGAAGTTTAATAATCTCTTCATTTGTCAAACTGCGCATTGGTAGACCAAGATACTTCTTCACACGGTGTTCTAGCACTGGATCAAACTTGATTGCTTGTTTAATAATATCTTCTTCTTTGTTGTTGCGTAGTTCAATTTCTTCTGTTACAACACCCACAATAAACTTTGCTTTGGCATTCATGTCATCCATTTTCTCTTGCATGACTGCTAGATTATTTGCCTTACGCAATTCATTGTACTTGATACGTTTTGTATACCACGCATCTAGTATTTGCTCCACTGAATCAAATACAATTACTTTATTGTTTTCATCAATGCACGTATAGTTTTCAGTGACTTTTTTGATTAGTTTAAGTTTCTCCATAATCCATTGATCTGGTCTATCACCGAAACCTCGATCCACTTGTATGTTAAATTCAAAAACATCATTATCTGATAAGTCATCATATCCTTTGATTGCTTTGTCATCTACTAATCTATCAAGTATTGCTTGATATTGTTTTAGAGTATAACCTACTGGTAACGCATCGACCGTTAAGTTAGTCTTTGTATTGCGCTTGAAACTACCCTTAATGAGCCACTGCGCTGAGTTTTCACCTTGCTCAACAGTACAACGCATACCATTCCAATACGGTGTAAGGTCTGCTTTAGACTTCTTACCATTGGCAGTATCACGTACCCATTTTATAATTTGTTTTGGATCACGCGGTAGAATCTTTTGTGCGAAACCGATAGATACACCCTCTGAACCATTGATAAGAATCAGTGGTAGTGTTGGCATGTAGAATCGAGGTTCAATTTTAGCACCCTCGAAGTTTTGATGCTCTAGATTAACAAAGTCATCTGGATTGAACAAATTTTTAAGTTGGTCACTAGACCTTGCATAGATGTAACGAGTTGCTGCCGCTTCCGGTATAAATGTAGAACCAAAGTTACCATCACCTTGTAGCAAAGGTATGTTGTTACCTGAACCCACATAGTCAGCAGTCATGTTGACTACTGTACCTTCAAGTGATCCGTGTAGATATTGAGCGTAGTCTTGTACTTTTGGGCCTAAGTTAGATACCTTTGTAAATTTGTCAATCTTTTGTTGGATAACAGTGTGTAGAATCTTACGTGCCGCGTTTTTTTGTCCATCGATGTAACTACCAAGTTTACGGACATTATCGTAAACTGAGAAATCAATGTACTCAGTACTAAAGAAGTCTTCTAACTTCATTTCTGGTGGTGTAGTTGCTTGTGTTGTCATAGAGGTTCCTTTAACTGTTTTAAACATTATACTATGAATCTTATTTAGTTGTCAAGTGATAAATAAATACAGTTAACCATATAAGGAGAATAATTACATGGCAAAAGTTAGATTTGGTTATGGCGGTTTTATTTTAAAAAACATCGGCACCACATCGGTTGTTAACCCAGTTCGTGGGGAAGCAGTAATACTAGGCACAGTTCAAGAGGACGAAACACTAACAGTTGATACTAGTGGCATCATTGATGCTGATGGACTAGGAGAATTTTCGTATCAATGGTATGCAGATAATGTCGAGTTGGTAGGCGAAACCACTGACAGTCTACTACTAGGAGATTCACTTGTAGGAAAAAGTATTAAAGTATTAGTATCATTTATAGATGGCGATGGTACAGCAGAACAAATAATGTCTTCTGTTGTTGGTCCGGTAGCAAACGTTGACGATGCGCCGGTAGGTGTACCAATCATCGAAGGAACTAGAACAGAGGATCAAACTCTGACTGTGAACATCAGCGGCGTATCTGACATTGATGGTATCGGTGATGTAACTTATCAATGGTACAGAGACAATGTAGCAGTGTCAGGCGAAACAGGCATATCTTACTTGTTGGGTGATGCGGATGTGGGTTCTGTTATCAGAGTAGATATGCTATACACTGATAACAACGGTACTCCAACCACTGTAAGTAGTGCGGATACTACAGCAATTGTCAACGTAAATGATGCGCCTAGTGGTACTCCTGTAATTACTGGTACCACAGAAGTTGGTGATACACTTACCGCTGATACAAGTTCTATCGCAGATGCAGATGGCTTGGGCACATTCTCTTATCAATGGTATAGAAATGCTGTGCCAGTTTCGGGAGAAACAACAAGTACATACACATTAACAATAAATGATTCGCTATCGGATATACATGTTATCGTTTCTTGGACTGATGGTAACGGTACATTAGAAACTGTTTCCAGTGCAACTACTTCACTTCCATATTACCCATTAAACGTTTCTAGAAACTCAGAAAGAATATTGGAAGAAGACGGTTATATATTCTCAGTCAATGGTATTACCGGTAACTACTTTTCTCAAAACATGGACACTGACGGGACTCACGTTATTATAGGTGATAACCTATCAGACGATCCTGCAGGTGATTCTGGAGTGACTTACATTTTTGAAAGAAGTGATTCAGGCAGTAGTTATCCTTTGAAACACACACTATATAATCCAAATGCATACAGTACAGCGATTGGTGACAATTTTGGGGTTGCGGTAGGTATTTCTGGTAATTATGCTATTGTTGGCGCACACCAAGAAGACGAGGCTGGCGCTGCTGGTTCGGGCAAAGCATACATCTTTGATGTGACAACTGGTAATTTACTACACACACTAGATAATCCAAATGCATATGGTTTAATTCCGATCTATTATTTCGGCAGAAAAGTTGCTATTAGTGGAAATTATGCGGTTGTCACGGCTCCATACGAAGACGCTACTACCGGATCGTCCTCGGGCGCAATATACATTTATGATGTGGTCACTGGTAATTTATTGCATAGTATACCAAATCCTCAAACTACATCATCCTTAAATACGCGCTTTGGTTGGTCAGTTGCTATGTACAATAACAATATTATTGTTGGGGCCCATCAAGGAACAGCAGATGGAGTTCAAGGTGGCGCAGCATACATCTATGATGCACCGACTGGAAATCTTATACTCACATTAACCAACCCAAATACATATGGTACAACTTCTAATGATTATTTTGGTGAGGCAGTTGATATTTGTGGTAATTATGCGGTTGTTGGTGCATTTAGAGAAGATAGCCCTGTGACAAGCGACTCGGGCGCGGCATACGTGTTTGATATTACCACAGGAAATTTGGTTCATACCCTTCTTCCGCCTAGTCCCGATGCCTTCAAGTATTACGGTGCCTCAGTCGGTATATCAAAAAATTATGTGTTTGTAGGCGAATATGAGAGTTATGATGGTGGTACTGCTACAGGCGCTGCCCACATTTTTAACTTGTCCGATGGAACATTAAAAGAAACAGTATTCGGTACAGCGGGTTATGATGATGGAGCCGCACTTGACCGATTCGGGTTCTCTATTGCGGCAAGCGATTATTTGATTGCTGTCGGAAGCAAATTCGGAGACTCTCCGGACGGCGGTAATGATGGGTACGCACAGTTGTATTACGATAAAAACTATCTAAATCCTCAAGTAAGCATACTTAACGACGCCACTGAAGGTTTTGGTGTGAGTAGTCGTACAATTGATATAAGCGGTGATTACTTCGCAGTCGGTTGTCCAGAATGGAGTGGCAGCAAAGGACGTGTGAAATTATTTAATAAAAACACTGGAGCACTAGTTAATACTTTGTACTGTCCTGAATCTACAGTTAACGGAGACTACTTCGGCGGTTCTTTGTCAATAGATGGAAACTTATTAGCAATAAGTGCTACAAACTGGGAACGCTCCCAAAACACTTCATATTATAACGAAGGTAGAGTGTGGGTGTTTGAAACACTTACTGGAGATTGGTCGGACGCGGCGTTAAAATATACCATTCAAAATCCTGATTTATACAGTACATACCGAGACGATTACTTTGGTTCATACGTGGACTTGAAAAACGGGGTTCTAGCCGTTAGTATGGCAAATGAAGGCTCGTATTCAAGTTCGTTTGACAACTGGTCTGGGGCGGCTGCTATATTCGAGATGGAAACTGGATCGTTAGTCGCAGGCATGCTAAACCCCAACGTAAATAACGGAGATTATGCTATGTACGATAGATTCGGTAGCGGAGCGAGTACAAACGGTTCAGTTGTCTTCTTCGGTGCTCCCGGAGAACATGATAGCGATGGCACAAGTGCCAAACCCGGAGACGGTACTGGTTACATATACGATGCGGTCACAGGCAATTTATTATACACGTTCCCTAGAAATACTAACACCAGAAGTTTTGGCGGCGAGTCGAAAATGTTTGGAAATACACTCGCAATATCCACTGGATATGATAGCGGGTCTTTAAGTTCAGGATTTGAATTATACGATATTTCAAATCCATCTGCGCCACAATACATTAGAACTATTCCGTCTTACGGTACGATATTTGATATGAACGACAAGTATGTTATTTACGGGGATTCAGGTTACGACTTAGGGACTGATAGTAATACCAACGAAGGTGCGATTTTTGTTATGGAATACTCCTCAGGAAAAATTATAGCAACAGCAGAAGATCCTAATATTCACGATTACCCTGCATCCGATGATAGACTTGGTTCGGCTTTGGCAATCGACGGTTCGACGGTTGTAGTTAGTGCGCCAGGTGAGGTTTATAGTCTGGCAAACCCAACTGCGGTCGGTGCGGTGTATGTATACGAACTTGAATAGTCAATTTAAGGAGAATATTATAAATGACAAAAATCAGATTCAACAATACAAAATTAACAAAGAGTGTTGGCACGGCAAGTTTGAGTGACTTACTGCCTCCGCCAGTGACACTATTTAAAACTTTTTAAGGAGAATATTATAAATGACAAAAATCAGATTCAACAATACAAAATTAACAAAGAGTGTTGGCACGGCAAGTTTGAGTGACTTACTGCCTCCGCCAGTGACACTATTTAAAACTTTGGATAATCCAAACGTCTACGGTTCTACTTCGGGAGATTTATTCGCTAATTCAGTGAATATAGCAGACGGTTATGCCATATGTGGAGCAATGTACGAAGGCGATTCTGGAGGTACTTTATCCGGTGCGGCATACATCTTTGATGTGGCGACTGGTAATTTGTTGCATACATTGACAAATCCAAACGCATATAGTACAAGTGCCGGTGATTCTTTCGGTTTTGCAGTTGACATTAATGGTACATATGCGGCAGTTTCTGCAAAAAACGAGGATGTGGGAGGCACTCAGTCTGGCACCGTATATGTGTATAATACTGTTACAGGAAGTCTAGTATACACAATTCACAATCCCAATGCGTTCAGCACGGCTCTGGCGGATGAGTTCGGATACTCAGTGAGCATTAGCGGAAATTATTTAGTCGTTGGTGCGCCCAGTGAAGACGATGGCGCTCTAGGCGTTGGCGACAATTCAGGAAAAGTATATGTTTTTGACTTGACCACAGGAAATTTATCGTATACTATAGACAACCCTAATATCGATAGTTCAAAATCCAAAAACAAATTTGGTATTAAATTAAATGCGGACGATGCTCATATTATTGTATCAGCATCCTACACCGATACTAGTACAAAATCAGGAGTTGTATATATATTTGACGTAACCGATGGTACGTTATTACATACCATTGACAATCCAAATGCGTACGGCACTCCATTTAATGACTATTTTGGAGGCTCTAACGGCGAATCGGTTTCTATTTCCGGAAACTATGCAGTTGCCAGTACGTCTGAAGAAGATGATGCAGCCGGCACTAATTCGGGAGCCGCGTACATTTTTGACGTTAACACTGGTGGATTGCTACACACACTAACTAACCCCAACATATATAGTACAAGTACTGGTGATACTTTCGGTTATTCATGTGTTACTAATGGCGAATACGTATTTGTCGGAGCAAACGGGGAAGATACACCGACGGATACAAATGTAGGAGTAATTTACATGTACGATGTTGTATCAGGAGCGTTACTTAGAACCATACAAATACCCGACATTAATTTTAAGTCATTCGGTGTTAAAATGGCAATTGATGGAAATTATGCTGTTTTCGCTGCATACGAAAGAGCATACATATATGAAATCGGTACGCTATAACCGTTCAATATCATCTTCAGTACAATTACTACCGTACTGAATTTCAACAACCCGTAACTCTTCGAGATACGGGTTTGTTAACCTATGCCAACACCCTCGAGGAATAAAAATAGTATCATGCTTCTTTAACACATGAAGTTTTAAATCTCTAGGACTATCAAGACCAAGATATACTTCGGCAATTCCAGATGTTACTTGCCAAAACTCAGAACGGTTGATGTGTCGTTGCATACTCAATTGCGAATTAGGATTGACCGTCAACTCTTTTACTTTAGTACCAGGACCATCACTGTGTAGCACACGATAGTAACCCCAATTACGGTCAGTTTTGGGATTTTTCCATTCACGAAGTATCCAACTTGAACTATTTGCTTTGTGGTTTCCACCAACATCAAAGACAAACTTTACATCATCAAATACCATTTCAGGTATGTTATCAGCAGTCCTGTCCCCACCGTTAGCGAATGTTATATTACTATCTGGGTACTTTTCTTTTACTACTCTTATTGCATCACATGCGCTACCATCGGTGTCATCAAAAACGATTACATCATCTACCATATGTAAACTGCCAACAATAGATACTCTTTCCGATAGTGGCATGAAAGCCTTACCTTTTTTACGGGCAAGCCATTCATCAGAATTTAATCCGACGACCAACATATCTCCCAGTGAATGGGCATGATTTAAATATGCTATGTGACCGCTATGTAGTGGGTCAAATCCACCTGTTACTAATACTATATTCATTTTATTATCGTTGTTAAATGATTCGTTTATGTTCTTCTATGGCATCTTTTACATTTGTTGTTATCGTAAGAATTTCTGTCAATCTTGTCAATTCTAACAACGAAAGAACATTAGGCTGCGGTGACAACACACTAGATATAAACTCTCTATGTCTAACAAATATTGCAAGTCCGGATGAATCAGCAAAAATTGTACCCGCTAAGTCTGCAATAAATTTTGTACCGCCCATTGTTATTAAGCGCAACTCTTCCTGTATATCCATCGCATTTGCCATTGTTACTTTGTCTGGAAAATGAACCAACGGAATAGTGTGTTCTTCATAATATGTTACTGTTAATTGTGTCATTGGTTCTTCGTCTCCTCAAAGGGTATATTACTTCTTCTGTTACTGTTAAAAATTCTGTTGCCAAATCCTTACGCTCCTAGTAGTTTTCTCAATCTTTTTACTGGTCCTAACTTCTCGGAATACGGACGCTCTTCTATTTCGCCTGTTTTCTTGTTATGTTCCCATAGCCGATGTGTATTAAAACTATACACTGCATACAAATCTTTGCGTTGTGACAGCAATTCGATTTTGTCTACTGCATTATCTAATACCCAAAAATCATCTCCGTGCTGTAGCAACAATACCATGTGCGCTTCTTGGCGCCCGTTCTTTGTTAGTACAGAGTAAGCCAATCGTAGCGTATTAGGATCAACTCCCATACGCAAAAGTGCGTTGTATTTAGCAATAGCATAGTCTTCGCAATCACCTTTACGGTTCCGCTCGAATTCTTCTGGACTTTGCCAGTAGTCGGCTTTGCCTATAAAATCGTAATCGCTAATATAGTCGAACTTGTTGTATCTGTTGTTTACTGCTTCTACATATTTAATGTAAAGTACGGTAGTTAATGCTATTGCTTTTGCTGTTAATGCCATATGGAGCCTATCTTAGTAAGCGCCATCTCCCTTCAAGATAGCGGGTATCGTCTTCAATATTATTTTAATATCGTTCAATAAATTATAATGCCTCATGTACTCCATGTCAAGTTTAAATTGCTCATCAAAGGGTATATTACTTCTACCGTTTATTTGCCATAAACATGTTAGTCCCGGCTTTAGCATCAATCTCATATGTTGTTCAGGTGTGTATTTCTCTACTTCACTGGGCAATGGTGGTCTTGGTCCAACAATGGTCATTTCGCCTTTTAATACACACCATAGTTGCGGTAGTTCATCTATACTGTATCTACGAATGAACTTACCAATAGGTGTAATGCGAGGGTCATCTTTCATTTTAAAAGTAACGCCTTCTGAACCATGTTGGTTCTGTGCTAATATTTGCTCACGCACTTCATCACTGTTGATTACCATAGAACGGAACTTAGGAAAGTCAAACTCTTTAACATCCCATCCTACTCGCTTCTGCCAGTACAGTATAGGACCACCATCGTACTTTTTGATACAATATGCCACATACAAGAATAAAGGAGATAAAACAACAATGCCCGGTATAACCAGGCATAGGTCTAAGGTTCGTTTCAAACCCCAGTTGAAGTATATTCTGCCGTACCACTTTAATATTTGGTACTGTGTTTTTAATCGTTGTATGCCCATTATATATTTATACTAAATATTCTCATGAAAGAAAGCAGTGAAGTCTATGCTCAGTTTACATTGAGCAAAATGAAATCCGCACTGGAAGACGAACCTTTAACCAATACCCAAGTTACGAAACTTCATCAAGTACTAATAGCAAACGAACCTCATCAAAAACATTCCATTGATGTACGATTTGTTATACACCTATTGTTTCGCAGTTACTATGTACTCTTCTTTGCTGGTAGAGACCGTCGTAGAGCGACAATAGAGCGAAATCGTGCGAGGGAGGAACTTGTCAATAGAACAGGCGTTCCTAAAGCCATCAATAGATTGATTAGTTTTATTATCTACTGTGTTGTTGCGTTTGTTCTGGTATCAGTTGCGTACACAATAAAAAGTATGATAGGTATTGATTTGTTTGCTGACTTTCACCTATCAGTGTGGTTCTTTGATTTATTAAAGTGATTTAACAGTACTAGGTTTCCATACCGTAAGATATGGCACATGTTTAACTTCTCGGGTTACAGAGTTTACATATGTTGTATAAAATGCTGATTTAGATACTAATAGCCAGTGTTCCATTTATTACTCTCCATCTTGACGCATTGGTTCATTATAGTCGTGATACTTGTTTGAGATATTTTAGCCATCATTCTTCTCCAGTTGCTTCTGTTTCCATAACTCTTCAAGTAGAACATTTCGGGCAGTTATCGCTCTGGTTTGCCATTTGGGACTGCCTTCCCATTCGCAAAAGTATATTCTAAAAGTAAAGCACACTGGAGAAACCCGCAGTTTGTGACGAGCCCCTTGATCCAATGTGCTTTAGAATAGATACAGTCTACCAACTCAGGTCGCACACACGATTCTCGGCAAACATCATTTCTTCGTGCTAGGGGATGTTAGTATTTTCCACCCCATTAACTATATCTATTCTAAAATGGCGGTTGTCTAATAGCGTAACAACCACGGCAACTTCCCACGTTAACTCAAGACAGTCGGTATACGCTTTGTGCCATTTACAGCGTATTTGTTCGGCACACCCTGTTCTCGGAGTAGTTGCTTTCTATTTACTTATTATAGTTGAAACATATTAGCATTGTCAACTACTTTTTACATCATCTACCCTTTCAATGTGTCAGGACTGCTAATGTCCCTCGTCTACACTCTGTTTTATTTTAGACAGTTTGGCCTCTGTCATACGGAACTCTGTTTACCATGCCTTTCCGAGGAGGATGACAACTCCAATTTCTAGCACTTCTTTTACGACATAAGAGGCTGACTCAAGGGTCTATGTCCCGTCTTAATGGACTTTATAGTGTAACTAATGGGTTACATTAAGAGCGTTTTTCGCTATAATGTAACTATATCGTTACCTTACACACCAACCTCTATTTTCGTCTCGTGTCCCCACCAACCTCTCGGAGAATTTCTTCTCACGCCAACCAACACATGGGGGACTCAGGATTCCTATTTGTTACTTATTGAACCTCTTGTTCTACTACTTCATAACTATCGTAAAGCAAGAACTCGTTTTCATCAGCACAACAATCGTAAGTTGCTCGTGCTTGTTCACGGTAGTCACCAATGAACGCTTGTGCAGCATCTTCACGACCAAACACTGCTAATACATCTTGTGAGTATTCTACGAAACTTATACCACGAACTATGTATACTTTTTTCATTAGCGGAACTCCACTTCAATGTCCATGCTGTATAGTTCTTTACAAGAAACCCAAAACTCTTCACCAAATGGCGACTCAATGAGCAACTTAATGTCTGGGCGTGAACCGTAACCTAGGTTCTGCTGTTTAACAACACCCATGCCTACAACTTCTTTTGCGTTCCAGGCTTTGTTCATAAACTTGTCTAAAGTCATTGCGTTTCTCTCTTTCTCAACTCTATGTAATGATCATAGAGTAATGTGCCTTACTTGTCAACTACTTTTTTACTAATTTTAATTTATTTTTTGGTCTACATATATGAAACGGTTCATTTTGTATGTAGCCACATTTAGGACACTTCATTGTTTAGGATTGCTCCATCATCTTCAAGTAACTCAGGCATCAGGATGTGCTCCTGTTCTTATCTTCGTGTATCCCAGTAGTCGTAAGTGGTTGAGACATTAAGTCAGTGGGTGTCATGTTATACCCACGAACTCCTGGTGGATAGTTCAACTCAACAAAAGTATTTTCATTGAATCGCTCATTCAACAACCGTCTTAGTTCTTGTGCTTCTTCTACTGTAACGTCAAGCATTACAATACCGTTACCTACTTCGTCACACGATAGGGTTTCAAGTTCAAGTGTGATACTTGTTTGTGAAATACGTGCCATCACTTACTCCTTATAGTTCACTAATGCTACCAGTGCGTCAAACTCACCGTATGTTAGCGAGAATGATGTATCTTTAACAGAGGCAATAGTAACATCAAAGCCTTCACCGTTTGTCCATTCTGTCACTTCAATGAATGAATCATCTTTAGCAAACATATCCCACGGTTTCAATTCAGCAAACTTTGCGGTGCGTTGATTGATTGTAATCATTATTTCTTCACCTTTTGCTTCTGTTTCCATAACTCTTCAAGAAGAACATTTCGGGCAGTTAGTAACATATTACATTCTGCTTCAACTCTGCCCTCATAACCTTTATTGGTATCTCGGAGATATTCAACGTTTACATCAAGTTCTTCACATGCGATTTCTAATGCTTCAATGAGAGTCATCACCAAGCCCGTCCACTATTGTTTACAATTGCTACCCATTCATTAGAGTAGGTACTATAACAAATCTGAACCTGCTCACCATTCTGCCAAATCCAGTAGACTTTATCACGGTCAAGTTCAGCAGGTTTGTTTTCTTTTACAGTGTTCATCACTTGTCTCCGTAGTATTCTTTCATTGCTTCATACAGTTTGCGAGTTTCTTCTTTGCTTAACTCGCCATTGCCATAAGAATCAATATGATATGAATAGGCACCGAATGTTACTACACCGTCGGTAAAGTCAAGGTCACAACCGTATTCGCCAGAATCAAACTCGTAAGTATTAGACATTATTCTTCCTCAATGTATTCAATAGTAATCTTAAGATGACCTTTCATCATACCATTTTCATCATACTTGATTTCTCGATCACTTAGGGCAAAATCAAAATGGTCGTGAAAATCGTAAATAGAATTAGCATCCCAAGTACCATCGTGAATCACAACTGGTTCAGTCATTATCTTCTCCTTCATGGATATAGTCTAAGGCTTTGTATAAGTCTGCTCGTAGTTGTTCGCACTCTTGTTTCAGTCTATCAATCTCAGTCTGTTGATGATCCCAAGCGGCTTCTGCGGCACTCTCATAAGTATCAAAACTACCATCGTAGCCGCCTTCTTTATCAAACCATTCTTTAAACATAACTTTACTCCTCAAACAAACTATACACATATTATAGAGTAAGATGCTTTGGTTGTCAACTGTTTTATGACCAGCGAAGTAAAAATAACATATATTGTTGCTCGTCTACTATTCTAATAGACGTTGTAGTATTTTCTATGCCAGCGTTTTCCAGAATCCAGTCGCACCAAGCATCTGATATACACCCAACACCGTGTTGTTCAATTTCTTGTGACAACTCTTTTGCGAACTCTTCTTTAAACCAACTGCGAGCGTTTTCAATTGCTGGCCAGTTTATACGTGTGTTCATCCACAGCAGTCCACTATTATACATTGCCTGCTAAGATTGCTAACATTATTTCTTGTTCAGTTGCTAGGCGTAGTGACTCTATTGGCACATACATACCATCACTAAATCTTACTCGTTGTGGAATACTCTGAGCACAGAATACACCAGTTACTTGCTTGGCGTATTCTGATTTGTCAGTGCGTATTGCCCAGTCACCACTCTTGAAGTTCATATCACTTACCGTAAAACTACTGCTGTCATATAGCCGAACGCAAAACCTAAAATCAATCCGCCTAACATAAGTTTTATCCTACTTTATAAAGAATTTTGACATTATTTTTTCGCACATTTCTTCAATGTCATCTTCTGGAATGCCAGGGTTAGAACCGTAGTAACTATATCCTTCCATTTCGGTAACAAACTCACGACATACTTTCATAAGTTCAAGTTTCTTCTGAAGGTTAGCAACATACATTACAAAGTCCGAACCTTCATCAAACACTTTGAACTTCTCAGTAATTAGACGGTCATCACCGTGTTCTTCAAACACGGCTTCGTGATATGAAACTACACCATCAACTAAGTATGTAGTCAGAGTAGACTGAAAAAGTTCATTGTCAAACACTGATACTTTAGATTCCATCACTTCACCTCACAACGAATAAAAGTTAGTGTCTCAGCATCTACAGCGGGAGCCAGTTTGTAGCCAGTTGAGTAATACTTCACACCTTCAATACAAACAGCGCTATAGTAACCAGGCTTTGATATGTTTGTGTCTGGTTCACGAATCGTGAACACTACAAGCAATGCTATAACAGTTAGAACAACGAGCACTGGTGTCAATACGTTTCTAAGCATAACGATTCTCCTCAACAACTTATATACTAATAATATAGTAAGATGCCTTGGTTGTCAACAGATCATTTCCCTAATTTTTGCGAATACTTTTCGTCTATCCGAAAACTCAATAACACCATCAAGTCTAATTGGCATCCACATTGCTGTAAAGCCGTGTTCAGCCATGTAACGTTCTGTTACTTCACGACCGTTTACTTTGTCTAGATAGATCCACGGCGTATTAGCCGTCATTTCTACTTCAATGCCAATAGCCTTTAGCCTACGTGTGAAGCGGTGATACAGACTCCATACTTTACGGTCATATTCAGCCCAGTCTGCGTCTGTCCAATCTTTTCTGCTTTGTGTCATACTGCTTCTCCGCTTCTTTAACAAGATACTTGATACAATCTACAATAGTAGGTTGGTCAGTGCCATCAAACTGAAAATACACTTTCCAATCTTCTATTTCAAGTATAGCGTCTTTTTCCCAAAGGTCAATCTCTAGAATTTTGTATTCTGCGTCTGCCATGTTACTGCTCCAATATCTTTTTTGCTTGTTTGATATAATCATCGCGTTGCCAACGAACTTTGTCATGACTTAGTTCAACATAGTCAGTGGCAATGTAACGCACAAACTCATATAGTTCACTAACATACTGTGTTACTTCTGTGGCAGTTTCTTCGTCTTTCATGCCAACATAGATTTGGTCAAGGACAGTTTCGTATCGTGACTTATCCATTATTCTTCATCCTTTATACAGAATGCTTCGCGTGGAATAGTAATAGTTATTTCATAAGTGCCATCCCTGCCAGATTCAGCAGACATGAAGAACTCTGGACCGACAAGACTCTCAACGAAATCATCAATGGCTTCTAGCGTCTCCATTTTTCTTTCACTTAACTTATCCATATCAACTACTCATTTTTGTTAGCATCATTGCTTTACCAATACCTTCTACCAGGTCTTCTCCGTCTTGAACGATATACAGTTGGGTGTTATCTTCATAAATCTGATTTGATTTTTCAGGCCTGAAAGCACGAACTTCTACAATGCTACCACCGTTTGCTGGATACACACGAATACTGTATGACGCTCGTGCTTCAGGTGTAGTCGGCATATATTCGTCTACTGCTACTGTATCGTTTATAGACCTGCG
>Ga0209961_1000090_pt1 | contig 33194 bp, 41 predicted proteins | sample SalPonA_B_H2O_MG_FD_185719 | JGI IMG/M metagenome (GOLD analysis project Ga0209961, IMG submission 185719) | Water microbial communities from South San Francisco under conditions of wetland restoration - Salt Pond MetaG R2A_B_H2O_MG (SPAdes)... | ecosystem: Environmental > Aquatic > Non-marine... | reverse complement strand
GGTTCCACTCGTGGAACCCCTCGGTGAGCTAGGGGGTAAAATGTCTGATATTAGCCAAGTAAGTGTACTTTATAACAAGCTTAAGGATGTTGAGGCGAAGATGGGCCTCGCTATTCGTTATGCTGAAACAGGGTCTGAAGGACTGCAAGGTCGGCGATATCAGATACAGGAAATGGCGGATTTGGTGGGCATCTCGAGAGCCCGTGTTAATCAGTTATACGATGAAAAGAACCACCACCCTACCCTAACACCTCTCGATCGGTTCGAAGGCGGCCGTCGCTATGGCACTGCGCTTCATTTAGCTGAGTTACATACGTTATTTGAAACTGGGTTGCGCTCGACTGGTGAGGAAGGTGCTGCAATCGCATTTCAGACGCCTAAAGGTGGTGGTTATAAGACCAGTTCCACACTGAATGCCTCCTACTACTGTGCAGAACAAGGATACCGCGTCTGTGCCATTGACCTTGATCCCCAAGGATCTCTGTCGGCTCAGCTAGGAATGCAACCAGATCTACGAGTGAGAGCCGAGGATACGCTGTATGGTTGGCTGATAGAGGAGGAAGGCTACGATCTGACTTGGGAGTCGATGGTCTTTGATGAGACGAAGGATATTGAAGAGTTCGGAACTCAGGGGTGTATCTACCCTACCCGCCACCCTTTAATCGATGTTATTCCAGCAACATTAGCACTGGACCAGGCTACGCTGGATATGACAGTCGATCTTATCCGTTCTCAGGAAGATGGTCGCAAGTTAATACGTACCTTATTTCGACTGAATACCATCGTTAGATTTTTAAAGACCCGTTACGACATCATTATTATCGATGGAACGCCATCATTCAGCATTTCTGGTCTCAACATATTCTTTGGCGTCGACACGATTGTGTGTCCTGTTGCAACTGAGATCACTGATATCGGTGCTACGCGCTCGTTCTTACGCATGATTATGGAGTTGCTTGAGCAGATTGGTGATGCGGTGGAAACGTTGGAGAAACCTCTGCCAGAGATACTGTTTATGCCAACTAAATTTAACGCGTCTACCCCGTCGGCTAAAGAACGATCTAAGAAGAATTTGATGACGATCCAAATGGCTGCCGGTCAGTATGTGTTAGATAACGTCTCTGAACAAAATCGGGCTGTTGCGGATTGTTTGGATAAGTATCGAAGTATCTTTGAGATCAATACAGGTGATCTGGGTATTGATTCAAGAACACTCAAAGATGCACGTTCCACCTATGCAAGTCTTTACCAAGAAGTATTAGAGAAAGCTATCTTCCCACGTTGGGTTAAAGGTCAAGAATTCCTGCAAGGTAAACAGAAGAAAAAGCGGACTAAAAAGGCGGAGGCTTAAGGCATGAGTAGCATCAAAGACAAAAAGGACGAGCTCGCACGCCAGCACGAAGCTATGTTGCGAGAGATGCAGGGCCTCGGAGGCGATGACGCGTCCCCTACCCCAACTGTTGGCGATGTCCCACGAAAGGATGTGGGTAGTAATACGCCGGGCAATCGCTTTGTGAAAACCGCAAAAAAAGATAGTGCTATCTCGCTAGAGTCTCAGAAGCTTTGGCTACCAGCATCCGGGAGTGAGATTGAGCTTGAACAAAAGCTTCTTCCAATTGACTGGATCGAGATCCATCCGAAGAACCCGCGCAGTCAGTCACTCCTAAATCTTGATGATCCAAAGATGAAGGAGATATTTGACGACATCTTAGCCAACGGCCAGCAGTTTGATGTGCTGGTGACACCGGTGATGGATCCTAATCGATCTAACGCGTATCAAGCCGTATACGGCTCAACTCGTATCTTTATTTTAAAAGCAATTCAGGCTGATCCTGACTTGCGAGAAACGTACAAATACCTCACGCGCAATGGGAATGTCCAAGTCTTAGTTAAAGTCCCTGTCTTCAATAAGGCGATCTCGGATCAAGATGCAGAGATTCTCGCGATTAACGAAAACGAGAAGCGTCGCGATCTGAGTGCTTGGGAGAAAGCCAAGCTTAAGTACGTAGAATATGCAGATGCGCTGGCCAAACATGGCTCTCAGAAAAAGACGATTGCAGCATTAGGCATCAGCGCAACAACGTTCCAGCGTGTTCAATTCCTGGGTTGGGTTCCCGTCGAAGTGATGCAAGTGATGCAAAGCCCGGATGCCATTAAGGCTAAAGACAGTGTGCCTGTTAAGCGTGTTTGGGAGCATTTCGAGGGCGATGATACGCCGTTACGCGAAGCCGCGAGTAAAGCGAAGGCGCAAGGGCGGTCATTTAAGTCTTGGGCGGAGTTTGTCGCTAAGATGCTGCCGGATACCAAGGCACACAAGCCGGTATCAAAGAAAGACATCTACAAGGGCAAAAATGGCGGTCCTACCTGTACGTTCATGCGCAGTCCTAAAGATAATTCACGAGCAGTGATTGAGCTTGAGGGATTGAGTCCAAAGCATGAGGCCGAAATTAAAAACTTCTTGGCTGGGATCTCAATTCAGCGGCTGTAGTGATCACAGAAGCGGGAAGGGGTTCCACCGGTGGAACCCTAAACTGGGGTAGCCTGGTTAATGAGTAGAAGAGGGGGTTCCACGAGTGGAACCCCCTTTTTAATGGTGTTCAAATTGTGTGGTTGGGGGTATTCGAACGGTATCAATTTTCGTGTGAGTAGAATGACGACACCTAAGCCCGTGTAAACAATACAGATGGGTAGGGCGTGTTATACAAAGTGAGGATGCTCTATTTGTCGAGATCCGCCAAGGTTCGTGCATGTTCAACCTGAAACGTGAAGTTTCGAATCAATGCGCGGTATTTGGCAATAACCTTATCAAGCGTCAGTTGGATCGCTTTCTTGTCGTAGTTATATTTTCCATCGTCACCTTTGACACTGTTCATGTGTTGCGCAACGTCGCTCAGAAGCGCGTTGAGTTCTTCCTGCTCACGTTGTCGGGTTGCTGGGTCGCTGATGACGTCGGTGTGGCGGTAGGCTGTGCCAAGCATCTCATTGATTATGAATAGCGCCTCGCGCATATCCCGGCCACTACCTAGGAGCTTGAAGAGTGGGGTAGGGGGGTCGGCAGCCATAGTATCTGGGTCGATATTTTCCCGCAGCTGATCTGGTGATAGCTGACATGCTTTGTACGCAGCATGAATCGATTTGTAGTGCCCAGCACGAATCTGCTCGAACAATATAGGGTCGTCATATCCGAGGATCTTTATGATACTTGCCGCGTTGCCTCGCGATTTCTGAGTGATCGTTTGAACCTCTGTTGCTGTGAGGCTCCTCCCTTTGGATTCTTGGAGTAGCTTCAATGCCAATAGAAGATCCTTCTGCGGCAAATCGGAACGCTGTAGGTTCTCCGCAAGTTCCAGTTCGACGCGCTCTTCGTCACTGCTGTATGCAATCGCCTCAGCCTTGATGTAGGAAGCGCTCATTAGAAGGTGGGCAAGATAGCGGTTGTTCCCCACTGAGACCTCTTTAACATCTCCGCGGTCAATATATCGTATAGGATTCAATAGGTTACTAGGATCACCATGAAGCGAACATGCGAACTTTCCGATGTGCCGGAGTTCTGCCGCGAGGCTTGCTGTAATACGTGATTTATAGGCGGGATGTTTCCGGATTTCTGAAATTTGATGGTCGATATCAACGTCACCCTCTGATGATCGGGTGAGTTTACAGATCCCAAATCGATCACGTAGTTCTATGATCAAATCAGGCGTTATCTCCATCATTCGCGTATTGCTCTGACTTGGAATCAAATCATCGATAGCGACGTATCCAGCCGGAATATCCATATTTTCTCTCTGCGTATAATTATTAGAGTGAAAATAATACATATTCCCTCATCGTTCAAATTTGAACGATGAGGGAATTGAACATTCAAAGACCCCCTCGTTCAAATTTGAACGGTCTTTATGCAAGTGAAAGTGCGTGATTGGGGGCTATGTGGGCGATCTGTGGGAGTTTGCGCCGTTCAACGAGGAGAGCGGTAAACTCGCTGGAGTTGCGAGGCCCTGTGACAACAATCTTATGGAAGTCGGTGCCATCCGGAGCGCGCTTATGAGCGTTGACAGTTCGGACCGCTTTTTGCAGTAGTTTCAGCTGCTCAGTTGTGCTCGTGCCCAGTGTTATCTTTTCTGTCTTGTTGTCTGGGTGCTTAAGGTATGCGTTGAAGATTGCTGGTGTGGGTAAGACGATGTAATCACCCATAGCGTGTACGAGGGCGTCAGGCTCATTGAAGCGAAGCTTGTGGTAGAAGACGTTGCGAGCGACCCACTCGTAAAAGTGACTATTCATCGTTACATCCGATGCGCTCGCTCTGTACTTACCCTTTGGTACAGCAGACTCTTCTGGCTGAGTTGGAGCAGCGGTAGTGCCTTTGGATTTAGTTCGACTGCGAGGCTTTGAGGGTGTAACGCTCTCAATAGGCTCTTCTGGCGGACTCGGTCTTTCAGGAGCCTCTGGTGCGCTATCCGGTACTGCGGGCGTGGCGCTTTCAGTATCTTCGGCCACTACGGTTGCCGCTGTCTCGGGCGGTACAAGCTGTGGCGGCAAAGTATCCTTATCCAGTGGCTCCCCTTTGCCGTTGCAAGGAATCAACTCTCCGTCAAAAATCGCCGGAGTGCCACCTGCCCAAATGTGTTCGTTCGGGATGATGAAGAAGCTTAGCTTCACCTTCCAGCCCTTACGTTTCGTGTCCACCACGTTGCCTTGCCATGTGTCGTCACCCGTAATCGGCTTGAGCGTATGCCCATGTTCATTGAGGATCTGAACTAAGCGATGTTCGCTCTGGGGAATGCCTGTGTGACCTTCACTAACAAGATGCTGGCGCACCGCTTCAAGCGCAGGCTTGAATGAGAACCAAGTGACATCTTCGGTGACCCACACAGCGCTGCCCGGGTTGTTGCGTTTGAAACTGCCGTTTGTCGCAAGCAGCTTCAGTGCGGTCATCAGCTTTTGATGATTCGGTATAGCAGCTGCACTTGTGCCCGTGTCTGCACCCAAGTTCGCGCCAGTCGATGCGTGATCTGACTTCTTCACAATTTCGGCAATGACGCCACCGTAATGGCTAGCCTGTGTGATGGTCGCCATCAATTGCGCCATAAGAGCAGGGTCGGAGCGTATCCAGGTGCTGGCCGACGGGGTAATCAAGTAAGGGAGCAACGTAGCAGAGAGCTGTTCATGCAACCCGCGATGACTGGTGCCTTTCTTTGCCTGAAAGCGATAGATGTACTCGGAACCAGCTGGCAGAGCGCCATACCATGGATGCCAGTTTATGTAGCTATTGTCTTTGGTTGTGGTTGGACGATAGACGGTCTCAATGTCTGCGATCAGTTTACCAAGGTCATGCGCAAGCGCAGCGAGAAAGGCGGCGTAGCGCCACTTTTCCTCGTGCTTAGTGATGTCTTCAGGTTGTGCGTTTGGGGGCATGATAAAACCCCGGCAAACACGCGTCGCGTTATACGCAACCTCAAGCATATGGTCGAGTAAGCCACCTTCGTGTGAATGGTGGTGATTCGCAGACGCAGGGAATGCCTGCGCGAACTCCGCCGCTCGGCTCAGCGCGTAGTAATAGTGATCTTGAAAAACCTTGTCTGTGACGCTCGAAGCGCGGCGCATCTTTATGATTAGTGTCTGGCGATGTTCTGTTGAGAGCAAATCTGAGCCGCTCTGGGCGACCAAGTTACGCGTTTTGGGCGTTGTAGCGGGTGAGGGTGTAGTGGTTTTTTTAAAGCCGAACATCAGCAGGCCTCGGATTCGCTTGTAGCGCAGCGGTCTATGGAGCATCGCAAAGCGGTATAGATAGCCTGAGACTGATTGCAGTCAAAGAGTTCTTGGAGCCGATCAATCGCACTAGGTCTGCAATGGTACAGCGTCCGGTAGTGCGTATTTGACCTGGGTACTTGGATTAGAAAGTTGGGCGGATTGCTGGCTGTCATATCCAACGCATCATTAACCACCTCATACAGTTTCCTGCATGTCCCGCCTTCTAAGGCCATCTGCTTGAGTGCTGTCACTTCTGCATCTGACAGTTTGATTCTTGTCGCTTTTAGCTCCGCCACACGTATACCTCGCTCTCTCTATGTAAACATTGTGGCGTAGGCAGCTGTAAGAAGCAGATCAACAATGGGGTGCAGCCGTGCATCCCAATAAAGCTAAAAAAGTAATAAAAAGATATAAAAAAATTCAGTGTGTAAGCTGTTGATTTAAAAAATAATAAAAAAGTTTCTATTTAATAATCATTTTCTTATAAATAAATGATCTAAAAAAAATTAAAAATGTGTGCTTTATTGAATGTCATACAAACAACAAGCAGCACGATTGGATAGTCCAAAAACGCAACGCTAAGGACAGCGATCAGAGATTCGAGGGTGATGAAGATGACAATGGAAACCGTAATGGTCGAAACACTAGCGCCAGTAGAGGGGGACGTTCTCCGCTCTGGCGGGCTGAATACACCGTGCTTGCCAGCAGGTGTAATTGCCGCACAGAACCTTGCCTGTAAAGAGTGGGTCTCTGCGTGTTTTTTGAATCATCGAAACAACCGTTTAGCCTGGTTCGATCATTACCAGATTGATCCCGAGTTGGTTGGCCGTTGCCGTTGGGCGGATGCCGGTGTCGTCGAATCAGCACTGAAGTATTACGGTGAGCGTCTTACTCATAACCCAGTACACGTTATCAATCCTAACGACATCATGAGGCTCATTGAACGTGAAGTTGAAGCGGATAAGTTGATCGATGCTTATCTCGGTCAGGGCGCCTCAAACAGTTTGATGAGAGAACTGTTCAAACTCTCAAACTTAGACCTAGCAGCACGCAGAACGCGCATTGGGGTCGAGACGAAATCTGGTCGTCGGGCTGCATGCAGGCTGGATGAATCCGATCGCGTAAGGATGATTGATATCTACACCGAAGAGAAAACTGTTGGTGAGGATGAGCGTCGTTTGCTGTTACGCGTTTCCACCATTACCGGCGTGGCTATTGAAACCGTGTACCACACGCTTCGCCGCTCAAAAGTCAAAGGAGTTAACTAATGGCCAAGATCATTAAGCAGGAAATCGACCAGGACAATTTTGGAGATATAACCTTCGATGAGTACCCCACGATTACATTGCATACGCGCTCAGGTGCCTATATGTGGGAAGGTCGAGAAAAGGCCGAAGGACAGAAATACATCATGGCGTTTGAGTATTACCTTAAGAAGCTTAGGAACATTCAGAACGCCGCGAAAGAAGATGATCCTTGGGCAGACAAAGCATTTCTAGAGTCCGAGATGGCGATAGCTGATTCAACAGCAGAGATCCAGATGCTTCTGTCAACTTTGGAGGAAGCTAAAGCGAATCACCACTCTCGATTGATGATTCCAAATGCATCTGTTTCCAAAACAGTTACGCTGGATATTCGTCAACATTCTGTACTGGGATGGCGCGCACTTGAGCTTCTTCTAACTGCAGATGATGTCGTTAAGCTGGCACTTGAAGCTCACCATGTGGCGCGAATTACACAGGAACAAAAGATCGCGTTTATTCGCAAGGCCGAAGCTATCGTCAGATCAATTATCAAGCCTGCTAGCAAGTATGAATACACAGGTGTTACGCGAGACGATGTGGCCGCGAATAATCAAAAATCACAGAAGGCTAAACAGAAAATGGGTCGGATAGAGTCTGAATATCTGACAGCGGAGAAACGTTCTAAGTACGCTCCTCCGCTCCCATCCAAGCGCCGTAATGTGATGCCAGAATTCAAAAATGATAACGCCAATAAATCAAAGAATGACGCAGTAAAAGGTACAGCTGCTGCCTAACTAATTTCATGGTGGATCGAGTCCTTTATTCGATATCTTCACCCAAAAGCGGGGACTCATTAGGGCTCAATTTAGAGCCCATTTTTTTATCTGCTAACGAGCTTTTATGATCACGATAATCACAGACATTAAGGGTGACGAGCCCGACATCTTAACTGCGTTTAAGCATGAAGATTTAGTCCTCAAAGTGAGGGGAGAAAGGGAGGTGTTTCGTGCCAACGCCCCGGGCTATGGATGGACAACAGAGCAGCTTGAGCAGGTCTGTGAAGAGTACTGCAAGATCATAAGCTGGACCCAGTTCGATGCGTTAGAGGCCTATGTCGGCAATCAGTGGGTGGGGTCAACTGAGGTATGAGATGGCGGAATCGGATGACAGGAAAGCTGGCTCAAGTGAGTCGTTTGTCCTTGGCTCAATTAACTCAGAAGCCGGTGGCTCAATTAACATTTCAGTCCAAATTCGGGTTTTTCACAGGAATTCATCAAATGCTGGCTCAATCAACAGCGAAAAGGGTGGGATCAATCAACTCAACGCCAGTATTTACGCGGGTTTGAGGAGGGTGTAGTCGATGGAAATTTTCGGTGATTTCATCCCGTCTGTCGGGGCGGCCGAATCTGATGCCTCCCTATATAATATAGGATCTATATCTTTTAATAATATTAAGGATGAGGAGGGAATCGAGTTGAGAATCCAATTCGCAGCCCTGCTCAGGTTCGAGCAGCGAGGCCTGCAACTGATTGATGAAATTAGCGAGTGTGGAATCGATGGGCTATCATTAGCGCGTCGAGCATTTCCGACGCACGCGGCTTTTTTGTACAGGGCCACGGTCAACGGTAAGCGCGGTTATTTTGATCTCAATGATGACAGTGCCAGCGCAGTGCTCGATCAGATGACGCAAGATCAGCAGAAGATGGTTCAGGGATATTACGCCGAATTGGTTCTGCTAAACGCAAATCTTAAAATACAATGGACGTTTTGCTTACAGCTTATCGAAGCACGCAAAGCGTTCGATGTTAACTCTCCTCTGGATAGCATTGTTCCGAAGGACGTTAACCGAGAATTTATTGAGCAACGCTTAAGTCACAATCACGAAAGCGCGGCTTGAGAACAAGGTTACTTAGATGCAGATCTTTAGCACTGCATTTTTGGAAAGGCGACACGCAGCACTTCAATGTCGTGAGATGGAATACTAACCATCTGTGCTACTGATCTTACCTATGTGTTAAACAGAATTGTCGCACACACTCTATTGAATCAATAGGCGGTGATTTCGTTCTAGCATTACCAAGGTGCTCTTAAAGCTATTTGCTAAATCGTAGATGGTTTTAACAGCACCTTGGTTTCTCCTGGTTAGCTATGACGTTCAGTGTTAGAAACTGAAAAGACAGCTAAGCAGTCGCACATCTATACGAGGTTTTTCTCGGTTGCCAACCTGCCAATAGCGGTAGAGCTTTATGATACAAAGCGTATATCGAGATCCTTTGTCGAACCCTGTTCGGCATCGGCGAAGCAATTCGCACTTTGATTACCGGAGATGGCCTGAAACTCCGAGTAACGTAATGGCTAGTTTCACGATCGCTGTGCTGGTGTGAGTGAAACAGCATGCCCCTCTTCGGAGGGGTGTGCACCCTCTAATCCAACACTATATCCATCGAATTATTGAGGTGCACGGTTGCACCCCAATGTTCAGCCACCGCATCTCCAATCGTGTTGTATGTTGAATACATCTTCATAGATACCGGTACGGAGAAAAAACATGAAACCTAAAATGATTACAACAGCTGCAGCGACTCTACTTGCGTCGTCGGTTGTGATGGCAGAATTGCCAAACTCACAAGTTCCACAAGAGTACGTTCAAACTGGCCGCTACACCAACATCGTTAACGAGCCTGTAGCGGCTCAGCAAAATCCCTTGCGGGTAATTATCGACACCCGTTTGCCGCAAGAAGTTGAGACAGTAGAAGATGCAATCCACTTCCTGCTGGCTCGCTCAGGTTATCACCTGGCGGACGATCGAGTACTGACACGCGAAGCACAGATTCTTATGAACCACGAGCTGCCAATGGTGCAACGTAAGATTGGTCCAATGACGCTAGATCGAGCATTGGGTCTACTGGGTGGTGATGCCTTTGAGTTGGTGGTTGATCCTATCAATCGAAAAATTGCTTACGTCGCTTCGCGCGATGTAATTGGAGGGTAAGTTTATGACGCCTCCAAATCACAATACGGCCGAACGGCTGGATGACTACGACGAGTATGAAACGCAGGATGAGATGCGCCAGGCAGACGATGTAGAGCTGGATGAGTTTGAATCCGCGCAGGACTTCGAAGAGGCACCAGAGCCAGCTAATCATCCTTACGAGTCAGGCGAGTATGAGCAAGACGACGTTGAAGAGATGATGCTGGACGAAGATGAGATTGAAGCTTCGCGCCAGACAGCTGCGCCAGCAAGTTCAGGTGGCGGTAAGAAAACGACCATGCTTGCAGGTGCATCGCTTCTGGTTGCCCTCGCAGGTGTTGGTGTCGGCGGCGTGGCCTACATGGATGCGCAGCAAGTTCGCACCGATGCGGGAGCGGCTTTTGACTCAGTGGCCGAAAGTGTCGGCAAATTGGGCAACGACTCGACAGAGCTTCAAGTGGCTGTCTCGAAAATTAATGATCGAGTGTTGGAGGCGGAAGCAGCTATCTCAGGTATTGATACGGGTTCCATTCAGGATCGAATCGTTGACGTTCAGCGTCAGCTGAATTCGGTATCTCTCACTGTGGAGAACGATCGCCAATTGAGTGCTCAAATCTTCGATCAGATCCAAGCCGATCTCAAAAGTATCGAAGCTGATTACCAGACCCAGATTAGTAATCTACAAAAAGCGGCCGTCTCTAAACCGGTAGCGAAGGTGAATAAGCCAGTAGCGAAGGCGGTAGCGCCTAAAGAGAAGACCGTTGATTCAGTCGCGGATGCACGCTTCGTATCTGCCGATCAGTGGGGCTATGACGAGAACGTTGTGCTTAAGACATCCACAGGCAGCTGGGAGATGATCCAGATTGGCGATCAGTACAAAGGTTGGCGTTTGATGAACGTCGATCACGACAAGGGCACAGCCACGTTCTACGACGGCAAATCCTTTATCAAAGTGAATAAGACACGAGGTTAATTCAAATGGGCTTTTTAGTATTAATCGTTGCCGTGATTGTCGGCGTTGGAATGAACAAAGAGAAACCAGCTGAGCCCGTAGCGGCGATTCAGGAGCCTGCAGCGGTCACTGAGGTCTTCCATACCTATGAGCCTGTGTCGCATGTCAAAACACCTGCTGTCGTCAAATCTGAGCCCGTCTATGAGCGTCAGAAGTACTACCGCAACAATCAGGGTTACCTGATCACTGATCTGTCTGTGCCAGAGAGCGCAGAGATGAACTCAGTCGCTGGCAACTAATCGGAGACTCACATGAAAGCAAAAGCGAATCTTCTCTGGTCAGCGCTCACTGCAGCATCGTTGCTGATGAGTGCTAATAGCTATGCAGCAAATGACCGGCAGACAGATATGGAAACGTCTGAGATGCTGCAGTCAGATATGAATGACCGCCTGGATCGGTTGACCAAAGAGGAGCAATCGCTGGCGCGTCAGTGGAATCTGTCTGATTCAGACTGGGAGAAATACAAAGAGATCATGTCCGGTCCGCGTGGTGTGTGGTCACCTGGTCTCGATCCGATCACAGCGCTTGGCGTGCATGAGTCTGATCCGGTGGAGCGTCGGCGCTACGCGACGATCTGGATGGAGATGGAGATCAAGCGTACCGAACTTGAGCTGGCGTTCGAAGTCGAGCGCATGAATGTCTCTAACCGCCTGCTGGCAGGCCAAAAGGTTGTTAACAACCAGAGCTGGATCGAGCAGTGGCAAGCAAAGCAAGACGCGATTCAGAATGAAGTGCTGCTGTTTGTTGATGTTGATTGTGCTGAGAAGTGTGAGCGCCTCTTCAATGAAGTAGCCAAGTCTTCGACCTCTGGCGGTAATCGCCTGAATGTTTACTTCAATGCTGGCGCAACGGCTGAGGATATTGGCAAGTGGGCTCAGGGTATGGGAATTGATCCTCAGATTGTGCGCGATCGCTATATCACGCTCAACTTTGATGAAGGCCAGTTCTCGCAATTCAATATTGCACAAGCCGATCTGCCCGAGGTTCGCGTGAAGAATCTTGAGACAGGGCGTGTAACAGAGACATTCAAGCGATACTGAGGTGAGGGATGAAGGCTCAAGTTATCGCGCTACTGGCCGCGGCCTCCATTGTTTCGGCTAATGCGGATGCCGTACCCCCGTTAGTTGAGAAAGTGGCAATCGAGCAATCGGTACCGAGTGACATCTTCTACTCGTTGCTGCTGGCTGAGTCTCAGTCAAAGACACAGCAAGGATTCAAGCCGTGGCCGTGGGTGATTAATTACCGCGGCCATCCTCATTTCTTCCCCACTAAGGCGGATGCCTACGCGTTCACTAATACGCTGGTAGAGCAGGGCGATTACGCCTTTGACGTTGGGATTGCGCAAGTGAACTGGCGCTGGCACCGGCAGCGCTTCAATTACGATCTCTGGTCCGCCTTTGATCCTTACACCAACATGAGCGCCGCGGCGCAGCATCTACGCGAGCAGTACGAGCGTCCAGAGTGTAACAACTGGTCAGTCGCTATCGGGTGCTACCACAGACCAGCACGATCCGACGCGGATATCGAAATAGCCAACAAGTATGCCAACCGAGTGATAGATATATGGGAATCAAAGTTTTTATAAGCGGCCTGTCATTAGTTGCAGCCACGTCTGCCATTGCTGGCGATAAGTTTACCTATTCAGAGATGATTCGGTCTGATGTGCTCGGCGGGAAGCAAGCTGAAACCAAGGTGATCGAGCAGAAGGGCAGTACAACGTCAATCGATACGATTCTCTATCCAGAGGGCACTGATCCTGAGGAGAAGGAGGAGTTGGCGCTGCCGAAGCAGGGCGTGATGTCAGATCACTACTTTCCTGTTCGCACCCCGCTTATGTCGCCAGGCGTGATCTCTCCCAACGAAGGTCGGGATATTCCTCGCGGTCTCTACGCTCAACCTGTCTTCTTGATCGGCTATGACCGGGGTAGCTTGGCATGGCTCGAATCCAATCTGGATATTCTGCACAAGAACAAAGCCATGGGCATGGTCGTGAACGTCGAGACGCCTGCTCAGATGCAGAAGATTCTGGATATCGCGGATAGCAAGGTCATCATCCAAGCCACTTCTGGTCAGCGCATTGCACAGGCTCTCAGTCTGTATCACTACCCCGCCTACATTGACGGCGACGGTCTGCTAAGGAACTAAGTGTATGTCTTACCCGCTTGAAGGAATGCTGAGGCCACCGGTCGAAATGTGGTCTGCTATGGGTGCAGCGACTGGAGCAACGATTCTCGCGACCAGTCCCGATCTGTTTATGATGAACGAGCTGGTGGCCTACGCCTCGGCTGCAGGCCTAACCGGGCTAGCGGTGATGAGGATGCGCCAAGGCTATGCCGTGGTTCGATACCACAAGCGGTTAAAACGCCTGCCGTACTACGCTATTTCGCAGAAAGAGCTACCTGTGCTGGGTGACAACCTTTTCCTCGGAAAAGGCTTTAAGTGGACGCAGAAGCACGCTCAGCGCTTCAGAGACACCTATAACCCTGATATGCGCAAGTATGTGGATGACAGTGCCTTCTTCAAATGGGCGCGCCAGCACGAAATTAAGCACCCTGATAGCGTGATCAGTAAGATCACGAGTATTGATTCACCGCTGAACCCGATACGGCCGCTGCCACCGATCGGCGGTAACCGCTACTTGCATGCGGTAGGCTCCGACGAAGAGAAAGACATTTTCCTGCCGGATGCAGATCGCCCGGGTAACACCTTGGTATTGGGTCAGTCGCGCGTTGGTAAGACGCGACTCGCTGAGTTGCTAGTCACTGCCGACATTATGCGTAACGACGGTCTTGTGGTCGTTGTCGATCCAAAATCTGATGCGTCACTCCTTACTTCGATGTACGGCGCCGCAAAGCGCGCTGGGCGAGAAGACGATTTCTACTGTTTCCATCTTGGATTTCCTGAGCTGTCGGCGCGTTACAACGCGATTGCTAACTTTGCGCGCATTACTGAAGTGGCTACGCGTATCGCTGGCCAGCTTCCGGGTGAAGGTAACAGCGCGGCGTTTAAGGAATTTAGTTGGCAGTTCATTAACATCATCGCGCGAGCGCTTGTCGATATCGGAGAGCGACCTGACTACAACTCTATCTTGCGCAACATTACAGACATCGAGCCGTTGTTCGTGCGGTATTCCGAATATTGGCTACCGATTAACGCTGATCCGACTTGGATGGAAGATGTTAACGAGTTCGAGAAAGAGGCGAGCGCGCAGTACAAGAAAAACCCGAAGGCCGCGAAGTTTAACCACGCCCGCACGGAGGCGCTGCGTCGCTACGTGGATAACATGAATCAGTCCGATCCGGTGATGCATGGTCTGATGGCGGCGATCAAGTACGACAAGGACTTCTTCGTGAAGCTAGTCGCGTCACTGATCCCGCTGCTGCAAAAGCTCACAACGGGCAAGATCGGCGAGCTACTCTCGCCAGAGTATTTTGATCTCACCGATGAGCGCCCGATCTTCGACATCATGCAGCTGGTTCGTCGCAAGGGTGTTCTCTATGTCGGCCTGGATAGCTTGCAAGATATGGTGGTGTCGTCGGCAGTAGGCGTAAGCCTGCTAAGCGATATTCAAAGTGTAGGCGGTAGCATCTATCGCAACGGGTATGAGCATGGTCTTGTCGATGGCGAAGAGGGCAAGCTGCCGAAAATGTACATTCACGCGGATGAGTTAAGTGAAGTCGTCGGCGGATCTGATTCCTTCATTGCCATGATCAATAAATTATCGGGAGCAGGCGCCCGATTTACGGGCTATACGCAAACGAGGTCCGACCTTGAAGTGGGTATGGGGGACGCAGCAAAAGCGCGCGTCATTGAAGGTAACTTTATGAACCTGATCTGTCTCCGCGTGCGTGAGAAGTACACAGCGGAGCTTTTGACCGATCAGTTACCCGAAGTCGAACTCTCAACGGTGATGACCGTATCGGGAGCGAATGATTCGAGTAACGTAGATAACGAAGTCGATTTCACATCCAAGACGGAAGACCGTATTTCGAAGGTCAATGCACCGCTTTTGGAACCAACAGCCCTCATGTCGCTACCGAAGGGTCAGGCGTTCGCGCTGATGAATGGGGGTGATTTATACAAGCTTCGCATTCCATTGCCTTCGGATAAACCAGACTCGATACCGGAAACCTTGCGGGTGATGACAGAGAAAATGCGTAGTCAGTATCGTACTGGCGAAAAATGGTGGGCAGGAGCGGCAGGCTAATGGCTGAGAATAGTTCGGCAGCTGGCGCTGCACAGCAGACCTCAAAAGCACGACCATACGAGAGTCGAGGACTTATCGCGTGGTCGTGGAATACGGCATGGCGAATTTTTGGTGTTATGTTTTTTGCCGCCTTTGTCTCGATCTGTGTTGAATGGATCGGGATGACCTGGTGGTGGCCAGACGAAGGGCACTATCACGCACGGGATATGTTTGCGACGGAGCTAGGGTATTTGCGCAGCGGTGCCACTGACGGTACAGCGAAAGCGAGTCTAATCACCGAAGGCAACGAAGCACTGGATTCAGCCATCCGTTTTGCGTTTGTAGATACGGGCATCGTTAACTGGGTGCAGCAGGCGCGCACAATCAGTCCCAATGACAATTACATTATGACGATTTACAAGGAGGTCATGATCGCGCTTCAGGAATACCTGCTAGCGGCACTCTTTGTGATGATGACCTTCCTGGTTAGGCTGGCCATTCTTATACTGAGCTTCCCTATATTTATCCTGTTTGGCTTTGTTGCGCTGATGGACGGTCTGGTGATGCGTGATCTACGCAAATATCGAGTCCAGCATGAATCGAGTTTCGTGTACCACATCGCCAAATCGATCGCGCTGCCGCTGATGATTACCGGGTGCATCCTGTACCTATCGATGCCGTTCACAATCCATCCAAACCTTGTTATTACGCCATTTGCAGCACTGTTCGCGTATACGCTGGCGGTGATGGCGGCCAAGTTCAAGAAGTATCTTTAAGCAGGAGGTACGCATGCTCCGAGTGAACGAAGGTGGTGAGATGAATCTCAGAATAAAGTTACCGGCCGCGATACGAGTGGTGGTTCGAAGTATTGCTCTCCCATTTGCACTAGCGGTGGGTTTGATTGCTTATAGAGGTAATCTGGATTTTAACAGTGGTGTCATGGTCGTTGGGCTGATGGTATTCGTTATCGTACTCGCCTCGATGATCATGGTGGCAACCCCCGCCATGTCGATCACAGAGAAGGGGATTAACTTCAAGAATTGGCGCGGCAGAGATGTGTTTTGCCCGTGGTCTGAGTCTCTGTCCGTGGAAGATGCAAAGTACGGTTCGCTCCCTGTGTTTGCTATACGCAGAGAGCAGGGTGGTAAGACGTATAAGATACCGAAGCTGCTATTCGGCTATGCCGAGGTCAAAGCCCACATCGAGCGTTTTGCGCCAGCTAACCATCCGCTGCAGGCATTGGCGGCTCAAAGCTGAGCCGTCCAATCAAAATCAAAACAGTGCTCACCAGAAAAGGCATCGAAGCACTTCATCTCGCGCTCTGATACTTCAACTCGGTAAATTTGGTAATTCTCAGGTGCATCACCGTCCTCGATTATTTCGTCCGAGCGGGATAGTGCCCACTCTTCCAGGTAGTCCTGAATCTCCTTTCTCGCATCCGACTCGGATGTGAAAACAGCAGGTACGTTATCGCCCTCGATCCAGGTGTAGTGATATGGCCAGCATTCTTGTTGGCCGACGAATGCGTAAAGTGGTTTCATGCGTAGCTCCTATTTGCCTAAGTGGTAATGAACGGCATCGCCTGATAAGGCAATATCGCCCCTGCAAAGCAGTTGGGTCAGGACGTTTTTGGCAGTCTCTACTGAGATGGCCAGTTGAGATGCTAGCCAATTCAGTAAGCGCTTACGGGTGCGGGGTTTGGCGGCTGCGCGTTGCAATCTCAGCTCGGCCTGCGTCAGCAAAGTAGCCTCACGTATCGGCTCTAAGCGAGATACTGATCGACCCAGTGCTCTCATGTGATCGCAGATGCCATCAAACCCTTTGTCTGAACTGATAATCGCAAAGGAGGCCTTTGGGTAGCGCTGTGCAAGTTCGCCTAAGCGCAGTGCTATATGGAAGTCCGCGTTGTTTTTGGCAGTCTTTTTGATTTGAAGAAGATCGACAGATAGCCCCGCTGGAATGTCGAATTTCTTCTGGTGAGCACCCGCGACCACAACGAGCTTTTGAAAGCTGGCAAGGGAAGGTGTTCGCTCGATGCGGCCAACATTTTCCAGATCAATCAGTGCAATCTTCATTCAAGCCTCCTTAGCTGGCGCGCAGCTCATCTTCGATGTCAAAGCTAGCCATGCGCAGCTGGTGCAGTGTTCGTTCTGCCTCTTTCAAGTAGGTGGCTAGATGCTCCTTGTCGCTGAGCGTGCTTGCCGCCTTAATATCGCGCTTAATCTGAGCGACATAGGCCTTGGCGCGAGCCAGCTGGATATCAATATCCTCAACCGTGCTGATCTGCTGTCTACGGTCAGCGAATGTGGGTGCTTTGCGATTCTGCATCACGCCTCCTCCTGCCCAGTTTGTTGATCTTGGGTGTCTGGCTTATCAGTTTTGTTATTGGCCTCAAGCTGCGTAGCAATGCGCTCAAGTGCGCGCACTAAGCGCGGTAAATCCGCTTCAAAGAACTTGCGGCCATAGCCTGTTTCGTGAAATTGGGGCATCGCTCTCTCCTTATCTAGTTATCTCTACTTTCACACGAGAGCCCATTCCTACAAGGGATGGAGGGTATTTCGCAGCGCAATAAACCAGCTTCTTTGCAGAAATAAATAGGGTGCATGGCCGCACCCCATTGTTCCCCTTCGCGAGTCTGAAACTTGGCTTAAAGTGAACATCAGACGAACACGGAGAACTGATTTGATGAAAGCTTTTCTACTTACAACAGCGACTGCACTAGCGATGTCAGCGAGCGTTGCTCAGGCAGATGTCTGGCAGGAGCGTGAGGCTTTGGCAAAGGTGGCGAGCGAGATATCAGCTCTGGAACGCCTTGTTCACGACGCTTCGAAAATCAACCAAGCCGATGGGCGCGTGAAGTTCAATTACGACACGCTAATGGCTGATCTTGAGCTGATCCGTTCTGGCATCGCAGCTCACCTCTCTCAGCCTATTAACCCAGTCATCCCCGCGTCAGTGGATGGCATCAACGGCGGATATACCAAAGGTAACCGCTAATGGCTTGGGGAAACGCATTTAACACAGGAACCGCAGGCACGCTTGAGCATGCTGATTCCTTGTTAACGATTCAGAGTGTGAGCGCTACGGCGGTCATCCTCTGGTTCGCATGGGTTTGTGTTGTTGCTTACAAAGATTACGGCGACGGCGCACTCACGAGTGGAGACATGGTTTTCCTATGGCTCCGCGCACTTTTCACCTTCACGGTGCTTCTTTTCTTGTTAGTTAACTAAGGAGACATTTTATGTCTATTAAAAACCTGTGGCACCGTTCAGGTGCGTTCGTAAAGACCGCTGCAATCTCTGCAATGGTCGCTTCTCAAACGGCTAAAGCGGCTCTTCCGACAGTGGCGGATCCCTCTACGGCGGCTGACGATGGCAACTTCATTCAGCTGTTTCAAAACTACGCCTTCGACATCGGCATCGTGATTGGCCTGCTGCTGGGTACTCTCGGTCTGGTCGTTGTTGTCCGTAACGTGTTGGGCGTCTACGCCAAGATTGCTGATGGTAAAGCAACATGGGGCGAGTTGGGTATGCAGGCTGCGATGGGTGTACTGCTTCTTGTATTCACTGTATTCCTCCTGACCGAAGCTTCAGGCGTACTGGATCCAGCTTAACCGCTAGTTCCTAAGGAGAGCGCACGATGGCAGATCTAGAAGGCTACAAAAACGGTGAAGTGACCTATATCCCTGATCGTCTGATCGCAGATCCCATTGTCTTTCGGGGCATGACCGATCAGGAGGTCATCTGGGCAGCGATGTTAGGTGCTGCAGTTTGGGTACCCATTTCCTGCCTCGTGCTCTCTTTGTTCGGCAAGGCCATGTTTGGTCTTGCGCTCGGTGCGGGGCTCACACTCCTCACCGTCGTTTACGCAGGCAAACGACTCACGGATATGAAACGCAATATGCCGGATGGCCTACATATTGTGGCAATCAAAAAGTGGTTACAGGAGAAGGGTATCCACTCTTCTGGCTACATCAACAAATCCCAAGTCTGGGATATCCGCCGCTCCAAAACAGTTGAGCGCGTCATAGTAGAAAAAGAGGACAACTGAAATGGCACGAGTTAAACGCGCGCTAGACGGTCGAGACGCACACATTTGGACGCTGCGCTTCATTATTTTAATGCTCTGTGGCGTGATCGCCTTTGCCATGCACGGCTGGAGTAAAGCCCCAGAACGCATCATGGTCGATATTCCACCTGACCTCCGCTCCGGTTCAACCCGTCGAGTCGGTGAGCGTGAGCCTTATTCTGTATACGCCTTTGCGTTGTATATCCATCAGGCATTGAATCACTGGCCGGTATCCGGCACGGATGATTACCGCCGAAACATTGAGCAGCTCAGCTGCTATCTCACTCCAGAATTTAAAGCATCGTTGCTGCGTGATGTTCAGCAGCGTGCAAATCGCTCCGAGCTAAAACGTGCGCGTTACATGGCTGAAATGCCGGGCCGCCCCTACGAGGCTAAGCGTGTCTGGATCGAGAGCAAAGAGTCATGGATCGCGTTCATGGACGCATCGATTAAAGAAACCTACGAAGGCACCGTCATCAAGGACTCGTTCATTCGCTACCCGATTCGTGTCGTGAACTGGGATGTTGCACCGGAGTGTAACCCGTTCGGCTTAGCGCTAGACGGCTACCACGAAGATCCGAAGCGCCTAGAGGGTTCCAACCTCGCCAATGATGGCCTTGCGGCTAACTAATTAGGAGCAGAATTATGAAACTTAAGACTTTGACTGCAATTGCTGCTCTGTTAGGTACGGCCGCCGCACATGCAGTGGAAATTGTTCACTACGACAACACCCCGATCACCATCAATCTGCAGACGGGTGTGGAGCGCACCATTCAGCTAGGCGATCACGTTCAAGTAGGTGTGTCGCCTCAACAGGAAATGCAGCGTCTATTCCGCGTGCAGTCGGCTCAGGGTGCGGTTCATATCCTGCCGAATAAAGATTTCGAGGCGCAGCGAATCCAGATCCGTCGTATGACGGATGGCCAGATTCTACTGGTGGACCTGGTGGCATCTGCGCCAGCTGATGGTGTTCAGCCACTGGAAGATATGCGGATTTATGTTCAGGGCGAAGATGAGTTACCTCGATCCGAGGCGGATGTAGCTGATGTGAATGTGCCTGCGAAGGTAGCCCCAGTGACACCGGTAACGCTGACGCGTTACGCCGCTCAGCGCATGTATGCACCTGCACGACTCCACAAGGATGATCCTCGCATTACAACTGCAAACCTAAATGATCTACAGGGCAAGTCAGTGCGAGCGCTTAAAGGTATCGCTGGCGTGCATGCGGATGTAACACCGGTTATCGCGTACCGCGCAGGTAATCTACAGCTGGCAGCACTCATGGTGCGCAACACCGCGGCAACCCCAGTCAAACTTAATTATCTGGATGTGAATATTCCGTTCTCTCACGTGACTTACCAGCACCACAACCTCGCGCCTGCAGGCCAGCCTGGTGATCGCACCATTATGTATGTCGTTAATAACCGTCCGTTGTCTGAAACGCTCGTCCCGTGGACGTACTACTCAGACTTGGCAGCCGCGACCTCTAAGAAGGAGAAGTAAGCCATGCAGATGAATAACGCGATTAAGATTCTCGGGATGGTCGGTATAGCCAGTGCAATGGGTGTCGTAATGATCGGCAAGAACTCAACCGCTGCGCCTCAGCCTGTTGCTGATGGTCCGCGCCAGCCAGATAACGGCTTACAGTTCGATCCGCTTTCAACCGACGTGCTTGAGGATGATCTGGGTGTTGAAGTAGATACGCCGATGGAAACGATGCGCACGCTAACGCGTGAAGTTCAGGCGACGCGCGACGAGAATAAAGAGCTTGTTGATAAAAACGAGCAACTGCAAGAGCAGGTCAATCGTCTGTTGCAGATGGAAGACAAAATCGCAGACCGCATTGAGCGACGTTCTCAGGATGCTGAGAACTTTGTGCAAGACCAGAACAGCCAGCTACAGCGCGAGCGCCAGCGCAGCGAATCGGTGATCAACCGCTTAGAGACGCGCCTGAAAGAACTCGAAGAAGGTCTGACAACTGGCCGCCGCAGCAATAAGCCTGGCTCTGGTAAGCCATCCATGAGCGCAAGTGGCTATGATATCAACACTGCGGGTATCCCTGACGGCTTGGGTTACGATGCCAATGGCAACCCGATTCCAGACACCATTATCTGGAAGAACCCAATGGATGCGCAGATTGATCCGAAGAAAGGCAATATCACCATGCCTGACTTCAAAGGTGTGAGCAGCCTTGCATCCGCGATGGATCCGCAGCAGATCAAGGATGGTGAGCACAACAAGAAGAAGCAAGAGGCTATCAAGGCGTACACACTTCCAGCGAATGCCACGCTGGTTGGGTCAACATCGATGACCGCGCTACTGGGTCGTATTCCCATCGGCGGTGCGGTTCAAGATCCCTACCCATTCAAACTGATTGTGGGTCCTGAAAACTTGGCCTCTAACGGCATCAATATCCCGAACGTTCAGGGTATCGTCATGAGCGGTATCGCCAAGGGCGATTGGACGCTGGGCTGTGTTAGCGGCTCGATCAACTCTATGACCTTCACTTTTGCTGATGGTTCGATCTCGACCTTCCCTAAACAGGGCGAAGACAGTAGCAGCGGCGGCGCTCGCAACAAGCAGCAGTTTGCATGGTTCTCTGATGAATACGGTGTGCCTTGTGTAACCGGTAAGCGCATCACCAACGCGCCCTCTTACCTTGCAGGTCGCGTGGGTCTGGGCGCAGTCGGAGCGTACGCGCAAGCAATGGCTGAATCTGAATACACCACAACAGTATCCGGTGAAGGCAATGTCACCCGCAGTCTAACGGGTGAAGCCGCAACAGCGGGTCGTAACCAAGCCATTTCACAGGGTCTGGATGAAGTCTCTAACTGGCTGGAAGAGCGCCAACAGAACTCGTTTGATGCTGTGTATGTTGCACCAGGCACCAAGGTTCATATCCATCTGGATCAGCAAATCAGCATTGATTACCCAATCAATGGTCACGGCCGCAAGGTTCAGCACGAAGAATTCATTAACTACCAGTCAACGGCTTACTCAAGCCTCGATTAAGGAGAACGACGATGTTTAAGAAGTTAATCATCGCTGCCGCCGCTGTAAGTACCTTGGCTGGCTGTGCAAACAAAGATGCCATGATTCCTCGTCCAGAGCAGGACATGACAGCGGTTTACCAACAAGCAATGGGTGCGAGCAATCAGGGTCGTCTGATGGATGAGCGTTCAGTGTTACGCCGCGGGATGGTTGAATCCGACGCGGATTACAGCAACTACGTGCGTACTGAGGCCAATCAGCTCGAAGCGAAGTTCAGTCTTTTACCTAACCCCACTATGTATATGTTTGTGGCGCCACACTTGGCGACAGCTGATGGAGTGCCAATTCCCGGCTACTTGACGGAATTCCGTCTCTACAAAGAAGACGTGTATGCACTGCCGGGCGAAAAAATGTTGAGCAACGGGCTCTAAGAGGAGGGTGGCATGGGTATCTTCAAATCGCCGAAAGATAAGCATCTAAAAGAGGTTAAATCTGCAGCGGTGACTGGCAAGAACGCCAAGGCCGCCCAGAAACCTGCAAAGAAAAAACCGATCACCATCAGTGATGCCAAGCGCATGTACGGCCGTCAGGACAGCTTTATTAACATGCTGCCGTGGTACGAAGCGCAGAACGAGAGCAATACAATCCTGCTTGATGATGGAATTTCAGTCGGTGTGGTCTTCGAGGCTACACCGCTGCCAACCGAAGGTCGCCCTGAGGCATGGCTGCAGGAGATGCGCGATAAAATTGCCGATGTTATCGGTGATGTGTTTGATGAGGATCCTCAGCATCCGTGGGTACTTCAGACCTACGCCTATGATGATGACAACCCCGATACCTACGTACGCAAACTGCGCCAGTATGTTGATAAGCACGCCAAAGGCACCCAGTTTACTGAAACCTGGCTAAACACGATGGAGCACCATCTGCGCGGGATCTGTAAAGAGGGCGGTCTCTTCCAAGATACAGCGGTTACGGATGGACCGTGGGGCGGTAAGGTGCGCCACGTTAAGATTGTGGTCTACCGCCGTCTATCTAAAAAGTGGAAGTCGCTGCAGGACATGACGCCTGAAGAGGAGATCAATAACCTCGCAGATAAGTTTCAAACCGCAATTCGTGAAGCAGGCGTGAGCCTGCGTCGCTGTTCAGGCCGTGAGTTTTATCAGTGGATGATGACGTGGTTCAATCCAAAGCCCGCTATTACGGGCGGTGATCGCCATAAGTTTGCCAAGCTTGCCTCTTATCCGGGTGAAGAGGAGCTGCCGTGGGGCGATGACTTCGCGGAGTCGATGTTCTTTGAGCTGCCTAAATCCAACACGGATACTAAAACGTGGTCATTTGACGGTGTGCTTCACCAGTGTATCCGCATCAACAAACTGCGCCGCACGCCTAAGATCGGTGCATTTACGGGTGAAGTGGCTGCCACAGGTGATCGTGCGTACTGCATGATGGATAAGCTGCCGCCGGGCTCCGTGATTGCAACCACAGTGATTATTACGCCTCAGGAAGATGTTGAGGCGCAGGTGAACCGTATTGCAGAGAAGTCCAAAGGCGAATCTACTGAGGCTGTCTACGCGCGCCGTGATTGCGAAATCGCTAAAGAGCTGATGGCGCATAAGCACAAGATTTACCGCACAATGATGTGTGTCTATATCCGCGGTGAAAGTCCGAAAGAACTCCGTGCGGCTTACAACGATGTTCGCGCACAACTACTGAACGCTCAGCTCTCTCCTTACGACACATTGCATGACCCGATCGGTCTGGATGCTTACATCCTGAACCTACCGATGGTCTATGAAAAGTCGATGGATAAAGATTACAAAATGCTGCGTCCAGCGTGGAACTCACACCTGGCTAGCCTGTCTGGTCTCCTCGGCCGTTCACGCGGTACCGAGAATCCCGGCTTTATCGCCTTTAACCGCGGCGGTGAGATGCTGGGCTGGGATCCGCTATCGTCTGACCGCGCCAAAAACGGTCATAAGCTGGTTCTAGCGCCCACCGGGGGTGGTAAGTCTGTTTATCTGTGTGCGCAAGCCGCGCAGCAGATGGCGCAGCACCGTCCGCGCTTGGTCATGGTTGAGGCGGGTAACTCGTTTGGTCTTCTGGCTGATTACTTCAAGGCCAATGGCCTGACGGTTAACAAAGTGTCGATCAAGCCCGGATCAGGAGTCTCGCTGGCGCCGTTTCAGGATATTCACAAGCTGATATTGGCAGAGGAGAAGGGTGATACCGAGTTTGATGCAAGCTCCGTATCCGATGCGGATATCAAGCGTTGTGTTCCACATATCATGCTCGAAGAGGCCATCGACACGCCTTGGACTGAGTTACCAACTGAGCAACGCGATGAGATCTGGGAGCGCGCGACGCTCGCTGCCATCGCTGAAGCGAACCTCGATGCCGACGATGAGTTTGATATGGCTGATGGTGATGCTCAGCGCGACATTCTTGGTGAGGGGGAGCAGGTACTTAAACTGATGCTAACCGGCGGCGAGAAACAGGAATTGGATCGTCTGCGCCGTTCAGACCGTCGTTTGATGCGTGACGCACTACTGATGGGTGCTCGTCGTGCCATTAACGAAGGACGCACAACGCGTGTATCCGATGTAGCTGATGCGTTTGAGGAGATATTCCACGATAAAAACCGTCCTGCAGAGACGCGCGATAAGTCCTACGAGCATGCCCAATCACTGCGTATGTTCTGTGATGGATTTGAAGGCGAAGTCTTTAACCAGGACGCAGAGCCGTGGCCGGATGTGGATGTGACGATTCTGGATCTGGCGACCTTTGCCCGTGACGGATATCAGGCACAGTTGGCGATTGCCTACACCTCCATCATGCAGAACTGTAATAACCTTGCGGAGCGATTCCAGCACTCGGGTCGTGAGCTTGTGATGATGACGGACGAGGCTCACTTGGTGACCACCAATCCACTGCTCTCGGGCTTCATCGTTAAGATTGTGAAGATGTGGCGTAAGCTCGGTGCTTGGTGGTGGGCAGCCACACAAAACGTAGGGGATTTCCCGAACGAAGCGGAAAAACTGCTCAACATGGTCGAGTGGTGGGTCTGTCTCGTGCCGCCAGCGGAGGAGATTGAGCAGATCAGTCGATTCCGGCCGATCTCGGATGCACAGAAAAAGCTTCTATCATCAGCCTCGAAAGAGCCACGCAAATACACCGAAGGTGTCGTACTTGCAGACAATATTGAAGCGCTGTTCCGCAATGTTCCGCCAAGTCTTTATCTTGCTCTGGCGGGTACTGAAGCCTCAGAGAAAGCTGAGCGCGCAGAGATCATGCGCGAGTTCGGCATCAGTGAAGTCGAGGCGGCTGAGTACATAGCGGCCAAAATAGACCACGGGCGCGGTATCGGACCCGCACCTAAGTCTCCGGTATCTCGTCGGAGGCAGTCAGCATGAAGAAGATCTTACTGGCTGGCGCACTCGCGCTGGCCAGCGTTCAATCTTATGCCGCTGATATTGAGTCCATCATGGTTGTTCATGATGCAGCCAAGGATCCTGTGAGGCTGGACTATCGGGCCAATCAAATCGACATTCAAGTGCTCGATTTGAGCTATGGATCTGTCATGGATGAGAAACTGACGGAGGCTGTCACAGCGGGTATGCAGATACCTGAGAGCATCGCAGAAGGTGATGAATCGCGGATCGAGGAAGAACTGGGTGCGCGTTTCAGTGAGTATGCGCAATCTGCTGAATACAGAGAGATGCAGGCAGAGATGATGGCATGGGGTGAGAAAATCGCCCAGCTCGCCACATTACAGATCACGAAAGCACCGGCCATTGTGATTAACGGGACTTACGTGGTGTACGGCGAGCGCTCAGTAACAGATGCAGTTGAGACGTACTACGCAAAGGTAAACTGAAATGGGCGACTTTAAAAAGGTAATCCGTAACGGATCTTTGATTGCAGGCATTATGGCGGCGACGTTGCCAACAGCTCAGGCGGAGACGATCAATACGGCCGATGTCATCAGTCGCACCATGAGCGGTTTTAGTTCGTGTGCGAGCTATAGTGTGGTTGGAGCATGCACCTGGTGGCGACTTAAGTGCGGGTTCTTCGGATGCAAGATCAAGCTAACCACAACGTTACGTGCCGAGCACTACGTGCCTGAACTGACGTTTCAGACATACAAGAATGCGGAGAGTACCCCGTGGACTGAAACGGGTGCGATCTTATCAGCGATCGTCTCTGACTATGACTCCAGTGTGTTGATGTCGCTGGTTGAGGCCGCTTACGGTATTGATGTGCAGGAGTTTGGTGGTGGCGATGATAACCGTCGCGTCCAAGATCAGCACGACAACGTGGTATTTAACCTTGTAGACGCGTTTGGTAACCCCGCCGGCTCTAATATGGCGCTGTTATCCAGTCTGACAGGTGGTTTTGTGAGTGTTTGTCAGGCGCAAACAACCTCGATGTACCCGTATTTCGTATCCAATCAGGACTGGATAACGTGGCGCTGGGGTTATCCTGAGTTGCTGGCCTATCCTATCGAGTCGGCGAATATATTCGACAACAATCTCGGTACCTTGGATGACAATTGGGGAGCAATCTTCCCGCGTATCGGTCATGCGACCTCACATGATGAGTTAAAGGACAGTGCATTGATGGCTTTCAGGGCAGGGCATATCGTCACTCGCTCTGGTGAGCCTCACGTCTACACGTCATATATACCAACACGCAATAAGAAGCAGGGTATTATTTCGGTGCCGACAGGGGGTGTTGAGATCAACAAAGGTAAGTGGCAACAGATCTCGCCACATACCGAAAGTAGTTGTTCGTATTTCCCCCGAGACACCAGCACATTCAGTCCTGATGATGGAAAATCAGCATACCGCTCCAGCGATGGCGGGTCGGTATGGAACCTGTGGCGCGAGTATTCGTGCTGCACTAAACCAGCTGGGTATAAGTATCTATTCCACTTTTAACCCCAAGGCCGCGAAAGCGGCCTTTTATGTTCTTGCGCCGCTGAAAACCTCAAATAAATAGGGTGCACACTAGCACCCCATTGTTCTCCCCCGATGTCGAAATGATCGGCCTAAGATGACACTAATCAAATTGTTTCTACAGGATTGGTGTAATGAAAAAGTCCCTCATGTCCACGTGCGTAGCCTGCGTTATAGCAGGGTCTATGCTCAGTTCAGTTGCTACGGCAGCTAGCTCGAATCCGCGCATGAATGGCGTGCTCGACTACGAGATTGGTGGCGGCATGGTATCGACGCCCACCGGATCAAGCACCTTTGCCTCAATCGGGATCGGTGTTGAGTGGAAGAGCAATATGTCATGCGGCAACTTTGACCCTTCCATCTCGATTTCTAACCAGCTGAACGGCATCACCGAGGGGTTCAAGAACATGATGAGCGACATCGTTCAGAACGCTACGAGCGCTGTGGCAAGCCTGCCAATGCTGGTCATTATGCGTGCCAACCCCTCATTGGCGGACCTTCTGCAGAACGGTGTTATGTCTGGCAAGCTCGACTTTGAAGCGGCTGAAACCTCCTGTGAAGGATTCCAAAACCTGATCATGGACGGAGACACTTCGGCACTGCCTTGGATGTCAGTGGCAGGTACGGCTAAAGAGCGAGTCTGGGAGGACGCGGTTAATAATCCAGTCAGTACAGATAAGGCGGGCGATGCGGTTGCTGCAAAAGATACCGTTCGCGATACCGATCCAGGTAACGAAGGTATTGTCTGGGTGTGTGGCGACAAGGCCGGCGGCGCAGGCCAGCCCACGATCAAATCCACCGCGGATGTCATTGTTGCAGGTTACGGAATTATGCATGACTCAACCGATATCTGTGATACCGGTGAGCCATCAACGGCATCGCAGGCTGACTCTGTGATCTTCAGTTACTGGGAAACGGCGCAGGATGCGGCTGACTGGGTAGTTGAGGTTGTGGGTGAAGTTGAGGTTGCCAGCTGTGATAACTGCGACAAGCTCGATAACGTGCCTGGCAAGGGGCTTGAATACAAGCTGCGTGATGAAAAAGAAGCGCTCACCGAGAACCTTGAAGACCTTGTAAGTGGTGCCGCCCCTATGACTTGGGCAAATCTCTCAGATGTATCAGCGCCGCCAGCAGTGCGCGTTAACGCGGCGTTGATTGGCGAGCTGAGAAAATCAGGGACCGAAGCGCAGGCTCGCTATATTGAAATGATGTCAGAAGAGATTGGCTACGCCCGATTGATCGAGCAAACCCGACTAGCGATAAGAATGATGCGCGCGGGTCAGCGTGAGCCGAACGTTGCGGCCTTTGCTGAAGCGACTCCCCATATCGAATCATCGATGAATATCCTCCACGAGAACTTAGAGATGCTGCGCAAAGAGGCGGCTGAGAAGCGCGTTGTGGCCTCAAGGACTGTCAAAGCGCTCTTGATTGGTGCTGAGAAGGGCATCCGTTCGACGCGCACGCCAAATGTCCGACAGAACAACAATCCTGAAGCCTCGTTCCAGATCGGAGATTAAGCGATGAGAGCCTTACTTAAGCCAACCCTAATTATCGCTGGTGCGTTCGCAGTGCTTTATCTGTGCGCAGCGGTGTTCATTGTAAATTTCCCGGCGCAGGCGGATGCGGCGAGTAGTCAGAACCTCGCTGAATCGTTGATGCCCTATCGACTCCTCGCTTATGTCGGGGTTGTAGGTACATGGAAGTGGCTCTCTGTTTGGCTCACAAAACCCGCAGGTAATCCGTCTGACTTCTCAGTGGAGCTGGTGCAGCAGTGGTATGAGCGCCGCGACCTTGTGGCGCGCAGCTGGTGGAAGGTCGCACTGTTCTTCACCCTTTTTGAACTGGTAGCAATCCAGAAGGTGGGCTTCTAATGATCGCGAATTCACTGCTCGATATATGGGGGCTGTTACTTGGCTGGAATCTGTATGGTGAAATCTGGGACATGCTCAATGGCACTGGGCTCGCATACATTCCTTTCTTGGTCGCAATTATAAAGTCCCTATCCGAAAACTACGGTGATAAGGCTGAGAAGCAAGTTAAGTCATTGGAGCAATCGCTCTTTGCGATGGTGCTGGTGCTGATGTTTACGGTCATTCCTTTCAATAATTTTGCGACGGATATCGAAAGCATTGATTACGTTGCGACGAATACCGACTGTGCCAAAGCGGATGTCGCCGAGGCCGGTAATGATACCCAAAACGAGCGCGTTGATACGGTGGCTACAGAAATGGTGGGCGGTGCAGGTTTTGAAGCGAAAACGCCTATCCTGTGGGGGCTTGTACAGCAATACTCAGCAGGTATGACCTATGCGGCCATCAAAGCCATGGGTTGCTCCAGCAACTTTTCGGATGTGCTCTGGGATCTCAGAAAGACCCAGATCGTTGACGACGGATTGCAGCCACGCGTGGCTGACTTCTACGAAACCTGTTATTTGCCCGCTTCCAATGCTGTGGCTGAAAACGGCGGTATAAACCGTTCAGGTTTGGATATTCTTGCGGATACGGATTGGATCGGTTCAGAGACCTTCCTGGCGGCGAATAACGCGTACTATAACGAGTTCTACATGGCCAACATGGATAAATATGGATTCGTGCCGGATGAGACAAACCATCAACCTGACAAGCAAGAGCATCCCAACACAGCTAACCCCTACTGCTCAGAAGTATGGCTGGGTGTGGATGGTCAGTCGGATGGTCTGAAGGCTGAGTTGCTGGAGCATTTAGAAGACGAATATGAAGATGAGTACGACCACTTCATGGAGTATGGCTACAAGCTGTATGACGAAGATATGCTTGAGTCTGATCGTGAAACACTCTTCCTGAAGCTGAGTCTGCAAATGCAGGGGCAGAACGTACAAACAAATAAGACGATCAGTTCGGGCGGCGAAGTCGGTTTTGAAGATGCGGCTAATGACGGATTTTGGAGTGACGTAGGTGATTGGCTGGCGGGAGCCGCCGGAGTGGCGACTGGCGCTTATGTCGCCTACGATAATAAAGAAACGCTTATTGCCATTGCGCTGATGGCGAAAGCCTTCCAAATGGCGATCCCGCAATTGGTGACGCTGGCTCAGATCATCATCATCATGGCGGCCCCGATTGTTATGGTCGCCACACAGTACACCTTCAAATCCTTCTTCACGCTGGCCCTGACCTTTTTCGCCTTTGAGTTCATTAACGCGATTCTGGCGCTGAGCATGTTGGTTGAAGATCGGATGGCCTATATCGCAGGCTCTGCAACCATCTTGAATGACCCGGTGATGTCGTTGGTGATGGCAGTGATGTCGCTGCTCCAAATCTTTGTGCTTCCTCTGCTGTGGTTGGCAGTCATAGTTGCGGCTGGTGCGTCGATGGCACGTGGTCAGCAGGGTGCGGCTTCGATGAACCAGGGTGGTGTCGGAATGAGTCCGGGTAATTTCCAAGGTACGGCAAGCAAAGGTATGGGCGGAGCAAAATCTGTAGCGAACGCTGGGGTGAATAAGGCCTTTAGTAAGTTCGGCAAATAAACCTGAAGCGCTGCACCTTCGGGTGCAGCTTTATGGAGATTGATAATGCCTTTTATCGAAAAACGAACGGCAAGTGGATGGCAAAGATCGGGTGTCAGCATAGTTACCCTTGAAGCGGCGCTACAGCTGCTAAAGCTCTCAAACGATGCAGACACGCGCATTGTCACGGCCAAAGGTGAGGTCGTAGCTGGCGCAGGGGCATATGCTTAAGAAGCTCGGTTTAGGCGCCATAATCCTGCTCGGATTAGAAGCAGGTGGCGCATACGCGTTCTTACAGCATGGGGGTGTTGAGTTTGTCGATACCTTCCTAGCCACACCGAAAGCAGTGGCTGCCAGTCAGCCGGCCGTAGAGTTGGATGCGGTGAGTATTTCGCCGATCCAACATCTGGCATCGGGCGATTCGCATGGATATACCTTTGTTGCGCTCACGCTAACTAATCAATCGGATCTACCCCTGCAAACTGTTTCGGTCAAAGCAAAGTTTGTTGCGCAAGATGGATCGGTGTTGGGTGTACGTGAATTTGTGCCACTGATTGCAGCGATCGATAAAGCCATTCTTGTGCCTGGGGGGAGCCACACAGCACAGGAGATGCTTCTAGACATACCTTCAGACTGGGCTGAGGCGAGAATCAGTCTCAGCGTCTCAACCGTGATACCCAGTGTCAGCATAGAGGGAGCATAAAGCATGAGCCCCGAATTACGACACGAGATGACAGAATTTATTACGCAGCGCCCGCTTCGCTACCGTTTTTCCAACGGAGTCAGTGCCGGTGTGGATAGCAGCGACGACTTGCTGTGGCTGACGTCACCGTATGGGATAGATACGGCCGTTAGCTACCAAACCTCACACGAGTTGCGTCAAAAACTTAAACAGTACCTCGATTTCTGGAGCGCACCACGCAATGAGTGGGGTGCCGAGCTTAGGCTATAGGAGCTGATATGAGCGAGAAAAAGAAGAAACTGAACTGGGTTGTCGCTGCGCCAATAGCGCTCGCAGCGTTCGCAGTCTTTGACTTGTTCGATACGCCGACCAAGCAGGTTCGGGTAAAGGCTGATGCGCCCGGCAAGTACACCGATTTCAATAAAGACTGGGGGCCAGCTGTACGCCAAAGTACCGGTGTGGATGAGCGGTTCCACGCGATGCAGCAGATCCATTTTGGACTGCACGGACCAACCGAAACCATCACCCTGATGCTATCCGATACGGCGACTGCGTTCGGCGTCAGTGTCGCGGCCGATCAGAATGATAATCTGTTGCTTAACTTCGCCATCATTCCATCCGACCAGTGCGATCCGACATCCACTTTTATATCAGAGGGTACGATCGAAGCGGGCGGGGCTGAATTTAAGATGGTGTTTGACTGCCTACAAACCCCGAAGGGCTTCAGCCAAGTGTATCAACCAATCGACCAGAGCCAGACAGAGGCATTGATTAGCTATCTAACGTCAACCGATGTCGCGGTAATCACCTATCCTGGATACGGCTCGGTGCCGTTTGATATGACGGGCTTTGATGCCGCAGTCGAAGTTGCGTTAAAAGCTGCGCCGCGTGTCGTCAAAGAAAGTGAGGCGCTAGCGGCTAACTGAGTAACTGGTGTTTATGACACTAGGGACTATAGTGCAATGCACAACAACCATAAAAACGACCGACCCTGATGCAGTATCTTCACAAATTTATCTACAAAGATCTCGCCGAAGCGTGCGAAGCGGCTGAAAACAAAGCTCTGGATTTGCAGGCGAAAGTGCATGTCTTTCACTATGAGGTTTTTGATGCGAGCACGTATTTTGTCACAGAGAACGATTTCAGTGATGGTACGTACGCCCCTATTTATATCGCTGACTACTCGGGCGTGAGTTGTTCTGATTAGTCGGGTGACCAAGGGCTATGCCCTTGCTGATAGTCGCTCATCTGCTCATGCCAGCGGCGTTGGCGAGCGCTCTCTTCGCTGTCGTCGAACCGCTGTCGGTAATCGACTCCCCGAGGTCTTCGCAGCGCGTGATTCACAAAGCGCCCACCTTTGATTACGCCGATGAGGGTGTAGGCAATCGATAGAAACCCCAATTGGTACCACTTTGCGTGTGTATGCTTTCGATGGAATTCGAGCGCGCGCAGCTCGTAGCCGAGCCAGAGAAAGGCGATGCCCACCGCCAGCGCGATATAGAAAGGAATACTCGGAGTGCGCATGAGCGCATGTACCAAACACACGGCCAGCACTGACCAGCCGATCCACAGGGCGGTTTTGCGCAAAATCTGAAGTCGTTTGGCTGTATCGTTTGGCATGCATTATCTCCAAGTTACCGTCATTGTAGGATAGAAAAGCAATCCTGCTAGGTATTGGGCAAAGAGACGTGGTATTTAAAGCATAGCTTGTCCTTCCAGCCTTTAGCTCTGACTTCGGCTTACGACCCAAAGCAGGCTATCGAAGCTCCTCAGCGTCAATAAAAAATAATCCCAAAATTGATAGTTGTTTGTAGAAGACTCTACTAATATTTGCCGCAATTATTCCTCAGGAA